>Ga0233403_10000071_pt1 | contig 40655 bp, 36 predicted proteins | sample Na_oxic_1_MG_FD_179866 | JGI IMG/M metagenome (GOLD analysis project Ga0233403, IMG submission 179866) | Seawater microbial communities from Saanich Inlet, British Columbia, Canada - Na_oxic_1_MG | ecosystem: Environmental > Aquatic > Marine > Inlet | place: Canada: British Columbia | collected...
AAAATTATCCTGATTGTAACGGATTTTGGGGCGAACACATAGGTTCGCCCCTACAAACATCAAATTATGTAGGGGTTGACCTATGTGTCAACCCTTGTTGACGATGAAACCCACCGTAATTCCTTGTTACCCCAAAATCCGTTACAATCAGAAATTATCGTTGCCCCTGACATGCAAATTGTACAAGATGTGACGCGAACCCAGCAACAAAAAATCGAAAACTTGAGAGAAGTAAAAACTTGTTTAGAGCCAATCCAACAAGCGATTGGTGAAGAAATCTTGTCATCGGCGATGATTTTAACGCCTCAAAAAATGCAGAAAGCATTGGCGAAAAATCCGTGGGAAGTTTTGGTGGATGTACGCCCGCTTAATTTAGTCACTCCACCGAATAATCCGGATTTAGTGCCGGTGGCTTTTGTTCATAATGGCATACAGTTTATCGGCTGGCAAATGCGGGGCACATTACCCATTTTGTTTGATTGCCAATTTGATATATCGCCAACATCGAAGCTGCTAACGCCATCAGAGCCAGTGAAAAAGGTAATAAAAAAGCAATCAAGTTTTTTGGAAACAATTGGCTTTGCAAAGAAACCAGTTTCCAAACCGGTTGTAACCAAACCCAAAACTGGCGAAGAATTTAATTTTGAAGTTGTGACAGTTAATGCCCAAGGTAAAATTACAAACCGCAACCGCCATACCAAAACCCAAGTAATTGAAAAAGTAAACGGTGTCCCTTTAGAAATGGTGTATATTCCCAGCGGTGAATTTATGATGGGCTCGCCCAAAGATAAAGGTGGTGATGGAGAAAAACCCCAACATAAAGTAACTATTAAGCAACCATTTTATATGGGGAAATATCCAATTACGCAGGCTCAATGGCAAGCCGTTATGGGCGATGATACATCAAAATTTAAAGGCAAAAATAAACCAGTAGAATCAATCAGTTGGAATAGTGCAATTACATTTTGCGAAAAACTAGCAAAAATAACCGCTAACGATTATCGCCTACCGAGCGAAGCAGAATGGGAGTATGCGTGTCGTGCCGGGACAACAACGCCGTTTTATTTTGGTGAAACAATTACGCCAGATTTAGCCAATTATGATGGTAATTATACTTATGGCTCTGGCCCCAAAGGCGTTTATCGCAAACAAACAACTGAGGTTGGCCAATTTTCACCCAATGCCTTTGGTTTATATGATATGCACGGCAATGTGTATGACTGGGTTGCAGATAGTTGGCATGAAAACTATAAGAACGCTCCCAATGATGGTGGAATTTGGAAAGAGGGTGCAAATAAAAGTTACCGGGTGCTGCGTGGCGGTTCGTGGTGCGACTTCCCAGGCTATTCCCGTGCCGCTTACCGTAACCGGTTCAACCCAGACAACCGCAACTACGGCGTGGGTTTTCGTGTGGTTCGTCGGGTTGCGCGGACTTAATCTTTTTTACTCTTTTCCCTTTTTTCCCTTTTTTCCTTTTTTACTTTTATACTTTTTTAGCCCGCCAAAGGCGGGCGATTTTTTTTTGCGGATTTTCAGAATTTTTTTGTCTGAATCAGAATTTTCAGAATTTTAGAATTTTCAGAATTTTTTAAATTTTTAGCCCGCCGAAAGCGGGCGATTTTTTTTGGAACGTCAATCCACCGCAATAAAAAAAGAAATCCATGATATACTCAAAACGGGGTGCATTCCCATTTTTACGGTGGTTTAATAGTTCCACCGATTTCATCGGTGGCTATTCACGTTTAACCCCGAAGGGGTTGTTTAACCCCGAAGGGGTGAAACGTAAATAGCCATAGGTGAAACCTATGGAAGAAGTAATGAAAATCACCCAACATTCAGATTACACTTTTAAATACAACCAGAAACTGGGTAGGCATGGATGGTTGCGCCTAACACCCGTTTATTCTGTCAAGCTAGTGAAAAAGAGATAATTGATAACATCCGTGGCAGTTTCTTTATTCTTGATCCATTTTCAGGTACAGCTACAACCGGTTTGGTAGCTGCGAAACATGGGTTGTCTGCAATTTATGGTTGCCCCAAAGTTGACGAAGTTATTTCATGCACGTTCCTTAGTTTTCTTCGCAGTTATAAGACACAAGTTCAGCCTGAATTTTCCACCGGTAATGGCTCAATTGATTTATTGATACGTCATGCTAACCAATTGTTTTGGATTAGAATTAAATAGTTTTGCAGATATTAGGCAATATCGTGAGGCACGAATGACGGCGGCGAAATATGGGAAACAGCGTATTATAGGGGCAATCCTGCGGTTGCCCATAACAATAAGTACAACGGATTAGAGGATTGAACGGATTGATGAGAGGACTCTTTCCATTCAAATATTGGTGGGGAAATGATATTGGCAAAAATCAAGCCGTATGTGATGGTTGTGGGAGTTGTTGGGATGAGAAACAGCACCATTCCGGGTTTTGAAAAGTAATAAATTCTTGACAATAACTACAAAGAATCAGGTTTTAAATGCAATCCTTGTAGTTATTGTTTATAAATCCACTTAACTCTTATTGCTCAAGTGGTATAAACCTGACTGGTTTTTAAAACCGGTCAGGTTTTTATTCACTCTTTATTACTCAACTGAAAAATCCATTGGCTGTCCATTTAATATAACCATGCCATCTTGCAAACGATAACCCATCGAAACTTGGTATCTTCCGGCGGGTAATTGCCCTTGATGAATATTCAGCCTTTGATTCTTGCGTAATTGCTGTTTGGTTTGGGTGGCGGTGAGATTATCCAAATCACCATCCCATTTTTTCCAAGCACCCGTTTCATCACGCTTGAACATCATCTGTTGGTTGCCACCCATTGGGGTAAAGGTTGCCGTTGTAAATAAATCGACATTTTTCCCAATATGGGCGGAATCCGGCTGAAAAGTCGCGCCCAGTGTAATCTCATCACTTTGAGCAAAGACAGCACCATTGCCATGACGACCATTTTTGTTCTTGATTGACGGTTTAAATTGGGCATTAGTCGCCACGAATTGCGAATTATCGGTATTGATGCCAAGTCCACGACTGACAACGGCTGGATTGAGAATGTCATCCACCTCTTCTTGAGATAAATGTTGCGCTTGATAGACATAATCCAGGTATTCAATATTACGCACGAAGCTGCGTAAATGGTTATAAGAACCATTCAACAGCTTGGTGTACACTCTGTCCAAAGCCTGGTTCTCGGTTCCAGCAATGGCATTTTGCAAATCTTCTATATCAACTTCCTCAATTAATGCCCCCACCTGAAGAGCTTCAATCTGCGAAGTACGACCACGTTCAACAAGGCTATCATACAACGCCTGAAGATCAGGGTTTGTGAACACGCCAGTTTCTTCAGAGGCTGGATCCGGCAATTCATAGCTATCAAGCAGTGACTTGATTTGATCCATATGTTGCTGTTCAGCCTTTGAGATGTTGGCGAATATCGGTGTTTGCCACACTTCATAAAGGGTGATATAAACATCCCTCGCCATTTTTTCTTCTTCGCGCATGAATGAGAGCGTCATCACCTCAGCTTCGCTGATTTCTGCCAAAGGCCCTTCTAGCAATGAGCAAGTCCCGTCGGTGCAGTTTGCATGTGAGCCTTGTTGGTTATTACCTTGCCAATTTTGTGAGTTATTCCATTTTTGTCTAGGTAAACAAGTGTTTTCGGGGTCAGTTGAGCAAGTTCCCGCTAAAGGCTGCCCTTGCTTAGGTGTACAAGTCCCATCTGCTATGCAAGTACCACTTAATGGTCGCTCTACCGTTGGGTGACCATTACCAGCCCAAGCTGATGAGGCAAAAGTCATCGCCATGGCGGCGGAAAGACTGAGTATCTTTTGATTACGTTTCATTAATAATTTCCCTCTATCAATACCTTCGCCAATTTGATATTTGTTTCGGGAATGTAGCGAAGCGGATTTCCCGAAACCCAGTAATATCGGAGTTTCGGGAAATCGTACCTCATTCCCGAAACAACAATTTTTTGACATTGGCGAAGGTATTGTCTATAATAATACAATGAATGGTTTCGACAGTTTTTTTAGGATATAAACCGTGTAATGGTTTTTTTAATATCACCACATCTAATTAACCAAAAATCTAAGTTTGATTTAATTATAAATAATTCGTAAAATCAAATACTTTATAACGCTTAGTTTTGTAGGCCTAAAAATTGTCCGAACCATTGGATGATAAAGAAGTTGTATAACTCATTTATAGAGTTAAACGTAAGTCAGATATTTTCCTGTCGTTTTTTATGAAAAAAATTTCTCCCAACGTTCTCATTGGAAATGCTTTCCATGACGCGCCTTTGGCTTCGGGGGATTTTGATGGGGTAATTGTGGCGGTGAATTTCAGTCAATCGGTTTTAAAAACTAGTCAGGTTTAGAAGCTTAAGGTGGGCAACAGACGTTACCCACCCTACATTATTATTCGTTTATAATATTAGAAAACTTATGCTTCAGTACTTAACACCAAACCGCAAATTAACCTACTTCAACAAAATGTAATAAAATTTGTGGTAATTGCGAAATTTTTGATTGGAGTGATTGAAAAATGAGACGTTTATTATTTAAAATGACTCATGTTGTTCAGCCCAGTCTTGGCATTTTTTTCTTAATGTTCCTCAAAATGGCGGCCTCGCCAAGGAGGTTGTCTATGCGTTGCTTTTGATAATTGTTGTCTCTCTTTTTCATCCAATTGGCTGGCAATTTCAACTAATTGAGTGTGCATGTGTTGCTGAGTTTCTCCCATTTCTTGTCTAAGTGTTGCCAGAGCCTTTGACAATAATTCCCGATTAAAATCACGCGCCTTTAATTGCTCATGGACTGCCTGACGCGCCTCCCTAATACGGTCCATTTTAGATTGTGTTTTGGAATTAAACTTTTGCATTAACGGACGAATTTTGGTTTGGCTTTTTGAAGGCAATGCTTGTATCATCCAGTGCAATCTTGGGCGGTTATGGTGACGATGAAAAGCGTGTGACCCTGAAAAATAACCAAAATATTTACCCACAAAAATACCGCAAAAAAATAAATTCAAAGCTAATGAACTAAGCAAAACAATAGCAAAAATCCGTTGTTTTCCTTGAATCATAATAATTACTCCATTGGGTATAAGGCCAATAAACTAACTTCCTCTTCAAACCTTATGCTCTCAGAATCTGTTGGATAGTTTGCCAAATTAAAGCCAAGAAAAATACCAAAGAAAAGCGGTATCATCAATGCAAATGCTGGGCGCAAAAAATGTTCACGGACGGTTGTCCCCATCAGCCAATGAATAAACCATTGCCAAGCATCTTGTACCGGTTCCTTATAACGTTGAGTTTGTGCAAGAATGCGTTGGCGTAGCATAGCTGTCGGTACTGAAATAGGTACACTGTCCAATAAATGATCTAAGTTTGAAGCCGATTGCTGGAAACGGCGTGCTTCTGTGGATTCTTCAAGTAATTTCAATGCAGTTGCTCGTTCTTCAAGGGGCCACCGTTTAGCTTCGGAGCCATAAGCATCTACTAATTGTGAAAATCGTTCCAGAGTCATTTTATATTTGTGAATATTATTTTGTCGATTCATTAGAAATCTCCCAATAGATTGGCTGATTGCGCTTGGAGTATTTTTTTAAGTTTACGTCGTCCTCTTGCCAGCAGCGATTCTAACGCCGAAATGCTAATACCTAAGACATCCGCAGCTTCACGGTTGCTCAGATCTTGATAGTAACATAGAATAATGGCACTTCGTTGACTTTCTGGAAGTTGCTGTAACGCGATTTGGACTTGAAGTGCGACATCTTGTTGCTGTCTGCCGGTAGCCGGTTGATGTGGATCTATCAGTTCGACTGAAGTTATATTAACAGTCTCTCCTTTAATACGCCGATAAAAATCCATACAAAGATTATGGGTAATGCTATGGAGCCAAGTTGAAACTTTAGCTTGGGGTTGCCATTGATGTGCTTTTTGCCAAACGCGCACAAAGGTTTCTTGCACAATATCATCTGCATCAGCATGGTTACCCAACATACGCTGAGCAAACCCATGTAATGCTCCTAGATGTCGATCAACGAGCATGGCAAAAGCCGGATGATCACCATCTTGGATTTGTTGCATAAGCATATCATCTGAGGTATGTTTCACTTCTTGGCGAAAGTATTATTTAATCTCAATGTTGAAATTATCGTCATCTCAAATATCACAAGAAGAACGTTAGATTGCCATACGCAATGTCATAAGGTTAGCTATATTCATTGACATTGTATTGATTATTTATGATTGTAACTGATTTTGGGGAGGATCGGTCTGACGGTGGTTTTCCTTCGTCAATAAGGGTTACAACGATTGTCAACCCCTACGTAATTTGGTGTTTGTAGGGGCGAACCATCGCGAATGCCCCAAAATCCGTTACAGAAATTTTCATTTCAAAGTTTCCGCTAAAGGCTACCTTTGCGGTTGCCCGACCAAATTCATCTGCCTCGTATACACTTGCGGCTGCCATTTCGTCTGCCTCGTATACACTTGCGGCTGCTCTTTCTTGTGCTTTGTACACACTTACGGCTGCCATTTCGTCGGCTTTGTACATACTTGCGGCTGCTCTTTCTTGTGCTTTGTACACACTTACGGCTGCCATTTCCTCTGCCCGGCCCCATTCCCCGGCTTTGTCCACAAAGTCCCATACCTTGAACACTGGGTACGGTGGCAGCATTTTGTGGTACCTGTGCGAAACTATTACTGCTTATCCAAGTAGATAGAGCTAAAACGACAGTGGCTAAAATACCGATTATTTTGTGTTTCATAATAAGTTTCCTTTAGGTTTAGAGAGCCTTCATTCGTTGTAAATCAAACGTTTCGGACGGGGTTGCAAACCCCGTCCAGCGATTCCATATCAATTTTTTGATTTGGCGCAAATTTAACCGTAAAAACCCCGGGAAGCCGTACCACAAATGCTTTAGGAACGCTATATGCCTATTCTTTTTACCTTCTATTGACGACCACGTCTTTGGCTCAACTCTTCCTTAGTCACGATGCCATTTTCATCGGCATCAAATCTATCGAACAGAGGCACATTTGCGGTAAATTCGCTGACAGAAATTTGCCCATCGCCATCATTATCCAAACGTTCAAGCCGATTACCCATTCCAAAACCATTACCAAGACAACCTCTTTGGCCCCTTCCTTGCCCTCTGCCACGTCGGTTTTGTACAGCACTGTTCTGATACTGTTCTCTCATTTGGGTCTTAAAAGTTTCTAACTCCTCATAGTTTACCAACCCATTTCCATCAACATCCATTTGATTAAAGTGAGCTGCACGCACCAATTGGACTTCATCAAGTGTGATCTGTCCATCTTGATTAGCATCAAAGCGTCCCATTAGCCGATCTACTCGAGCTTGTATCCGATCTTGGCGCATTTGAACCCGATCTGGATTCGTGGCACCTTGTCCATAACCCCAGCCACTAGGTTGAGCAACCGTGATGTTAGCCGCAAGACTCAATGCAATCGCAGATGATAATACAATACTAGTTTTCATTATAATACTCCTGACAGAAAAAATTAACCAAATTAGTTATTAAATATAGATTTTCAGAAAAATGTGTCAAACCTCCGAGGTTTTGGAACGGAGGTTTTTCGTAAATTTAGGAACGTGCATGAAACAACTTAGGAAACATAAAGGCAACCACAAGGGATTGCCCCTACAAATCATCATGGGACAATGGGGCAATCCTTTATGGTTGCCCTAATTATTTCATGCACATTCCTTATCTGAACGTCTATAATAATAAAAAAAGAGTTGCATAACTCATTTACAAGGTTAAACGTAAGTCAGATATTTTCCTGTCGCTTTTTATTAAAAAAATTTTGTATTATGGCCCAAATGATTTATAAGTTATTGTTATTGAAGGTTTATAAATTTATCTTGGCAATGTTTGGATTCCTAAAAATTGATATGTTAAAATGCGTTTGGCAATTATAGACGTTGGGAACCCTACAAAAAACTATAGTCATGGCGGGAATATTCGGTAACTAAAATAAGGAACCCAAATTCAGTAAACATTTAACAATTATCTTTTGGGATTAGTACCTTCTATGCCTGCCACTATAGTTTGTTTTTGTTAATTGGAAATTGGCTTGGAGAAGTTTTAAACTTTTAATCCGGCAACGCTTCGATTAAAAAATTGGGTAGCACCAAACTAGCTTTTTGAATGTCAGCGTTGTAATATTGGGTGCTAAACGATTTATTGTGAGCATCGTCCTCGCGGTATTGGGTTAAGTCACTCTCGCCGGCTAATGTCGCAGTCCACCATCCGGATGGATAAACACATTGTGGAAATTGGAGACAGCGAGTGGTTGCAAAACCGGCTTCGCGCATAGATTCGTGCATGGATTGTAACAGTGGCAAATGCAGCAATGGCGACTCACTTTGTTGGACCAACAACCCTTGTGAAGTCAATACGCGCCAACATTCACGGTAAAAATCCACCGTAAATAAACCCTCTCCCGGCCCTAAAGGATCAGTGCTATCAACAATTATGATGTCAAGACTATTAGTGGATGCATTTGCCATCCAATTAATGCCATCTTCAAATTGAAATTTGGCGCGTGGATCATGGTTAAATTCGCACAGCATTGGAAAATACTGCTCCGAGAGGCGGGTTACGCGCTCATCAATTTCAATTTGTAAGACCTTTTCAAGGTTTGAGTGTTTTAAAACTTCATGCAGGGTGCCACAATCTCCCCCCCCAATAATTGCTATTTGATGTGGATCCGGGTGTGTAAATAATACTGGATGGGACATCATCTCATGGTAGATAAAATTATCACGCTCAGTAAGCATAATAATATCGTCAAGCGTCATCAGTTTGCCAAATTCAGTGGTATCATAAATAGCAATATTCTGAAAAGGTGTTTGTTCCTCGTGTAATTTAGCTTTCAGATGTAACGAGAAGGCACTCCCGGTGGTTGAATCAAATTCTGTAAACCAGTTATCGTCTAAACTCATTTATTAAATCCTTTAAATTTAAAAATTGTGAATTGTGAATTGTGAATTGTGAATGAATAATCTGCTTGTTCGGATTTTTCTGTGGGCTGCTGAGCCATTCTTTTCACAAATTTGAAATTCGTTTAGTATAATTTTAAACCATCTTTTCAACTAAAATTTCGTGTACAACTATGAATCCATTTCTCCAACAATTAGTTTTTGATCTTAAATCGTTTTCTTCAGAATTACTTTTACCCGGTTTGCATACGACACAACGAGTATCTACTGATATGGGTACAGTGGCAAGCACTACTGCTTTATTAAAATCTATTGATTTTTTAGCCGGGTTAATGCCTCAATTAGTAGCAGAGTTACGAACAACTGATGCCACCCATAAAGTCATGGTACGTTATACTCCCTCGCCAAAACGGGCGACATTTTCTCGTCGTGGTAGCGATTATCAACAAGATATAGCAAAACGTTTATTGCCGGCACACTGGCTCAGTTCTTTACCCATCGCTGAACTTGATATTCGTCCGTTGCGTTGGTTAGTTTATTTGCTTGATATACAACAAACAGCCTTAGAAAAAGTGCGAACACGCACCATTAAATATATTGATGATTCTCTGCTTACCCAACAAGGCTTGTCAAGTTATGCCCAAAATGATAGAGCAACTTTGTTAAACATGCGTTCACGTTTAGATGAAGCACAGAATAAATTGGAACATGCTCGTGCTACCTTAATGCGTGTTGTAAATTTTAAATTGGTGCCATCTTCACATTTGCCTCATCCATATCCACGTTCTTCAGCTTGGCTATGTTTGAGACGATTTGCTCGACAAATAATACAACCGAAAGAATATTTGCCAAGTTTTTTACACAATTTGTTATATGGTAACGTCGAAATTGCCGATACACCCTATTTGTATCAACGGTGGTGTGGGGTGAAGTTAATTTTAACATTTGAATCATTGGGCTGGATATGTAATGAGGATCCAACGGGTGCTTTATTTTTGGGCGGTGAAGTCCGTTTGTATAAAGCGCGTGTCGAACTTAGTATTTGGATAGAACCTAGATTTTCACGACATCACGCGCACCCCAGTGGGTTTGTATGTAAGGAAGTAACCGAAACGCATCCGGATTATTTGATTGTAACTCCGGGGCCTAATGGTATCGATGCTTTTATTTTAGATCCTACTACAACGGCTGATTTTGAAATTCGCCAAGGCAAAGCCAAATATTTAGATACAATAGAATCCATTGCGATGGCGAGTGTGGCTGGTATTCCGGTGGTGCGTAACCCGCTCAGAGCATGGTCAGCCGCCCCTTTGCATACTCCCCATTGTGAAATAGAAGATTCTGAGGGACGTACTGGAACAATACCCATGCACCCTTTAGATTGGACACCGGAACCACTGCTGAATTGGATTCTAGATATTCATGGTTATGCACTGGCGTGGGGAACGGGTAAACAGTTATCAACTCTCAGTGATAAGTGAATTTTTTAATTCTACTTGGTTAGATTTCGTGTAGGGTGGATACGCTACCGCTTTATCCACCTTACAAGTCATTGATTTTATTAATATTAAAAAATAATCACCAATAATCGACAAATCTTTCAATACCTCTTTGCTTAAACTCTTCTTCCGTAAGAATTTCACATATTTCTGCTTCAGCAATTTTGACAAATACATAGTGTCTTTTTTGATCAGCGGTTTTTATGAATGAAATACCTTTGTTACCTATTGTATGTTTAGAACAAGAACTACAGATATAATCGGTTCGGATCCAAGTGTCATTATACTCGTTCTCAATTTTTTCTAATAAATCACCAATATGGTAAACATTTAAATTTCTGGCGTTCTTATCCTGCCATTTTATCTGTATTTCTGCGTTCCGATTTACTTGTTTCTTGATTGGACAAACAAGAACGGTATATATTGAATTAAACATTCCCATCTTACTTTTCTATCCGGCATTAAGCATGAGTAGGGTGGATAAAACGACGTGAAATCCACCGCAACCGTTTTATTGATAAAATAAATTGTTGTATTAATTAAGAAATGGTGGGTTTTGCGATAGCGAAACCCATGTTATATTTGTTGCTATAATTTTTCAGATAAATAATTTCACAAAAACCAAGGATTCGATCCTTGGGCTACGAAGAATTTATTTTTCTGCAATTGCTATATCAGCAACCCCGTTTCTAGCTTATCTTGAACAGCCCCATCCCATGTAGTTGTCAAGTGTTCTCTAACCATTTCAAATAAAGCTTCAACAACATCTGGATATATTGGATTTTTTACATAACCCTCATCGTAGCGAAATTCACGATCTGTATTTTTTTGTTTTCTAAGAACAAATATTTGATCAACACGATATTTTTTTAAATTTACTTTGTCTGTTAGCTTAAGCCACTCAGCAACCACAACATACATAGCATTAGGATTTCTTGAAAGTAATTGATATCCTGCTACAGATGAACCTTCCAACATGGTTTTATCAAGATAGGTTTTACATTCAATGACAATAGCTGGCACTTGAAGTATCTCTGTTTGTTTATTTTTACTTCCTTCGCATTTCATATCTGTATTGATATTAACACCAATAACAAAAATCATGGTCTTTTATCTCAATATGAGCACAAGGTTTGTCAATCATTTCTTTATAGCTTCTGGCTTGAAAAAACATATCTTTAAACGCTCTTGCCTTGCCAATTAGGGCTTTATCTGAAAATTCAGATACAAGATCATTGAAGAGATAAAAAATAAATTCTTCCAAAATTGAGGAATGCAAATTAGATCGAGAATCAAATTTTTCTGCATAATGTTGTTGTTCAACAAAATCCTTGTATTCATTAAACAATCTTACCCTTTTCTGGATTATTTCGGAATCTTTTTTTAATTTTTTGATATGTGGACCTTTCAATCTTTCATTGACTTTTTTCCACTTATCATATTTTTTTCTGATTTCTGCCAAGTATTGTCTGGAAATTATATCCGTATATTTCGTCTTATGGTTTTCTTTTTGTATTAAATTATCGCCATGTACATACATCATAGTAACCTATATTTGCTTTAAAATGTTATCTGCTACCGCTTTAGCTAGTAAAGGTGGAACGGCGTTACCAATTTGATTATATTGACATAAATATTTTTCATCTAGTCTTCCTTCTCTAGCGAGTAATTTGTGACTGACAACTGTTGGCTTACCTTTAAAAACAAAGTTGTCAGGAAAAGATTGTATTCTTGCTCCTTCTCTGGCAGTAAAGTTTCGGTTTTTAAACGGGTGTACAAAGTTAGCATAAAAAGATGCTGCTATCGTATGGCAAGGTTTATCAGGGTGCATCCTTCTATTATTCTGGTCGTAAACTTTTTCCGCAATTACTTTGCTGTTTCTTTTATATGGTTTTAAATGATCCGGAACATCAGAAATTGAATCCCCGCATGACATTGATGCAAATCGTTCAATCACTCGTATTGAATGATTCATTGCTTTGTGGTTGTACAATGTTGTATTACAATTTCTTAGAATCTTCTGATATTCGGTTTTGATATCCTTGGTATATGGCTGTTCTTCATTGCCTTGACGGGCTTCAATTTCTGGCAAATCAGATATAGCATCCCATAGATTTGGACATTGTTTTAATTCTTTCATAAAGAGATCACTTTTCAAAGTATTAACCGTATGTGTTGGCTCCGGGAAAGGGGTATCTAACTGTTTCTTTGATGCTATTACAAAAAGTCGTTTTCTTATCTGAGGTATACCGTAATCGGTGGCTTCAAGAATATCGTCGTAGACAAAGAAACCCATCTTTTCTAACTCAGAATAGATAATGTCTATAACTTTTTCCTTATTAGCTGTTTTTGCCTTTACAAGATTCGGGACATTTTCCATTATCATCACGCGAGGATTTAATAGCCGGCCAATTCTAAGAAATTCTTCAAATAATGAATTTCTTGGATCTTTGGGATCGCCATTATTTTTATTGCATATAGAAAACCCTTGGCAAGGAGGCCCACCAAGAATAATATCTGGATTATCTTTGGCAAATTTATCTAAAATGGATTCACTAGATAATTTAGTAATATCATCACATACAACTATTGCGTTTGGATGGTTGTATTCAAAAGTATCGCTTGCCCATCTGTCAATTTCAACGGCACCAGATATTGTGCAGCCAGCCATCTCAAACCCAAGGCTAAAACCGCCAGCACCCGCAAATGTATCAATTACTTTCATACAATCCCCTTTTTCTTCCAGTTTATACTGCAACCATTTGATTGATAAAATAAATTATCGTATGAATTGAGAAATGGTGTTGATCAAAATAACGAAACCCCACCCTACTCGTGCTACGATTCAACATTTAACCCATGCTACGCTTGCTGCATACAAAAAATGGCCATGTAAAACATGACCGTAAAAACAATGATGATATATAGATGTTCAGAAATGAAAAACCTCAGAGGTTTCCAAAACCTCTGAGGTTTGGCTCCAAACATTTTTCTGAAAATATATAGAAAATTCAAAGTCTTATTATGTCTGGTTGCTTAACTGGCTTTGTTATGATAGGCGAAAAAACTGAATTGCTGGGAACAAAGAATGCGTCATTTAAAAACCGTTCTGTATTTTTATTATAATTTTCTTGCCGATTTATGACTTTTTCTATTCTGTACCGAGAAAGTCATGAAGCAACGTCTCCACTTCCTTCTTGATCGTTTGATTCATTTTTGTCCTCCTTTTTCAAGCATCTTCTTTACTTTATGCTTTTTTCTTTCATTTTATCCGCTGGTATCAAGTACACATACTCGGTTTTCAATGTCTACCGATTTTCGTCGAAGCACGAGTAGGATGAGTTTCACTTCGTTACACCCACAGCAACCATACAATTGATAAAATATGTATGTCGTATGACCATTTTTTTCAATGCTCTATAATGTTTTATATATCAAGAAGAAGCCCACCACTCTCTTTATGCATTAAAGGTTCATCTCTTGATGGATGCCATACACAAAGTCTTGACCATATTTGGTTACTGCATGAATATATCTCAAGTATGTCTTCATCAGGGTATACATCTTGTAGTTCGTCAAAAAATGAAAGCATTTCATCACATTTATCTTTGAGCTCATTTAACACCTTAAGAATGTCTTCTTTTGTCCTTGCTTCTTCAAAACGATTTTGTATGAAGCGAAAAACTTCTTCTTGTTTTTGACGAAATGGTTCTGATGTGCTAGGAGCAGTTACTGCTCCTGTATATCCCCACCATATTCCATTATTATCAGCTATATGTTTACCTAAATTTGACCCGGTATGACATGCCCAAGCGTACACAACTCTATTTGTAAAAAGATGTTTATCATCGATACCAATTGCTGTTTCTCTGTTGTTGTCAAGTAACATGTCACTTTTTCCATGAGACATACTAAATAATGACTCATTTTTTAGCTCATGAAGCAGTTCTATCAAGTTACTTCTTATAGCTTTTTCAGCTAAAAGATGAATATGCCCATTTGCAAGTCGTTTACCAATATCTAAATTAGCATTTGTTGGCTCATCAGACCCCGGAACAAATAGAATCATATCTAACCTCTCTTAGCTTTGCGTGAAAGCATATCTCTAGCTATTCTTAAAACATCGGATATATACTGTTTACCTAGATCAGAACCTTCCTCTATTTCCTTTGATAGTTCTTGTGCTGTAAACAGATTGCCATCAGAAGTTTTCCATACTACAGAATTAGATGGAATAATTTCTTTTATTAAACTTGCAAAAATGTCTCTACTCAAAGAGTGAGTAGAGACAGTTTTCACTTGGGGTAATGACGTATGGAGTATTTCTGATATTCCAATTAGAAAATCACGTAAAGATGCGGATCTTGCCATTGCTCTCTCAATGTCCATATTTTCAAAATCAGTATACGACAATAATTTTCCAAATACATCTTTTGCTACTTGTTTGGGATATGAAATACTTTCTGGAACAGAAAGTCGATTTATTTTATTTTTGGCTCTGTCGTTACGTGCTAGTTGCAAAGCTAGTTTATCATCCGCAAATAACCAAGCCTCAATTTCCGGAACAGCACAAAAAACCGGGAAATGAGGATTTCCTAATTGTTCATTTGCATAGGCTCTAGAATCAGGAATATTTCCTATATCCGCATCAACCAAAGCGGCAACTTTTTGGTTTACATCTGGAGGTAGACTATAAACCATTTGTTTCACTTTTTGTTTACTCCCCATGATTTCAACACTAATTCCTTTACTACCAAAATTAGCAGCTTTCAAAATTGATTTGATTATTTCTTTGTCAGTACTACCTTCGGCAAAGATGATTAAATCAAAGTTACCCTTTGGTAACTTGGTAATGTTTAGATTGTTTTTCATTTTTAATTCACTATCAAATTCCTATAGATATTCAGAAAAATACAAGGGACGAGTAGGGTGGTTTTCACTTCGTTATACCCACTGCAACCATAAGATTGATAAAATAAATTGTCGTATGAGTTGAGGAAGGGTGGGTGGGTTTCGCTGTCGCTCTACCCACCCTACTTTATTAACCCATGCTACGCTTGCTCCAACAACTGGTTAACCAGTTTTTAGTCACTGCGTATTTTCATATAAATATATAACCCGATTTGAATAGCACAAAGCAATAAACAACCTTTAGCAGCCCAGTTAATCAGAGTTATATCTGAACCAAATGAGAGAATTCCGATAAGGAGAGAAAAAATAATTGCCAAAACAAATAATATTGCTTCGATAGATTTTTCTCGTTTACTGGTTTTTAGGAGTTCAGATTTGCAATCATTTACGACAAGCTGTTTTACTTCCTTTATCAGAAGACTCTTTTCAAAATTTGAAAGCAGTACCTCGGCACGAGACTCCACAACAGATTTCAACTCTGCTTTTTGGTGACGATTACCATCTTTTGTCGATAATTTTTGATCAAGATTTCCTATGATAAGTTTCTTGATTTCCTCTCTCGGATTAGGATTCATGTATCGACCTTTTGCTCATTCCGTGTAAAATAGGAGCCTCTTTTTCAAGTATTCCATCTAACATTTCTTCCAACTCTTTATCCGCATGGAGTTTTGAAGCATAGACATCATCATTATAATATTTTGTGTCTATTCCGTTTTTATAACTTCTTGATGGGTTTTCCGCCAAGTTAAATAGAATAAGTTGAACAACTCGGATACCTGATTTCAGAGTAACTCTGTTTCCGGTATGATTTACAATTGTAAGAGGCAAATAACCGGAATAACCTGGATTCAGATAGGTTGGTATAATATGTATACCGAGACGAGTAATACTGCTACGAGGCATTATCATACCTATCACATTTTCCGGTATTGTAATTTTTTCATAAATACCGACAAAAGCCACAGCACCATGTTCCAAGCTATATTCGTTATAGCGAACTTTCTTTATTTTCTCTTCAGCGATTTTTTCGCCAAGAGTATACTTTTCCAAGTTATCATATTCATAACGGATTTCTCCCAATCTTAAATCCACGGAAGCCGGTTGGACACTATCAGGTTCAAACGGTTCTATAATTTTTAACCCGCCATCCATCAGGTATTTTATTATTTTGTCATTCAGCACTGCACTCATTCTTTTTTCCTTTTTGCGGTTTTCTGTCTATATGGCATTATTTATCACCACATTACGGTTCAAGCATCACACTTAAAATCATCACACTTAAAATTAAAAATCACGAGTAGGGTGGTATAACTTCGTTATACACACCGCAACCATAAGATTGATAAAATAAATTGTCGTATGAATTGAGAAATGGTGGGTGGGTTTCGCTGTCGCTCTACCCACCCTACTTTATTAACCCATGCTACGCTTGCTCTACTTGTGCTACGATTCAACATTTGACTCATGCTACGCTTGCTCGTTCTTACGCTACAGCACAAGTGGGATGGGCAACAAGAAACGTTTCATATTCTACACAACTTATTAACCATTTTAAAAAATAGGAATTCGTTTTACTTTTTCAAAATTTTCAATTGCTTGATTTGTTTTCTCTAATATATCTTTGAATTGCTTATGTGACATTTTATTAACTAAAGACTCAAGCAGATTCTTTAAAGTATATAAAACAGATGAAAATCCAGTACCACCATCAAACCGAGTCATGTATTTATTTAACTTATCAATAACACCGTTGTCAAATTCTTTAATTTTATAAGCCACTAACGACAACTCAAAGACAATATACTCTTCAATATCATCTTCTTGTTGAAGGTTAATATCTAGTAAAAATTGTTTAATATCATTTTGAATTGCACGGTTCGAAATATCATAAATACTTAATAAAAGTGATTGAGAAATTTTGGTTTTTTCTCTTATATCAAAAATTTTTAGTTTTAATAACAATCTTGATACTAAATCTTTATTGTTGAAAACAGTTTTATTTTCTCTTGCATATCCGTACAGATTATATATTGAATTTCTAGTTATTGCATGGTAGTCAAATCCATTGTACTTGTCACAAACCAATTTATTTATTATGACCTCAATCAGTTTTATTAAAACTTCATTGTTAATTTTTGATTCAAAGAGATCGTATTGCATTCCCAAGAACTGATTAATTGATTCATAAACGCCGATTGTATTTTTGGCTTCTGAAATAATCTCCAAAAAGATACTCATTATTTTTTCAATTTGTTCTTGTTCCAAACTTACTAATGACAATATAAAAATTACATTTTTTAAATACTCCTCATGGTTATTGATGATATTGTTGCTTTTTCTGAAAAGCCTTCCCAAGTTAGGTAATACTTTTTCAATTAGCCATTCTGTATTTTCATCAAATATTTTTAAATTAGTTTTTTTGTCTGAATCATTAGCATAAAATTTTTCAAATAGAACTCCTAATTCTTTATTGTCAATAAATTTAATACAGGAATACAATTCAATCTTGTTTAAGCTGGTGTGTTCGCTTTGGGCTTGTATGATGATAGCAATCTTTATAAAATATTTATTGATGGTTTTATATTCCACCCTATGTTCAAGCATCATTTTATTTTTCAAGGAAAATGCAACTAAATTTTTGTGTTTTAAAGCAGTTTTTAACTCATTTCTCTTAAAAACCATGCCTCCTTGCTCAATGATTTTGTTTTTATCTTCTTTCTCTTTTAATTCACTTGAAACTTTAAACGCAGATTTATATAAATAATCAAAATTTACAAAATCATAAATTGGCTGAAGTGCAATTTGTAAATCTTTAGGCAGATTATAAAATTTCTCTGCTAAATCGTATTCCTTAATATATTGGTATTTATCACGGTTGTTACTTGTGAATGAATATTTTAAACCCTGCAAAAGAAGGTTTTTGTTGAACATTGAGAGAAACAGTTGTGTATAATTTCGTTGTTTCAAACATAAAGTAATAACTTTTTCTAAAGTATTATATGCGTTCTCATAGTTTTTAATCTGATAATATTGATATGCTAATTCAACCATTTCTGGAATTACCTTTTCAAAAGTATCGCCAAAACTGAAATCAAAGCAGATATCTACTATTTGTAAAACTGGACTGTTGATATTTTTCTTTATGTCAACATACTCTTCATCAGAAATACTAATACCATCAATATTCGCTTTAATAAGAATACTGAATATTTTTTCAATATTTATATTTTGGCACTCACCTTCATCATATCTCTTTAAAATACCAACAAACTTCTTGTGTATTAAACGTTCTTCTTCATCTAAATCAACGGTAAGTTGATTTGAATAAAATTCTAATATTATAAGAGCATTATTTTTTTCATCATTTGTGTAAATAAATCCGCAATTTGTTAATACATTTTGGATTTGTTCTAACAAAATCCCGTCCAAATCATTTAATATTTTCAGTTTGTCATATATGTGTTCCACGATTTCATCATCATTCAAATCGTTATTCAGTTTACTGTCAATTCTACTAGGATTTACAAGTAAATCTAAAAATGTTGCGGTTTTTCTTGAACGTATATCATTTAAACAGTTAAATTTCTTATCTTCATCATTTGACACAAGGATAATACTATGATTTTGCAAGTATTTTTTTTGAATAGAGTTTTGTGTGTCAGATATTAAGTACTTAGGTAAACTAACTTTTGAACGATTTTGCAACCACTTCATAATTTGTTTTAAATTTACATCATTGTAAGAATATCCTAGAAATAAAATTGTATGGGTTGATAAAATACTCTTTATATAATTTTCAATCAGAGGAAAATTATCTTGATAACTGAGATAATCATCTTCTTTGAAAACAATATTATGATTTTTGAAATCACCATGCATTTTTATAAGCTTTTTTGGTAACGTTGATTTAACCAAATCTTGGTCAGAAGATATGACATCATAAATATATGCATTATTTTCAATCGTTTTTTCTAAAATAGTGTCCCAATTTGTTGTAATAATATGTTGAGGATTTATATCAAATATTAATTTATGAACCAAGGATGGCTCAATATTATTTGGAAAGTAGTTATTTAGTTTTTCATAATATGTATATTCACCAAATTCAAGAAAATACAATTGAGCAATTCTCAGGAAGTCATTTTCTTCAGTTGATAGATCAAGAGCATCTTTTAAATCTTTGATTAAATCAGACCAAGTTGGAATTTTTACAGAAAAGTTTTCAGAACTCTTTGAGATTCCAGCCCCAACAAAAATAGCTAACATATTATTATTGTTAGCTTTAGTAATATTTTTTAAGTGTTCTTTAAAGTTCACTGGCGTTTAATTTTTCATTTAGATAATGGGAAGTAATTTACTAGGTTTTTGTAGATTATCCAAAAAACTCAACCTTAGTAATGCTCTTTTAACCGGCTAAAAAATTTTCGTATTACTCAATGCTCAAGTTGTTTTCTAAAATCAATCTATAACCACAAAGATTGTATATAGATAAGGGATTAAATCTGAATACAGTCTTGCTCTAATCCTTTCTTTATAAATCCTTGTAGTTATATAGCAAAGGTGGAAAAACTTGAACATGGACTCATTAAGAAAAAAGCTAGTGACAAATTTTATCCCACTGTTTCAATTCAGTCAAATAATGTTAAACTATTTACCTATTGCTTTTTTTACAACACTCTGCTGGTTTTAATTGTGAATTATTTATTAGTAATTGACACGACGAATTTTGGCTCCTAGTTGGGTGAGCTTTTCTTCAATTTGCTCATAGCCACGATCAATGTGGTAAATACGATCTACCAATGTATCGCCTTCGGCAACCAAGCCTGCTAATACTAAACCGGCTGAGGCACGTAAATCCGTTGCCATCACCGGTGCTGCTTGTAAACGCTCTACACCATTTATGATGGCAGTATTACCCTCCAAACGAATTTTAGCTCCCATACGTTGCATTTCCAAAGTGTGCATAAAACGGTTTTCAAACACGGTTTCAGTTATCATGCCTACACCTTGGGCAATTGCATTAAGAGCCGTAAATTGAGCCTGCATATCAGTGGGAAAAGCCGGATAGGGGGCCGTGTGTATATCTACAGCGCGAGGTCTACGCCCCTGCATATCCAAGTTTATCCAATCCTCTCCTCTTGTAATCGTCGCTCCTGCTTCCAGCAATTTTAACAACACCGCATCAAGTAAACTTGCATTGGTATTTTTGAGCTTTATCTGTCCACCAGTCATGGTTGCCGCAACTAAATAAGTGCCAGTTTCAATGCGATCTGGTAACACATTGTAATGGGTGCCGGTCAGTTTTTCCACACCTTCAATGCGTATTGTACTGGTGCCGGCTCCTTCAATTCGTGCTCCCATGCTATTTAAAAAATTGGCCAGATCGACAACTTCAGGCTCGCGTGCCGCATTTTCAATTATCGTAACACCGTCAGCAAGAACCGCCGCCATCATAAGATTCTCGCTACCAGTTACACTAACCAAATCCATACATAAAGTTGTACCGTGTAAACGTTTAGCTTCAGCGGTGATATAACCACCTTCGACATGGATATCGGCTCCCATTGCCTCTAAACCTTGAGTATGCAAATTAACTGGACGTGCTCCAATCGCACACCCGCCCGGTAATGAAACGTGTGCCTGCCCAAAACGGGCTAATAATGGCCCCAACACCAAAATTGAAGCCCGCATGGTTTTTACCATTTCGTAAGGAGCCGTAAAAGTGTGGATGTTACTACTATCTGTCTCAATATTAAGTTTCTCATCCACGACAAAATCGATCCCTAAACGTCCAAGTAAATTCATCATAGTTGTAATGTCTCGTAAATGAGGAACATTACTGATGTAACAAGGAGTTTCAGCAAGTAAAGTCGCTGCTAAGATTGGCAAAGCCGCGTTTTTAGCTCCTGATATGCGAATTTCACCATTAATTTGATGACCACCGGTAATTAATAATTTATCCATGAATAATTGTTAATTTTGGATTATAAATTGTAAATAGAAGATTGGAGTTTTGCTGGAGCTGGTTTGCTTTCGCGCAAGTAACATTTCCCTTGAAGAAAAAAATCGAACGGGAAAAAACGTTTCGGACGGGGTTGCAAACCCCGTCCAGCACCAAAGAAATAATTTACCTAGCGACGCACCAATTGCGTGCTAGACTCAGCATGACTTGCAAAGTATTCACGAATACCTTTCATGATGGCAACCGCTATGCGGGTTTGATAGTCTGAAAGCTTAAGTTTCCGTTCTTCAAGAGGGTTAGAAATAAAACCGGTTTCTATTAAAATGGAAGGGATATCCGGCGAACGAAGAACCATAAAACCGGCTCGCTGTACTCTGTTAGAGTGACTTTTGCCGATTTTTTTCAGATTTTTTACAATTTTTTGTCCCACAATAGCACTGGCTTTTAACGTGCCGGCTTGGGAAAGGTTAAGTAGCACAGAGGCAAGCAAATCATCTTTATCACTCAAGCTTACTCCACCTATTAAATCGGCGGAATTTTCTTTTGCAGCTAACCATCTCGCCGCTTCACTGCTCGCACCACGGCGTGATAGCATGTAAACTGATGAGCCTTGAACATTTTCGTTGTCGGGATAAGCATCAGCATGGATGGAGATAAACAAATCAGCTTGATATTGACGCGCCAACTCAATGCGTTTGCGTAATTTGACAAAATAATCACCATTACGTATAAGTATGACACGCATCCCCGGTTCACCCACAACCATAGTTGCTAATTTTTTGGCAATAGATAAGACGATATCTTTTTCCTCAGTACCGCCGATTCCGATAGCACCAGAGTCAATGCCACCATGCCCGGGATCAATAGCCACGATGATATCGCGTTTACTATTGGTTCCGTTACTTGCGTGTTGGTATGTTGTGACTACTGGAGGTGGTGAAATATTTGGCTTTTGCCGCCCGGTTTTGGCCGGTTTTTTTGGTTTCACCGAAACCGGCTTCTGATACCGTTTTAATGTGTTAACATCAGGCTTTTGCCGCCCGGTTTTGGCCGGTTTTTTTAGTTTCACCGAAACCGACTTCTGATACCGTTTTAATGTGTTAATATCCACCACGAGACGATGTCCATTAGAACCATCCGGTTTTAGCCGGAAACTTTTGGTACGCACCGGAACGTTTAAATCTAAAACGACTCGTAAATCCTTTTTGTTACGTTTCGCACTGCGGATATTCTTTATTATCAAAGCATCCACTTCTGCCCGACGTAATTTCTTGACCAATTTGGTATTTCTAAAATCAATTACCAAACGGTTCGGATATTTTAAGGTAAAAATGTTATGGGTAACCGGGGCACTAAGTGAAAATACCAAGCGCAGTTGATGAAGTGCCGGTTTAAAAACCCGCATGTTAACAATTTGGGTGGGCTTGGCAACACTTGCAAAAGAGAGTATAAATAATAATAAGATTGTTAATAATCGCATTTGTCTAGCATTCAGTTCATAATTTACAATTCACGATTTACAATAAAAAAGTTATGTCTAATTATCTCATAGCACCATCCATTTTATCTGCTGATTTTGCCCGTTTAGGAGAGGAAGTCACTAATGTTATTGCCGCCGGGGCTGACATTGTTCACTTTGACGTTATGGATAACCATTACGTACCTAATTTGACAATTGGGCCATTGGTTTGTGATGCGTTACGTAAACATGGTATAACGGCACCGATTGACGTACATTTGATGGTTAAACCGGTAGATAGTATCATACCCGATTTTGCTAATGCCGGTGCAACTTATATTACTTTCCACCCCGAAGCCAGCGAACACATTGATCGTTCTCTACAATTGGTGCATGAGAGTGGTTGTAAATCGGGGCTAGTTTTTAATCCGGCAACACCACTTGATCATCTCAAATATGTTATAGATAAAGTAGATATGGTGTTATTGATGTCTGTCAATCCCGGCTTTGGGGGACAATCATTTCTTCGTTCCAGTTTGGCAAAATTGCGGGAGGCGAGGAAAATAATTACTGAAAGCGGACACGATATTCGCCTTGAAATTGATGGTGGTGTCAAAGTCAACAATATCCGCGAAATTGCCGCAGCCGGAGCCGATACCTTTGTAGCTGGTTCAGCGATTTTCAAAACAGGCAATTATAAGTCCACCATTGAAGCAATGCGAGCTGAATTATATAATGGTGAATTATGAATTATGAATGGTGAATTATGAATGAATAAATACTCCTCGTTGCTTGATATAACGGATTTATCAAAGGGATCATGAGCCATTCGTTTTCACAAATCTGATGTACGTTCGGTATAATATTAATACAATAAAGCCCATAATTCACTATTCATAACTCACCATTCACCATTCATCATTCACCATTCATCATTCACCATTATTAAAATATGATTTTATCCAATCCTGAATTAGTTTTAATAGATTTAGATGGCACATTAATAGACACTGTACCGGACTTAGCTTATGCCATTGATGGTATGATGTCACAATTAAATTTGCCAAAACGGGGCGAACCAAAAGTTCGGCGTTGGGTTGGTAACGGTATAGAACGTCTTGTCAAACGTGCTTTACTTGATCAGGATTTTGGCGAACCAGATAAACAGTTGTTTCAATCAGCATTACTCCAGTTTAAGGTATTATACGAAAAATGTAATGGCCATAATAGCGTACTCTACCCCGGTGTACGTGAAGGGTTGAATAGGCTCAAATCACAAGATTACACGTTGGCATGTATTACCAATAAAGCGGAACAGTTTACCACACCATTACTTAAGACTTTAGACATACATCACTATTTTCAAAAAGTCTACAGTGGTGACACATTGCCAAAAAAGAAACCTGATCCTTTACCACTATTGCATGCGGCAGAATTTTTCAAAGTTGAGCCACACCACGCTTTAATGATAGGTGATTCCATTAACGATGTGAGGGCTGCCCGGGCAGCCGGATTTCAAATCGTATGTGTAAGTTACGGCTATAATCATGGCGAAGACATTCGCAAGGCTGAACCTGATGCTGTAATTGACTCGTTAATGGAACTTTCTAATTGTGAATTGTGAATTGTGAGTTGTGAATGAATTTGGTTTGAAAAGAATGGTAAGCTTCTATAGACGAAAAGAATAAATAACTTCACAAAAAAACCTCCGAGGTTTCCAAACAGAGGTTTGGCTCCAAATATTTTTCTGAAAATAGTTTATATTCAAGTTTTCTTCTATATCATTCATAGTTATCATATAATCCATTAAATCAGTTTTGGATTTTAGTCGCATAATTTGTAATACTTTATACCATTCATTAGTTATCATATAATCATTAAATCATAGTTCTGGATGGTAAGTCGCGTAACATCAGAGACAATTTAAAGTATACCTTGTTATCTTGAAAAGGTGAAAATAGAAAAAAGGGTATTGGTTGTGCAAAACTCCACTTAAAAAATCCGTTTATTATCGTCAATATGTTGTACTATCAATATCACCATTCATCATTCATCATTCACCATTCACCATTCACCATTAATGAAATATGACTTATGAACAATTTACCCAATTAGCCGCCGAGGGTTACAATCGTATCCCTTTAACTAGAGAAATTCTTGCTGATTTGGACACCCCCTTGAGTGCTTATTTAAAATTAGCATCTAGCCCATATACTTACTTATTAGAATCCGTACAAGGTGGTGAAAAGCGGGGGCATTATTCTATGATTGGCTTGCCGGCACGAATAGTCATACGAGTAATTGGTAATGAAATTGTCATTTCTAAGGATGGTGAGGTTATACAAACAACGCACTCAACTAATCCTTTAACATGGATTGCTGACTGGGGACAAAGTTTTCGGGTTCCAAACTTACCAAACTTACCCCGTTTTACCGGTGGATTGGTAGGCTATTTTAGTTATGACACCGTGCGTTATATTGAAACTCGTTTAGCAGACTCAAAACTTGAAGACTCGTTAAAAACCCCAGACATATTACTAATGGTTTCTGACGAAGTAGTGGTTTTTGATAATTTGCAAGCTAAGATATATATCATCGTACATGCTGAGCCTTCATTAGATGACGCTTATGCGAGAGCGAAACAACGCTTAGAAACCTTGGTAAAGCAACTTCTAAATTATAATTTACCAATTTCCAATTTTCAGTTAAATGATATAACCACTAACAAAATCACAGAAGGAGACTTTAATTCTGGATTTGCCCGTGCAAGTTATGAACAAGCCGTTGAACGTGCCAAGGAATACATAATGGCCGGCGATATTATGCAAGTAGTGTTATCACAACGCCTATCAATTGCTTGTAAAGCCCCGCCTTTAAACGTCTACCGGGCTCTTCGTTGCTTAAATCCATCGCCTTATATGTACTACTTTAACTTGGGAGATTTTCATATCGTTGGCTCATCCCCGGAAATCCTAGTACGTTTAGAGGAACAGCAAATCACAGTTCGCCCCCTTGCCGGAACTCGACCGCGTGGCAAAACTGAAACCGAAGATTTAGCTTTGGAACGAGAACTGCTCGCGGATCCGAAGGAACGCGCAGAACATCTTATGTTGATTGACCTTGGCCGCAACGATGTCGGTCGAGTTGCCGAAATTGGCAGTGTCCAATTAACCGAGAATATGGCAATAGAACGTTATTCCCACGTCATGCACATAGTCTCCAACGTCACCGGGCAATTACAAGACGGATTTAATACCCTTGATGTCCTCAAGGCAACTTTGCCGGCCGGTACCCTGAGTGGGGCTCCGAAAATACGGGCTATGGAAATTATTGAAGAACTGGAACCAAGCAAACGCGGTATTTATGGTGGGGCTGTGGGTTATCTTAATTGGTATGGTGACATGGACACAGCGATTGCTATCCGTACCGCAGTCATAAAAGACGAAAAACTATATATTCAAGTCGGAGCTGGTATTGTAGCCGACTCCATACCGGCAAAAGAATGGGAAGAAACGATGAATAAAGGCCGTGCCATATTCAGAGCCGTAGCGATGAGTAATAAGTGAATAAAGGCCGTGCCATATTCAGAGCCGTAGCGATGAGTAATAAGTGAATGAAAAAGGGCACCCTCATTTATCGGGAAAAGGGATCAACAAAGTGGATGGCCCCTACCTTATGTAATAGACATTATACCGATTTAAATAATAGACTTGTCCGTCAATAAATTTTTATTCAATAAAAACAATTATTTAAATTCACGATACCCTTATTTTAGGACAACTCTAATGTTCGAGATTCATTCGTGAGAAATTAAGTTAAATCGGTATAATGTCTAATGGGCATGTAGGGGATAGCAAAGTTTTGGTTGCCCCCAACATTTTTGAAGGTGCCTGAAAATGCGAATCAAACCGTGAAGGTCACTGTCATTCACAATCCACAATTCACAATCCACAATTCACAATTATGCTTTTGATGATAGACAATTATGATTCTTTTACCTATAACCTAGTTCAATATTTTGGCGAATTAGGAGCTTTGGTAAAAGTATTTCGCAATGATCAAGTATCCATTGCAGATATTGATACATTGGCCCCCACGCATATCGTCATCTCACCAGGGCCTTGTACTCCTTATCAAGCTGGCATTTCCATTGCGGTTATCAAGGCTTTTGCCGGCAAAATTCCACTCTTAGGAGTCTGCCTCGGGCATCAATGTATAGGTCAAGCTTTTGGCGGGAAAATTGTCCAAGCCCAGCGAATCATGCACGGCAAAACTTCACAGATTCACCATCTTGGAACCGAACTATTTATTGACATACCCCAACCATTTGAGGCAACCCGTTATCACTCATTGGTTATTGAGCGAGCCAGTGTCCCCAAATGTTTAGAAATCACCGCTTGGAGCGAGACACCAACTGGTGATTTTGAAGAAATCATGGGAGTACAGCACCAAACTTTACCAATTATTGGGGTCCAATTTCACCCCGAATCTATCCTCACCCGGCAAGGCCATGCAATACTCAAAAATTTTTTGGCGATAGGTTGAAAAAGGCAAGAGCACAGTTAAGCGTTTGGCGGGTTTCCGCTGTCCACACCTTAAAAATCTACTTCAGAACGAAGTTTTACAATTTTCACCATCCCAAGTTTACACTAACTAAATGAACGAATATCTTTAAAAAAAATGGCAAATAATAATATCACCCTCACCGGACTCCCACGCAAATTAGTCACAGAAAAACTGTTAAGCGAGGATGACGCAAAAAAGGCCTATGAAGAATCACAAACGAAAAAAATTCCTTTTGTCACTTATCTCATCAAAAACAATCAAACAATTACCAGTTACGAAGTTGCCCTTACCGCATCACGAGAGTTTGGTATCCCTCTTGCCGATATCAATAGTATAAGACTTGAAGAAGAAATCGTTAAACTGATTGATAAAGACGGCAAAGAATGGATAGATAAGGAAACGATTAAAAAACACCGAGCTATCCCCATTTTCAAACGCGGTAAATTCCTTTTCATAGCCGTCTCTGACCCAACTAACCGCCAAATACTTGATGAAATTAAATTCCTCACCAAGATGCACACCGAGGCCATTTTGGTTGAAGAAGACAAATTGACCAAGGCTATTGAACATGTTGAGAAATTTTTTGAGGAAAAATTTGACTTTGATGAGGATGTTGATCTTACCGGGGAAGTTGAAGAGGAAAAACCTGAAGAGGATGATAGTGAGGAAAGTGATGCACCGGTAGTTAAGTTTGTTAACTCAATGCTCTTTAGTGCTATTAAACTGGGAGCATCTGATTTACACTTTGAACCCTACGAGAAATTTTATCGGGTGCGCTTTCGGGTTGATGGCTTGCTACGAGTTTCGTCAAATCCACCCATCGCTATATCTCGAAAATTGGCAGCCCGTATTAAAGTTATGTCGCGCCTTGATGTCTCGGAACGGCGTGTTCCTCAAGATGGCCGCATTAAGTTAAAAGTTACATCTACCAAGTCGATTGATTTTCGGGTAAGTACTTGCCCAACTTTGTGGGGCGAAAAAATTGTAATGCGAATCCTTGATTCATCAGCGGCTAACCTTAATATTGACATACTCGGTTACGAGGAGGAGCAAAAAAAACTTTATCTGGAGGCACTTGCCAACCCTTATGGCATGGTCCTAGTGACCGGGCCGACTGGCAGTGGTAAAACCGTATCACTCTACACTGGTATACATATTCTTAACAAAGAAGGGGTTAATATCTCGACGGCAGAAGACCCGGTAGAAATTAATCTTCCCGGGGTCAACCAAGTCCAAATTGACGAAAAAACCGGGATGACCTTTGCCAAGGCTCTAAAAGCCTTTTTACGCCAAGACCCGGATATTATCCTTGTTGGAGAAATTCGAGATTTAGAAACCGGTGGTATTGCGATAAAGGCGGCAACCACTGGGCACATGGTGATGTCAACCCTCCATACCAATGATGCGCCACAGACTTTAACTCGTATGATTGATATGGGTATTGCACCATTTGCAATTGCGACGGCGGTCAATCTTATCATGGCACAAAGGTTGTGCCGTCGTTTGTGTAGTTGCAAAGTTGAACAGGATATTCCGGAAAAAGCTCTAGTTGATGAGGGATTTTCTGAGGGAGAGGCTCCTACTATAAAACTCTATAAGCCAAGACCCGGTGGTTGTGACAAATGTAATAACTTAGGTTACAAGGGACGAGTGGGTATCTATCAAGTGATGCCAATATCGGATGCTATGTCTCGACTTATCATGGAAGGCAGTAATGCGATTGGGTTGGCGGATCAGGCGCGGCTCGAAAAGATTCCTGATTTACGGGAATCCGGCCTAAAAAAAGCCAAAGACGGCTTGACATCTTTGGAAGAAGTTAATCGGGTTGTGAGTAAGGACTAATTGTTAATTGTCAATTAAACTAAGGAAATTGCAATTATGGCGGAAAAAAAGGCTCAAAAGAAAAAAAAAGAAGACCCCACTTTTGTTTGGGAAGGTACTAGAAAACCGGCTAAAAAAGGTGAAAAACCTAAAGAGTGTAAGGGCGAAAGAATTGGTAAATCGGAAGCCGCAATTAAATCAATTTTGCGCAAAGAAGGTATTACCCCTACTAAAGTTAAGAAAAAACCCAAAGACTGGTTAGCAGCATTGAGTAGTAAGCCAATTGAAAGTAGTGACATTGCTTTGTTTGCTCGCCAAATGGCAACTATGATGTCATCGGGTGTACCCTTACTCCAGTCATTTGATATGGTTGCGGGAGGACATGAAAACCCCAATTTTACTAAGCTAATCATGGAAATCAAAGGCGTTGTCGAAGCCGGTGGAACTATGGCCGATGGTCTACGTGATCACCCCGAATACTTTGATTCACTCTTTTGTAATTTAGTCGAAGCTGGCGAACAAGCTGGTATTCTGGAATCGCTTTTAACTAAACTCGCGGTTTACAAAGAAAAAAGTGAGAGCATGAAGAAGAAAATTAAAGGTGCTCTTAAATACCCCATAACTATTCTCACTATTGCTGGTGCTGTTAGTGCTATTTTGCTTATTTACGTAGTACCGGTATTTGACAACATGTTCAAAGAAATGGGTGGAAACTTACCGGCGATAACCCAAGTTGTGGTGAATATGTCAGAATTTTTGCAAGCATATTGGCACATGGTTTTTGGAGGTCTATTCGGATTTATTACGGGTTTTAAACAACTTAAAAAACGTTCTGTAGCCTTCCAAGAATTTTTGCAACGCTTATCGTTAAAGTTACCACTATTTGGAGAGCTTCTAACCAAATCAGCAATAGCACGTTGGACTCGCACCTTAGCCACGATGTTTGCCGCTGGAACTCCATTAGTGGAAGCAATGGATTCGGTAGCCGGAGCGAGTGGTAATATTATCTTTTTTGAGGCAACTATGAAAATCAAAGCTGATGTGTCAACCGGAATACCATTAGCAGAAAGTATGCGTGAAACCGGGGTATTTCCCAACATGTGTGTGCAGATGACTTCAATTGGTGAAGAATCCGGTAACATTGATGCAATGTTGAATAAAGTTGCCGATTTCTATGAAGAAGAGGTAGATGAACTAGTCACCGGATTAACTGCGATGATGGAACCAATGATTATGGCAATTTTGGGGGTTGTGATTGGGGGTTTGGTGTTGGCGATGTACATGCCTATTTTCAAGATGGGTGACAGCATATAATAATTAACTCAGCCAGAAAACCGATTTTTCAAAAAATAGGATTTCTTTGAAGCTTTAAAAAATGTTAAATAACAATAGGTTAGCAATTTGAGCAAAAACTGTTCCGTTTACTATTGTATAAACAAGGATAAAACTACATGGATTGCATGAACGTTGGGATAAAGTTCAACTTAATATCGAAGATGTATCACCCGCCAACCATACATAATACCGGCTTTATCACGACGATCATGCAATCCTTGTAGTTATTGTCTTGGGGAATTGAACAGCGATTTATAATTAAATTCCTTTTTTTTAATATACTGAACGTACTTCAAATTTGTGAAAATGAATGGCTCACAGAGCAATTTAATAAACCATATATATCAAGCAACTTTACGTCATTATTATTAATGAACCATCCTCAATTCATAACCCTCAATTCATAATTCACCATTCACCATTCACCATTCACCATTCACCATGAATAGCAATGACAGAACTTATCAACTTTGTGGCTGATCCCAACCCCCTTATCGTAATCACCGGTATTTTAGGACTTGTTGTTGGCAGTTTTATCAACGTGGTGATTTACCGTCTTCCCATTATGATGGAGCGTGATTGGCGGAAACAATGTGCCCAATTATTAGCCATCGAAGAATCCAAATTTGACGAACCATTTAACTTAAGTCAACCACGCTCTCGTTGTCCCCACTGCTCCCATCAAATAACGGCACTAGAAAATATCCCAATCCTAAGTTATATATGGCAACGTGGTAAATGTGTTGCCTGCCATAAACCTATATCAATACGTTACCCGCTCATTGAGGCAACCAGTGCAATATTAGCCGTTATTACCGCGTGGCATTTTGGATTCGGTTGGCCCTTATTAGGTGCATTGGCACTGACTTGGGCATTGTTGGCAGCTAGCATGATTGATTTTGACCGTCAACTATTACCCGATGATATTACATTACCTTTTTTGTGGATTGGTTTACTATGCAATTTATTCGGGTTGTACACGGATTTGGAATCGGGCGTAATAGGCGCAATAGCCGGTTATCTATTGCTGTGGTCAGTATATTGGCTCTTTAAACTCGCCACTGGCAAAGAGGGTATGGGCTATGGTGATTTCAAATTATTGGCAATGTTGGGGGCTTTTATGGGATGGCAAGTTTTACCAATTATCATCCTTATGTCCTCATTTGTTGGAGCCATAGTTGGAATAACCCTCGTACTCTTTCGTTCCCATGATAAAAATATGCCTATCCCGTTTGGCCCCTACCTTGCGGCTGCCGGTTGGATTACTTTACTGTGGGGAAATGAGTTGACCCACGCCTATTTCTTATGGATTTACCCCTAAAAGTTGGACTTACCGGCGGCATTGCCTCTGGCAAAACAACCGTATCTAATTTGTTTAAAGAACTTGGTGTGCAAGTCATAGACGCTGATGTAATTGCCCATCAACTAGTTGAACCGGGACAACCAGCACTTGAACTGATCATCCAAACCTTTGGCTCACAGATAATTGACATTAATGGTCACCTTAATCGTGCTAAACTACGCCAACAAGTTTTTGCCGATTCAAACCAGCGACGACGTTTAGAGGCAATTTTACATCCCCGTATCCGCAAAACCATGCTCGAAATCGTTGCAACATTGCGTGATCCCTACTGTCTGCTAAGTATCCCGTTGTTGGCTCCGGCTCAACATATAGATATGGTTGACCGGGTATTAGTGGTTGACTGTCCACCCCAACTACAACGCCAACGCCTCATTGCCCGTAACGGGTTTCCTTCACAAGAAATAGATCAGATATTTGCAGCCCAAATCAATCGACAAACACGGCTTGCTATAGCTAATGATGTCATTTACAATGACTCGGATTTAGATAATTTACGTGAGCAAGTATTAGCCTTGCATTGTTTAATTGTAAATGAGTTGAATTGTAAATTATGAAATGTGAATTGTAAATTATTAATTTCTTTTTCATTAAAACTGGAAATTGTTATGAAAAAAAAAACCGTATACGAACAACCACTTAACGAATTTATGAAACAAATATTGCGGCTCGAATACCTATTTGCCGACATCATGTATCGCCTCAAGGGACCGGCTGAATGGGACAATCGCGCCGTTATAAATAACCTCATAGCAATTTGTCAATTCATAGCACGCGTGGAACTAAAAAACGACCTTATCAACAATTTACAACACAATATTCAAACTTTAAAACATTGGCATAGCAAACCAGATACCGATTCTGATCGCCTTGCAAAATTACTTCATAAAACCGAAATACTCTTAGAAAAACTGAGCCTAATCGAAGAACCTCTGGGTTCAAGCCTTTCACACCATCACCTGTTACGCATGGTGCGCCAACGTAGCATTATCATCGGCGGCTCTTGTGGAAGCGATTTACCCAGTTTCCACCACTGGCTACAAAAAAATCCTAAACAGCGCCAAACTGACTTAAACGACTGGCTTGCACCCCTTGAGCCTCTGCGTGAAGCAATTAGCTTAAACTTATATTTTATTCGCAATAATGCCCAAGTTTCCCGGCAAATTGCGGTAGATGGATTTTTTCAAACCAATCTGGATACCAACAATTCCAATCAAATAATTCAAGTCGCCATGCCCTTGGATCATCCCTGCTATCCAGATATAAAAGCCGGCAAACATCGTCTTACGATACGTTTTTTTGATCAACCCTTTGCCCAACAACCACCTATACAGTCTCAACAAGATATTAATTTTGAACTCTTCTGTTGCATGAATTGAATACTGACTTGATAAATCTTCGATAATTGGGAAACATAAATTGGAAAATTGAGCCACACCAATCAAAAAAGTAAGTAAATAACATTATTCAATTCACAATTCACAATTCACAATTCACAATTCATCTATGGATAAAACTTTTAAAATTGGAATATTTGGCCTGACCGTAAATGAGCAAAATACTTTGGGCAGCATTTTCAAACTGGCAGCCTCTCGTAATCGACGTTATGTAATCGTGAACGTACCAGAACGTGAAACGGCCGATATTGTACTGGTTGATAGTGACGATTCTAATGCGCTCAATGAGTGGCGAAGTTTTAGTGTCCATCATAACTCTATCCCGGTTGTACTTGTCACCAAATCAATACCGGCCGAATCTGCTAAGGATATTTACTTACGTCGCCCTCTAACTTTAAAACGAGTTCTCGAAACTCTTGATAAAGTCGTGATTGAAGTCCATAAATATGTCCCCGAACTAGTCGTCGGTGGCGAAGAGGTCCTTGATGAGGAGGCCAATGCTGTCTTACTTGATGCGGCGAGTAGTGCCGATAAAATTTTACCGAGTGGGGTAAAATCTCTCGTAGTTGATGATGCTTTGTCAGTTCGCAAGTCTATGGACATTCAATTAAAACTTTTTGGTATGACAATTGACTTTGCTGAAACGGGAGAGGAGGCTATTGACTTTATTGGCAAGAGCGTTTATGACATTATATTTTTAGATATCATGTTGCCCGGCATTGATGGTTATAAAGTTTGTCGAGAAATTAAATCCCATAAAATGTCTAAAAATACCCCGGTCGTTATGTTAACCGGTAAAGGCTCTCGCTTTGACAAACTGAAAGGCACGATGGCGGGAGCTAATATTTATTTAACTAAGCCAGTCGAACCAGAAAAACTCAAAGAGGTTATCAAACAATTTTTGCCTAACGTCGCATCGATAGGGAAATGAATTCTTCAAACTGGTAACTGAACTTCATATTTAACCTCAAACTAAGGAAGTCGTATGTCCATTAATAAAATTCTTGTTGTTGACGATTCATCGGTTGATCTGATGAATATTCAAAATATTGTGTCTGATGCCGGTTATACTGTCATCACTGCGGCATCCGGTTCTGAAGCTATTGAGAAAGCAAATTCTCAGAAACCCGACCTTATCTTTATGGATGTGGTGATGCAAAAAATGGATGGTTATCAAGCTTGTCGGGAAATTTCCCATAATGACTCCACCTCGAAAATTCCCATTATTTTTGTTACCAGCAAAGGTCAAAAAGCGGACCGTCTTTGGGCCGAAATGCAAGGCGGTAAAGCTTTCGTACAAAAACCCTATACCCCGGACCAAATTATTGAGCAAATCAACAATTTTAAATAATCATGTTATCAATCCATAATTCACAATCCATAATTCACAATTATTCACAATTCACAATTCTGTTAGTGTGTTTGTTGTTATCTCTGAGTGCCTGTGATTTTATTGCTTCCCTTGCTGAGACAAGCAAACCAATTTTTCAATCTGAATCTGATGATGGTAGCGAAAGCCAGCCTTTAACCCAACTTACCTTTGCAGTTGCTCCCCTTGTTGCTTGGATGCCTTGGTATCTCGCTGATCAAGAAGGTATTTTTCATAACCAAGAGCTTATCAATAAGTATAATGTCAAAGTCCAATTTATTTCTGATAATTACCAAGATACTATTGATCAATTTCTGGCTGAAGAAGTGCAAGCTATAGCTATAACTAACATTGATGCTATAGCCAAGGTAGTCAGACACAATATTGAAGCCGATGTCATCTTAATCACAAATGAACATAATGGCAATGAAGGGGTAATCTTGCCCGGAGCTGCGGATATGAGTCTGCATAATCTCCGTGGGAAAACTTTTGCCCTTGTCCAATATTCTGCTCGTCATTACTTGCTTGACCGTTACTTAATCAGAAATCAAATTGCCTTTGACGAAATAAATATCCAGAATACCGCAGAGGCTTATATACCTAAAGCGTTTCTTAGTAATGAGGTATATGGAGTTGTCACCCATGGTGCAAATCTCTATCGGCTAACTCATACGGCATCGACCAAAACTCTCTTTGATAGTCACCAAATACCTAAAGAAATTTTTGATCTCCTTATTGTGCGCCGCGACACCCTGAATGACTATCCCGGTTTTGCCCAAGTACTTCTTACTACATGGTTCTCAATCATGGAAAGATTGCAAGGCAATAAGAAAGGTCCAACCTTAGATGCTATGGCAAGTTTAGCTAATTTGTCTCGCCAAGCTTATGAGGAGCAAATAACTACCACCCCTTTCAACGATACATCAGTTAAAGCATTATCTGCCATCCGTGATCGCCGGATAAGAAAAACAATGCGTCACATACGTTACTTTGTTCAGCGTCATGAATTAGTAAGCCCAGATGCCTTTACTGATTTGGTATCTTACCCGGGCCGTACCAAGGCTTTGTTACATTTTAATGGTCAACCATTACAAGACTTTGTTGCTCCCCCGGCCAAAAAATGATTTGGTAAGTGAAAAATGGAAACAGTTCACAATTCACAATTACTACCTAGCCAAGCGTTAAATCGTCCGCTGAACCGGCGAGATTCTGTTTATGCTAACGTTTTTGATGAGGTGGTCACGCGACGGCTTGGATTTAAAATAGGCAATCTCGGGCTATTAATTGCCCAACAATCCGTTAGCGAGTTATCTGACTTGTTAGAAGTTTGTCCTATCCCTTTCACAGCTACTTGGTTACTTGGCTTAATTAATCTGCGTGGCAACTTCGTGCCGGTATTTGACCTTCATAAATTATTGCAATTGCCAGCTAAAAACGACGGTGATCTAAAACAAATGTTGCTTATCTTGGGACAAGGTGAGTCTGCTGGTGCCATTGTGATTGATGGTTTACCGGTACATTTATCTTTTGTTGAACAAGATGAACTCCACAGTTTACCTAAGTTGCCACAAGTCATTAAACCTTTTGCGACCAGTGGTTATGAGAAGGGTGGTCAAGTATGGTTTAACTTTGATAACGAGGATTTTTTTGAATCCTTAGCCAAGAAATTGAGAACTTAAAAACTTACAACCATCTAACTGAAAACATAAGTAAATTGTCTTAAGTGTAATATCCGTTATTAATAAATCCTTTATAAAATACAATCCATGTAGTTATTGAACTTAAGCTTCTAACTGTTATGAAATTACGACAAAAAATGTTCATTGGCTCGGCCTTTCTGGCGGTGATACCGGTACTCATCACCGCCCTTTTCACCAGCCAAATTGCCAGCACTCTTGGCCAGCAAGCTCTTACCGAAAGTGCGAAGAGCCATATCATATCTATTCGCGATGCTAAAAAAGCCCAAGTGGAAGATTATTTTAATTGGATATTTAATCAAATCCAAATCTATGCCGATGCTAGGACTACCATAAAAGCAATTCGTGGTTTACGGGAGGCTTATCCTAAATTTAAAGAAGAGGCCACTTTGTCCACTGACTACGTCTTTATTGATGAGGAGCCTCTGGAGGGGCCGCCAATCCCCCAATCTTTGCCTATTGATGACTATAATGAAGTCCTTAAGGAATATTATATTAATGATTTTTCACAAGAATTTGGGGTTCTTAATGTTGATGAAGCGCCCAATATGGTCGAAATCCTCAACCAGTTAGACCATAACAATACAGCTCTACAATATCATTACATTGCCGCCAACCCTAATCCCCTTGGTACTAAACAGGAATTTTTCGCGGCCTCTGATACTTCAAGTTATACCCAACTTCATCGCGAGTATCATCCCTATCTTCATGATATTCAAAGGCGTTTTGAATTTGAGGATATTTATTTAGTCGATGCCGAAAGCGGTCAAATTATCTACTCGGTTCTTAAGCAATTAGACTTTGCCACTTCTCTCAAAAATGGCCCTTATGCTAAAACTGGTATTAGCCAGATTTTTGAATCACTAAATCAAGCTCCTCACGGTAGCATTGCCTTGGTCGATTTTGCGCCCTATTTGCCTTCTTATTACAGTCAAGCGGCTTTTGTTGGTACCCCTATTTTTGAAGGTGAGCAAAAGTTAGGCATTTTGATATTTCAAATATCTATCAATAAGATAAATGATATTATGACTAACCGGCGTGTTTGGCATTTTGATGAATCCGGGCGTACCGGGGAAGTTTATATTGTTGCCACCGACGGTTCTATGCGTAATGATAGCCGGATGCTCATTGAGGATAAAGAGGATTATCTGCTTGCGGTCCATCAAGCTGGTTTACCGGGAGATATTATTTCTAATATTGAACGTAAAGATACTAGCGTTGGACTCCAAAGGGTCGATAATACCGGTACTCGCTCAGCCAATTCCGGAGTTACCGGTTTTGACCTTTATGAAGATTATCGCGGCGAATTTGTCCTCTCCGCTTTTGCTCCCATTAACGTTCCCGGTTTGCAATGGGCGATTTTTTCAAATTTGCAAGAAGATGAGTCGCTGGAACGTTTAGAAGAGTTGACCACTGAAATCACTTATGGTTCTATTCCAATTGCTTTGGTGATATTGGTGGTTGGCGGAATTGCTGGCTTTTTCTTCTTTGGACGCATTGCCGCTCCCATCAGTCAAATGGAGTCTATCGTCACGAAGGTAGCGGAGGGGGATTTTACGGCTCGTACTGATGTTAAAACTGGTGATGAATTGGAAACGTTAAGTAAGGCTTTTAATGGACTTTTGGATGATCGCCTTACCGCTTTAGCTAAAGCTGAGAGAGAAAACGAGATGCTTAATAATTCCATTATTGAGTTACTTAAAGCTTCATTCCAATTAAGTCAACGTGATCTTACGGTTCAAGTGCCGGTGACTGAGGATGTAACGGGGCCATTAGCAGATGCAATTAACCAAATGGCAACGGAAACTAGTAAGGTGCTGTTAAAGGTACGCCAAATTACTGATGATGTCGAGGCTGCCTCTCACCAAGTGAAGGGCCAAGGTGATAATGTATCTAAGGTAGCAGAATCCGAACGGGAGGTGGTAGATACGACGATGGCAGAACTTGAAGCGGCGGCGGAGGCGATGAATAAAATTGCTGAGGTGGCCCAATCGTGTAATGAAATTGCTAGTCAGGCAACTCGTACCACCCAAACCGCGTTAGTAACTGTGACCAGTACTGTTGATGGAATGGGTGAAATTCGGGAAGCTATTCACGAGACCGAAAAGCGGATAAAGCGATTGGGTGAACGGGCTCAAGAAATCAGCAGTATCGTCGATATTATTAATAACATTGCGGAGCGTACTCACGTACTTGCCTTAAACGCAAGTATGCAGGCTGCGGCTGCCGGTGAGGCTGGACGTGGTTTCTCAGTGGTTGCGGACGAAGTGCAGCGATTAGCAGAAAGTTCACGTAATGCAACTTCACAAATTTCAGCCTTGGTAAAGAATATTCAAGTAGAAACGAATGATACGATAACGACAATGGATAAAACCATTGGGCAGGTTGTTGAAGGCTCACGTTTAACCGAGCGTGCTGGTGAACAGATGAAAGATACCCAGAATACCACGGCAAACTTGGTACAAGTTGTGGAACAAATTGCCATGGCTTCGAGACAGCAGGCTCAAATCAGTAACGATTTGCGAGAACGAGCCAGCACGATTCAACTAAGTACTCAGGAAACCGGCAGACAGTTAGAAGAGCAAACTATCCAAACTGAACGTTTAGTGGAATTTTCCAAGCAATTAATTGAGTCAATTCGGGTATTTAAGCTACCTCAAGTTCATGAATAATGGTGAATTAATGATGAATGGTGAATGATGAATGATAATTAATGGTGAATTGGTTGTGTTGTGATAATGTTTGTATATTTGCAATTCGTTGATTAATTAAAATGATAAATTTAAAAAAAATACAAGATTTACCGGAGAAAGTTGCGGGTGATGCACATCTTTTATATGAAGCACTTGCAGACTCAACATTGGAAAGCACTTCGACCGTTTTGAGTCTTCTTGAAACCGCTCAAAACTATGTAATGAGTATAGGGGAAGCGGCTTTGAAAGCTGAATTGTCTGGTTTACCAATGTTCTGCCAACAAACATGCCAACAGTTAGCAGAATTTGCTTATGATCCAGTTAAACAAAATTCACAATTTACAATTGTTCTGGAACGTTGGCCAAGACTTGTCTCAAATTACCTTTATTTGAAGGCAGATAAAAATTCTTGCAACCAGTTAGTCAATTACTTACAAAATGTATGCTGGACACCGCTTTGTTCCAATGAACAAGCGGACGAGCTACGTGATGGCTTGAGCCAAGATTTTGGGAATGTTGATAAGGAGACGACCACTTTCCACATCCCCGATTCCCAATTCCCAATCCCTAGTTCAAAATTTTCCGAACTATACAATTTAATTGTAGAAAAAAACCATGTATTATCAGTCGCTCTGAATCGCTTGATGACTTCAGATACAGAATCTGAAGCGTTTTTAGAAGGTATTGAACATTATACTGAGACCATACAATTGTTTTGGGATTTTGGGGAAAAATTGGGACTATCGGGGATTTGTGAGGTTTGCGAATTTATCAATGAAAATGTGTTTGAATGTAGTTTACTGTCTCAGACAAAAAGATTGAAACTGTTAGAACAATTTACTTTATGGCCCCAATTGCTTCTTGATTATCTGCAAATACCTGATTTAGGTGTCGAAAAATTAGTAGAGTTTTCTTGTGCAGAATCTTGGCCGGTTTCAATGCCAAAAGAAAAAGCCACAAACTTGTTGACCCAATTGGGGCAAGATATCTCAATTGAAACAAAAGTACAACCGTTAAATCAGTTAAACTCCAAAAATGAAAAGCCGGTTCTCAAAATCTCAGCACGACTCATTTCGGACATGGAAGAGACTACTTTTGTACCAGCTCAATTGAATGTTGAGGACTTACCCCCTCAAAAAGAAAAATTACCCCAACAATTGGATATAGAGGATTTACCCCTTCAAAAAGGAGAGGAATTACCGTATCAATTATCAAATACTGACGACCAATTACCAGAGTCTTTAGTTCCCCAACAATTGGATACTGAGAATTTACCCCTTCAAGGAGAGGAATTACCGTATCAATTATCAAATACTGACGACCAATTACCAGAGTCTTTAGTTCCCCAACAATTGGATACTGAGAATTTACCCCTTCAAGAAGAAGAATTACCGTATCAATTATCAAATACTGACGACCAATTACCAGAGTCTTTAGTACCCCAACAATTGGATACTGAGAATTTACCCCTTCAAGAAGAAGAATTACCGTATCAATTATCAAATACTGACGACCAATTACCAGAGTCTTTAGTACCCCAACAATTGGATACTGAGAATTTACCCCTTCAAGAAGAAGAATTACCGTATCAATTATCAAATACTGACGA
>Ga0233403_10000072_pt1 | contig 40303 bp, 27 predicted proteins | sample Na_oxic_1_MG_FD_179866 | JGI IMG/M metagenome (GOLD analysis project Ga0233403, IMG submission 179866) | Seawater microbial communities from Saanich Inlet, British Columbia, Canada - Na_oxic_1_MG | ecosystem: Environmental > Aquatic > Marine > Inlet | place: Canada: British Columbia | collected...
GGGGTTTAACGTGAATAGCCACCGATGAAATCGGTGGAACTATGGCTATTTACGTTTCACACCTTCGGTGTTAATTAACCCCGACGGGGGTTTAACGTGAATAGCCACCGATGAAATCGGTGGAACTGAGATTATACTTGGGGTGAAAAAATTGGCAAAATCGTGACAAATTTAACACACAAGTAAAAACCCCGTCCAGCAAAGTCATTATTTCGCTGTACTCTTTTTCCCCTTCCCAACCGTGACTGTTACCAGTTTATCCAAATTCACTCGGCGCCGGAAAGCTTCCTTAATCATTTCCAATGTCACCGCCTCAACATTTTTATTAAATGTGTGTAGATAGTCCTTTGGTAAGTTGTAAAAACCAATCGTTGACAAGTAACTGATAATATTACTGTTTGCGGCTATGCGTAAGGGAAAACTCCCGGTTATGCCTTGTTTAGCTTTTTTTAAATCGGATTCGCTAGGGCCTTTTTCAATAAAGTTTCGCAGGGTGTCTTGTATCACTTGCAAAGCTTGGGTGAGTTGGTCATTACGAGTTTCTAAGCTTGCCATAAATGGCCCGGCAACTCGTTGTGGAAAAAAATGACTGTAGGTGCTATAAGCAAGCCCACGTTTTTCACGCACTTCTTCAGCCAATTGCGATACTAAACCACTGCCACCCAAAATATAATTACCCACATACAAAGTAAAATATTCCGGATCGCCGCGAGCGACACCCGGTTGCCCAATTAAAACGTGGGTTTGAGTTGATGGATGAGTAATATCTATTCTTTTAGCTTCGTTTAATTGAGCGACGGGTGGTAAAGCCGGTGCCGCTTTTCCGGTAGGCAATTGCTTAACTACCATATTTGCAACATTTTCCGCCGCTTTTCTGTCCAAAGCACCCACTATCGTTACCAGTGCATTTTTAGTCGCATAATAGCGGCTGTGAAATGACTTTACATTGTCACGGGTTAAAGCTTCGACACTTTCAATAGTACCGGTTGATAACGTTGCATAAGGATGCGTACCAAAGACAGCACCGTAAAATGCCTTTTGAGCAATATTCTGCGGTGTCTGTTGTTGATACTTGAGAGTCACTAATGTCTGTTGTCGAACACGTTCAAACGATGTTTCATCAAAATCCGGTTTAGCCAGTAATAGAGCCAACATTTTAAGGGCTGGTTGCAACACTTCTGTTTCGCTGAGACTGCGTAAACTTACCGTTGCCATATCTAGGCTCACCCAATTACTAATTTTGGCACCTAAGTTATCGAACTTTTCAGCAACTTGATCTGCCGAATATCCACCGGCTCCTTCACTGAGCAAACCGTTAGTTAGTGAGGCAAGCCCCGGTTTCTCATTGTCACGGGCACTGCCGGCATCAAAGACAACTTCAATGTCAACCATAGGCAAATCCGGCGCGGGGACAAAATAGACGCGGGTTCCGTTATCCGTTTGCCAGTGTTCAATAGTGGGTATTGCAAAAGTGCTGCTGCTAAATAGTAAGAAGATAAAGGTAAAAAAAGATGGGAATTTCATATTAAATATTGCGTTAAATGAGTTGTAAATAAAACATTTTGGACGGGTTGCAAACCCCATCCGGCGATTTTTGAAAAAATTAACTCCGCTAGAAATCCGATTTTTTGAAAAAATCGGATTTCTTTGAGGCTTTAAAAAATGTTAAATAACAATACGTTAGCAATTCAGGCGTTTATACCACTCAAGGTTAGCCTACAAAAAATTGCTGATCAAATTTGATCTCATACTCTTTGTCTTGATTGTCAGGAGTGACTTTTATCGTAAATTTCCACATTTCCTTATCAGTGAAGGCAAAGTCATCAACGTAATAAATGGCTTTTGAATCAGCATTTCCTTCTTCAACGCGACGCATTGATAACGTTTCTAGTCGGGAGTTGAGGTTAACTGCTTGAGCTGTGACTTTTGCTTTTGCAGCTGTTGTTTGCATGAGACTACCCTCACTCCCTTTGCGGATAGAGACAGTTAACAGAATACGGTTTCTGCTGCGATCAACACCATAAGTTTCGGCAACGGCGGGTGTCAGACTGTCAGTAATGATGGCATTGTAATAAATCATGTAACCATCATCAGTTTTTAATTGCCGTTTCGCAATCTTAGGTAATTCCTCCGCAATGATGGTAGACGTGAACGCCAACAACAAAACAGCTAGGGTTGAGTACAAAGCTTTTTTAGCCAAAATGTTTTCCTCTGTTGATTTAAAGATACAACCTAGTACATATTTTAAACGTTAATTTGTTTAATGTAAAGATATAACTACGAAACAATTGTTTATTTTCCACCTTCCATTTTTAATCCCAGACGTTTTGGAGAGGCATTCTGTAGTGTATTTATGGTTATTGGTGGTGCCGGTTGTAAGCGTACTGTCAGTGTATTTGGGATTTGGATAAATTTTTGTAATGCGCGAGAAATGCTGGTATCCAACGCCATCCCGGTTTGAGTGATATCGTTTTTGAGTTTGGTTATTAATGTTTGTTTGAAATCCGGGAGTGTCATTTTATTACGTTGTGCTAATCTTGTGAAGAGCCGGTTGATGATCCCTTTATCAGTATAGTTGAATGTTAACATTGCCAATTGTATTTGTGATGCGGCTGTGGATAAGGATGTTGGGGGTGGAACATTAATTAAATCAACGGATACTCTGAATTTGCCCCAAGCGTGTGCATCCACCATTCCTAAGATGGATATTTTTTTGGGGCTTGATTTAGCTTCGAGGTAAACATCAGCATTTATAAGGGAACCACCTAAACCGCGCAATTCTTTGGAACTAAGATAATAGGGGGCATATCCGAGGGCGGATATAATTATGGGAGCCGGCTCCGCAGTGTTACTTATGGGAATCTGCATACCTTGTATGGCTATTGATATGTGGGGAGGTAATACGTTTGGATTATGAAATTGATAGGCTTTATAAAGTGTCACAGTATCAATCTGCACTGGGGCATAGTCTGTTGCGGTTAAGTGCAGATTATCAATATAAATTGAGCCGAGTAATGAGGTATTAATATCGGAATATTTTATGGTGACAAAATCCGTTGCTGAATTTATCGCAGTATCAAGCTCTAAGTGTAACTGATAATCAATATAGGCTTTAGCAGCACCTAGACTTGCTGCAAGAATCATTAAGGTAGCGAGAATAAAGTTTTTAATCTTGGTATACAATGGTGAATTGTGAATTGTGAATGGTGAATGGTGAATGAATGGTGAATGGTGAATGGTGAATGGTGAATGTCGGAATTAATTAAATACTCCAAGTTGCTTGAGAGAATGGATTTATCAAAGGGCTTGTGAGCCGTTCATTTTCACATATTTGATGTATGTTCAGTATAACATTTAAGATAACACGTTCACCATTCACCATTCATAATTCACCATTCATAATTCACCATTCATAATTCACCATTCACCATTCACCATTCACCATTCACCATTCACCATTCACCATTAATTACCAATTAATTAAAAAAACTATGAGGCGGTTTACGCCCAACGAACGATTCTAAATGATGTGCATCTTCATCAGTATGGTGTTTCATTGTATCAGAAGAAATTCTGATATCGTTATCATCGCGGCTAATACTATAAGCCTCGTGATGAATAGTATTTACAATCTGTTGGTTGGTGCCATCAGTATAAATTTCGGTTTCGCCATAGCAGGTACAAAAATAGGTGTTGTTAGGCTCAACGTTAAGAAATATACCGGTGCCTCGTATGCCTAACGTCGCAGTTGGGGTTTGAATTATCTTTTTCCCTTTACCAAAAGCGCCGGTGAATGTGCCCGTAATGAGGCGCATAGCGTTAATGAAACGATTGTTACTTTTTGAGTTATAACGTAATCGTAAAGTTGAACGAGCCCCAAGTTTGTAAACATCTTCGCCAATGACAAAAATTATTTGACTATTGGCACCAGTTTTTATGATATCACCTGGTTTAATAATAGTATCTTGGGTGGCTAAGACATTGTTAACCCATATTTTTCCGTGTATTTCACGGATGACATTGGCATAACTGAATCTTGGCACTAATCCTAACAAGATGGTTGATGTTGATAAGGTTAGAAAGTTTCTACGTGAGATATATTTTGGCATAGTTTTAATTATACATAACTTTAAATTAGTTTTGACTATAACGGATTTTAGGGTTAGGGCAACACTAAAGTGAGCCCACACTCTGTATGCAAAATTTTGTAGGGAGCTCATTAACTCCGCCAGAAATCCGATTTTTTGAAAAAATCGGATTTTTTTGACGTTTTAAAAAAGTTAAATAACAATAGGTTAGTTATTTAGGTAAAAAGTCTTCCGTTCACGATTGAGGTTTGCCCCTACATGATGCAGAATTTTGTATGGAGTTCATACCAAAATCCGTTACAATCGGGAAAATTTCTTAAAACTAATTAATTAGTAAAACTCTTAGTTTTGACTTTGTCTTTGAAAAAAATTACGTTAGCATTGACATCGCCGGTTGTCCAAGTCATGGTTGTACCAGACAAATTATCTAATCCAAGTATTGTGCCAATACTGCCAATACCGCCAGCATCAACGCTACCGCCAGTAACCTTGGTAGGTTCACCCAAAATCCTGATGACTTCTTCTTCAGTCATCCCTTTTTTTATCTTAGAAAAGTTAGAATAAGTGAGTTGTTGTGTAGCACAACTGCCCAGCAGGAATATCAGCATGATGATTACACTGACGAATTTGTGGATATTAGAAAACATAATCATTGTTCCTTAAGTTAAATACTCCGGCAACCATGAAGGATTGCCCTTTGAGTTTGATACCATATTGATGGCTTTTGAAATGTGACGAATGGGGGTTACAAACTAGAGGCGGTTAAATTTGAGGTTATTCTGCTGATAAATTTTCAGCCCGGAATCAGATATTTACAGAATTTTAAAAAAATTAGAATGGGTAAATACTTAATGATTTTTAGATTTGATAATTACATTTAGATTTGATTCTGTAAATTCTCAAATTCTGTAAATTCTGATTCAGACAGAAAATTTTCCGCAATGACTAAACACTTAATGATTTCCATATCATGATCCAATCCTTTATTATAAGCAATCCTTGTAGTTAGCTTTTAATCCTTTATTATAAGCAATCCTTGTAGTTGGCTTTAATGCGAGCGAGAGTTTTTAAATGCCTTCAACTGGCTATCATTCATCATCGGAATTAGCAACAAATTTTTATCCACAAGATAAGCAATGTCAGCAGTGCCTTGTTTTAACTGCATTAATTCGTGTGTCTTCCCGGCAACATCAAAATGAAACAATTTACCAACCATCCAATCCGTTGCGTAATAACCACCGGCTCCATCGGATTCAACCCCATCAAGATTACCCACTGGTTTACCATCACTAACTGAGGTGATTTTTTTTTCAGCATAATTCACCGCTTGCAAATGCCCCGCTTTGGTAGTAGCAAACCCACCCGCAGTTATACCCCAACTGCCAACAACTAAGCGATCTTTTTCGGCAGCCAAACCGTTAGGGCTCATTAAATTGGCATCATGGAGCCAAACCCCAAATTTACCATTGCACAAACAATGAATGGTATTGGTTAACATATCCGAGACATAGACATTGCCATCTTTATCTGCCGTGACATCGTTTAAGAACTTGGCATCTTTCGCCTCGTAACGTTCAACAACAATTCTCTTACTGATATTGATAACCACCAAAGTATCAATATCCGACACATACAAAATATTTCCCACAACTGTCATGCCTTTCGGCGCATCCAAACCTTTGAGCCACTCTTTGTCGAGCAATTTGCCATCTAAAGACACACGAGAAATATAACCATTGCCATCTTTTTCTACTTCCTTACCTTGCACGTTGGAAACATACAAACACGAATGTTTGGCATCATATACCACCGATTCCGGTTGTGCCAAACCTTGGCTCAGCGTCCATAAAGGGCTAAAAGTGGATGGTTCATCAGCATACCCGCCGTGACTTAAGGCGAGGGCTAACAGAATAGATGTTGTGATAAGTTTGATATAACCCATAAAAAATTTTCTCTAATTTAATTAATTGTGAATTGTGAATTTTGAATGCCGGAATCAAATACTCCAAGTTGCTTGAGAGAACTTAGGAACGTGCATAAAATAATTTCCACGGCAGTTGAATCAAACCTGACAGGTTTTTAAAACCTGTCAGGTTGTGCCCAAATTTGATGTACGTTCAGTATAATAATTAATACATTCACCATTCATCATTCAACATTCACCATTCACAATCAAGCGTGAATAATCCGTCCATCTACCCCCAACGCAGCTTCATGTATCGCTTCGGATAAGGTGGGATGGGCATGAATCGTCCTTGCTAAATCCTCGGCACTTGCCTCAAATTCCATAGCTACTACCGCTTCTGCAATAAGTTCGGAGGCTGAAATACTAAATAAGTGTACTCCCAAAATGCGATCCGTGTGGGCATCGGCAATAATACGAACCATACCACTAGTATCACCATGCGCTCGCGCTCTACCACTGGCTACAAAGGGAAATTTACCAATTTTGTATTCAATGCCAGCTACTTCGAGTTGTTCCTCAGTACGTCCAACCCATGCAATTTCAGGCCCAGTGTAAATAACATAAGGAACCGTTTCATAAGACATTTCAGTTTTTTGGCCCGCTAATCGTTCTGCTACCATCACCCCTTCTTCGGAGCCTTTGTGAGCTAACATTGGCCCTCCAATAACATCGCCGATAGCGTAAATTCCCGGTACAGCGGTTTGACGGTGTTCATCAACTTTGATAAATCCATGTTCATCTATTTCAATGCCTATTGCAGCGACACCTAAACCTTCTTGGTATGGTTTACGCCCCACTGCGACAATGAGTTTATCCACGCCAAGTTTTTGTGGTTCATCTTTGTTATCTTGGTAGTTGACAATAACCTTATTATCGGCAATCGTCGCGGCGGTGACATTGGCCCCTAAATGAATTTTAAGTCCTTGTTTTCTCAAGTCACGAATAGCAGCAGCCGCAATTTTACGATCCGCAGTGGCAAGAAAATCGGGCAAAGCTTCCAGAATAGTGACTTGGCTACCTAAACGATTCCAGACACTCCCTAATTCTAAGCCAATTGCCCCCGCACCTATCACCCCAAGACGTTCGGGTACACTATCAAATGCTAATGCCCCGGTTGAATCCACAATAAGATTATCATCAATAGGGACAATGGGAATTTGAGTTGGTACCGAACCGGTAGCAATAATAATATTATCAGCCGCGAGGGTTTGTTTGCTACCATCACGAGCGGTAATTTCAATTTGCTTGTCAGCAAGCAAACGTGCAACGCCTTGAAAATGCGTAACTTTGTTCTTTTTAAATAAATTAGCAATACCCTTAGTAAGCGTTTTAACGACAGTGTTTTTACGCGATTGCATAGTAGCAATGTCGATTCTTAAATTTTCGCACTTGATGCCATGCGTAGTTGCCTGTTTTTGCATGAAGGAGTAGTGGTGCGACGAATCAAGCAAAGCCTTAGATGGAATGCAACCGACATTGAGACAAGTACCACCCAAAGATGGTTTACCATTCTGATTAAGCCACTTATCAACACAAGCGGTTGTCATGCCAAGTTGAGCGCAACGAATTGCCGCAACGTAGCCAGCAGGGCCTGCACCTATCACAATAACATTATAATCTGTCATGATTTTTTAACCTTTTTTTTGACCGAGGCCGATCCCCTTTTTTTTCCCAATATTGCGAGCCAAAAATATACCCATTTCGCATTTTCAGACCTGACCGGTTTTTAAAACCGGTCAGGTCTATGGGTATTTATTTGGAACTCCCTAAGTAACATCTTCCCAATGAACCAATTCCCAGTTTCTAAAGATTAGCATAACCAAGCGCAAATTTACCCCCCGATTACCTTCAATGACTCGTGAATCGGTGGCATATTGTTGTAACTGATTTTTGGATAGTCCCTACAAACCAATAGAGGTGTTCAAACTGTGGAAATTAGGAATTATAAATTGAAATTATAAATTGGAAATTGGACTTCAAGCCAAAGGCAAGCCAAAAAATGGGCTAATTCGACATTTTGGTGAGAGGTAATAATACCCAAATTAACCAAAAATCCTTACATAATATTGGTATGATCGAAATCAGCACACTAACGTAACTCATTGATTTATAATACCTGCATTGGTTTGTAGGGACTATCACTGATAACGTTGTTGATGCCATTGGGGCCAGAAAATGTGGCACTTTCATAGCGGTTCAAATTGAAGTCTTGAAAACTATGGAAAGTTTTAAGTTCCTAAATGTAAAAAAATTGTGCTTGCCTCAAATAGGTTTATCTTATAATATTACGCTCAAAAATTAAAATTGCTAATAAAATTTATGAATAATCCAATTAATCAATATCTTAATCAAATTCAAACTTACCTCAATACCGGTGTTGCTAAAGAACATACTCATCGTCCAGCGTTGGTGAGTTTGTTAGAAACACTATATCCTTCTATTAATGTGGTTAATGAGCCAAAACGTATTGCGTGTGGCTCGCCGGATTTAGTGATACTTGACAAACAAGCTGTGCCATTAGGCTATATCGAAGCTAAGGATATAGGGATGTCATTAGATGGAGCATTAAAAACGGAGCAGCTTGAGCGTTATTTAGAATCTTTACATAATCTCATTCTAACTGATTATTTAGAGTTTCGCTGGTTTGTGGAGGGTGAGTACCAGCCTGAAATGACGGTACGGTTGGCTGAAATTAATAAAGTTGGTATTTTAAAGCCGTTGCCGGAGGCTGCTTTGGAGCAGTTGCTTGATACCTTTATTCATACCCAAGTTATAACGATACGCAGTCCCGAAGATTTAGCGGCGAGAATGGCGAAGATTGCATGTCTGATTCGTGAGTCGATTCTTAAAGCTTATAAGCAAGAAAAAACTGGTGCTCTGCATAATCAGTTGGAGAGTTTCCGCAAAGTTTTAATGGATGGTTTGACGGTTGAACAATTTTCCGATATGTATGCTCAAACTGTGTGTTATGGTTTGTTTGCGGCGAAGTGTAGTGCGTTAGGTAAGCCATTTTCACGGATTCATGCCGGGCATTATGTACCAAAGACCAATCCATTTTTACGCAATTTGTTTAGTCAGATTGTGGGGGCTTCGTTAGATGAGCGGTTAGTGTGGGCGGTTGAGCATTTGGTGACGGTGTTGAATCGTGCGGATATTGTGGCGATTTTGGCAGATTTTGGGAAGTGGACACGGCAAGAAGATCCAGTGGTGCATTTTTATGAGACGTTTTTGAAGCATTATGATCCTAGTATGCGGGAGATGCGCGGGGTTTATTATACGCCGGAGCCAGTGGTATCGTATATTGTGCGTTCGGTGGATTTGTTGTTGAAACAACAATTTAAGTTGAAGGATGGTTTGGCAGATAGTAGTCGGTTGGAGTCGGGGTTGCATAAGGTGCAGATTTTGGATCCGGCAGTGGGGACGGGAACGTTTTTGTATACAGTCTTTAATCTAATTTTTGCTAAGTTTAGGAAAACTAAAGGGATGTGGTCGTCTTATGTCACCGAACATTTGTTGCCGCGTGTGCATGGATTTGAGTTGTTGATGGCTCCTTATACCGTCGCGCACATGAAACTTGGTTTGCAGTTGCAGGAAATGGGTTATGAGTTTGACTCAGATGAGCGATTGCGGATTTTTTTGACCAATAGTTTGGAAGATGCTTTTGAGAAGGGGAGTACGCCGACTTTGCCTTTTATGGAATGGTTGGTTAATGAGGGACTGGCTGCAAGTGAGGTTAAACAAGATTCACCGGTTATGGTTATTGTGGGGAATCCGCCTTATTCCGGACATTCTGCTAATATTGGGGAATGGATTGTTAATTTATTGAAAGGTGTTGATGAGCGTAATAGCTTTTCTGCTAATTATTTTCAAGTGGATGGTAAGCCCTTAAATGAAAGAAATCCCAAATGGTTAAATGATGATTACGTCAAATTTATCCGTTTTGCCCAATGGCGAATTGATACCACCGGTTATGGAATTTTAGGATTTATCACTAATCACAGCTATTTGGATAATCCAACTTTCCGTGGAATGCGTCAAGCTTTGATGCAGGATTTTGATGAAATTTATGTACTTGATTTACATGGCAATTCTAAAAAGAAAGAAAAATCTCCGGATGGTAGTGTTGATAAAAATGTATTTGATATTCAGCAAGGTGTAGCGATTAGTATTTTAGTGAAATACCGCAAACACTATAGAAAACCCGCGAAGGTATTTCACGCTGAATTATGGGGAAATCGCGAGGGCAAATACGCTTGGTTAGAAGAGCAAGATGTGAAAACGACAAATTGGGAGGAATTAAAACCTACTTCAAAATTTTATTTATTTGTTCCTCAAGATGTCACTTTGCGAGAAGAGTATGAACAATATTGGCGAGTTCCAGATGCCATGCCAATTAATTCTGTTGGTATAGTAACGGCTAGAGATGACTTAACCATCCATAAATCACCACAAGCCGTTATCGAAACGGTCAAAGATTTTGTCTCCTTAGAACCAGAAGTGGCACGAGAAAAATACCAATTGGGTAAAGATGTCCAAGATTGGAAAGTACATTTAGCTCAAGCTGACATTAAGAGTCACGATATCGAAGATTCTTATATTTCCCCCATTTTGTATCGACCTTTTGACAAACGATATACTTATTACACTGGTAAGAGTCAAGGATTTATTTGTAGGCCAAGAAAAGTGATGCAACACATGTTGGCTGGAGAAAATTTGGCTTTAAGTACAACACGTTCAATTGAAATTGGGCGTGGATGGGAACATGTATTTTGTACTAACTCGCTGATTCAACATCATACGGTTTCTTTAAAAGAGGTGAATTATCTTTTCTCTCTCTATCTTTACCCAACAGAACAAGACGAATTCCTTAACGGTAATAGCAAAGCCAAGCTAAAACGCAAACCCAACTTTGCCCCAAAATTCATCAAAAATATAGAAACCAGTCTAAAACTAAAATTCATAGACGACAGCACCGGCAACCTAACCACCACCGTTGGTCCTGAAGATATCTTCCACTACATGTACGCCATCTTCCACAGCCCAACCTATCGCCAACGCTACGCCGAATTTCTAAAAATCGATTTTTCTCGTTTACCCCTAACCAGAGACAAAACCCTATTTAAACAACTAGCCAAATTGGGAAAACAACTAGTAGCAATCCATCTAATGGAAGCCGATATTGAAACCGAAAGTGGCTATCCTATTGAAGGCAATAATGTAGTTGATAAAATCACTTACCGAGAAGAAAAAGTCTACATCAACAAAACCCAATACTTTGATAACGTCAAAGAAAATGTTTGGCAATTCCACATCGGCGGCTACCAAGTCTGCCAAAAATGGCTCAAAGACAGAAAGGGCAGAGAACTGAGCTATAATGACTGCGAACATTACCTCTACATCCTAGCCGCTTTAGAACAAACAATTGAATTAATGGTAAAAATTGATAAAACTATCCCAGAATTTCCTTTGTCCTAAAAAATATTTGGTACAACATGTATAACCGAGTTAGATGTAGATCATATCAACTATTTTCAGAAAAATGTTTGTAGCCAAACCTCTGAGGTTTTGGAACAGAGGTTTTTCGTGAAATTATTTATCTGAATGTAATTAAAAAGCACCCCTCATTTCTCCCGAAAAGTAGTTGACAGATAATTTTTTAATAAACTATAAGGATTATAGATAAAGCCAAAATGAGCCTAATTTACTAATTACTACCTCAAATTTAGACTTATTCGGCCTTATCCTTGCTTATATCTAATCCTTGTAGTTTTTGTGGCTTTCAATGATTCAAATGTAACATTGTCAAGTTAGTATACTTTTCGATAACCGGAAAATTTTTAATGAACATCCCTACCAAAAACCAGTTACTTCAAGAATTAGATGCCATTTCCCATGCCGGGCGAGTGCGACGCATGGCACTGTTGGGACGCGATGCTGCGGGAACCAAGCAATTAAATAATTTGCTTGATGAGTTGCAGGGTGGTGATACTTACGAGCAAATGCTTGGTCTTTTTGCCAGCATTGCCGCTCGTGACGGTAATCGTGTTCTCACCATTTTGCAATCTGAGTCAGTTTTGCTCCGCAACTATGCCGCCCCCGCTTGTTGGGCGGTAACAGATGATGAGGCATTGGCAGCAGTGGTATTAAAAGCAGCCCCCGATACACGTAAACGCTTAATAAAAGCGATTGCTAAACAACGCCGAACGGCACTGGCAGAGAAATTGTTTCCCGAAATTCGGGCGAAATTCGGCGCAGACTTAGCGGTGTTACTTTTATCAGCTTGCACTTCGGCAACAGTTGCAAGAGCCTTAGCCGAAGATAGTCATGCGCTTAAAAATTGGCAGTGGCTCGCAATACGCTATCCTGATATTGTGCTTCAAAATCTGCAACAAACTTTTGAGGCGGCACCACAACGCACCTATCAAAGTTTATGGCAGCATTTTGATAGTGCTTGGAAACCATTGACGTTACTGCGTCCCAAAAAAGTCTTGGAATTAGTACAAGCTTTTACTAGCGTATCTTCTGAATCATCATCTCGTTATCAACGTGATTATTGGTTTAGCCGTGCATTCAATACTGATGAGTTGGGCATACCATCACAAGTGCTTGAAATACTGACTAAACGCCTACCTGATGGTGTTTTCAATTTACTGACACAAGCTCGCTATCATGAAAAACTGCAAAATAGCGGCTTACCCACGCCAGTGTTGAAGTTTTTTCGCTTTTTTTCGCCAGAACAACAAGTTACTTTTTTACGACTGGTAAATGAGGATCCGGGTGAAGTTGCCGAAGCCCTAGCAAAATTGCCACCGTCAGTGCGGGCGGAACGTTTTACCGCAGCTTATGCCGATGTTGATACTCAACATACGGTATGGTCAGAAACATTATTGGAGACGTTGCCCCATGCGGAACGTGCTCAGTTAGCTCAACACCAATTGACGCTCCGCGAAATTCGGGAGGATCCTGAACGCCAATTAACGATGATAGCTTATGACGACATTGATAATGCTCGTCCTATCTTGGAAAAAGCGGCAACATCCGCTCAGGCAGAAGAACGTGGACGAGCATTGGCGTTATTGGTTAGTTGTACTGGCCGTTATCGGCGTGGTTTAACCGCCACCCTCACATTTCTACAGCGTTTGAAAAACGAGCAGGATCCAGTACGAAGTGATGCTTGGACAGCACTGGCTGAAGTGCCACCTAGTTTATTCAAAGCTGAACACATTGAATTGTTACAACAACTGGTTGATTTTTCAATGGAAGCAAGAGATACCTCTTTAGCAACACGGTATAAAATTGAGGACTTAGCTTTTACATTATTATGTGTGAATGCGAAAGAACCAAAAAGCGAATTGTTTACTGCCGCCTTAGAGATTATACGCCAATTGGCGCAAAAATCCGGCTCGCTTCGATTACCGTCTCTTTCAAGCAAATTGCCACGCGGTACAGAATACGCCATTGTCGAAGCTTTGATGCCATTGATTCAGGCTTTTGAACAACATGAGCAATACAGTCTGTTATTGCGACTGGTGGAATCGCTGGGTAAGCGTGGTCGATATATTGCCGAGTTACAAAAGTCATTAGAAATAGTTGTCCACGCCAAACCGGATTATTTGGCGAAACATGCCATTAATTTATGGCTAAAACCTTTCAAAACTCGTGATGCGCGGGTGCGTCAATTGCTAGATAAAGACCCTTCTGTTATTCGCATTGATAAGGTTTTTCAACATTTGCACCGCCATCGCCAAGAATGGTTAGATCCATTTTTTACCAAGAAACCCATCAAAGGGCAATTTTTGAGCGGAAAAACGCTTTATCTGCTCCCGGCACAAGATGGCTTTCAACGTTGGTTACCTCGGCAGCAACAAACGTTCACAAAATTGCTCCATATCGTTGCTAATGACGAAAACGCTCAACATCGGGTTCAAGCGATACACACTTTGGCGCGTCTTCCAACCAACAATACGGCTACTTTTGAGAGTTACCTCAATAGCGAAGAAGTGGTTATCAATGAAGCAGCATTAGGGGCATTGGGTTGGATTGATCATCCGCATACTGCTTTGCCGATTCTGTTACAACATTTGGAGGGGGATCGAGCGCGGGTTGCCATGTATGCGGTGCCACGTTGCGCCCGTCTTGTCGAACCAGAAAAATTAGTTTCGGTGTTGCAAGAATTGTTGGCGCGGGATAAGTTGCGAGTTACGGTGCATAAAGAAGCAATTCGTTTGCTCGGTACTCATGCAACGCCGGCAAGTCTGCCTTTATTGCATGAACAATGGCAACGTCCGTCTGTTCATCGTGATGTCCAGATTGCGATTGGACATGCCGCCCGTAATTTGCTCAACCATGAACAAGCGTGGGAATTAATCGAAAAATTGGCAAAAACTGAAGATACAGATATAGTACGTAGTCTATTTGCCCAACAGCCCACCGCTTTGCCACAAGCAGCTCGCGTTCGTTATGCCAAGCTATTACTCAATATGACAACGCATCCAGATGTTCGAGTTCGGCGCGAAGTTTTTACGGCACTCAAAGCATGGACGGTGGGTGCTGAAGAAGAAATTGCCGCTGCGGCGGCAACAAGCATTATTAATTTGCAAGATAGTCCAGAATGGCAATACGCTTGGACGGTATTATTGACTTGTTGCCGTGATGGGCTGGCAGCAGAGCGTTTGTATGAAGTGGTTCAAAGTTTAATAAATGCCCCCGTCACTGATTCAAACAATGCTACGCCGGAACGCGATTTACCGGCGCGTCAACGTTTATTCGTCTTCTGCAAAGGGTTATGCAAACTTCCCGAATCAAATCGTTTATTGTTGCGCCCTACTTTAGACAAATTGGCTTCACTTTGTTTACAAGATGCCTCACTTTGGTCATCGGCAACCTTATTGTATATTGCCGGCTTACCTTGGGCAACGCCGGCAAAATGTGCAAATCGCTTGATGCAATTGGCTCAAGAAGCTTCGACGCAGCCAATTTTTGTTCAAGCTTTATGTAAAGCGGTACGAAAAAATCTGCAACGTTGCGAAACCGCGATTGAGATGACAGCGGCATTAGAATTGGTGGATACGCTAGTTGCAAGTCAATCTGATATCTCAACCCTGCTTGCTTTGGAAATCCTGCGTTATATTGGCTCTCGTTCACATTGGGTGGAAGATTGTGCTCAACGGCTGCGTAGTTTACGTCAGCATAATAGTGTAGGTGTTCGGGCGATAGCGTGTAAAATTTGGACAAATGAAGAATAGCGAGACATTTTTCGGTTCTAACAAAGGTGTCAATGCCATATCGTAACGGGCAGTAACGGGCAGACACATAGGTCTGCCCCTACAAAATATCATATATTTCAATATTGTAGGGGCGAACTTTCGTTATCGCCCTGGCTTAACTTAACGGCATTGACACCTTTGTTAGAACGCATTTTCTGATTTCCACGCGCCTTTGTTAGAATTAATTCATTAAATGCCAGATAAAGCTTTGGACTTCAAAATCCCCGAAGGATTAAATTAATTGTTAACTCTGTTACCCATAGGAGTTATTACAAAAACATTCTTGCCAAATAAGGACTTTCTGGATTCACAATGATATTCATTGATATTCATGTTTGACACCTTTGGTGTTAGGAATTTTCAAAGATGTACCAACCCCAAAGGGGTTAAATGTGAATAGCCACCGATGAAATCGGTGGAACAAAAGTTTTACTCACCCTACCGGTTTGGGCAACACTTAAATTTCTAACAGTAAACGAGCCGGTTCTTCTATAACATTTTTGATAGCAATTAAGAATTGTACCGCATCACGTTCACTAATGAAGTGACAGTTATAAGATAGTGCCACATACATCATCGGGCAAATGACAATTTTCCCATTTTCAACAACTGGGCGTTCAACAATAGAGTTTATACCAAGAACCGCACTTTGGGATGGATTGAGAGTTGGAATGGATAGCATAGAATCAAAAATGCTATTGTTGATAATGCTAAAAGTGTCACCACTAAAATTTTCTTTAGTCAACTGACTCTCGTCTGCACGTTTGGAAAAATTACCAATACTTTTTTCTATATCGGCAAAGGACATTACATCGGCACCGCGCAGAGTTTCTGAACCGTGTTGAACAGTGATTCCAATATCATAATCATCATGATAAGTAATGTTATCGCTTTCTATTGAAGCATTGATAATGGGAAATTTGTGGAGAGCAGCTACACTAGCTTTGGTAAAAAAAGACATAAAGCCTAATTCGATACCATAGTTCTTTACAAACCGTTCTTGATATTTATCGCATAAGTCTACCACTGCCTTCATATTAATTTCGTTGAAAGTTGTGGTAACTGCATGTTTGGCACTATGTTCAATATCCAATTCCGGTAAGTGTGTTTTATGCCCTGATTTATTGAGGTTAGTTAGTAGTGGTGAAACCGGTGGAGCAATTTCTTGAACTTCAGAACTTTCGGGTTCCGCAATTTCAGAACTTTCTGGCTCTTGAACTTCAGAAGTCTTAGGCACTTGATATTGCAACATATCTGCTTTAGTAACACGATCACCACGATGTTGAACCGTCGATGGTTCAATATTCTGTTCTGCCGCCATTTTACGGACAGCCGGGCTAGTTTTCACCGCTACAGTTGGTGTAATTGTAGGTGCAGCGGCTGCTATAGATTCAGTTGGTTTTGGGGTAAGTGTTGGTGTTGGAACGTCCAGCACAACGACAGGTTCCGGGGTTGCCTCAGTGCTAGGTTCGGGTGTTGTGGCAACAGTAGGCTCCGTCACAGACGGTGGGGCAGGTTCAACTGTTGTCTCAGTGCTAGGCGATGAAACCGGCGGGGCACTTGGCTCAGCCACTGGCTCCGGCGATGAAACCGGCGGGGAGGTTGGCTCCGGCGATGTGGTAGTCTCCTCGGTTGCCTCAGAACTAGGCTCAGCCACTGGCGGGGAGGTTGGCTCAGCACTAGCCGTCGGCGCAGTGATAGATTCCGACGTAGATGTCGTAACTGGCTCAGCCGTTGGTTCTAAGGTAGTGCTGCCAAATTCAATTTGGGCAATAACTTCCTCACTAAGAACATTTTCACCATTAGTTTTGATGATTTGAGCCAACGTGCCGGCTTGGGGGGCAAATATTTCTAAAACCACCATGTCGGTTTCAATATCGACTAATTTTTCGCCTTCTTGGACTGTATCACCGGGCTGTTTTTGCCAGTTTAATAAAACACCTCCGGCAGTTAATAAAGTAGTATCTCCGGTGAATGGTTTACTGAGAACTGGCACTTTTACTTCTTCAATAGGCACAATAATTCCTCTTAGTATTATTAATTTATGATTGGCTTTTCAATAAAACACTTCCAAACAATGGGCATCTTGGAGTCCAAAGCTGAGGCGAAGGGATTTTTACAGGTGTTTCCGGATGGGCACTATATATTTATACTCCTAACCTAACATTAAGTACTGAGGCACAAATTATCGAATTTGGCACACGGTAATTTAGTCACGTCCAAATCTAAAGGTTTGGACTCCAAAATTTAGTCACGTCCAAATCTAAAGGTTTGGACTCCAAAATTTAGTTACGTCCAAATCTAAAGGTTTGGACTCCAAAATTTAGTCACGTCCAAATCTAAAGGTTTGGACTCCAAAATTTAGTTACGTCCAAATCTAAAGGTTTGGACTCCAAAATTTAGTTACGTCCAAATCTAAAGGTTTGGACTCCAAAATTTAGTCACGTCCAAATCTAAAGGTTTGGACTCCAAAATTTAGTCACGTCCAAATCTAAAGGTTTGGACTCCAAAATTTCCAAATCTAAAGGTTTGGACTCCAAAATTTCCAAATCTAAAGGTTTGGACTCCAAAATTTCCAAATCTAAAGGTTTGGACTCCAAATTTCCAAATCTAAAGGTTTGGACTCCAAATTTCCAAATCTAAAGGTTTGGACTCCAAAATTTAGTCACGTCCAAATCTAAAGGTTTGGACTCCAAAATTTAGTTACGTCCAAATCTAAAGGTTTGGACTCCAAAAAGTAATAAAACTTTTGGCGAAAGTACTTAATCCTTTGCAAACAATCACAGAAACATCATCCGCTAAATTACCAGACGGATAACGAACACTTTCAATTAATGATTGTGCTACAGATTCAATCGGATTGTTCAAGACAATTTGATGAATTTTTGCCATTGGTGCATATTTAATTAATCCGTCGGTTGCTAAAAGTAGTGTACCATGAAACGGAATGGGGCCATAAGCTATGGGTATTGCGGTTGAAGAACCTAAAAGTGGTTTGTGTTGTTGTTGGGCAGTCAGTTCAAAATCAGTTTGTTCTTGGATTAAAAATGCCCCGGAATCACCAACACTGGCCCCATAGATTGTATCATTGCTAACCGCGATTATAACGGCTGTGGTTTCACCGGCAAGCGGATGGGCCAATAACCGATTATCGGCAACTTGTAAAATATTGCACCATATCAAAGGATTAGCAAATTCTGTTTGGGGGCCAACCGTTTCTGTGACAATTTGAATAACAAGCTCTGCGGCTTCTGCACCACCACCCATGCCACCAGCCCCATCCGCTATAATGAGTAGCAACCCTTGTGGATATTCCAGAAAAGTAACACGATCTTGATTTTCAACGGTGGCAGCAGCGGTTGCAAAGTCGATTTGGAATTGGGAAGGTTGCATGTCATTTCATCAGATAGTTAACATTTTTGAATTTGATGCGTTAGAATAATCCACGATTAATGGTGAGACTTTTTCTATTAATCATTAACCATTATGGACACACAAATACAACGCCAAATTATAAACAACCTTCAGTTTATTCCTACAAACTTAAAGAAGTCTTAAATCCAAAATTTGAAATTATCCGTCAATCCGGGCATAGTGGTGGTGATTTCATATCCCAACGGAGGATATAGTGATCCTAAATAGATTTGTAAAGAAAACGTTTTGGAGTTGCAAACCTCGTCCAGCGATTCCACGAATCATTTAGGATCACTCAAGATTTATCTTAGAACAATTAAGAATATGCAATTAACAATAAATTTGCCTAATTGGTATAATGTCTATTGATTAAATCGTAATTATTAAATATTACCAAGTAGAATTAACAAACCCATTTAGGAATCATAGGATCATTAACAATGAAAGAAATCATCTTAGCCGTCATCGTAGGATTATTCTTAACCATTGCCGGTTTATTCTTGGAAAAATGCTATTTTGAAGAGAATAGCTGTCCAATTGGTTCCGTGCAAACGGATTCAGCCTCAACTGGTGAAACCGGAAATCCGGTGTCAGAACCAAGAGGCGTAAAGCCAACACTTGCTTCTGATACCTTCAATATTAGTTATCGCTATCGTTCCGGTGATCAAAGCGAATTTCAAGACTTTGGCAAATCCGGTTTGCTTAAAGAAACTCTACACACTGACGATTATTACAAAATAATCTTTAAGGCTTCCAGAAAGAGCCAAGGAGAGAGCTATGTGTATATTTTCCAAATCGATTCCTCTGACAAAATCTTCCGCCGGTTTCCAACTACTGATTTTGCAGAAGCAGACAAAAAGAATGTCAACCCAGTGAAAAAAGGCAATAAATACTTTGTGCCGGCTAAAAATTTGTCATTTCAATTGGATAGTACAACTGGTAGGGAAACCATTTATACCATCGTAACCAGCAAACCCGATAAAGATTTAGAAGACAAATATGAAAGCATGTTAGCCCAACAAGACAACATGACTCGCAAACAGAGAAAAGCGGCTCGGAAAGAATGGCATAAAGATATGAAAAAGCGCGGCCCTAGACCCAAATTGGTGCAAGACACTCAAGAAACAATCAGATGGAAAGAGCAAGAGCAAGAATTCACCACTAAATTAGACCGCTTGAAAAAAATGTGTGATGGTTGTGTGCATATCGTGAATTTTAAGCATGAATAATTCATTAAGCTGGGCAAGGCTAACCGGTGCAGTCAGGTAAATCGGCATGCCCCCACATAGTAGACATTATACCGATTTAAATTTCTCAGGAGTGCAAGGCGTACCTTGCACGAGTGCCGGTGCAAAGTACGCTTGGAACGAATGAATCTCGAACATTATTTAAATCGGTATAATGTCTAATATCTTGACATCTATATTTGGCTAAAATACCATTGAAAGAGTTCTTATCTTAATAGGAAAAATAAAAATCGGCCGGTTGACCTTAAAAATATTGAGATTAAACCGAACAAATTCACTGCAAAACATATGAGAAATTCTCAATGCAATTAATTATTCAAAATTTTGGCCCTATCAAACAGGGTAAAATTGACTTGACTAAAAAATTTTACGTGTTCGTTGGTTATAACAACACCGGCAAAACTTATGTGTCTCAGTTATTATGGAGTATCTTTAATGAAGAGACCATTTCCAACTTTTCCAAGTCTTTTATTGAAAATCCAGAATTTAATTTAGATAATTTAGAAGAAAATGCAGAGAATATTTTTGATATCACACCGGTAACCATTGACAAAATTTTAGGACAATTTGCCCAGTTTTTAAAACATAATATCGTACCAAAAATATTTAACATTAATAAGCAGCATTTTATTCTAGACCAATTTGCTCTTGACTTTGAATATGATATTAACACTGTCAAAAAAAGAGCGGGTGCCATTTCTTTTTTTCCGAGTAGTGAAATATTGAGAAAGATTTCTAAAGAAAAAAACTCATTGACAGTTAAAATGACAGAAGAAAATATCTCTAAAAAATGGCCTGATATCCGTCCAAGTACATCACATCGACCATTTGTTGCGACTTGTTATGAACTGATAATTTTTTTGTTATTCAACACAACGCATCATCAACCAGTTTTTCTGCCATCCAGCCGTATTTTTTATCCCCTATTTTACTCATACATTTATCGGGCACAAAAAGAAAAGTATGACAAAACTTCTAAATTATTTATGGAAGTAGTAGAAAAGAAACAGAAGGGAGAACCAATTGATTTAGAATCATTTTTGATGGAAAACGGTTTTGAAAGTGATTATACCGAACCCATGAATGTGCTGTTTGATAAATTGTACCGGTTGAATGAAGAGATGACGGTTCAAAATCACTATGAACACCTTGTTGCTGAGATGACAACTATTTTGGGTGGGGATATTGTTATGTCTAAAAAAGAAGGCATCGCTCCAATCAAGTTTGGTTTCAAGCCAACTCAACATGATAACCATCTACCCATGTTTTTGTCTTCGTCATCGGTGAATCAGTTAAGTACACTTTATCTTTATTTTAAATATTGGGCACAGAAGGAAAACAATTTTCTGATGATTGATGAACCTGAAGAAAATTTACACCCAAAAAATCAAGTAGCTTTGCTTAATGTTTTATTAGATTATGCTCAAGCAAACAATAACAAAGTATTAATTATCACCCATAGCCCTTTATTAGCGGATGCGGTTAATAACTATCTCTATTTGTTTTGGTTAAAATCTCAATCGGTTGATGTTAGCCAAATAGTAGAAGACGATTACCCAGAAATTAATCCTGACATCAATCTTAGCACCAATGATATTGCCATTTATTTCTTTGAAGGCACTCGAATCATACCCTATAAACGGGGAGATTACGGTGTGCTTTTTAATGACTTCGATGCTGAACGAAGAAAAATTAAAAAAATTGAGCTTGCCTTGACAGAAAAAATGTATCAACTGCTTAATGATGATGAGGAATATTGATAATGTACGTGAAAGATATTCGTCAGCAATTAAAAGAACAGTTAGATATTAATAAATTGGTGGAAAAAGTTGACAATGATGAACTTTCTATAATGGAACTTAGCAAAAATGCTAAACTAAAAAAATTAACTATCACTAATTTACCATATAATAAATGCCAAATTTGGCGAATCAATTTAGAAAAACGGATTTTAGGATTATCTAGTGCTAACAAAACGGGTGAGATTGCTTTAGTAATCCTGAAAAACAAATATTTGAATGTTTATATCATTGAATTAAAAAGCATGATTAAAGATACTATTTTAAAGGCAATCAAAGAAAAAATTCAAGATAGTATCAGTCGATTTTATTTTTTACTGTCGCTTAACAGTGAGAAAGATCATGAAATATTTAAAAACTTAAAAATTCGCTGCACTGATTTTCTTTGATGGGAATTACAAAACCACCAGTATAGCTGATCCTGATTTTGAGAATATTTATGAGGTGTTTAAAAAGAGAGGGGGACAACTTTCATGTAACACTCTATTGGACAGTGGTTTAATAATTCCAGTCAAATTTTTCTCTGAAGGTTTCGATAAAACCACGGGTTATATGGAAATTAATTTTAGCGACATTGAGAATGAAATTAAAAATATTCGTGGAACTTCAAATCTTCAACAACATAGAATCCCATCAGTGCATTCATCAGAGCCATTTTAGAGAACTTTTTCAAATCTGTTAATCGAATATCCGTCTCAACAATTTGTGCTTTTCTTAACAACCGTTCTCGCGTTGTCCCTTTTAATAAGGGGGTTGATGGTGTGAGCCATTTATCTTGATACCAAAAGGCAACATTAGCTATAGATGTGTCGGTAACGAAACCTTGTTTGATAATTAAAATGTCATCAGTTTGCCCTTTGAGCATACATAGACGGTTTAAATGTTCTCTATTCAAATATTTAAAATCATAAACAAGGTTATCTGCCTCTACGATTGTAAAAAAATTAAAATTTCTAGCTTGATAGTAGCTGTATTCAATGCTTGCAATCGTTTCTGAATAGATAACTCTACATTTATAAGTTCCAATTTGTGAAGGTGGTTGAATAAAATTTTTCAGATCAATTTTACTTGGGCAATTAAATAGAATCTGTCTGGAGTTATTTAATCGTTCATTGTGAAATTCCAACCATGGGGCTGAGCCGTTTACTATTTTGATAGTTTCTAAAAGTTTATTCATATTAACTAATGTTACGCCGAAGGCTATTGAATACCATTCATAGTTATCATGTAATCAATAAATCATAGTTCAAAATTGTTTGTTATCATGTAATTAATAAATCATAGTTCCGGGTTATTTTTCTATACCATTCATAGTTATCATATCATTGATAAATCATAGTTCAAGATTGTCAATTAATCAAAGTTCCGGGTTTGTATCGATTACTACGTTGTAACATTTCTTGGGCGTGTGCTAACGTTTGCGGGGTAATTTCTATGCCACCTAACATACGTGCAACTTCTTCAAGCCGTTGTTGATTATCTAAAACAGTAATGCTGGCATGGGTACTTTGTTGGTGAAAGGTTTTAGTAATTTGTAAGTGATGATGGCCTTGACAAGCCACTTGTGGCAAATGGGTGATACATAATACCTGACGTTGTTGACCTAAATGATTCAGTAATTGTCCAACAATTTCGGCAACTGAGCCGCCGATGCCCACGTCTACTTCATCAAAAACTAGAATTGGTACTCCACTACTTTGAGCGGTAATCACTTGTATTGCCAAACTAATCCGCGATAACTCACCACCAGAAGCCACTTTAGACAACGGTTTAAGCTCATGACCGGGATTAGTAGTAACTAAAAATTCAATTATGTCAGTACCGGTTGCCGAGGGGACAGCCTCTTCATCAGCCACAACACTAATTGTCAATTGTCCTCCTGGCATACCTAGTTGGTGCATTTCGGCAGTTATTTGGATGGATAATTGTTGCGCTGTCTGAAGCCGATGTTGATATAATGCCTCGGCTGCAAGGCGATAGTCTTGTAAGGCTTGTGCTTTTTCAGTCTCTAACCTACTCGCGTTTTCTTCATAATTTTCTAATTCATTCAGTTGCTTAGTTAATTTTTCAAAATGTGCTGGCAACTCAATAACTGCAATTCGATGTTTACGGGCTACATCCTGAAGATTGGCAATTTGTTGTTGAACTTCCTGTAATCGTGCCTCGTCGATATCGAGGCGATATAGGTAGTGACGCAAATCCCCAATCGCCTCTTGAGTTTGAATAATGGCATTTTCAAGCAATGCGGTAATAGGGCTCAGTTGATCATCATGTTGTTGGGCATCTTCTAAAATGTGATTAGCACGGCTAAGACTGGAAAGCGTTGAACCCCCCTCATCGTTATCAAGTAATTCCAATGCTTGTTGACTATTTTCTAATAACCGTTGTGCATGAACAAGGCGGCTCTGCTCGTTTTCCAGATTGGAGATAGCTTCGGCTGTTAACTCAAAGGTTTCAAGCTCCTCTACTTGGTAACGCAAAAAGGCAATTTGAGCCTCACGATCTTCTCCCCCCAAAGCATCCAAAGCCGTTTTCAAGGACTGCCAATGTTGATAAATTTGCGTGACTTGTTCCAAAATGCCCGGCTCGGGGACTATCTCATCAAGTAATTGACGTTGGACATCAGATTTGAGCAAAGATTGATGAGCATGTTGCCCATGAATATCTATAAGTTGTTCGCCTAATCGCCGTAAAGTTTGTACTGACACTGGTTGATCATTGATATAACCTCGTGAGCGCCCATTACGATTAATCACGCGGCGCACCAGACATTCATTCTTGTTATCGTCCAAGTTTTGCTGTTGTAACCATGTAGCCGCAGTGGCGGGCATTGTAAAAACGGCATTAACCACCGCTGTTTCATAGCTTTGTCGTACCACACTACTATCAGCTCTTTCGCCAAGTACTAGACTAAGAGCATCAATTAAAATAGATTTACCAGCACCGGTTTCACCACTAATGATAGTAAGTCCACTATCGAAGTACAATTTCAACTGTTCAACGATGGCAAAATTTTCAATCTGTAGATAATGCAGCACTTTTCATTTATAAGTTATCAGTTATCGGTTATCAGTTATCAGCTATTATTATTTTTAACACTTTAGAAACCAAGTTTTTTGAAAAAACTTGGGATCGAAAATACCCAGATTAAATAATCATTTTTTTAGACTCACCCTCCACAAAATCTGGCCCTTTCCCCTCACTTGCTCCAATTCAGTTTGGCTCGTAATGTGGCATAATAATCATGCTCTTGTGGGTGAATCAAGTGAATATGTTGACGTTTTTCAACGATAATACGGTCTCCCGAAACCAGCGCATGACATAATACGCCATCGCCGTTCAATTGTGCCGTGCCGGTATGCTCGTGGTTTATGGTAATTTGTATGCGACTATCACCATCAACTACAAGCGGACGATTACTAAGAGTATGTGGGCAAATCGTTACCAATACTAAGGCATTCAAGGACGGATGTATTATAGGCCCATCCGCTGAAAGAGCATAAGCGGTAGAACCGGTGGGCGTTGATACCACTAAACCATCGGCACGTTGGCAATTGACAAAATGCCCATTAATTGTGGTCTCAAAGGTGAGCATGTTTGACATATTACCACGATAAATTACTATATCATTCAAAGCATTACAATAAGATAGACACTGTTCATTGCGGTATACCTCAGCATAAATTAAAAAACGATCCTCTTCAAAAAAGGCACCATCTAAAATTTGGGCCACATACTTTTTCATTTCTGTGGGGTTTATATCGGTCAAAAAGCCCAGTCGTCCTAAATTAATGCCTAATATGCGGACATCATGCTTGGCTAATAAACGTGCAGCTTGTAATAACGTGCCATCTCCACCAATTACAATAATTAAATCACAGCGGATGCCCAATTCCTCGGTATTGGTAACAATGTTCAAATCGGTATGGGACAATAACTGTGCGCTTGGGGCATCAATCACTATTCTAAGTGCCCGTTTTGCCAGAAAATTTATCAAGATTTTTAAACATTCTTTTACTTGCGTGTCATCACGTTTGGCAATAAGCCCAATACTTTCAAACATAATTTATTCGGTAATTGTTAATGATTAATAGTTAATTGTTAATGAATTTAGATAATATTTTTACTGAATCAATTTTTTAGTACGAATCGATCTTTGGTTTCTCAACATTTATTTATCTGAACATCTATAGTTCATAATTAACGATTAACGATTAACAATAATTAACGCTATTAACCATTAATTATTAACCATTAATTCATGCTTCATCATAATGAAATCAGTGAACGCGCTCAACACTTATTAAAAGTGTTAGTCAATCGTTATATACGTGAAGGGCAACCGATTGGATCACGCACACTGTCACGCGATACCAATCTTGACCTCAGCCCCGCTACCATCCGTAATGTGATGGCTGATCTTGAAGAAATGGGATTGGTTTGCTCACCGCATACCTCAGCCGGTCGCGTTCCCACTGTGCGTGGTTATCGGTTGTTTATTGATTCCCTATTACAAGTTAAACCTTTAAATAGTAAAGAAGAACAACATTTACGTCGTCAGTTTATTGACGAATATAACCCCCAACGTTTGCTGGAACAAACATCTAATTTGTTGTCGGAAGTTACCAATTTAGTGGGGCTCGTTATGTTCCCCAAACGTGATTACAAAGCATTGCGTCATGTCGAATTTCTATCCCTCGCCAAAGAACGTGTCTTAGTCATCTTAGTCTTTAATGAGCATGATGTAGAAAATCGCATTATACACACATCTCACTGTTACTCACCGGCCGAATTACAAAGAGCGGCCAATTATTTGAACAACGAGTTTAAGGGTAAAGATATAAAAACCGTGCGCTCCGACTTGTTACACGAGTTGCAGCAAACTAGAATTGACATGGATAAAATGATGCAAGCCGTAGTCGAAATGGCAGATAAAGCATTTTCAGACAATGAAATCGACAAAGGTGATTTTGTCATGACTGGCCAAACCAACCTTATGGAAATTGCCGAGCTTTCTGACATAGATAAATTACGTGACTTATTTGTGGCATTTAGTCAAAAGCACGATATTTTGCACCTACTTGATCAAGCACTCAAGGCGCAAAGTATGCAAATTTTTATTGGTGAAGAATCCGGCTATGAAGTGTTAGGCAATTATAGCGTGATTACCTCTCCTTATGCTGTCAAAGAGATAACCATAGGCGTACTTGGCGTAATTGGACCGACGCGCATGCCTTATGAACGGGTAATCCCAATTGTCAATTTAACTGCTAAATTACTTGGATCAGCCTTGAACCATCACTGAATTATCCCCATTATTGCCCGATTAAAATCGTATGCACATTATATAATTTCGTGTTCCTAATTTATTAATTAATTTTTAATAGGGTACTTCAACATCAAACAGCCTTATGTACCTTGGTTCAAAACTTACGATAAATCTCGCCAGCGAAAATTTAATTATTTAAACATCTAATTGGTTATTGTCGTATCAGCTCTGAGCAGATATTTGCGGTTTGGTAAACTTCAATTCTTAAATGTTTATATCTAAATAAAATTATCTTTTGAGATCTTTAATTATTAATTATTTAAAATCAGTATTGATAGGATGGACTTTATTCAGAATTGTCAGTCCCATTTTGGGACGATCACTATTTTATAATCATTTAACTAATAAAGGAATTTAACATGACAACTGATGAATCCGTTTCCCCGGTTGACGAAAAAAATACACCGCCAACCGCAAAGGTGGCTTCACCGTTAACTCGTAACGAGGCAAACACTGATGCTGCGAATGATGTTCAACCCTCATCAACCCCTCGGCAATCGCCAACACTTGATGTGAATGATACATCAGCTACTGAGGATGATAATAATAATATAAGTGATATGCCACCCCGAGAAGAGGCGACTCCTTCGGTAGAAGAATTAACCCATCAGTTAACTCAAGCTTCTAAAAAAGCACAGGAGCAATGGGACAATTTACTACGCCAACGAGCCGAGTATGAAAATCTACGAAAACGCATGACACGCGAATTAACCAATGCACGTAAATATGCTTTGGAAAAATTTGCCACCGAATTGCTCGCTGTCAAAGACAGTATGGAATTAGGCATAGATGCTGCTGCATCACCGGAGACGGATTTGAAAGTTGTACATGATGGCATGATATTGACCTTAAAAATGTTAACCGACACCATGGCAAAATTTGACGTGGTAGAAATTAACCCGGTTGCACAAAAATTTGATCCACAATGGCACGAAGCTATGGCAATGCAGCCAGTGCCAGATGGCGAAGATGGCATAGTATTACATGTACACCAAAAAGGCTATAAACTCAATGAGCGTTTATTGCGCCCCGCCAGAGTGATAGTGGCAAAAGTAAGCCAATCAGAAAAACCTCTTGAAAATCAAGAATAAAACCCAATATTAACGGTGACTTTCTGAGTTAAAAATGAAAAATGGTCACATAAGATTTATAAACACGAATCTAACTACCTAAGCCGACAATCTTGACCGTATTTAAATTCGAGGAGCGTAACCAGTTTTTTCAAAACACGTCGGTGAATAAATACCCGATTATTTATGCACCGGTTTAACTACTCAAATCATTTTTAATTCACTGATTTTATTAACCTCAATTTTAATTCACTATTTTGCTTTTCAGTGAAAAAACTTGATTAATTGAAAAGCTAATTTTAAAACGCCACAAAACTTGAATAAAGTAAATGGAGAATCGACATTATGAGTAAAATGATTGGTATTGATTTAGGAACAACTAATTCTTGTGTCGCGGTAATGGAAGGTAAAACTAGCCGCGTCATCGAAAATAGTGAAGGAGCACGTACTACCCCATCTATCATCGCCTATACCGACGATAATGAAGTCTTAGTGGGACAATCCGCTAAACGCCAAGCCGTCACCAATCCAAATAACACCTTGTTTGCCGTTAAACGTCTTCTTGGACGCAAATACCGGGATAACGTGGTGCAGCGCGATGTGAATATGGTGCCCTATAAAATTGTTGGCGCAGACAACGGCGACGCTTGGGTAGAAGTCAAAGGTAAAAAAATGGCACCACCGGAAATATCCTCCCGTGTACTTATGAAAATGAAAAAGACGGCGGAAGACTTTTTAGGTGAACCAGTAAAAGAGGCAGTGATTACTGTCCCGGCTTATTTCAATGATTCGCAACGTCAAGCTACCAAAGATGCTGGACGTATAGCCGGTTTGGATGTCAAACGGATCATTAACGAGCCAACGGCAGCAGCTCTTGCTTATGGCATGGATAAACAACGTGGTGATGTCAAAATTGCCGTATATGACTTGGGCGGTGGTACCTTTGATATTTCCATCATTGAAATTGCGGAAGTGGATGGTGAACACCAATTTGAAGTGCTATCTACCAATGGTGATACTTTCCTTGGTGGTGAAGACTTCGATTTACGCATCATTGACTATTTAGTTGATGAATTTAAAAAAGATTCTGGGATCAACCTAAAAAATGATCCTCTAGCTTTGCAACGTCTTAAAGAAGCCGCCGAAAAAGCCAAGATTGAACTATCTACAAGCCAACAAACTGATGTGAATTTGCCTTATGTGACGGCGGATGCCAGCGGGCCTAAGCATCTCAATATTAAATTGAACCGTGCTAAACTCGAAGCATTAGTGGAAGACCTCATTGAACGTAGCATGGAACCATGCAAAATCGCGTTGAAAGATGCCAAACTGTCCGCCGGAGACATAAATGAGATCATTTTAGTTGGTGGGCAAACTCGTATGCCCAAAGTGCAAGAAACCGTTAAAACGTTATTTGGCAAAGAACCGCGTAAAGATGTTAACCCGGATGAGGCTGTCGCCGTTGGTGCCGCTATTCAAGGTGGTGTCTTAAGTGGTGAAGTGACAGACGTGTTGTTATTGGATGTCACCCCGTTATCTTTGGGTATTGAAACCATGGGTGGCGTGATGACCAAGCTCATCTCCAAAAATACCACGGTTCCAACCAAGCATTCGCAAATTTTCTCTACTGCAGAGGACAGTCAAACAGCGGTGACAGTGCATGTGTTACAAGGCGAACGTGATGTTGCAGCTGCGAATAAGTCACTTGAAAAATTTGATTTAACTGATATTCCACCAGCACCGCGTGGTATACCGCAAGTTGAAGTGACTTTTGATATTGATGCCAACGGTATTTTACATGTTTCTGCTAAAGACAAGGCTACTGGTAAGGAACAATCCATTTCCATCAAAGCTGCTAGCGGTTTATCTGATGATGAAATAGATAACATGGTTAAAGATGCTGAGGCTCATGCCAGCGAAGATAAGAAGTTCCACGAACTGGTTGAAGCACGTAACATAGCCGACAATATGATTCACGCCACAACTAAGTCTTTGAAAGATTTAGGTGATAAGGTTAGTACCAATGAAAAAACCGCCATTGAAGCGGCTATGGATGATCTTAAAGAAGCAATCAAGGGAGATGACAAGGAGGCCATTGATTCCAAAACTCAGACTTTGGCAGAACTGTCTGGTAAAATCGCGCAACAAGCTTATGGGCAAGAAGGTGGTGCGGCCGGGGCCGGGCCAATGCCGGATGGTTTCACTGAAGCCGCTCAAGCCGCCGCCACCGCCAATCCCAAAAAAGATGATGGTCAAGCGGATGTGGTTGATGCCGAGTTTGAAGAAATTAAACAAGGTAAAAAGTAAGCTTAAAGAATAGGGATAATTAATTGCTCGGATAAATCTAAATTCAATTAGAAAGGTGCAACCAATTGAGTTTGTCCCTACCTAGCATAGGGCAGTGGCAAATGCCCCTAGCAAACCCGACGTATTCAGGGGCTGTAGGGGCGAACATAAGTGTTCGCCTTGGCATGTTGGGTCAATCGGGTTGCCCCCACTATTTTTAAAGGTGCCAAAAATACGATATATCGTTTTTTCAGATAAATTACTTTTAGCCAAAAACGCTAGTTTTGCGAACTGGTTTACCATTCAATACCTTTTTCGGTAGCGAAAAAACCGGTTTCAAAAACCGGTCAATACCATTTTTGTCGGTTCTGCTCATTACGTTTAACATCATATTTTGGGTGAAGATGTTTTTCTTTTCAATTTCAGGTTTCATATATGCATTAGTATCGAAAGCAAATCTATTTGGTTCTATTTACACAATCATTAATTTAATTATCTATTCTCCTATCACCTATTACAATTTACCAAATATTGAGTAACTATGTCAAAACGTGATTATTATCAAGCACTTGGTGTACAAAAGAATGCCTCAGAAGATGAACTGAAAAAAGCTTATCGCCGTTTAGCGATGAAATATCATCCGGATCGTAATCCGGATGATAAAAGGGCTGAAGAACATTTTAAAGAAATCAAAGAAGCTTATGAAATCTTAAACGATCCACAAAAAAGAGCCGCTTATGATCAGTTTGGACATGCCGGGGTAGATGCTACTATGGGAGCTGGTGGCGGTGGGTTTAGTGGTTTTGGTGATATAGGAGATATCTTTGAGAGCGTATTTGGCGGTGGTATGCGGGGCGGTGGTAATCGCGTGTTTCGGGGCGCAGATTTACGCTATGATCTGGGCTTATCACTTGAAGATGTAGTCGCCGGTACCGAGGTAAAAATCCGGATTCCCACCCAAGTTGTCTGTAGTTCCTGTCATGGCAGCGGGGCGAAATCTGGGACTAGCCCAAAAACATGTTCGCATTGTGGTGGACATGGGCAAGTTCGCATGACTCAAGGCTTTTTTTCCGTGCAGCAAACTTGTCCTAGCTGTCGTGGCGTTGGCAAAGTTATTCAGTCTCCCTGTCCGAAATGTCGTGGTAATGGGCGTGTCCAAGAACACAAAACCTTATCAGTCAAAGTACCGCCCGGCGTGGACAGTGGTGATAGGATTCGTTTATCCGGCGAAGGTGAAGCTGGTGTTAGTGGTGGGCCGGCTGGCGATTTATATGTACAAATTAATGTTCGTCCTCATCCGATCTTTACTCGTGAAAATAATCATTTATTTTGCGAAGTGCCAATTAGTATTGTCACCGCTGCTTTGGGTGGAGAGTTAGAGGCTCCCACACTTGACGGGCGGGTTATGCTCAAAATTCCCTCAGAAACCCAAACCGGCAAACAGTTCCGCATTCGTGGCAAAGGGGTTAAGCCGGTACGTGGTGGCGCAACCGGTGATTTACACTGCCGTGTTGTAGTGGAAACACCGGTCAACCTCACCACTTCGCAAAAAGAATTGCTTGAGGAATTTGAAAAGACAATGCATCAAAACAAGCGGCATAGTCCAAAACAAAGTTCGTGGTTAGATGGTGTTAAGAAGTTTTTTGAAGATATGAAGTCTTGATTAACCAAAAAGGAATCCAAGATTTGTCTTGGGCTCCTTGCAAAAAGTAAGCGCGTTCACAAACTTAACTTTTCTAATGAGGTTGGTGGGAGGCATATCTTGCCCACCCTACAAAAAATCCATAATACCTGAAAATTTATGGTTCAGTACTTATAGGGTTGAAGGAACTATGAAAACAAATATTGCAATCGCCGGCGCAGCTGGCAGGATGGGACGCCGGCTCATTGAAGCTTGTCTAAATGAAACCAATACTATATTGACAGTAGCATTTGAACGCCCAGATAGTACACTTATTGGTAGCGATGCCGGCGAATTGGCGGGGATGGGTCGGCTTGATGTGTCGGTAGTGGGTAGCTTAGATGGAGTTACCAATAACTTTGATGTACTGATTGATTTTACCACCCCCGAAGCAACTTTAGAACATCTCGCTGTTTGTCGTGTTGCCAAAAAACGTGTGGTAATTGGTACTACCGGTTTTTCAAAGGAGCAACGTGAAATAATAGCTAAGGCTGCCCAAGACATTGCCATTGTTTTCGCTCCTAATATGAGCGTTGGGGTTAATCTTACCTTTAAACTGTTAGAGATTGCTGCTAAAGTGCTTGGCAACGAAGTTGACATTGAAGTTATTGAGGCGCACCACCGCCATAAAGCTGATGCTCCCTCTGGCACTGCCTTGCGGATGGGGGAAATCGTTGCCCAAACGCTGGGACGTGATTTGGCAGAATGTGCCGTGTATGGGCGGCAAGGCAAAACTGGGGAACGTGAGCGTCAGACTATCGGTTTTGAAACGATTCGCGCCGGCGATATTGTTGGTGAGCATACGGTGATGTTTGCTGATGTTGGGGAACGAGTTGAAATTACGCATAAAGCTTCAAATCGTATGACTTTTGCTAACGGTGCGGTGCGAGCGGCGCAGTGGATTATGCAATCGGAAACGGGGTTGTTTGATATGCAGGATGTGTTAGGATTGCGTTAGAAACACGGCCTGTCATCACGAAAATTTTTATCGATGGCAACCTTCGAGATCAGCCCCCTACCACAATATTCTTATGTAGGGGCAATCCCTTGTGGTTGCCCGTCATCACGACTGATTCAGACAAAGAAAAATTCTGATTATAACGGATTTTGGGGCGAACACATAGGTTCGCCCCTACAAGTAGGGGTTGACCTATGTGTCAACCCAAAATGGTGAATGAAAACCACCGTAATTCCTTGTGACCCCAAAATCCGTTACAATCAGGAAAAATTCATTCTACCAGCGAATTTTTACTTTACGCTTTCCCCACCTTTTGGCACCCTTGACGTTGTTACCCATGAAAATGTCAATCCTCCGCTTCCACTTCTTGTGCATCTTGTCTAAGACGGTGTATTTTCCGGGAAGACCAACAATTTTAACTTTGGTACCATTCCTTAACCCCTTCTTGAGTAAGTCACGCGATACGGCAATTGCTTTCATGCCGGGTTTTAGTTTAGTGCCCCAAGCTGCGATATTCTTTCCCATGGAATTGTACGCAGTTGCCGTTACCGTCATAGTGCGCTGTTTTCCAGCGATGGCATTATTAACCGGCACCAGAAGAGACAAGCCAAGCAAAGCTAAAAAAACAACGTGTTTCATAAAAAAATTAATTAAGTTGTGATAATTTTATAGATAAACCTATGAGATCAATATTTATTAGGTTTGTGAGTTTGCAAAGTTACTACGATTTCACTTTACTTGTCAAGCAACAATTTCCATTATCATTCACAGTTTATGTTTAGCATCAGTTTCTGGGGGTAAAAAAATTTAACTCCACCATAAATCCGATTTTTTTCCAAAAATCGGATTTCTTTGAAGTTTAAAAAAAATTAAATAACAATAGGTTAGCAATTTAGAGCCAAAAGCTGTTCCGTTAACTATTGGAACGTACTTCAAATTTGTGAAAATAAATGGCTTGCCTTTGATAAATCCGTTAGAGCAAGTAACTTGGACTATTCATTCACAATTCACAATTCACAATTATATAAAAAATATCAAATTAATTATGTTTGAATTATGGGGCTTCCTAATAACCCCGTGGCATATTTCTTTGGGTAGGTTTATTTTAGCTTTATTAATTTTCATCTTTGCCATATTGTTCCGTAGCTTGTTTGCCAATGTAATCTTAAAACTGTTAAAAGCGTTTGTTGGCAAAAAATACGTGTTTGATGATGAAATGCTTGCCGATGTTTCGACTCCCCTTAAATTTGTTGTCATTGTCTTTGGTTTCTACTTGGCGACGCTGGTAGTTCCATTGCCAGCCGATATTGAGGAGACATTAACGCCGTTCATTCGTAGCCTAATCATGTTTGCCTTATTCTGGGCACTTTATTATTTGGTTGAGTCTGTTGGTATTGTCATTGATAAAATTACGCTTGCCTCAAAAACCTCTTATGGACTCAAAAGTCTTACCGATGGTGCAGAATTGACTTATGGGATCAAAAGTCTTTTGGTTAAAGGCTCGAAAATCCTTATTGTGGTAATAGGATTAATGGTTATTTTGAACGAATGGGGCATTAACATCGTGGCACTCTTGGCGGGTTTGGGCATAGCAAGTGCGGCGGTTGCATTAACCGCGAAAGAGACATTGTCTAATATCTTTAGCTCTTTGGCAATTATCCTCAATAACACGTTTAAGCCGGGTGACTGGATTATGACTCCCGATGTTGAGGGAATTGTTGAAGAAATAGGCTCGCGAGAGACTAAAATTCGTACTTTTAGTAAGGCTATTGTCACAATTCCAAATGCGAAACTTACTCATTCAGTGGTGACTAACTTTAGTCGAATGACAAACCGACGCATAAAAATGCGTATTGGTTTAGAATATCGCACTCGTCGGGAGCAAGTCACACGCATCATACAACGTTTCCACAATTATCTGCAAAACCATCCTTCGATTGAAATAGATTCATCAAAGGCTGTCATGTTGGTACATTTGGCAGAATTTAATGATAGTTCCATTGACATTTTGTTATACTACTTCACGAAAACCACGCACTGGCAGGAGTGGATGCGTATCCGTGAGGAAAACATGCTTGAGTTTATGAAGATTGTCGAAGAAGAGGGGGCAGCTTTTGCCTTCCCAAGCCAACAAATCTACTTGGAAAAGTGTTGTGATTCTTGAACTATGATATACAATGGTGAATTATGAATGGTGAATTATGAATTAAGAACTAATACTCCAAGTTGCATTATGACGGATTTCACGTCGGGCTGCTGGGCTATTTATTTTCATAAATTTGAAGTATGTTCAGTATAACTATGAATGGTATAGATGGTAATAAACCATTGCTGCAACCTTTCTTGAACTATAATTTAATGATTACATGATAACTATGAATGGTATAAATAGTAATAAACCAATCCCCAACTATGATTTAATGATTACATGACTCACAATGGTATATAAATAAGATTATAGTATTCAAACAATCAGTTGAATCATAGTTCAAGATTTGGTGGCGGGTTTCCTTGCCCACTCATTAATAACTCTCCTAAAAATTAATATTCTAAAAACCATTGGCATACCTCACAAAAATAATCCTCTTCTCACTCAAAGAATTATCAAATCCTCTTCTAATCCCGGTGATTTTGTCCTTGACTATTTTTCCGGCTTTGCCACCACTCTTTTTGTATTATCCACCACGCCAAGTATAGAAAATAACTTTTTTATGATAACAACTACTTTTGCTCAGCGTCCCAAAAACAACATTCCCAAGTAAGATTTGGGAACGAGAAATACACCCTACTTTATTAAGGTAAATCACATCAACATGAAAAACATTTCTCTACGCATAGCTGTTGAACTTTCAGTATTAGAAACTCAAGTACAAGCTGCCATTATGCTACTTGACGAAGGCGCGACAGTACCATTTATTGCCCGTTATCGTAAGGAAGTTACCGGCGGATTGGATGATACTCAGTTGCGTACTTTGGAAGAACGCTTGTACTATATGCGCGAGTTAGATGAGCGCCGTGAAGTGATTTTGCATAAAATCCGTGAGCAAGATAAACTCACGCCAGAGTTGGAAACGACTATTGCCGAGGCTGATACCAAAACTCGTTTGGAAGATTTGTATCTACCTTATAAACCCAAACGTCGTTCTAAAGCCAAAGCTGCTAGAGAAGCCGGGCTCGAACCATTGGCTTTGGATTTATGGCAAAATCCAACACTGATTCCCGCAGATGCCGCAGATGCCTATATCAATACCGAAAAAGGCATTGAAGATGGTAAAACAGCCTTAGAAGGCGCACGTCACATCATCATGGAAAAATTTGCCGAGGATGCTAAAGTTTTAGAGGAATTGCGTGAATACCTCTGGGAAAATGTTACTTTCAAGTCTAAAGTGGTTGAAGGTAGGGAAGACAAGGGTGCCAAATTTGCCGATTATTTCGACTATCATGAATCATTGAAGGATGTGCCTTCGCACCGGAGTTTGGCTATGTTCCGTGGGCGTAAGTTGGGTATATTGCGTTTAAGCCTTATGGTTGAGGGTAAGGATTCCGATGGTGAAATAAAAGATATTGCCCCCCAATTTTGTGAAAGCCGGATTGCCATACATTTCAAGATTGAAGATCAAGGTCGCCCTGCGGATGCTTGGTTGTCGGAATCCGTGCATTCGGCATGGCGTTTTAAGATTCGCCCACATTTAGATGCCCAATTATTAACACGATTGCGTGAGGCGGCTGAAAATGAAGCTATTAACGTTTTTGCCAGCAATTTACAAGATTTATTGTTAGCAGCACCGGCTGGTTCACGGGCAACTATGGGTTTAGATCCGGGTTTACGCACTGGGGTTAAAGTCGCCGTCGTCAATGGCACCGGTAAGTTGGTAGAAACGACTACTATTTACCCTCATGCCCCACGAAAACGGTGGCAAGACTCAATTGATAAATTGACAGCGTTAGCCAATCAACATCAAATTCAGTTGATCAGTATCGGTAATGGTACTGGTTCGCGGGAAACCGACAAGTTGGTAACGGATTTGATAAAGCAACATTCTGAATTGAATTTGTTTAAACAGGTTGTCTCGGAAGCGGGAGCCTCGGTATATTCTGCCTCAGAATTTGCGGCACAAGAATTTCCGGATTTAGATGTATCAATTCGTGGCGCAGTTTCCATTGCGAGACGTTTACAAGATCCATTAGCAGAATTGGTGAAAATTGAGCCAAAATCCATCGGGGTAGGTCAATATCAGCACGATGTTAATAAAAACTATTTGGCACGGGCTCTTGATGCGGTGGTGGAAGATTGTGTAAATGCTGTCGGAGTGGATGTAAATACTGCCTCAATACCGTTGTTGAGTCGTGTGTCGGGGCTTAATGCTAGTCTTGCCCATAACATCGTCGCATTTCGTGACCAACATGGTGCTTTTCACAATCGCGAGGTTTTAACTTCGGTGCCTCGTATGGGCGAAAAAAGTTTTGAACAATCCGCTGGTTTTTTACGAATCATAGATGGTGACAATCCTTTAGATGCCTCTGCCGTCCACCCCGAGGCTTATCCGGTGATAGAACGCATAGTGGCTAAAACTGAAAGACCGGTTAAAGCTTTGATTGGTGAGCAGAAATTTCTGCGTAATCTCAACCCGAAAGAATATACCGATGAGATTTTTGGAGTACCCACTGTTGTTGATATTCTCCGCGAATTGGAAAAACCGGGTCGCGATCCACGTCCTAAATTTAAAACCCCAAAATTTAAAGAAGGTGTCAACGATCTCGAAGACCTCGAAGCGGACATGGTTTTAGAAGGTGTCGTTACTAATGTTACAAACTTTGGTGCATTTGTGGACATTGGGGTACATCAAGATGGTTTGGTACACGTTTCTGCTATATCACACAGTTTTGTCAAAGATCCGCGTGAAGTGGTTAAGGCGGGAGATGTGGTGAATGTGAAGGTGCTGGAAGTAGATTTGAAACGACGACGGATAGCGTTAACCATGCGTTTAGAAGAGAAAAAACGTCGAAATGTCGCCGCCGCCCCGGCCAACAAGAGAAAAGATAAACCGGCTTCATCGCGCAAAGGCAAGAAGAAACCAACACCTGCCAGTGAAAAAATGGCCCATGTCCAACAACAACAGTTTGTTGGCATTATGGCAGAAGCCTTTGCTAATGCCCGCAAAGGTTGAATTCACCTATTGTAAAAGGAGGAATGAGCTAACTATGCCGCAGAAAGTTATTTTGAAACAATCTGGAGAACGTGCCCCATTGGCAAAATTGACCAAGATCGTTGCCAAATTATCTTGGACAAAGGCAGTTGATTTAGATTTACATGCTTTTTATAAGGACAAGGATGGTGGCGGTTTGGTTGGGCACATTTATTATGATAATAAGGGTAAATTGTATCATCCCCCTTGTATTCAACTAGATGACGATAGTGGTGTCGATAATACCGGGGGTGAGAATGAAGAAAATATTACCATCAAGACTTTGACTCATGTCGAATCAGTTCTCATTGCAACGAACATTTATAGGAGATTTAGTTTTTTTTCACCGGGCGATAATTTTGCCAAATATGATGGCAAGGTAACGTTGGATATCGGGCAAGGAAATTTTATTGAGATTCCCTTGGATTCAGAGGAGGTTGGCAAGTGGTGTATTATTGCCAAAATCGACAACTCCGATCCCGAAAATCCTCAAGTCATTAATGTCAACAAGGTACAAAAGTCGGAGCCGAGTCTTAAGGATTTTTGAAGTGAATGGTGAATGGTGAATGGTGAATGGTGAAGAATGATGAATGGTGAATGGTGAATGGTGAATGGTGAATGATTTTCGCTGGACGGGGTTTGCAACCCCGTCCATAACGTTTTATTTACAAATCATTTAGGATCACTATAGTAAAATCAAAGTGTATAACATCAGATTGTAAATTAATATCGCTGGACGGGGTTTGCAACCCCGTCCATAACGTTTTATTTACAAATCATTTAGGATCACTATAGTAAAATCAAAGTGTATAACATCAGATTGTAAATTAATTTAATTAAATTCACCATTCATAATTCACCATTCACCATTATCCCAATTTCCTTAACCAAAGTAGGACCTTTATAAATCAAACCAGTATAAATCTGTACCAAACTAGCTCCGGCTGTGAATTTTTGTTGTGCATCGGCTGCACTCATCACACCTCCAGCCGCTATTATGGGAATTTTATTTTGGAGTGTCACATTTAATTGTTGCACTATTTTGGTAGTGGGTGCTAATAACGGTGCGCCGCTTAAGCCACCCTTTTCATTGGCATGAGGAAAATTTTCTACACCGATTCGTGACAGCGTGGTATTAGTGGCAATCACGCCGTCTATGTTGTACTCCAATAATTTATTAGCGATGCTTGTCAACTCTACTTCACTCAAATCGGGGGCTATTTTCACTACCAACGGCACGTATTTATTATGTTCTTTCGCTAGTTGTTGTTGGGCTTGTTTGAGTGTTTTCAATAAGTGGGCTAATTCATCCCCTTGTTGTAATTGGCGTAACCCCGGTGTGTTGGGGGAGGAAATATTCACCGTTACATAATCGGCGTGGGCATATACTTTGTGCAAACATATTAAGTAATCATCTACGGCTTTTTCTAAAGGGGTGTCAAAATTTTTGCCAATATTAATGCCGAGAATACCGCTAAAATGTGTTTTCTTAACATTGTCTACTAACTCATCAACGCCTTTATTATTAAAACCCATGCGATTAATTAATGCCCGTGCTTTTGGTAAACGAAACAAACGTGGTAATGGATTACCTGGCTGAGGGCGGGGCGTGACTGTACCCACTTCAATAAACCCAAATCCCAAAGCCGCGAGGCTGTCAATATATTCACCATTTTTGTCCATCCCGGCAGCGAGCCCAACCGGATTTGGAAAATTCAAGCCCATGATAGTGCAATTCGCCGTAGGCATTTTGCCAAACAACAGCTTGGTTAATTTGAGACGGTGAAATATTTTGAGAACCGGCAAAGTGAAATGATGAGCAATTTCTGGCGGTAATATAAAAAGTAAGGGGCGAAGTAATGAATACATGTGAATAATTGTGAATTGTGAATTTAATGATTTAATCTGATGTTAGGCATTTTGATTCTAATACCAAATTTTTGAACTATGATTTAATGATTACATGATTACTATGAATAGTATAGAAGATAATATAGACGTTCAGATAAATAA
>Ga0233403_10000073_pt1 | contig 40277 bp, 30 predicted proteins | sample Na_oxic_1_MG_FD_179866 | JGI IMG/M metagenome (GOLD analysis project Ga0233403, IMG submission 179866) | Seawater microbial communities from Saanich Inlet, British Columbia, Canada - Na_oxic_1_MG | ecosystem: Environmental > Aquatic > Marine > Inlet | place: Canada: British Columbia | collected...
CCTTACGCCAACCACTGACTACATCATAGCCCTCATTTAGTTTAGCTAACATCATAGGAATATCAGTGGGATCATTTTGCAAATCAGCATCCATAAAAACCACCGCATCTCCCTGAGCATGATCTATACCCGCAGCCAAAGCCGCAGTTTGACCATAATTACGCGTAAATCGTATCACCTTCACATTGGTATTTTGTTGGGCAAGTTGCTCAAGCAAACTAAAACTGGTATCACTACTACCATCATCTACAAAAATCACTTCATAATTATAATCCATTGTTGCAAATGTTGAGACTAAGCTTTCATGTAAAAGTGAAAGGTTGCCTTCTTCATTATAAACTGGAATAATAATAGATATTGAGGATATAGTTTTTTTCATTTGATAAAAAATTCACAATTTAGGAGCATATTTATGCGTATTAAATTTTGTCCGTACACAATTTTTTTAATTTTTATTTTTTCAATATTTTTTTTACACACCATTTTCATTCTCAATGAAGATCATATTTTAATAAGTAGTTATGAATTAGGGGATGCCGGTAATTTTGCTCATGCCATTATGCGTCTTTTTAATGATCCGGTTTATAATCATCATAATTATTTTTTTGGTTCTAATCATGGTTGGATTTTTAGTGATATAAGTTTTTTCGTCATACTTATATTAAAGTTTTTTGGGCAAATATTCGGTTTGTATGAACCATCGATTTTTGGTTTCGTTGATGATCAACCTTTTTTCAACGGAGTCATTAGAACAATCAATTTTGCGTTTGCCCTCTCTTCTGTGTTGTTATTCTTTAAATTGTCTAATTTCTTATTTGAAAATAAGAAGGTGTCTTTTATTGCCAGTTTATGTTTTATGTTTTTGCCGTGGGCTGCAATCTATTCATATTGGCTAAAACCTGACGCAACTGGTATGTTTTTCATACTAGTATCCATTTTATATTTAGTTAAATTCGTCAAACAAGAATCTAAACCTATTTATTTTTATATTGCGTTTATTAGTTTAGAACTTGCCACTTTTAGTAAGATATATTACGGCTTTTTTATTTTCCCGGTTTTTTTTCTGTTCTTCTTGAATTATTGTGATAAAAGAGGTGTGAATTATTTAAGGTTTTTATTTTCTAAAGTGTTTTTTAAAATCTTAATGCCATTACCCTTTATCTATCTATTGATCATACTGATTATCCATCCTTACTCAATCTTTGACTTTGGTGGCGGGGTAAATGGCAGTTATTGGATTTTTATGCCTTGGGACGTTTTTATTGGCATGTTTAAAAGTATCAGTTCAAGTGCTTCAAACATTTTAAGCTCAAATGTTAATGAAAGTAAACCGGTGGGAATATCGTTTAGCGCAAGCTTTTATAAATGGATGATTTTCTACAAGCAAGAACCTCTTATATATCTCAATACGCTATTAGTCTATCTATTATTAATTCCCTTATTTTTTCGTAAAAGATTTTCTGTTTCTTGGTTATTTGTGATAAGTGTTATCTTTTGTAATCTCTATTTATTGGTTGTCGTATATGGGAGTAGAAAGATGTTTGATCTAAGGTATATTTATCCCATTGCACCACTTCTTATTCTCAATCTTGTTGCTTTTCTTTTGTTCGTTTGGAACAAATTAAATTCCTTATCCTTGAATAAAAGTTATTATCTAAAAATCCTCTTTGCCGGTTTAGGTATCTTGTTCATTATACCGTTTTTTGCAGAAAATGTTTTAGTGACAACAAATTCATTATTAGCCCGGGCTGCTTATAAACAATCTACTCTCTACCAAACTAGGCAATTTCTATTAGACAATACTAGCACATTTAGTCAAAGAAAAATGCTTGTTGATCTAGGAACAGCCCCAGTACCACCGAAAGCTACTTGGTTGGAGCCTCATGCAGAGATGAGTTGGGTGCCTTCTAAGATGATTAATCCAGAAAAGTTTAAGGATTATATTAATCCAAATGCTCAAGTAGTTTGGGTTTCTTGGGAAAGTCAATCTCAAAGTTTAAAATTCATCAAAGACAATAATATTAGCCCACAATTTTTAATACTGGGTGAATGGCGTTATAATGCCTATCGTCAATACATCGCTAAAAATCATTTTAGAATGATTAAAACATTTCAAGCGAATAATACAGAATTGGCTTCTTTATCATATTGGTTTCCATATTATGAGAATACTCAATTGAAAAGTTTTAACACAACGCTAAAATTGATTGAATTACATCGTAATCCCAATTTAATCATTGGCTCAACAATAGTATTTTATCGTAATTAATGTTTATCATTAATCTTTAATTATTGTTATCATAAATTTTTCGCTAATAATCCAAACTATAAATGATGCTAAAGGACTTTAAATCAAAATGTTATTATCGAAAAATTTACAGCAAAAATTTATATTAATTATGACTTAATAGGGTGTAATTAAAAGTGATAGTTGTAGGGTGGGTAGAGCGCAGCGAAACCCACCATTTTAGCTATTTGTATCGTCTTACTAATAAACTTTAAAAAAGGGAGAAATAATCAATAGTGGAAACATCAGAAAAAAAACCACTCCAAACTGTTGGTTGGTGGCAATATCCATCGTTGTTGTTGGTATTCTTGGGCTCATTGCTTGGCAAATTTGGAAAGCTGAGCAATATAATCTACGCCACGATGGGAGAACACCATCGTGTTGAGGGGGACTTAGCAAGCGTAGAAGTAGGTAGAACTTCGTTAAATCCACTGCACACGTTGGATTAACATATACAGGCTGTAAAAATGAGCAAGAAAGATTTTGACGCATTTATCAAAAAACATAAATCAACAGAAGAAAATAATATTGATTGGGATGAGAGAAAGAATGACTGGCTTAATCACATCAATGACTTTTATTCTCTTGTGCAGACATGGTTTTATGAATATAAAAAACAAGGGCAAGTCACTTTAAAATTTTTTCCATATAGGCTCAATGAAGAATATATTGGTAGTTACGAAACGAAAAAATTACACCTTAAAATAGCTAACCAAGTGGTTGTATTTATCCCTATTGGTACACGATTATTTGGTTCAAAAGGTAGAATTGATATGGAGGGTAGTGCTGGTAAGGTAAAGTTTCTATTAGCTGATAAAAATTCCACAATGCCTAGCGCAAAAGTCCAAATCTATGACGGGAAACAAACCAAAAACATTGATTGGGCATGGAAAATAGCAACCCCACCGCCTACCATTCAATTGATTGATTTAAATGATGAAAGTTTTTTTGATGCGCTGATGGAAGTGATCAATGGGTAAACGAGTAAGCTTTTCTGGCTTAAATCTGGAATTATATGAAGTGGCGCAGCATCATTCTGATACAGAAAATGCTTTGAAGGCATATTATGGGATCGAAGGTCAAAGAGAATTCCTACCAGCAAAGTTTATTAGCTACTCGGCAGAAGAAGTTTCTATTGAGTGTCGTACGAGAATAGATGAGTTGGAAAGAACGTCATCATTGACTTTGTTATCATCGTTTGAAGCAAAATTAAGAATTGATTATCTAAAACGCTGTTATCAAAAAGGAAAAGATGATTTATCCAGGGATTTTAGGATGATATACAAACAAAAATCTCATCGTGCCTCTTTAGAAGAAGATATTCTTGAAACTTGGAAACAACATTATCCAGAAAACAAATTGCTCATATCTGAATTACTTGGGGCGTTAAAATATAGGCACTGGCTTGCCCACGGTCGTTATTGGAAACCCAAATTAGGCCGAAAATATGATTACTCTTATGTTTATTACTTAATAGAACAAACTTATCAAAAATTACCGTTAATGAATTAAGTCTGGATAATTCATAAATTTTTCGGTAATAATCCAAAGTATAACTGATACTAAACTTAGGACTTTAAATCAAATGTCATTAATGTCATTATCGAAAAATTTACAGCAAAAATTTATATTAAATAGGACTTACGCATACCCCAACAAATAGCATTTCTTTAAGAAATACTATTTGTATCGTCTTACTAATAAACTTTAAAAAAGGGAGAAATAATCAATAGTGGAAACAATAGTGGAAACATCAGAAAAAAAACCACTCCAAACAGTTGGTTGGTGGGCAATGTCCATCGTTGTCGTTGGTATTCTTGGGCTCATTGCTTGGCAAATTTGGAAAGCTGAGCAATACAATCAAGCGGTTGATTACGCCACGATGGGAGAACGCTATCGTGTTGAGGGGGACTTAGAACAAGCTGAGAAAATGTATTTTAACAGCTTGGAAATTTTCCAAGCTTTAGAAAACAAGGCAGCCTTGGCACAGCAATACGCCAATCTTGGATTGCTCTACGGTACTCGTGTGGATTTGCAACAGGCTGAACAAATGTATCTCAAAAGCCTAGCAATTCTTCAGGAGTTAGAGAACCAAGAAGGGGTAGCCAATCAGTATGCCAATCTTGGTAGTCTCTATGCCATCAAAAGTGATTGGCAACGATCAGAAGAAATGTTCTTGAAAAGTCTTGAAATTTTTCAAGAATTGGAAAACGACGAAGGCAAAGCAAAGCAGTATGTCAATCTCGGTAATCTTTATTATGTACAAAATGATTGGCAGCGAACTAACGAAATGTATCTCAAGAGTATTGAGATCGATGCTATGTTAGAAAACTCTCAAGGAATAGAGGACAAATACAATAATTTGATAGCCCTCTTTGTGAAACGGGGAGATTGGCAACATGCTGAAGAGATATTTCTCAAACAGTTGGAACTGACCTCAAAAAACGAGGGCGATTTGTTAGATAAATATGCCAAACTAGGTACTTTCTATGTTGGACATGGTCAATTGCAGCCGGCTGAAAAGATGTTTCTTAAAGGACTCGAAATTAACAAAGCCCTTGATTATCAGGAAGGCATGTCTAAGCATTATAGTAATCTCGGTTCTCTCTATTCTTTGCTTCGAGATAACCAACGTGCTGAGGAAATGTTTCTTAAAGCCCTTGAAATTGATGAGGTATTAAATAATCAGGAACATAAGGCTAATCACTATGAGCATCTCAGTGCTCTCTATGCAAAACAAGGTGATTGGCAACGGGCCGAAGACATGTTTCTCAAAAAGAGAGCTATTAGCTCAAATGACCAGCAAAGCCTATTAAATAAATATGCCGATCTTGGTGTTTTCCATACTGATAATGGTCATTTCAAGCAAGCCGAAAAAACATTTTTGAAAGGACTCGAAATTGATGAAGCTTTGGGATACCAAAAAGGTATAGCGCGTGACTATACGAATTTGGGTAGTGTTTATGCGAAACAAGGTGCTTTGCAACGAGCCGAGGAAATGTTTCTTAAAGGACTAGAGATTGATGAGGTTTCTGAAAACCAGGAAGGTATGGCAAATAGAACGGTTAACCTAGCCAATTTCTACCTTGAACAGGGTAATTTACAACGGGCCGAAGCAATGTTTCTCAAGGGCCTGGAAATAGATGACGCATTAGAAGATCAAGCCGGCATGGCCAATAAATATGCCTCTCTTGGTACGCTCTATCTGAATCAAGGTAATGAAGCACGTGCTGAAGAAATGTTTATTAACGGATTAGAAATTGATGAAGCATTAGAAAACCAAGAAGGTATTATTAATCACTCGGTTAACCTGGGCGTTGTGTATGCAAGACATGGTAATCGACAAGATGCGGTAGAAATATTTTTGACGGTTTTGGAGATAGAAGTTGATCAAACGGTTAATCGGCCCTCAAAAACGTACAACATGAATGCTGATCAGCATCGTGAATTACAACGGGTATTGATCTTGCTCAGAGATGAAGATAAAACGTTAGAAGAAAAGGAAAGTTTGTTCAAGAACTACCTCACCGTTGCAGAATTTTATATCGGTTTTGGTGAATGGGAAAAGGCTGAAGAAAAGCTTCTTAGAGGAATAACCATTGACAAAGCATTAGACAACAAAACAGATATGGCTGATAAATATGCCAATCTTGGCAGACTTTATTCGATAACTCATCGTTTGCCGCTGGCAACCGAAATGTTTTTTATCGCCCTAGACATTAATAAGGCTTTAGACAACAAAACGGGTATGGCAAGCCAATATGCTCAGTTAGGTAAAATTTATGTTGGGCAGGGCCAGTTGCAAAGGGCTGAAAAAATGTTTCTCAAGGAATTAGAGATTCATAAAGCCTTAGATAATAAAAAAGGCATGGGAAATAAGTATACTTATCTAGCAACGCTTTATGCTAATTTAGGTCATTGGCAACAAGCTCATACCATGCTTCTTAAGGCGTTGGAAATTGATAAAACCCTGGATAATAAGGAAGGCATGGCTAGTCACTATGCAAACCTTGCTACATTTTATAGCAAACTTGGTTACAAGGAAAAAGCGCAAGAAATGTCTCTTAAAGAATTGGAGATGAATGAAGCGTTAGGCAAACGTGAAGGTATGGCCAATAAGTACGCTAAATTGGGTGCATTATATGCCAGTCGTGGAGATTTACAACAGGCTGAAGAAATGTATCTTAAAGGGCTAGAAGTCGAGAAAGCCTTAGATAATCAGCAAGGAATAGCTGATAAGTTAACCAGGCTTGGTGCTATTTACGCTCAACGCGGTAAAGAACAACAGGCTGAAAAAATGTTTCTCAACAGCCTAGAAATTCATCAAGCGTTAGAACGCAAGGAAGATATCGCTCGCAGTTATAGCAATCTTGGTATTTTCTACAAAAATCGTGGTGAATTGCCACATGCTAAGGAAATGTTAACCAAAAGTTTCCAATTGTTTGAAGAGATAGGAAATCCAAGTACCAAGCGGATGCAACAGTTGTTAGATAGCCTAAAAATTCATTGATGTAATCCAAAGCTAAAGCTTTGGACTCCACCAGGTTTTGGAGTCCAAAGCTTTAGCTTTGGTTCTTAATTAGCGCAACCCCAACACATCTTGCATATCAAATAAACCTTTGTCTTTTTGCATGATCCATTGAGCAGCGCGTATTGCACCCTTAGCAAAAGTCATGCGACTAGAGGCTTTATGCGTAATTTCAATCCGTTCACCGATATCAGCAAACATAACCGTGTGTTCACCAACAATATCACCAGCGCGAATGGTTTCAAAACCTATGGTATGTGGTGAACGTTCACCGGTTTTTCCTTGCCGTCCATAAACCGCACACTCAGATAAATTACGCCCTAAAGTGTTAGCAACGATTTCGCCCAAATGCAGGGCGGTACCTGATGGCGCGTCAGTTTTATGACGGTGATGGGCTTCAATAATTTCAATATCAACATTATCGCCAAGCACCTTAGCAGCCATTTCTACTAATTTGAAGGCTAAATTAACGCCAACACTCATATTGGGAGCAAATACAATAGCAATATCTTGTGCAGCTTGTTCGATAATCTGGCGTTGTTCAGCAGAAAAACCGGTGGTACCAATTACCATCCGTTTGTGAGCAGCACGACAGGTAGTAACGTGTGCAAGCGTTGCTTCTGGGGTTGTAAACTCAATCAACACATCCAAGCCATTAATAACAGTATCCAACTGTTCGACCAGTAAAACATCAAGTTTACCGATACCCGCTAATTCGCCGGCATCACTGCCAATCAGTGTACTTTCAGGATGTTCAAGAGCAACCGTTAAAATCGTCTCTGTTTCTTGTGTACAAGCCTCAACAAGCTTACGTCCCATCCGACCAGCCGCACCTGCGACAGCAACATTGGTTTTCATAATTTTTTCCTTTCCAAAATCTGATTGTAACGGAATCTATTTTTGATTCTAGGGACATAGCAGAAAATAATTGTATGATTAACAAATAGTATTTCTTAAAGAAATACTATTTGTTATATTTGATGCTCAAAGTTTGAGTTTGTGTCATTTCGAGTCAATAAATCTTTATAGATATTTTTAAGATTTTTTACTTCGCTCGAAACTTCATTCTGATCAATGGTATGCTGGTGGATAAACATAAAACAAAAGAAAATTTAATCAAAACCGAAAATTTGATCATCAAATAATAACCAATTAAAGCAAAAATAATCTATTAACTATTATTCATTAGTTAAAGTTTCATATCTTCAAAGAATTTTTTAACACCATCTAACCATGAGCTTTGTTTTGGACTATGTCGCTTACTTCCCTGCATACTACTTTCAAATTCTTTGAGTAATTCTTTTTGGCGGGGCGTTAGGTTAACTGGTGTTTCTACGACGACTCGGCAGTGTAAATCTCCCGACGGTCCACCTCGTACTGGTTTTACGCCTTTACCACGAATACGAAATACTTTACCGGTTTGTGTTTCAGGAGGAATTTTAAGTACGACACGACCATCAAGTGTAGGTGCTTCTAATTCACCACCTAATGCGGCGGTGACAATGCTAATGGGTACTTCACAGTATAAATTGTTATCTTCACGAACAAATATTGGATGAGGACGAACATTAATTTGTACATATAAATCACCTGGCGGTCCACCATTCATTCCAGCTTCACCTTCACCAGATAAACGGATTCTATCTCCGGTATCTACGCCAGACGGGATTTTAACTGATAAAGTTTTATGTTCTTGGACACGCCCAGTACCATGACAACCAACACAAGGTTCAGAAATAATTTTACCAGTTCCTCGGCAACTTGGACAGGTTTGTTGTACAGAAAAGAAGCCTTGTGTTATACGAATTTGTCCTTGTCCACCACAACGACGGCAAGTTGTTGGACTGGTACCCGCCTTAGCACCACTACCTTCACAGGTTGAACAAACTACCTGGGTAGGAACACGGATTTTTACTTCGGTGCCGGCAACCACTTCTTCAAGTGACAAACTTAAATCATAGCGTAAATCCGAACCGCGAAATGCTCGATTACCACCACTACCACGGAATCCACCACCAAATACACTTTCAAAAATATCGCCTATATCACCAAAACCACCAAAACCGCCGCCACCACCGCCCATTGTGGCATCAATACCTGCATGTCCAAATTGGTCATAAGCGGCTCGCTTTTGTGGATCACTTAAAACTTCATAAGCTTCTTTGATTTCTTTAAAATGTTCTTCTGCTTGTTTATCATCTGGATTTCTATCCGGATGATATTTCATCGCCAAACGACGGTAAGCCTTTTTTAGTTCATCTTCTGAGGCATTTTTCTGGACACCTAGAACTTGATAATAATCACGTTTTGACATAACAAACACTTGACTCGTGTGGTGGCTCGGGCTGATGACAATGGTGAATTAAAATATAATAAATTAATTGTTTTTATTGCTAATTTAACCATGCTTCATTTCAACCAAATCAATCAATTTTTTAAGCCAAAGAACCTGATTTTCACCATCCCAACTAGTAGTCTGTCAAGATTATATTGACAGATTGTTGGAGTCCAAAGCTTTAGCTTTGGCAAAATTTCCCAAAGCTAAAGCTTTGGACTCCACCTGACAAAACAAAGTTGACAGTACACTCTTATTGAGTAAGTACTGAAGCACAAATAAACCGGTATTTTAGCGCAAAGGGCTTGCGCGTGGGATTTACCCCTACCGATGTCATGTAGGGGCAATCCCTTGTGGTTGCCCCTTTTTTTTGAAAAAAGAGAAGTCAGCAATTTAATGGTTCGATAAGCTCGGTTGATGAGCATGTCGAATCATGTCGAACCATTTAATCCTAATTCCTTAAACTTTAAACTTTATTTTTTATCTTTAACTTCTTCAAATTCGGCATCAACAACATCTGATTGGTTATCTTTTTTAGAGGATTCCTTTTCTGTTGCTGTTTGGGCCGCTTGCGTAAATCCGTCAGCATTGGCATCGCCGCCTGCTTGTCCATAAGCTTGTTGAGCAATTTTACCTGATATTTCTGCCAATGTTTGTGTTTTTGCTTCGATAGCAGCCTTGTCATCACCTTTAAGGGTTTCTTTCAGATCAGCAATAGCTGCTTCAATGGCCGTTTTGTCGTTGGCCTCTACCTTATCACCTAGATCATTGATGGATTTGCTAGTAGCATGAACGAGGTTATCGGCAACATTACGTGCTTCAACCAGTTCATGGAATCTCTTGTCTTCACTCGCATGAGCTTCGGCATCTTTAACCATCTGATCAATTTCTTCATCAGACAAGCCGCTTGATGCTTTGATGGAGATGGATTGTTCTTTACCAGTGGCTTTGTCTTTGGCAGAAACGTGCAAAATACCATTGGCATCAATATCAAAAGTCACTTCAATTTGTGGCACACCACGTGGAGCGGATGGAAGACCGACCAAATCGAATTTTTCCAGTGACTTGTTGGCAGAAGCCATTTCACGTTCACCCTGTAACACATGAACGGTTACAGCAGTTTGATTATCTTCGGCAGTAGAGAATATTTGTGTGTGTTTAGTAGGAATCGTGGTATTTTTGGTAATGAGTTTAGTCATGACACCGCCCAAGGTTTCAATACCAAGAGATAATGGTGTCACATCTAATAATAAGACATCTTTCACCTCACCACTTAACACACCGCCTTGAATAGCTGCGCCAATAGCAACTGCTTCATCAGGGTTGATATCTTTGCGTGCTTCTTTACCAAACATATTTTTAACGGCTTCTTGGACTTTAGGCATCCGAGTTTGCCCACCGACCAAAATAATTTCATCGACCTCTCGAGCTGATAAACGAGCATCTTTCAATGCGGTTCGACAGGGTTCCAGACTCCGCTCAATCAGTTCTTCTACCAAAGCTTCCAGTTTGGCACGAGTCAATTTGAGATTCAGATGTTTTGGTCCACTAGCATCTGCTGTGACATAAGGTAAGTTGATTTCAGTTTGTTGGCTTGAAGACAATTCAATTTTGGCTTTTTCAGCTGCTTCTTTAAGACGTTGTAAAGCCAAAGGATCTTTTTTGAGATTAATGCCGCTGTCTTTTTTAAATTCATCAACTAAGTAGTCAATAATCAGTAAATCAAAATCTTCACCGCCTAAGAAGGTGTCACCATTGGTAGACAACACTTCAAATTGATGTTCGCCATCTACTTCGGCGATTTCAATGATGGAAATGTCAAATGTACCACCACCTAAGTCATACACCGCAATTTTGATATCGCCACGTTGTTTGTCCATCCCATACGCTAAGGCAGCGGCGGTAGGTTCGTTGATAATGCGTTTAACTTCTAAACCGGCAATACGTCCAGCGTCTTTGGTAGCTTGGCGTTGGGAGTCGTTAAAGTAAGCCGGGACCGTAATCACAGCCTCTCTCACCGTCTCACCCAAATAATCTTCTGCCGTTTTTTTCATTTTCATCAAAATGCGGGCCGAAATTTCTGGGGGGGCCATTTTTTTTGTCTTAATGTCTACCCAAGCATCACCGTTGTCAGCTTCAACGATTTTGTAGGGCACCATGTTCACATCGCGTTGAACAACTTTGTCTTTGTACTTACGCCCAATCAAACGTTTGATGGCAAATAATGTGTCACTTGGATTAGTCACTGCTTGACGTTTGGCAGATTGTCCTACTAACACTTCTTCGTCGTTGGTGTAAGCAACAATAGAAGGTGTCGTACGTGTTCCCTCGCTATTTTCAATGACGCGGCAAGTTTTACCTTCCATTACTGCGACGCAAGAGTTGGTTGTTCCTAAGTCAATACCAATAATTCTACTCATAAATAATCTACTCTCCTTTTTTTATATTGGGTGGCGTTTTGAATATTTGCCGTTGATATTGGGTCTTAACCTTGATTTTCAATCGGTTTTTCAGTTTGAACTGCCTTTGCGACCACGACTCGTGCTGGACGTAATAAGCGTTCATTAAGTAGATAGCCTTTTTGATGGACAAGTAATACTGTGCCATCTTCCACCGAAGGCATGGGTTGCATTGCCATAGCTTCATGCCATTGTGGATTAAATTTTTCTTCAATGGGATTAATTTCTTGAATGCCAAATTTTGCCATCACATCACTAAGCATTTTTAAGGTTAAAGTCATGCCTTCGTGTATAGAATCCAGATTCGTTTCTGGTTTAGTCGCAGCATCTATACCCAATTCCATGCTGTCTTTAACCGTAAGTAATTCAGTAGCAATTTTTTCTAACCCAAATTTACGGACATTCTCAACTTCGCGTGTCATGCGTTTTTGTAAGTTGTCATATTCAGCTTGTTTACGAAGTAAATTGTCCCAATGATTTTCCGCTTTTTGAGTTTCCTCAGCTAATTGACGAGTTATTTCTTCAATTGACAGTGTTGCTGCTTCATCTATAGGATTTTCCTCAAGATGTTCATCATTAGTTGCGGCTTTTTGTACAGTTTCACTTTGCTCAGCGTCAGAAGCTTCGCTTACCTCGACTGTTTGTGCTTTTGAGCCAGTTGAGGGGATTATTTTTTCATCTTCACCGATATTTGCCGATGGTGTACTTTTTTCATTAATAACGGTTTCTCCATCTGCCATAGAAATTCCTTTCAGTCAAATTATTAAGTCATTTTTTTTGTCATTTTCAAAACTAAGTTATTACTTTAAAGACTAAAGGTTTGCACTTTAATTATCCCAACATGGATTTTGGAGCAAAAGTGCTAACTTTGGAAATCGAAGGTTAATTTTGAAAATAACTTAAAACGAACCCAAAATTTATTTATATAAATAGTGAACAACTAGCCAAATAAATTTTGGACTCGATTTAGGAAAAAAATGAGAACTGTCTGGGCAATTTTTTAATTGCACCGATATTTCGGAGAGAAAATGAATGGGGATAATTTAGTGATGGTTCAAGGCTTTTCCTAATAACTTAGCAGTTAAGTCAACAATAGGAATAATCCGTTCATAAGGCATACGTGTTGGTCCAATCACACCAATTACTCCAATCATGCCCCCTTTAACGGTATAAGGAGAAGTAATGACACTACAATTACATAGGACTTCAGAGCAAGTTTCTTCACCAATAAAAATTTGTAGATTTTGAGCTTTTAGTGCTTGAGCAAGCAAGAGCAAAATATCGCGTTTTTCGTGAAATGCAATAAATAAGTCACGTAATTTTTCTACATCGGACAATTCAGCCACTTCCATCAAATTAGTTTGCCCGGTCATGATAAAATCGTTATTTTTATCTCCTCCCCCGTCTTCAAAGACTTTGTTAGCCATTTCTCTGGCAGTTTGCCTCATTTTGTCCATATCTTCACGGTTTTTTTGCATTTCGTGCAATAATTGTTGACGCACGGTTTTAATATCTTTGCCGACAAATGCCTCATTTAAATAATTAGCAGCACTTTGTAATTCTGCGGCTTCATAATGGCGAGAGGTGTATATAATACGATTTTCAACTTCATGTTCATTAAAAACTAATATCGCAAGGACTCGTTTTTCGGAAAGTGATAAGAATTCAACGTGACGTAGTACTTTGGATTTGTGTTTAGGGAGTGTCACAAGTCCAACGAAATGCGTGATTTCAGATAATAGGTTAGAAGTTTGTTCTAATAAACGTTGATTATTATATTCTTCTTGTGTCAATTGACGACGTAGAAGTTGTTCTTCTTTATGACTTAAAGGCTTTGTTTGCAAGAGGCTATCAACAAACAACCGATAACCACGCACAGTAGGAATACGACCGGCTGATGTATGCGGTGAGCAAACGAGCCCCATTTCTTCTAAGTCAGCCATCACATTACGAATAGTGGCGGGACTTAGATCAAGAGTAACCTCGCGTGACAATGTGCGTGAACCAATTGGTTGTCCTTCACGGATATAGCGATTGACTAATATTTTCAATAAGTGCTGGGCACGTTTACTCAAATTATTACCAAGCATATTCAGTTATCAGTTTCAGGCAAAAGTTTCGCGGAGCGAAACTTTTGCCTGAAAATCAGTTGTCAGTTATCAATTATCAATTATCATTTTTAGAAATTTGCAACACATAATTTATTCGCCTTCAGCGAATAGCAAATAAGACTGCTATGATATTGACGATTTTTTGATTGACGAATTGGTATAATTGTTGTCATTTCCCATTCCACACTAATACTCCACCAATTTTATTTTGAAAAATAAAAAAATTATTTACAAATAGAGGGACTTGCAAAACTCTGACACTAAACCTCCCTCAATAAGTTACGAGTATCTAATCGCATGTAAATTAATTATTGATTGATTGTTTTTAACCAAGAGTTTTGCAAGAGGCTCAAATAGTTATAAAAAAATTACCTATCATGTTAAATTTGGTTGAGTACTAGATTCTTTAAATTCCACTTTATTCAACAATGCCACATTACATCACTTCCAAAATAAATTTTGGACTCCATATATATAATTTTTTTGATTGGAATTGATTTATTATTTATGAAAATTTTTGGCAAAAATACTTACCAAGATTTTTTAATAATACTTAAAATTGATTTATTGTTAAAATAGGTAAATGAAATTCAATAAAATTATACACAGATTCAATAAAATTATAATTATATTGATTGACACAATGAGTGAAAAAAACATCACCACTGTAGGCTTTTTATTTTATAAATTTTTAAAATTCAATCACTTAATAATAAAAATGCGGACGATTTATTTTCCATATTTTAAAATTCAATCACTTACTAATTAAAGTAGAGAGAAATTGTATTTTTCAATTGATTAAAAAACTCATGTTTAATAATATAGGACTTATTGCAAAACGGGGTGATACACAAGTTAAAAATTGTTTAGAAGTTTTAATAAATTTTTTAACAAAACGTCACCTTAATATAATGCTTGATGCGCCTAGTGCAAGGTTATTGTCCCAAATAGATTTGAATATTGCTGCTAATACTGAGGCTTTGGGCAATCATTGTGACTTGATTATTGTGATTGGTGGAGATGGTACACTGTTACAAGCAGCCCGTTTATTAGCAAAGCATGATGTTTGTTTACTTGGTGTTAATTTAGGACGACTTGGTTTTTTAACTGATCTTTCTCCTTTTGAAATTGAAAAATATTTAGGTGATATTTTAGATGGGGCATTTATTGAAGAAGATCGTTTTTTAATTGATGCTAAAGTTTATCGTAACAAACAGGGTTTACCTTATTGTAATGCTTTAAATGATATAGTCATTCATCGTGGTACGATGTCACACATGTTGACTTTTAAGACGACAATTAATGGGCATTTTGTCAATATCCAACGCGCTGATGGTTTAGTGGTGGCAACCCCCACCGGTTCTACAGCTTATGCACTGTCTGCCGGGGGACCCTTAATCCATCCTTCCTTAAATGCTCTTGTATTAGTAACGATTTGTCCACATACGCTCACTAGCTGTCCGTTAGTTATTGATGGAGATTCTTCTGTACAAATTACCATAGACTCTAATCAAATCGGACAAGCGCAATTAAATGGTGATGGCATATTATGTCAAACGTTAGAGCCGGGCGATAAAATTATCATTGAAAAACACCAGTATATTCGCTTAATTCATCCACAAGGACATGATCATTATGCGACATTACGCGCTAAATTAGATTGGAGTAAAGGCGTTTAATAATGGTTAATGGTTAATGGTTAATGGTTAATTGTTAATGAATAAGACGAAATATTTTAAGAATTAACATTTTTATTTTTAATAAAAACAGTATCTTAATAAAATTAATGGGAGATACCTTAAAAATCATGACTTGTCATCACTTGATTTTTCAATGATTTTATAAAGTCTTCAATTCGCATTGGTAATTGGTAATTGGTAACTGGTAACTGATAACTGATAACTGATAACTGATAACTGATAACTGATAACTGAAAAAACGTGTTGCACTTTCTACAAATAGAAAATTTTGCCATTGTTGACCAATTAAAACTAAATTTTAACAATGGTTTAACGATCATTAGTGGCGAAACGGGTGCCGGAAAATCCATTGTGATTGATGCCCTTGGTTTGGTACTTGGTGAAAGAGCTGATAGCACTGTTGTGCGTCAAAGCTCTGAAACCGCTGTAGTCAACGCGGTTTTTACTTTACCAACGGCTGCCCGTCAATGGTTGCAACAACAAAACTTGAATAATGGTAATGAATGTCTTGTGCGTCGCGTTATTAATCACAATGGACGTTCACGAGGTTATATTAATGATCAACCGGTATCAGTGCAAACTTTACGACAATTAGGCGAATATTTAATAGATATTCATGGTCAACATGCCCATCAATCTCTCCTAAAACCCGAGGTACAACGTGAATTACTTGATGATATGGCTTTTGATGCCAGCATTTTAGAACAAGTCAAGCAAACTTATGAACGTTGGAAATTGATAAAAACTGCCTTGGACAATTTGGGTGGCGAGGATCGTGAAGCCAAAATTGCCTTCTTGCGTTATCAGGTACAAGAACTAGAAACCTTTGAATTGACAACAGAGAGTTTGCAACAGATTGAAAGTGAACATCGTCGTCTAGCTCATGCCCAAAAATTGTTAGATACGAGTCATGAGGCTCTCACATTACTTGATAACGAGGAGACGGGTTCAACACTTTCTTGCCTTAATAAAGCCGGCGTTCTGTTAGAAGAAGTGCAACAATATGATAATAAATTAAACAATATCACAACTTTATTAGAAAGTGCCATTATTCAAACCCAAGAAGCGGTAGGAGAATTGCGTCACTATGTCTATTCTATGGATATTGATAGTGCGCGTTTGCAGGAAATGCAACAACAAATCGCTGTTCTTCAAGATTTAGCCCGTAAACACCATATTCGCTTTATTGAACTCCCTGAGCATTTTGAAAAACTCACTCAACAATTAAAAGAATTAGAAAATTATGAAGAAAATGCCAGCCGCTTAGAAGCTCAACTCGCTGAAGCATTACAAGATTATGATGCGGCAGCCGAAGCTTTGCATCAACAGCGCGTACAAACAGCGCAACGATTATCCGAACAAATTACGACGGAAATGAATAAGTTGGGTATGCCTGGTGGACACTTAGTCATTGTCGTTAGTGCCGACGAAAATGCGCCGCCTTCTCCTACCGGCACTGATATGATTGAATTTCTGGTTACTGCTAATCCAGGTCATGCGCCTAAATTATTGCATAAAGTCGCATCTGGCGGTGAACTCTCACGAATAAGCCTTGCAATACAAGTCATTACTACCGAATGTCGTGGTGTACCTATTTTAGTGTTTGATGAAGTGGATGTTGGTATTGGCGGTGGTATTGCTGAAATTGTTGGACAATTACTGAGCAATTTAGCGCAACAACGCCAAGTCATCTGTATTACCCATTTGCCACAAGTGGCTTGCCAAGGACATCATCATTTACAGGTTAATAAAACCATTAATCAAAATAATACCCATGCCTACATTAACATCTTGGATAATCAACAACGGGTTGAGGAAATTGCACGAATGTTGGGGGGTTTAGAAATCACACCACAAACGTTAGCTCATGCCCAAGAAATGTTACAACGTTCAATCGGGAATCGAAACTCCGGATTAGGGACTTAGGAATGGAGGAATTTCTTGTGATTTACCGTCGCATAGTTAAATGGACTTCGTTTCGAGCGCAGAAATCTATTCTATTTTTTACTTACACGGGTTTCATGGGACATGGCAGTCTATAAAATAGGTGGTTTGAAAGAGAGGTTTCTACAAATACTATTTCTTTAGGCGATTTCCATCAATAAATATACTGGTATGAAAGGGTATTTTTTTATCAGAAATCACCTTAAAAAATAGTATTTGTTGATAGTGCATAGCAAAAGTGCCAATCTTTCATTCCCAATTCCTCACTCCTCCAATTCTCAACCATGCTTTTAGAAACGCTCAAGATAGTCAATGGTACAGCCCCGTTTTTAGCATTTCACAATGAACGGCTCAATCAAACCCGACAAATCCTTTTTAAGGTCCAAGATAAAATTAATTTGAAAGATTTTCTGACGGCTTCTCCTCAAAATGGTATTTATAAATGTCGTGTTATCTATTCAAAAACCATAGAATTTATTGAATATATCCCCCATCAAGAAAGAAACTTTCAAACGTTTAAAATCATAATAGATGATAATATTGATTATAAATTCAAATATATTAACCGAGAAAATTTAAACCGTTTAGTTAAATTAAAAGAACAAGCTGACGATATTTTAATTATTAAAAATGGCTTTGTGACGGATACTTCTATTGCTAATGTTGCATTTTGGGATCAAAATAAATGGCTAACTCCAAAAACACCACTTCTCAATGGAACTACGCGAGAACGATTATTAAGGGAAGATAAAGTCATTGAGGCTAAAATTCGTTTAGATGAGTTAACAAAATTTTCCAAAATGGCAATTATGAATGCTTTGATTGATTTTTATGTTATAGATGATTTTAAGTTAAATTTTTAAGACCAAAATAAATTTTGGCTTGCTCAAAAATCCTATTCTTTAAATTCAAATTACCACCTATAAACTACAATTTATTATAAATCAAGCTGTTATCTCAGTGAGGTTTGGAATGGGCAAAAAACTGAGAATAATAAAATCAATCAATTGGTTATAGGTAGCAACTTGGGTTTTTTAAAGAAATAGGATTTTTTGCTTATACTCGGCACGGGCACAAACTTAACTTTTCTAATGAGATTGGTGGGCAAGAAAAAGACTTTGCCCACCCTACAAAAACTCACCCTAAAAAAGTTTAATTTGTGCCCGCGTGCAGTATAGAACTAAATAATTTGATTTTCAGACATGGTTAAATTCCATGTAACACTTGGAGTTAAAAGCGAAGCTTTGTGCCAAAGACAAAATTTCGCTTTGAACTCCAACGCATCCCATCCCTAATTCATTATTTTTGAACCATGCTGATTTTCAATGGTGTTTATCTCAGTAAATATTTTGAAATATAAATAAAAAATTATGATATTTTCAGTGCTATCATAAAAAATCTCAATAATGACTTTAATACTTTACTTAGGAGGAAATATAAGATGTTGTTATCAAAATATTTTCAACCGCGACTGACCCATTTTTTGGTAGCGGTGACAACTTTCACACTACTTGTCGGATGGCACACAATTTCTCAAGCTAGAGAGGCTACCATTGAAGAGACACTTTCTGATAATGTGGTTTTTTTTAAAGTGGTGAATGTTGAAGCAGATGATACGTTAAGCATTCGTCGTTCAGCCAGTAGTAAAAGTCGTAAACTTGGCAAAATATCGGCAAAAGAAAACTGCGTTGCTTACATGAATAAGAAAGAGGATGTCGGTTCGGACAAATGGGTAAAAATTGCCTACCAAGGTGTCCAAGGTTGGGTCAATTTGAATTATCTGAAACACAATTTGGAGTCGTCTTGTGGGACATACTATAAAGTGGTCAAAGTACGTCGCGGTGATGTACTCAATATGCGCCAATTTCCAACCACTCGTAGCGGAAAAGTCGCTAAAATTCCTTACAACCAAGAGTGTCTGGTAGGACTAGATAAATCAAGTCGGTGGGTTTTTTTAGATTATGAAGGGACTAAAGGATGGGTTTATTCAAGCTATCTAAAAACGATCAGTGTTGATGACTGCGATATCTAAGGGAACTAAATCTTCCTCTATCATATCTACTATCCCCTAAACCCATCCCGGTAGGAAGGGAACCCACAACGTGGGGCTTCCATACCGAACCGAAGGGGCAATGCCATTAAGTTAAGGATTTTAATTGGGGTAACCACAAGGGATTACCCCTACAAATCATGATCTTATGTAGGGGCAATCCTTTATGGTTGCCCTTAACTTAATGGCATTGAACCGAAGGGGGGATTGGAAAGAACAGAAAAACAGCCTAAAAAATATTCGCAAAAAAAAGCTCAAACGGCACAGGAAAATGTGATTGTATTTAATACGACAGAAACTCTGCTATAATAATGACCCCTAAAAAATAACTTTAATTAAATTATACTGTACACGGTCAAATTTTCGGTTTTTGTTATTTCAGGAATGAACTTAGCGATTTTCAGAATTCAGCCAATTTCAACCCTGTTGAAAATCCAACAATTTGATGATTTAAAGTATATATTCAACGCAGACACAAATTCTACCATTTTGTTATTGAACGTTACTTTAATTAAAGTTTAATAGACAAAAAAGTTAAGTTTATGACTGTAAACTGTATAAAAGGAGAAAATATAAGGTGCTATTATCCACTCATTTTCAAAAACCACTGATTTACTTAGCCGTGATGACTGTCACGCTATTTTCTGGATGGCATGCTATTTCCCAAGCTGAAGAAGCAAGCCTCGAAGAAACACTTGCTGATAATGTGGTTTTTTTTAAAGTCAAGGGTGATACTTTAATTCATGAATCAACCACTCAAGAAAGCCGTAAATTGGGTAAGATACCAGCCGAACAAAGCTGTGTTGCTTACTTGAGCGAAAAAAAGGATGTTGGTTCACAGAAGTGGGTAAAAATTGTCTACAAAGGTGTACAAGGTTGGGTCAATTTAGGTGATGTGAAGCGCGATTGGGAATCGCCTTGCGGGAAGTATTACCAAATTACCAATGTACCCCGCAATGATGTACTCAACATGCGTCAATCTCCAACGAGTGACAAAACTGTTGGAAAAATTCCTTATGACTATGAAGACTGTCTTACTGGATTAGGTGAAAATAAGAAGTGGGTTCTACTGGATTACGAAGGGACTAAAGGATGGGTTTACTCAAAATACCTAAAAACCATCAGTGTCGATGACTGCGATATCTAAAAATGTAGAATGATAATCTCCGGCTACTCTTTAAATGAAATAGGAGTTTAGGAGTTAGGGAGATTTTTAGAATTTCTAAGGCAGAAATATTTTACGTGCAACTAACAAATGCTATTTCTTTAAGAAATAGTATTTGTCTCGACAAGCCTCACTGCACATCAAAACCAGGACTTTGGAAAAGACGAGGTCACCTTCTCGTTGAAATATAACACTGTCAAATTGTCCAGGGCACTCAAAATCAAATTGGCGTATCTTTTTGTCCGCGTTGTCCTTCATCATTGTTACGCTATCATTTTTTGTAAATTTTTTCGTTATCATTCATTCTCCATTCTCAATGGATGCACACTAAACTTAGGAGAAATAGTTCATGCCTAATTATATGATTGCCCCATCTATCCTTTCTGCCGATTTTGCCCGTTTGGGTGATGAGGTAACGAATGTCCTTGAGTCGGGTGCTGATATTGTTCACTTTGATGTCATGGATAATCATTATGTGCCTAATTTGACCATTGGGCCCTTAATCTGTGAAGCGTTGCGTAAACATGGGGTTAAAGCACCGATTGATGTGCATTTAATGGTAAAGCCGGTGGATCGCATTATTCCAGATTTTGCTAAGGCAGGTGCCACTTATATTACTTTTCATCCAGAAGGCAGTGAACATATTGATCGTTCTTTACAACTGGTGCATGAGTGCGGATGCAAATCGGGACTTGTTTTCAACCCAGCAACGCCATTGGATTATCTCAAATATGTGATGGATAAAGTGGATATGGTTTTGTTGATGTCGGTTAATCCAGGTTTTGGGGGGCAATCTTTTATCCCGGCGACTTTGGACAAGTTACGTGAAGCGCGACAACTCATTGATTCAAGTGGTAGAGATATTCGTCTTGAAGTTGATGGTGGTGTCAAAGTGAATAATATTCGTGAAATTGCCGAAGCTGGGGCTGATACTTTTGTTGCAGGCTCTGCTATTTTTAGCACGCCCGATTATAAGGCGACTATTGCAGCTATGCGGGCAGAACTCGCAAAGGTGCAATAATAATGACACAGTTAGAAAAACCGGAATTAATTCTGATTGATCTTGATGGCACTTTGATTGATACTGTACCTGATTTGGCTTATGCAATTGATGGTATGATGTCACAATTGGATTTGCCACAGCGGGGAGAGGAAAAAGTTCGACATTGGATTGGTAATGGTATAGAGCGTTTGGTAAAACGCGCATTATTAGATCAAATGGATGGTGAACCGGATGAAGCGTTATTTCAAACGGCATTTCATTTATTTAAAGTCATTTATGCTCAATGTAATGGCAATCAGAGCCGATTATACCCAGGGGTAGATAAAGCTTTAGAATGGCTTAAATCGCAAAATTATGTCTTAGCCTGTATTACTAATAAGGCTGAACAATTTACTATCCCCTTGTTAAAAGCATTAAAACTTGAGCCCTATTTTCAGAAAGTTTATTGCGGCGATACGTTAGCCAAAAAAAAGCCAGATCCATTACCTTTACTCCATGCAGCTGACTATTTTCAAAGGGACCCCCAAAAATCCTTGATGATAGGTGATTCAAAAAATGATGTGATTGCAGCACGAGCGGCGGGATTTGAAATTATCTGTGTCAGTTATGGCTATAATCATGGGGAAGATATAAATACAGCTAATCCTTTTGCGGTGGTTGATTCATTGGAAGAATTGCCGAATTTTTTAAAACAATAGTATACCGGCGAGGGAAAAAAGGGGGCGGAAGGAAGAAAAACGGTTTCAATAGTAATCTTATCTGATGAATTTTATACTGTTCGCCTTTGAATTTGGTGAAAGTCTAAAATGTCGAAGAAATCCAATTTCTTGAAGAAATTTAGATTTCTCTTGATTCAAAATTTTCACTGATTTGAAATACATTCAGTATATGTGAAATAAATATCACGATTTTAGCTTAAATATTTCTTTTTAAGTCATGATGATAATATTTGATGCTTATATCTAAGATTTCCAGAAAAGATTATACCGCTGCCTTCGACACTTCGACAAGCTCACCAACCGCTCAGGCAGCGATTCCCGGTATATTTATTTCTGGAAATCGCCTAAAATCATGGGTAAAAAATTGGGTCCTTTATTTCATATAATGTTTGATATTCATTCCTAAATAATACCTTTCACCGACCCATTTTTCCACCCGCCTACTCCCCATTTTAACTGATAACTGATAACTGACATGAGTCCTGAACGGTTTGCCCAATTAGCCGCAGAAGGCTATAACCGAATTCCTATTATCCGCACAGTTGTTGCTGATTTAGATACACCTTTAAGTGCTTATCTTAAATTGGCAGCAGGTTCTTTTAGCTTCCTATTGGAATCAGTGCAAGGTGGTGAAAAATGGGGACGTTATTCAATGATCGGTTTACCTGCAAACACCGTTTTGCGTGTTTTTGGGCATGAACTGACTGTATCATCGAATAATATCATCACTGAACAAATTCAAGTGGTTGATCCACTGAGTTGGATTGCTGAATTTATGGATCGCTATCGTGTTCCAGAATTACCTGACTTACCGCCTTTTAACGGGGGCTTAGTGGGTTATTTTGGTTATGACACGATACGCTATATTGAACCACGCTTAGATGCTGTTGAACTTAAAGATACTTTGGGTACTCCAGATATCTTATTGATGGTTTGTGATGAAGTTCTGGTTTTTGATAATCTTAAAGGTCAACTTTATTTGATTGTCCATGCTGATCCAAGCGAATCTAAAGCCTTTCAAAGAGCTAATCAACGTTTAGAAGAATTGATTATTCGTTTGCGTGATAATATTCCACAACAGAAAGAAAATATTTCTCATCAAAACGTAGCAGAGACGGATTTTGAGACGAATTTTTCTAAACCCGATTTTAAAAATGCGGTTGAACGCGCAAAAGAGTACATTGTTGAAGGCGATATTATGCAAGTCGTTCTGTCACAACGCCTCTCAATTAACTATTCTGCCCCCCCTCTCAACATCTATCGGGCCCTACGTTGTCTTAATCCGTCACCTTACCTTTATTATTTGAATTTAGAAGATTTTTATATTGTCGGTTCCTCACCAGAAATTTTGGTTCAAAAACGTCATTCGACAATTACCGTGCGCCCCATTGCCGGTACGAGGCCCCGCGGACAAGATGAGCAAGAAGATAAAGCATTAGAAAATGAATTGCTTGCTGATCCAAAAGAATGTGCTGAACATTTGATGTTAGTCGATTTGGGTCGAAATGACGTAGGACGAGTGGCCCAAATTGGTTCAGTCCAATTAACCGAAAAAATGGTGATCGAGCGTTATTCTCATGTGATGCACATTGTTTCCAATGTCATAGGCCAATTGAGACCGAATTTTAATACTCTTGATGTTTTGCGAGCGACTTTTCCAGCCGGTACTTTAAGTGGGGCCCCAAAAATACGAGCGATGGAAATTATTGACGAGTTGGAACCAATCAAACGCGGCATTTATGGGGGGGCTGTGGGTTATCTCACTTGGCATGGTGATATGGACACTGCTATTGCGATTCGTACCGCCGTTATCAAAGACCAAACTTTACATATACAAGTAGGGGCCGGCATTGTGGCTGATTCGGTACCAAATAACGAATGGGAAGAAACGATGAATAAGGGACGGGCCATGTTTAGAGCGGTAGCGATGGCTCAAAAGGGACTTGAATAAAGGAGAAAGGAGAAAGAGGAAAGGGGAAAGGATGCAGGAAATCGGAGTCCAAAATTTATTTTGGATGATGGGAATATGCTGTAGAAAATAACTTGGTTCAGAAAAATCTCTGGAACAAAACCTTCGAGGTTTTAAAAACCTCGAAGGTTTCTCGCCAAAATCTTTAATCTGAAAAACTATATATTCTTTAAGAAATAGTATTTGTAAAAATCTCTATTGCTATTCGCCACTCTCTCTATTCACCAAAAATATCTTTTAATATTAGAAAATAACCTATACACACACAAATACTATTTCTTAAAGAAATAGTATTTGTAAAAACTTCTATCGCTATTCGCCATTCGCTATTGAAACTTCGCCAAGGATATCTTTTATGTTATTGATGATAGACAATTATGATTCCTTCACCTATAATCTGGTACAATATTTTGGAGAGCTTGGCGCACAAGTTCAAGTCTATCGCAACGACCAAATTACTTGTGACGAAATACAAACATTTGTTCCTAAACATCTGGTTATTTCACCTGGGCCTTGCACACCTAATGAAGCGGGCATTTCTATAAAAACCATTCAAACTTATGCTGGTAAAATACCCCTACTCGGTGTTTGTCTTGGACATCAAAGTATAGGACAAGCTTTTGGGGGCAAAATTGTTCATGCACGTAAAATCATGCACGGCAAAACCTCATGGATTTATCACACTGGCAAAGGTATTTACGCGGATATACCCAATCCCTTTCAGGCAACACGCTATCATTCTTTAGTCATTGAAAAAGACACTTTACCTGACTGTTTAGAAATCACCGCTTGGACAAAAACTCCCGAAGGTGACAGAGAAGAAATTATGGGTATACAACATAAAACTTTGCCTGTTATTGGCGTACAATATCATCCTGAATCTATTTTGACTTCATCAGGGCATGCTTTACTCAAAAATTTTTTATCAACAACATAATGGAAAACCAAAAAATAAATTCTCCTTCTCAAAAATCTTAAGAACATCAGAAATCCTATTTCTTAAAGAAATAGGATTTCTTGAACTTGTATTTGGAAGAATTATTTTTTTTTGAATTCCCTTAAGAATTTTTTGAAAATTCAGATTTAGAACGCTCTAGCCCTATTTTTCAAAGTAACTTCCTTCAAACGGATTAAGGAAGATAGGGAAGGATTTTTTGTATTCTGCGATCTAAAATTACGCGATGCTCAACTTTTTTAACTATCTGATTTCATTGGCTGATATTTTTGCTAGATATGCTATCGCTTTATCTACCCTACAGAAAAATCAATCGGTTATAACTAAAAGTTGAGCATCGCGTTAAAATTTTATTCTCAGACAACTCTTAACCATTAAATTCTCATAAATTCTCAATTTCCCATTCCCTATTCCTAATTACTGAACTCTAATTTCCAATAAGGATGTAAATTATGGCTTCACCTCAAAAAAATACGAACAGTCTGCCAGGATTGGCACGTAAGCTGGTTGGCGAAGGATTGTTGAATGAAAGACAAGCAGAACAAGCTTTTGAAGATTCATTAGCAACACAAACACCTTTTATTACCTATCTTGTCAAAGAAAAAATAGTTTCAGGGCGTGATATTGCCATCGTTGCCGCTGAACAATTTGGTTTTCCTCTCATTGATATAGAAAATCTCGAACTTAATCCTGATATCATCAAAATAGAAGGTATTAAGCAAAAAGATATAGAAGAATACCGTGCTATTCCTATTTTTAAACGCGGTAATGTACTATTTATCGCCCTTTCTGATCCATTGAACCGAACAGCATTAGACCAATTTCGTTTTTTAACTAAAATGCGTACTGAAACTATTTTGGTTGAAGAGGATAAACTCGCTAAAATCATTGAACACGACATTGAACAAATTTTTGATCCAGGCTCAGCATTAGAGGCGGAACTTGATGACATTGATTTGGAAGTCGATGAAGGGGAGGAAGATAAAGAGGATGAAAAAGGAGGAGCCGATGATGCACCCATTGTCAAATTTGTTAATTCCATGCTTCATCGGGCTATCAAAGAGGGGGCTTCTGATTTACATTTTGAACCCTATGAAAAAATGTATCGAGTACGTTTCCGTATTGATGGTATGCTAAGATTAGTCGCTAATCCCCCAGTGCAATTGGCCAAAAAAATTGCAGCTCGTATCAAAGTCATGTCACGTCTTGATGTATCAGAACGGCGGGTTCCTCAAGATGGTCGTATCAAACTAAAATTATCCAAAAAGAAATCCATTGATTTTCGCGTCAGCACTTGTCCTATTCTCTATGGCGAAAAAGTGGTTATGCGAATCCTTGATTCTTCGGCTGCCAACCTTAACATTGACATCCTGGGTTATGAAGAAGAACAAAAAAATCTCTATCTCGAAGCACTAGCCAATCCTTATGGTATGGTGCTGGTGACCGGTCCAACCGGTAGCGGAAAAACTGTTTCACTCTATACTGGCATTCATATTCTTAATCAAGAAGGCGTGAATATTTCAACCGCTGAAGACCCGGTAGAAATTAACCTGCCAGGTGTGAATCAGGTACAAATTGACCAAAAAACCGGTATGGACTTCTCTAAAGCCCTTAAAGCCTTTTTGCGACAAGACCCTGATATTATCTTGGTAGGAGAGATACGTGATCTAGAAACCGGCGGTATTGCAATCAAGGCAGCCAGTACGGGCCACATGGTGATGTCTACTTTGCACACCAATGATGCACCGCAAACGCTGACACGTATGGTCGATATGGGTATCGCACCTTTTGCTATTGCTACAGCTGTCAATCTGATTATGGCACAACGGCTTTGTCGGCGACTGTGTAGTTGTAAAGTCGAACGAGAAATTCCTAGACATGCTTTATTGGAGGAAGGCTATAGAGAAGACCAACTTGACGAAATAAAGTTGTATGGTCCCAGAACTGGTGGTTGTGGCAAGTGTGGAGGATTGGGTTATAAAGGACGAGTGGGTGTTTATCAGGTAATGCCGATTTCTGAAGAAATGAAACGATTGATTATGGAAGGTAAAAATGCGATTAGCATAGCTGATCAAGCCGCAAAGGAAGGCATACCTGATTTACGCAAATCGGGCCTTAAAAAAGCGGGAGATGGTCTCACCTCTTTAGAAGAAATCAACCGTGTGGTTAATAAAGAATAAATTCAGTTACCAGTTACCAGTTACCAGTTATCAGTTACCAGTTACCAGTTATCAGTTACCAGTTACCAGTTACCAGTTACCAGTTACCAGTTACCAGTTACCAGAGGGACAACGCTGAAAATAAGATACGCAGCTTGATTTTAACTGCCTAAAACAACTGATATAGCAATCCTAAATTATTTGTGAGGTTAGTCATCATTTATTCTTTTAAGAATAAAAGGTATTCTCCACTATAACTGACTTAGGATTGCTATATACTGTGAACGGGTTAAATTTAGACTTTTTTCAGATTTAAGTTTCGGGAATTCGTTCTTAATGAACGCAACGAAAAGTCCAAATTCTCCGCCGTGTGCAGTATAACTGATAACTGATAACTGATAACTGGTAACTGATAACTGATAACTGACTGGGGAGAAAAGATTATGGCTGCTGCACAAGAATTAGTTTTTACCTGGGAAGGTAAAGACAAAAAAAGTGGAAAAATATGTAAAGGCGAACAAATCGGCAAATCTGAAGCTTCTGTTAAAGCGGCATTACGCAAAAAAGGTATTTTACCAAGCAAAGTCAAGAAAAAAACCACCAGTTTTTTAGAAGCATTGAATAGTAAACCCGTTGAACCGGGTGATATTGCCTTGTTCGCTCGTCAAATGGCGACCATGATGAGTTCAGGGGTAGCCTTACTTGAATCCTTTGACCTCGTTGCTGGTGGACATGAAAATCCTAACTTTCAAAAGTTAGTTATGGACATTAAAGGTAGTGTCGAAGCGGGTGGGACACTGGCTGATGGATTACGTAGACATCCTGATCATTTTGACTCACTGTTTTGTAATTTGGTTTATGCTGGAGAACAAGCCGGTATTTTAGAATCTTTATTAACAAAACTCGCTGATTATAAAGAAAAAAGTGAGGGAATGAAAAAGAGAATTAAAGGCGCGTTGAGCTATCCAATGTCGATTATGGTGGTTGCTGGTATTGTGAGTACGGTTTTGCTAGTTTATGTGGTACCGGTCTTTGCTGATATGTTTAGTAGCTTTGGAGGTGAATTACCCGCATTAACACAAATGGTTATGCGTATGTCTGATTTTATGGTCGGTAATTGGATGCCGATTCTTGGTATTGTCGTTGGCTTAAAAGTTGGCTTTGGACAAGCCAAAAAACGCTCTGTCGCTTTCCAAAATTTTTTACAAAGATTATCACTTAAATTACCTTTATTTGGAGAATTACTCACTAAATCAGCTATAGCACGTTTTACCCGCACATTGGCTACCATGTTTGCTGCGGGTACCCCACTTGTCGAAGCGATGGATTCTGTTGCAGGTGCTTGCGGCAATATTGTTTATTATGAAGCGACTATGAAAATTAAAGCAGAGGTAGAAACTGGAGAAACATTAGCAGATAGTATGCGTGAATCAGGAGTATTTCCTAATATGTGTGTGCAAATGACACAAATTGGTGAGCAAGCTGGTAGCATTGATAAAATGTTAAATAAAGTGGCTGACTATTATGAAGAAGAAGTTGATGCGCTGGTTGAATCACTGAGTTCGATGATGGAACCTATGATTATGGCATTTTTGGGGGTAGTCATTGGTGGTTTGGTGTTAGCGATGTATATGCCGATCTTTGCTATGGGTGGACAAATGTAAATGAAGTCAAAATATTTTTCTTAGACTTTTTAAACAGTTTTAGTCCAAAATTCATTTTGGACTCCTAATTAAATCAAAGTTTGAGGAACCCTAAATGTATTTTGGAAAGCATTTCAAAACACAAAAATATTATTAATGAATATAATTAACTACCTAGCTACCGACTTTGGTGCTTTACTTTTCGTGGTTTGTCTTTTGGGATTGATTGTCGGCAGTTTTCTCAATGTAGTCATTCATCGTCTACCGATTATGATGGAACGAGAATGGAAAGAGCAATGTGCTGAATTATTAGAGGTTTCTGTCCAAAATGATGCCAACAAACCCTTTAATTTAAGTCAGCCACGTTCTCGTTGTTCACATTGTGGGCATCAAATTACTGTGTTGGAAAATATTCCGATACTCAGCTTTATTTGGCAACGTGGTCAATGTACTGCTTGCCAAGGAACCATTGCCTGGCGTTATCCATTAGTGGAAGCGTCAAGTGCTCTATTAGCAGTTATTGTCGCTTGGCAATTAGGTTTTGGTTGGCCCTTATTAGGTGCATTATTTTTGACTTGGGCTTTGTTAGCAACAAGTATGATTGATTTTGATCATCAATACTTATTTGATAATATAACATTGCCTTTTTTATGGCTTGGTTTATTGTTTAATTTATTTGGGGTTTATACAGATATTGAGTCTAGCGTGATAGGTGCGATAGTTGGTTATTTATCGCTATGGATTGTCTATAAATTGTTTAAATGGACTACCGGCAAAGAAGGTATGGGTTATGGAGACTTTAAATTATTAGCAATGCTAGGGGCCTGGTTAGGATGGCAAGCCTTACCCGTCATTATTTTGCTCTCTTCATTAGTAGGCGCAATTATTGGAATTCTTCTTATTTTGTTGCGTGGACATGATAGAAGTGTCCCTATCCCATTTGGCCCCTATCTCGCTATGGCCGGTTGGCTTAGCTTACTGTGGGGAGAAACTTTAACCAACGTTTATTTTTTATGGATTTACCCCTGAAAATTGGATTGACCGGAGGCATTGCCTCTGGTAAAACCACGGTTTCTCAATTATTTGCCAAACTAGGTACTCCCATTATAGATGCTGATGTGATTGCACATCAATTAGTTGAACCAGGACAACCGGCCCTTAATAATATTAGAAAGATTTTTGGTCCAGAAATTATCGATCATGAGGGCCAACTCAATCGTGCCAAATTGCGCCAAAAAATCTTTGCAGATACCGAAAAACGCCAACAGTTAGAAGCCATTTTACATCCGCGTATTAAAAAAATCATGCAAACAACAGCGGCACAAACCCAAAGCTCCTCCTACTGTATTTTAAGTATTCCATTATTACTGGAAACTCAACAAAAAGAGTTGGTAGATAGGATACTTGTGGTTGACTGTTTACCAGAATTACAGCACCAACGTCTACAACAACGTGATAAACTAAGTGATGAAGAAATAGAAAGAATTGTCAATGCCCAAGCGAGTCGAGAGGCACGGCTTGCTATAGCCGATGATGTCATTTACAATAATTCAAATTTTGATAATTTACAAAAGCAAGTATTCACTTTACATAATAGATTTCTTGCAAAAGTATCATTAACTACTTGATTTTATGAGCTTTATTTAAAATAAGACTATGAATAAAATCAATGAGTTACTTAATTATGCCAGATACTATTTTATGAACACCAAAGAAATCTCAGAGCGAATCCATTTGAGATTTTTCATGAGACTTAAAATAAGAAATTTTTCAATGTATCCAAAATAAATTTTGAACTCCACACGCGGTTTGCGATTTAAGGGACGTAGCAGAAAATAACTGACACACTATCAACAAATACTATTTCTTTAAGAAATAACATTTGTAGAAATCTCTAGTTCAATCGACGTATTTCACGTATGTTATTTACTGCCGTGTCCCTAATGAGTACAATATTTATTTTGGATGAAAATGACACCCCTTTTTAAATATGGTGTGTCATATCGGTTGATAATTGATAATTGATAATTGATAATTGATAAAACGGTGAAAAAGAAAATCCTCTATGAGCATCCCCTTAATGAGCGTATGAGATCGCTATTGCGTCTTGAATATTTATTGACTAGCATTATGTACCACCTTAAAGGGCCGGCTGAATGGGATAGTCGCGCCGTTATTGAACATCTCATTGAAGGATTGGAACTCATAACACGTATTGATATTAAAGCCCTGATTAAAGATTTAGAAAACCATACTCAAACTTTAGAACGTTGGCAACGTACGCCCGAAGTTGATACTCAACGATTATCCCAATTGCTGAATCAAACACGGCAGCTCTTAACTGAATTAGAAAATATTGAAGAGCAATTAAATGAGTACATCACTCAACATCAACTGTTCAATCTCGTGCGTCAACGAATGACTATTGCCGGCGGCAGTTGTCGTTGTGATTTGCCAAGTTATCATTATTGGCTACAAAAAAGCCCTAAACAACGCCAAAGTCAAATTAACGAATGGCTCGTACCCCTACAACCCCTACGTGATGCAGTCGAACTTGATCTTTATCTGATTCGCAATAATGTCAGCGTTTCTCAAGAAATAGCAAGCAACGGTTTCTTTCAATCCAAATTGGAGCCTAATGTTTCCTATCACATTATTCAAGTTTATATGCCCCAAGAACATTTTTGTTATCCAGAGATAAGTGGTGGTAAACAAAGATTTACTATTCGTTTTTTTGAACAACCTTTACCACAGGAACAACCCCGGCAAATTGAGCAAGATGTTTCTTTTGAACTGAGATGTTGTGTGGTAGCATAATCCAAAAATGTATTTTGGGCGATTTAAAATGTATTTTTGATACTAAATATCTTTCTACTTTGCTATAAACCTACTGCGAAGTGTTAGGTTTAATTCTTCATTTGCATTAATAATCACTTGAGGAAAACACCGTTATGGATAAAGTGTTTAAAATTAGCGTATTTGGTCTCAAACCTAATGAGCAAAATACCCTGTCGAGTATATTTAAATTAGCGGCTTCACGTAATAATAAATATGCCATCGTTTCAGCGACAGAGCGTGAAACAGCAGATATTATATTGGTTGATGCTGATGATGCTAATGCCATGAATGAATGGAAAAATTTTAGCGTACATCATCAGAAAACGCCGGTTGTGAAAGTCACTAAAAAGGTACCAGCAACGGTAAATGAAGGAGAAGTCTACTTACGCAGACCACTCATTTTAAAACGGGTACTTGATACGCTTGATCCAGTTGCTATTAAAACCGGTGGAATCATTATAGGAGGCGATGTCATCATAGACATTCCTTCACCCTTACCAAGTGATGATACCACTAGTGATAATGGAGTCAAAGTCCTTGTTGTAGATGATGCTCTAGCAATACGTAAAGCGATGGACATTAATCTCAGGCGATTTCGAGTCAATATTGATTTAGCGGAAACCGGTGAAGAGGCCCTTGAATATACTGAAAAGAATATTTACGACATTATTTTCTTAGATGTCATGTTACCGGGTATTGATGGCTATCAAGTGTGTAAAAAAATTAAATCTCACAAAACCGCTAAAAATACGCCGGTGATTATGTTGACCGGTAAAGATGGTAGTATTGATAAACTCAGAGGAAAAATGGCTGGTGCCAATCTTTGGTTGATAAAACCGGTTGAGCCTGATGAACTGAAAAAAGTTCTTGAACAATATCTCCCCGGTATTGTGGGAGGTTAAAAGTGAAAATTATCATTGATAACTGATAACTGATAACTGATAACTGATAACTGATAACTGAAAAGGAAGGGTTATGTCTATTGAAAAATTCTTTAAAGTCCTGGTGGTTGATGATTCCACTATTGACCGGATGAATCTGCAAAATATTATTTCAGATGCGGGTCATACTGTGATTACAGCCAGTTCTGGCGCAGAAGCCATTGAAAAAGCGAATGCTGAAAAACCAGATATCATTTTTATGGATGTGGTGATGCAACAAATGGATGGGTATCAAGCGTGTCGGGAAATCACTCATAACGAATCAACAAAGAATATTCCCGTAATTTTTGTCACTTCAAAAGGACAGAAAGCTGATCGTATGTGGGCAGAAATGCAAGGCGGCAAAGGATTGATACAGAAACCTTATACCCCAGAGCAAATTGTTGAACAAATCAATCAATTTAAATAATATCCCTAACTACCTTCGCATAAGCGAATGGTAACATTAGCGCGTGCATTATAAGATTTATTTTGGAGAGTCCAAAATACCCAAATATGCAATTCCTTATTTCAAAAATGCGAAAGCTAAAGCTTTAAACTCCATACCATACTTTTTTGGAGTCCAAAGCTTTAGCTTTGGGTAAGGTAATGCTTCAGAAAATGTGAGGTAAAAAAATCCAATGACTCGTACCACAAAAGTGTCTCTTTTACTCGTGTTTCTCTTATTCGTATTTGGTGGTGGATATTATTTTTTGATGACCACCAATTTCATGGAAAAAGAGGAAACTACTTTTAACAATGATACTACTTTTAACGATGATAATCGTCCTACCAAAAAATTGACCTTAGCAGTGGCACCTCATATTCCATGGATGCCCTGGTATCTTGCTAAGGAAGAGGGTTTGTTTAAGGAATATGCTACGCCATATAACATTGAGGTACATTTTTTTTCTGATACTTATCAAAATACTATTGAAAAATTCTTGATGGAAGATGTTGATGCTATTGCTATTTCCAACATTGATGCTATCGCTCAAATTGTTAGACGTGATATAGAGGCTGATGTGATTCTTATCACTAATGATAGTAGTGGTAGTGAAGCCATCTTATTACCCCAAAATGCAGATACTAATGTTCATAGCTTACGAGGCAAAAAATTTGGTTTGGTACAATATTCAACGCGCCATTATCTATTTGATCGTTATTTAATCAGAAATCAAATTGACTTTGATGAAGTCAATATTTTAGATACCTCAGAGAACGATATTCCTGATGCTTTGCGCAATAAAACCGTTTATGGCGCAGTCACCCATAATCCTAATCTTTATAAGCTCACCCATTCAGGTGCAGCTAAAGTACTTTTTGATAGTCGCCAAATTCCCAATGAAATTTTCGATATGATTGTCATCCGCCGAGAAACATTACTTGACTACCCAGAGTTTGCACAAATTCTTCTGGCCACCTGGTTTTCAATTATGGAGAGATTGCAAGGTAATAAGAAGGGACCAACCCTTGATTCCTTGGCAAAACTATCCGGTATGACTGCCTTAGAATATGAGGAACAACTATCAACAACCCCTCTCAATAATACTGCTACAAAGGCGTTGTCTGTCATTCGTGATCGACGGATTAGAAAAACGATGCGTCATATCAGTTACTTTATGGAACGTCATCAACTCACCGGTGAAGAAATGTTTGCAGGCGCAATTTCATATCCAGGTCGCACACCCGCCTTACTACATTTTAATGGACAGCCTCTGCAAGATTCCATTGCACCTCCCGTAACAAATGAATCTTTTTCTGAAGAATTTTAAGTGTTTTCGAGTTTAAGGTGTTATAGTCTTTAATACTTTAATTATCAATGGTTTCAATAATATTCACGCTATTTTATTGAATGAGAGAATTACTATATAATTTACTAAACCTGCCAAGTTTCAAAAACCTGGCAGGTTTGGATTCTTTATTAAAATGTCATGTTACGCATAATGCTTCAAAGAGCTTGATTTTTGATTTCAAGAAAAATCTTTCCTAACTGAGGCTATTTTTGTGTTCACGATCTCTCCCTCCCCCTAACCCCCTCCCGCTGGGAGGGGGGACCGCGCCGTGGAATTTTCTATTTGTTAGCTAAAACCAGAAATTCATATATAATATAGCTATTTATCATTTCTTCTAACCAATAGGAAAATGGCATTGGACTGTCCCCCCTCCCAGCGGGAGGGGGTTAGGGGGAGGGAGAGATCGTGAACACAAAAATAGCCTCAAGAAGAAGAATGCGTAACATGAGTTAATAAAATAACAAATTATTTTCTGGATAATTTTGCAAGGGCTCGTGTGGAAAAAAAAGTTAATTTATCTTTCCCCATTGAATGGTTCACTAATTCCTAACCCAAATATTTTATTTTTCTAATCAAAATGAAGTCTGAGGTGTTCATCTTGCAAAATATGATACAACACCTGATCATTCGCCATTTCAATATCTTTCCGTTCGGAAATATCTCTTTCTTCTAGCAGTTCCTCTTGTATCAAAATAAAATCATCCATTAAACGTGAGTTTTCGGCTTCCAATTGCAAGTTTTCCTTTTTCAGTCGAGTATTTTCATCTCGCAATTGTGCTTTTTCAATCCGCATGCGCGAAATGTCTGTTCTTAATCGAGAGTTTTCTTCTTTCAACGATTGAGTGGAGGCATTACTACCTCCCAAAATACGTGCTTTTGGGGAAATAACTTTAACGGTCATTATTTTTATCCTTTTTATTAATTAGTGAATGGTAAATAGTAGATAGCCCATGACAAAACAACTGTTATTAACAACACCGGCTTTCTGTTCAATATTTGTCAATGACAAATAGATTGATAATCAAATTATTTATTGCTCCCCATTTTTTAAATTCTTCTTTAATTAAAAGCGTAGACTGTTTTTTAGAAATCGTCAAATTTTGAGTGGCAATTTGTTATTGGAATAACACGCCAGAATGTCGTCAAATTGCTAAAGCCCCATTAATTTAAGGTATAATCAAAATATTCCAAAAACGAATTAAGATAAAATATAAAAATGAATTCTAACCAAATGACAAATCAACAAACAGATGTCGTTATCATAACGGCCCTTGACAAAGAACGGGATGCCGTATTGCGTTATTTAGATTCTCCCCAGCAAATTCAAAGCAAAAACCGGATTGTTTACAAATCTAATTTACCTCATGATAATGCGGAAAGTTTTTATCAAGTTGTTTTACTTTGCCCCGGAAAAATGGGCAATGTCGAAGCAGGGATTGCGACGACGCAAGCCATTGATGTTTGGAATCCCAATCTGATTATTTTAGTTGGAATTATGGGTGGCGTGGAAAATGGCGATGAGCGTTATTTAGGAGACTTGATTATATCTGAACAAATTGTCGGTTATGAACAAAGTAAAATAACAGACATAGGTATAGAACGACGAGACGAAGTGCTACGTCCAGATTACACACTTTTTGAAGCGGCTAAAAATTTTCCTTTTAATGGAAAAACTAAGGTTCCTCGCCCTGATGGTAAGAATAAATTACCTAGTATTCATACCGGTATAGTCGCATCGGGCGAAAAGGTCATTGCAGACACTCAAACCATTCCAGAGCTACAAAGCAATTGGTCAAAACTTATTGGCGTAGAAATGGAAAGCTATGGTGCGGCTTTGGCTGCCTATAAAGCAGAATCACGCCCCAGATTTCTTATGGTTAAAAGCATTTGTGATTGGGCCAATCCAGATAAAAATGATAAATGGCAGGATTATGCCGCAGATGTTGCAGCCGTGTTTGTGATTAATTTATTGAAAAGTAAACCATTTATTAGTCAAGCTGACAAACACCAGCCTCAGATTAAAAAACCTTTGCATTATACTGGTAAAATCAAAATTCAATTCTGCCGACACTTGGGAGCCGATTGGCAAGATTTAGCTGACTATTTTGATATCCCTGCCTATCACTGTAGTCAATTTTCGCAAGGGCGTGAATGTCAAGCCATTTGGGAATGGCTCGAAAATCGAAACAAATTATACGGCTTAAAAGAGGCATTAGACTTTTTGGAACGCCAAGATTTAGTTGAGTTATTGAATGTAAACAATAAGGTAAGTTAGGAGATTATGACACTATGTCGTATTCAGGTAAAAGCAAAATAGCGTTTTGTCGTCGATTAGGAAAAGACTGGCAAGATTTAGCGACTTGTCTTGAGATTCCCACACATCGCTGTAATCAATTTCCACAAGGGCGTGAATGTCATGCTATTTTGGAATGGTTAGAAGAAGATGATGAGAGACTTCAAAAATTATCCGAAGCTTTAAAATTTATCAAGCGTGAGGATTTATTAGCAGTTCTTCAGTTATCACAATCTATCAGCGATGATGAAGCTATGCAGGAGAAAACCACTTCTGTAGCAACACCGGATAATCAAATCGACAAGCAACGTTTAATTACTCTACTGCTTGACTGTCCAAGCTTAAGGGATACAGAAACTCGTGGTTCATTGTTGAAGATGTTACCCCATCACATCGTTGACCATATTAAAGTGGGTAATACCATTAAAGAATATGTGATTAATATTGTCGATGCGTGTATGAATTATGCTGATGGTTTGCAACATTTGTTTGATGCTGTTCGGCTATTTGATGATAAGACTATTCAGTTTCAGGCACTTATTCGTGAGTTTAATTTAGATAAGAATGAGACACCGCTGCCAGTTATAGGAGATATAGAAAAAACTATCACGGCATTGATGGCGCAACTGCATTTATCGGCACAAATGCGAGCTAGTGATGAGTTTACACGCCATAATAAGGATAGTTTGCAGTTGATTCGAGAGGCAATGGTGCAGTTGAAACAGTTGTCACCCCAAACTCCGGAATATGGGCGGGTGTCTCTTCGTGTGGGGAGTGCGTTGGCTTCAACTGGGGAGTTGTTACAAGCGGAACGTTTGTTTACCCAAATTATTGAAAATACCGATAAAAAGTCTGAACAGGCGACTGCTTATTTTAATTTGTTTCAAGTGCAGTTGCGGCGTGAAGTTTATTCGGAAGCTTTGGAAAATTTGCAAGCTGCGATTAAGATTAATCCACACTATGCTTTGCATGATTTACAGAAGTATCCGCTTGAACGGTTATTGGGTGCTGGCGGAATGGGTTGTGTGTTTTTGTGTCAAAACCATAATCATTCAAATCGTCTCTTAGCTCAACATGAACGAGTTGTAGTCAAATGTTTTTGGGAACATCCCAAGGGTACGCTTAATGAAGTGTTTAAAGAACCCTTTGCCATGCGTGACATCGCTGGTGATTATATTCCGGAACCGTTAGATATTGGTTATGCTGATACGATTAAACGGGAACGGGCTTATTTTGTCACGGCGTATATTGATGATGCGATAGATGGTGAGGCGTGGTTGGAAAAGTATGGCCCGCTGGATTTAGAGACTGGTTTGCAGGTGGGTTTACAAATTGCTAAGGGTTTGCAGATTGCTCATGATGCGGGTATTTGTCATTTGGATTTAAAGCCTGCGAATATTTTGCTGCTAAAAAAGACCTCTGAGGTTTTGGAAACTTCGGAGGTCTCAATCTCAGTGAAAATCATTGATTTTGGTTTGTCTCAAGTGGTGTCTTCGTTGCAGCAGAAGGCGATGACGATGAAACAAAGTCGTGCTGGTTTGAGTCAGTTTGGGCAAGCGATATTTGGTACTTTGGATTATGCGTGTCCTGAGCAACAGGGTTTTAGTCAATATGGCAAGCCGGGAGTGTTGTGTGATGTATTTGCTTTTGGCAAGACTTTGTATCGTTTGTTAACAGGAGAAATGCCAGATACTTTGCGTCCAAAATTCTTTGCAAATGCATTTGATTTGTTTGAATTGTTATGTGATTGTGTTTCAAGAGAGCCTAAAAAGCGTCCTAAATCGGCACAATTACTTATTAGTAATTTAACTGAACAAAAGCAGCAGATTGAGGAACGCAAAAGGAAAGAAGACGAAAATGCTTGGCAAGTAGCTTGTCAAGAAAATACCAAGTCGGCTTACCAAGTGTATTTGGATGGTAATACGCTTAAGCAATATGTTGATGATGCTCAAAAGCGGTTACTAGCTATGGAAAAAGCCGAAATAGAAAAGGTTGACAAAAATGCTTGGCAAGAGGCTTGTCAAGAAAATACCAAGTCGGCTTACCAAACCTATTTGGACGGTAATACGCTCAAACAATATGCAGATGAGGCTAAAAAGCGATTACAAGCCATAGAAAATGAAAGACAAGCTAAACTTCGTCGTGCTGAAAAAGAACGGAAGATAAAAAAAGATGAAAATGCTTGGCAAATAGCATGTCAACAAAACACTATTTCTGCTTATTACACGTATTTGGATGGTAATACACTTAAACAATATGAGAACGAGGCTAGAAAACGGATACAAGCCATAGAAAATGAAAAACAAGCTAAATTCCGTTGTGAAGAAGCTGACAAAAATGCTTGGAAAAACGCTTGTCAAGAAAACACCCAATCGGCTTACCAAGTGTATTTGAACGGTAATACGGTTAAAAAATATGCAGATGAAGCTAAACAGTTATTACAAACCATAGAAAATGAAAGACAAGCTAAATTTCGTCGTGCTGAAAAAGAACGGAAAAAAGATGAAAATGCTTGGCAAATAGCCTGTCAAGAAAACACTATTTCTGCTTATTACACGTATTTGGATGGTAATACACTTAAACAATATGAGGACGAGGCTAGAAAACGGATACAAGCCATAGAAAATGAAAGGCAAGCTGAACTTCGTCGCACTGAAGAACAATTACAAGAAAAAGAAGCAGATGAAAAAAGTTGGGAACGAGAAAAATATGCAAATATTAACTTCAAAATTACAATTGGTGCTGCACAAGAACAAGGTGACCGAAAAGAACAGCAAGATTATTTTGCTGTTATTGATTTGCCTAGAACACATCGACAAGAGTCGGGATTACTTGCTGTGCTGGCAGATGGTATGGGTGGCCATGCGAAAAGTGGTAATGCTAGTGTCATTGCGGTAAATACTTTTGTTGAATGTTACAAAAAAGAAATTGTTAAACATGGTGTAAACGTTCCCAAAGCGATTTTACGTGCATTAACGATTGCTAATGAAAAGATTTTCGTGGCTAATCAAAAAAATAATGCTAACATGGGAACCACTTTGTTGGCTTGTGCTATTTATGGTAAAAAACTCCATTGGGTGTCGGTTGGAGATAGTAGCATTTATTTATATTCTAAGGGTAAGCTCAGTAAAATTAATCAAGGTCATTCTTATGCTGTTGAAGTTCAACAAAAACTGCAAGCGGGAGTATTAACTAAGGCTGAAGCTCAGCAAGAATTTAAAAAAGGTAATCTATTGACTAGTTACCTTGGGTTAAGTGATATTCCTATAATAGGTTATCCTAAAATACCCCATCTATTGGAACTAGATAGTAAAATTTTATTATGTAGTAGTGGGATGAATAATGCGTTAAGTAAAGAAGAAATTGAAAAATACTTAAAATGGAAAATGATTTAAAAAAAATG
>Ga0233403_10000074_pt1 | contig 40252 bp, 29 predicted proteins | sample Na_oxic_1_MG_FD_179866 | JGI IMG/M metagenome (GOLD analysis project Ga0233403, IMG submission 179866) | Seawater microbial communities from Saanich Inlet, British Columbia, Canada - Na_oxic_1_MG | ecosystem: Environmental > Aquatic > Marine > Inlet | place: Canada: British Columbia | collected...
ATTTGTTGGAGTCCAAAACTTTAGCTTTGGATTATTTGCCTTAAAATCAAACACTTCCAAATCTAAAGGTTTGGATTCCAAAGCTTAAGGAATATTTTGTTGGAGTCCAAAACTTTAGCTTTGGATTTAGTTGGAGTCCAAAACTTTAGCTTTGGATTATTTGCCTTAAATTCAAAGACTTCCAAATATAAAGGTTTGGATTCCAAGGCGTTACGATATGGCATTGAGTATTGGGCTACCAACTTAAACCGTAATAAGGTATAGTGATAAAATAGTCAATTGATGAACATGATTTTTGCCGATATGGTTTATTTGTTTAAACCGGTTCAAAAACTACATTGATACTACAATTGAGGCAATTATATATATGAGCCAAGAAACCGTAACAATTACGGATAATCGCACCGGAAAATCTATTGAATGTCCAATAAAAAAAGGGACACATGGTTCTCCAGTCATTGACTGCCGAGCCGTTGCCAAGGAATGGGGAATGTTTACATTCGATCCGGCTTTTGTCACTACGGCTAGTTGCGAAAGTACCATTACCTTTATTGATGGCAACAAAGGTATTTTATTATACCGTGGTTATCCCATCGAACAACTGGCGGAAAAAAGCAGTTATTTGGAGGTATGTTATTTATTGTTATATGGTGAATTGCCAACCCATGACCAAATGGCAAATTTCACCGCCGAGTTTTGCCAACATACCATGCTGCATGAAGGCTTGTTGAGTTTTTACCGAGGATTCAGACATAACGCCCATCCCATGGCAATATTGGTAGGTGTTGTCGGAGCATTGTCAAGTTATTATTATGATGCGATGGATATTAATGATCCGCAACATCGCGATAAAAGTGCTTTACGCCTTATCGCCAAAATGCCAACTATTGCCGCTTATAGTTATAAATACTTAATTGGTCAACCTTATGTTTATCCCCGCAATGATTTGGGTTATGTTGAAAATTTCATGCAGATGATGTTCTCGGTGCCAACGCAACCTTATGAATTTAATGAAGTTGCTGTCAAAGCATTAGAAGTCATGTTGATTTTACATGCGGATCATGAGCAAAATGCTAGTACCTCAACAGTACGTTTGGCGGGTAGTTCACAGGCCCATCCATTTTCTTGTGTTGCGGGGGGAATTGCGACATTATGGGGGCCAGCCCATGGTGGTGCTAATGAAGCCGCCGTCCGTATGTTGCAGGAAATCAAAGATGTGAAAAACATTCCGGCATATATCCGGCGCGTCAAAGATGGTGAAACGTTACTTATGGGTTTCGGGCATCGCGTTTATAAAAATTATGATCCGCGGGCTAAAATAATTCGGGAAAAATGTCACCAATTGTTACAAGAATTGGATGCTAAGCAGCAGCCCTTGTTTGAAATTGCCCTTGAATTGGAGCGGATTGCACTTTCCGATGAGTACTTTATTGAACGAAAATTGTACCCAAATGTAGATTTTTACTCTGGTATAATCCTGAGTGCTTTGGGTATTCCGTTGAACATGTTTACGGTTATGTTTGCGTTGGGACGTACTGTTGGTTGGGTTGCACAATGGATGGAAATGATGAGTGAGCCGAATATGAGGATTGGTCGTCCACGTCAATTATACGTTGGATCAGCGCGACGAGATTATGTGCCGATGGAAGAACGCATAATTTGAACCTTCGTAGAATCGACTGATGGGGTTGCAAACCCAAACCGCTAAAAAATTCTAACGTTTCGGACGGGGTTGCAAACCCCGTTCAGCAAAAAGGTATATTAGTATTTCAGTTATGAAGAGAAAAATTTTAATTGAATTTGAAGATGGTGAGTTTGAGCGTGAGGGATTAAAAAAGTTGTGTCGGCAACGAAAGCATTCCATGAATCGGCAAATAATAATGCTAATTCAGGATTGGATGTTTAAAGTTACCAAAGATAAGGAAAATTACTCTGAGAAAGATTTGAGACAGGAACTGTTCAGTCTTATTCGGAGATGGGAATCGGATATGAATAAAACTCTTAAAACTTCGCCGATTAAAGGGATTGAGTCGGCGAAGGAATTGCCAAGTTTGAGAAATTCGGTTTTACTTCTTGAAGAGCTGAAAAGCATCTTAGCAAACACCAAAGAAGCTTCTTTAATGGTGAATGGTGAATGATGAATGGCTCGATTTTCAGAAAAATACTGATTGTAACGGATTTTGGGGTCACAAGGAATTACGGGGGGGGTCGTTCGTCATTAAGGGTTGACACATAGGTCAACCCCTACAAAATTTGGTGCTTGTAGGGGCGAACCTATGTGTTCGCCCCAAAATCCGTTATAATCAGGAAAAATAATTGGAGCCAAACCTCAGAGGTTTTGGAAACCTCTGAGGTTTTTCGTGAAAAAAATCATCCAGCGATTCTTGCAAACCTCAGAGGTTTTGGAAACCTCTGAGGTTTTTCGTGAAAAAAACCATCCAGCGATTCTTGCAAACCTCTTTTTCGTGAAAAAAACCATCCAGCGATTCTTGCAAACCTCAGAGGTTTTGGAAACCTCTGAGGTTTTTCGTGAAAAAAACCATTTAGCGATTCCAGAATTCACAATTCACTAATTAATTCAAAATGACTTATCAAGATATTCCTTCCATCCATCAATTGCCCCCACTAATAGCTAATCAAATCGCCGCTGGTGAAGTTGTTGAACGCCCAGCTTCGGCAATAAAAGAATTACTGGAAAATAGTTTAGATGCGAAAGCTACTAATATTGATATCGATATCGAACAAGGCGGAATTGCCTTAATGCGGGTACGTGATAATGGTTTTGGTATCCGGCGTAATGAATTATTGTTGGCTTTGAATCGGCATTCCACTAACAAAATCCGAAATTTAGATGATTTAGAACACATTAATAGCCTTGGTTTTCGTGGCGAAGCTCTCGCAAGTATTGCTTCTATTTCGAGATTGACTTTAAGCTCGCGTTTTCATAATGAGGAAATGGGATATTGTATCCGGTTGGATGGACAAGAAAAAACTACCTATCCGGATCCAATTGCCCACCCCATTGGTACTACCATTGAAATACGCGACTTATTCTATAACACTCCGGCACGCCGCAAATTTTTACGCACTGAAAAAACCGAATTTGGTCATCTGCATGAAACCGTTAAACGTCTTGCCTTAAGCTGTTTTGATGTCAGTTTTAAGCTTACTCATAACCGTAAAACTTTAATTGCTTTTAAAGCGGCCTCGACAGAAGAAGAGCAATTACAACGAGTTGCCATGTTGTGTGGGCCAGAAATAATTGAGCATGTTTTGAGTGTTAAAGAAGATTCTGGTGATATACAACTGTCCGGGTGGATCACCCAGCCGACTTATTCACGTAGTCAGCCGGACATGCAATATTTTTTTGTCAATGGGCGCATTATCCGGGATAAGCTTATTAACCACGCGATCCGCCAAGCGTATGAAGACGTGTTATATTCTGGTCGTCATCCCAGTTATGTATTATATTTACACATTGAGCCGAGCGAAGTCGATGTCAACATACATCCTACCAAAAGTGAAGTGCGTTTTGTCCAAAGTGGCTTGGTACATAGTTTTTTAGTAACTACCCTCCAAAATAGCCTTGCCCAAACTTCCCCAAACAACGTTGGTCCACCTTTGGAGCCAACGGCTCATCGCTCAATAACTTCAAGGCTAACCGGAAAATTGGCCACAACTGGCCCACAAAAATCTCAATCACCGCCCCAAATAGAACGCCCTTCGGCTCAGGCAATACGCGAAACCACCCAAGTTTATCAAGCATTACAAGTACCACTGTTAGCCGAAGATTCCCTACCAGATGTTCCTACCAATACTGCCGATTCATCTATTCCACCTTTAGGTTATGCGTTAGCACAATTGCAAGGAGTGTATATCTTAGCAGAGAATGCCGAAGGTTTAGTATTAGTGGATATGCACGCTGCCCATGAACGTATTACTTATGAGCAGATGAAATCTTTATATCAGGCTGACAACATTAATGCCCAAATTTTACTGGTTCCCGTCAGTGTGGCAGTCAGTGAACATGAAACCGAAATAGCAGAGCAACATACTGAATTATTTAAGAAATTAGGTTTTGAAATAAATCGTTCCGGGCCAGAAACATTGATTGTACGCCAAGTGCCAACATTGTTAGCCGATACTAACATACCCATGCTGATACGCGACGTGTTAGCTGATTTATCCCGTTTTGGTGTCAGTTCTCGTTTGCAAGAAAATGAGCAGAAAATTTTAGCAACGATAGCATGTCACACTTCGATATGTGCCAATCGGCAACTGACTTTAAGTGAACAAAATGCCTTATTACGTGACATGGAACAGACGGAACGCAGTAATCAATGCAATCATGGTCGTCCCACTTGGGCTCAACTCAGCATGAAAGAACTTGACAACTTATTTTTGCGAGGCCGTTAAAAAAAAACGCTGATTGTAACGGATTTTGGGGTCACAAGGAATTACGGTGGTTTTCATCGTCAATAAGGGTTGACACATAGGTCAACCCCTACAAAATTTGGTGCTTGTAGGGGCGAACCTATGTGTTCGCCCCGGAGGCATTTTATGAAAGTCTATAGGACATCAACTCTTGTTTCAACAACGTTATTAAATCTTCTTTCAACAATATTTCTCGAAACAGTGGCACACAGTAGCTATAAATCTTTTTGTTGTCACGGCGAATAATAAATGCTATTTCAAGACGTTTGAGTGATTTTTCTAGTTGCCATACCTCAAAAGTGTAACGATTCCATCTATCACAGTTATACCTCCTTTCTTAGCAAGCTACCTCAACTTCCTTAAAGATAACATACTCTTTGAGTTTCGCTGAGAACAAGTCGCACTGACCCCAATTATTTATTGTCCATCCCCATACACTACCAAGCCCGCCCAGTGATAAGGATGGGCATATTCTTTTTTGCTGGCTTGGCCTTTAATCATTTTTAGTTTTATTTCGCGGAGGGCGTGGGCCATTTTTTGGTTGGCTTTGAGGTTGGTGAATAGTCCTATGTTTAGGTCTTTGGATGAGTGTAAATCAACTGCCCAGAGAGTGACGGCGACGCGGGAGGTTCCGGCGTACATGAAGGCACGGGTTAATCCCATGATGCCTTGGCCACGCACGTTTTCGCTACAGTCTTTTTTGGTGCAGCCGGTGTTACAGGCGGAATAATTGGGGTCAGAGTAAAATTAATTTTGAAAGGCATTATTCTTATTGTTTAATATTAATTTTACTCTGACCCCAATAATTTTTTGACCCCAATAATTTTTGTTCAAACAACAAAGAATTAACAGTTGGTTATTAAGGCACCCTTCATATTCCCGCAAAACTAGTGGACAGTTGTTTCGGGAATGGAACATCGTTACTTTCCCGAAACTCATGTGTGGCTTTCGTTTCGGGAAATCGCTCCGCTCATTCCCGAAACAACTCACGCCAAACTGTAAACTATTTTTGAAGGGAGCTATTAAGTTATTGGCAAATTATCTATCTGCAATAGCTAAAAAAATACCTATTATAAAGCTTGGTAAACATTTTTCTTATTAATTTTCAACAACTTATACATAACCATTTGATTATCAATATATTTTTAACTTATTGAAAATTAAGGTAAAATTGATTGTTTTAAAAATGGCACGATTTTAGCGTCAATTATTATCATTGAAAATCAGGTAGTTAATCAGGGTGTCGAAATCCGACACCTAGGTGTCGGATTTCGACACACTGTTAAAAATCAATAAGATAGAAGGGGAAAACCTAGCTTTCCGCTATTTGAAAAGTCTCTTAGGTGTCGGAATCCGACACCTATTTTTACCCCATTTTGACAAATTCTTTGTAAATCAACAATATAAGAATTGGCGCAGCAATTGCTCAACTCTTAATGCCAAACTTTCCAACATTTTTAAGTCATAAATTTTTATTGACCTTTAACGATTGAATTTTATGATAACCATTAATTTACCATCCAAACCGGTTTTTGAATCTCGGTTTATCGTATCCAGTCGTAATTATTATTAGTTAGCTAAATGCTTGAACATGAGCCGAATGTTTTATGGCAAGCGGCTCTGAATTTGGTGATGTCCATTCGTTTTATAATCCAAAGTTTAACTGGCGTAACAGCCCAAACGAATTAACGGTTAATCAAACTTATAAATAGCTATGGGATTGAGGGCGGGTTGGCTTGAGGGGTTTGATTACTGTTAATGAAGGTGCGATTAAGTTATTGGTAATTAGATAAGAATCGCACGGCAAGCGGAGGTTATCGACTAAGAAATCGGCAACCCCCTATTTATTATTTACTAGTTGTTCGATGCGTAAACAATTGTGCTGATTGTGCCCTAAAAAGCGTCAGGTTGCAAAGTAGCGGGGAATTTGGAAATTGTTTTTTGAACATGATTACACGGATTTATGGATACTCAGGATAACATTGATAAATTAATCCTGATCATCCTTGCATCCGTGCAATCCTGTTCAGACAACAAAGAATTGCTACCGCCCGTTTGCAACTGGCCCGTAACGTTTTTTTGCCGGGGCCAGTTTGCAACTGGCCCCGTAACGTTCACCATTTTTTACCGGGTGTTGAGCCAACTTCGCTACGGGCAAATTTAATTTTTTTGGTAGTAAAAATATTTTTCGTTTTAAATTCAAGGTGATAAAAAGCCATACCCGAAAAAATTTCTTTTCCCGCCTGACATTTTTGTTTGGGAATGGGTCTATATAAGATATAAGCACAGAAATTTTTAATCTGGCCCTTAAATGTTTGAACATGATTACACGGATTTACAGATGCTCAGGATGAGATTAGATAGTTAATCCTGATTATCCTTGCATCCGTGCAATCTTGTTCAAACAGATTTGTTGGTTTGAGGATTTTGTAATTGCTGTTGATGTGAAGGGTGCGATTAAGTTATTGGTAATTAGATAATTTGAATCGCACGGCAAGCGGAGGTTGTCGACTAAGAAATCGGCAACCCCCTATTTATTATTTACTAGTTGTTCGATGCGTAAACAATTGTGCTGATTGTGCCCTAAAAAGCGTCAGGTTGTAAGGTGGCGGGAATTTTAGAGGAGCCACTTTGATAACCGGTGGTGGCGGCTCCATGTTTTGCCGTTTTAAGCAAAATGGGGGCCAACTACCTCAAAAAAGGGCCTTACCCCTTGTCCGCACTAGGGTAGGCACGAAGAAGATGTCTTTATAATCAAGTAGTTACACAGTTGGAAAGTGAACAAGGGGGTTTACAGATTTTTTTAAAACCTTATATTTGTTCCCAGCGAAAGTGCGTCTGAGTTTGGATGGTGTTTGAACATGATTACACGGATTTACGGATGCTCAGGATAATAATTGATAAGTTAATCCTGATCATCCTTGCATCCGTGCAATCCGGTTCAAACAATAAAGAATTAACAGTTGGTTATTAAAGGCTCGTTGGTTTGAGAATTTTGTAACCGCTGTTAATGTGAAGGGTGCTATTAATTTATTGCTAATTAATAATTGAAATAATACAACAAGTAAAATTGCCCGAATTAAACCTTAATTCGATTTGCGTCATTTATATAAATTCATCTATGAAACATAAAATTAATCCAACTGTAGATTGTGTTTTTAAAGCAATTCTTGGTAGTGAGGAAAATAAGAACCTATTGATTCATTTTCTCAATGCGGTTTTGGAGCCAGACTCAAAGATTAAGGAAATTGTGCTTAATAACCCTTATAATGAGCGAGAGTTTGTTGCTGATAAATTAACGATTGTGGATGTGAAAGCCACCGATGGAGACGGTTGCCATTATCAGATTGAAATCCAACTGGTTTTGCATCCGGCTATATCCGCTCGAATATTGTATACATGGAGTAGTATTTATCATTCACAGATTAGTAAAGGTGATAATTTTGATAAACTAAAACCAGTCATTTCGATTTGGATTTTGAATGAAAATTTGTTTGACAAAGTGGATGATGTTCATCTGCCATTTGTATTGTATAATCAAAAGAATCAATTGATTCTGAGCGATGATATAAAAATTCATTTGCTTCAGTTACCGAAATGGCAATCAGATGAGGTAAAAAATGAAAAAGAGCGGTGGATTTACTTGTTTAAGGAAGGTAAAAATGTGGATGTTGATGAGCCACCAGAAGTGCTTTGTACTGACGAAATGAGGCAAGCTATGGAAACTTTAGATAGGTTTTCTGAGAATGAGGATAATTATTTATTATATCAAAATCGTCTTGAGGCTACTTTGTTGGAAAATACTTATATTAATGAAGTAGCTAGACTGAAAAAGGAAAATGAGCAAGCATGGCAAGAGAAGGAGCAAGCATGGCAAGAAAAAGAGCAAGAAAGGCAAGAGAAAGAGCAAGAAAGGCAAGAGAAAGAGCAACTCCAAGCAAAGCTCGATAGTTTATTGTTGAAATTGAAGGAGAATGGAATAGATTAATCAGAATTACTACTTGGCTGATTTTTATCGGCTGGGTGTAATACTTCCCATTTTTATGAAGTGGGTGGGGAGGGCGGCGGTGTCGGAAACTTTGTTACTTTGACGAGTGCTTGGTTTGGACACTACCGCATTTTATAACACTTTAATATACTTTTGGAGTATTTAATTATGCTATCTAGTAATAGAAGCAAAAATAGTTCCGTTTGTACAAGGGACATAAATCTGGAGGAACCACCTAATCGGTGGCAACTCTTTGTAACTTGGCTACTTGATAGCCTTACGCCGGCTGTGCCGGTGGTATCTACTACGGGGGTTGGTTCCCTGAAATCTCCTGCGTCTATTTGGCGTGGTGTTGTGTTTGTTGCTCTTGTCGTGGGTTTGATGGTGATGGGGCCTGTTGTTTTGGCGACAGTCACATTTGACGCTGAAATGACTGTCACTGGACGAAAACTTACTTATCCGGCAGATTCACAAGAATACACTTTTAAAATTCCATATTTTTATGTGAAAAATAAACTGAAAAAAGTGTGTCAATCCGCAAGCAATGGCATTTGTTTACCTAGCCCTGATTGTCAAGTGGATAAAAACAAAACTCATGTTGACTCAAGTGGATTAGGTACTTTCGGTGGTGATGGTTGGGGCGTGTTTGTTACTAGATTAAATGCTCCTGGTGGTGGAAGTGCCACTCATGATTTTTTTAAACTACCCACAGGAGTTCATTGTCTTAACTCAACAGTTGAAGTATGTGCAAAATCATGGAAGGGTGGTGGCGCGTGGTATGAAGGAAGTGGTGTCATTTACGCAAGATGTCCTACTGTTGATGAAGCGTGGACAGTTTCAAAGTCTGTAGCTGATAAAACTATTCCAGAACTTGGGAGTACAAATGTGTTGAACTATTCTGACGTGGAAAAACATGACAAATTTTCCGAAGAACTCGATACTGTATACCCGCAAGACATATATCAAGACATCCACTACACTGCGCGTGTCACTAAAACTGATAAGTTAGCACCTCTATTACTGGGCATGTTCAGTGCCGATCCAAATTCGTCATTTGGAGTGGGGAATGGTAATCAGTTATGGGCTATCAGTTCTACAATGCTTCCCGATATTCAAGTATCACCTCTGTTAGAGGTTACTCAAGGGATGCAAAACCTGAAAAGCGACATGCCTCTTGTTGAGGGTCGTCGAACTTATGTACGCGCCTATATATGGAGTACCCTAAATATAGCTGGTGTAAGTGCCAAATTATTTGCTGAACGTAACGGTAGTTCACTTGGTTCTATTCTGGCTGAACCCATCAATAGTCAAAAGAAAGTTGGTAATGAAGTCTTTGGCGGTGACAGAACTAAATTAGACGATAGTTTTCTGTTCAAAATTCCCAAAGAGTGGCGTTTTGGTACCGTTACCTTCAAAGTGGACGTTGATATACCAAGTGCCATTCCAGAAAAGGATGATTTAGGTAATAATTCTGCCCAACGTACAGTTACTTTTCAATCTCCCACAATGGTGAACATTACGACAGTACCTTTCCATTTACACGACAATGGTAATGACGATAATCCTGCTCGGCTTTATCTGGATACCAACGTTTCTTTTGGTTTTTTACTTGGTAATCTATATCGTTACCATCCTATTTCCATGCTTCGCTATTCCGATTGTGGAGTACCAATCCAAAAACCAACATTTCACTCATTTGGAAAAGAGTGGAATATGGGAAAAGACCGTGGTAGAAATAAGGTTCTTAATCGAGTAAGCTGGGTAAAATTCTGGCACAATTGTACCTTCCGTGAATCAAACTTGACAAACCTGTTATCTCCGGAGTCAAGTGCGACAAATCTGTTATTGGACCCTGTAACAAAAATTGTCATTGATTGGCTATTAAAACCTTCCAATCTCCACTGGTTAGGAATGATCCACCCTGACATAAATACAAATGCTGGCAAAGCCTATAACCCAGGCAGAGCACTATGGGTAAGAATGAGACCAAGTAGCGGAGGTACTTTAGCTCATGAATTAGCACACAATAAAGGACTTAAACACGTTTTGTGTTCTGGAACAGAAGAGAATACTGATTCAGGCTATCCTTATCCAACCGTCGGTGGCACTAACTGTCGTCTCGCTAAAGAAGATGGTAACGCGGGTTTCTTCGGATTTGGTGTTTATGATGATTTTCTTGGTTATCATCTGCCAACAGTCATTAGTAACAAGGCAAATACTGTATATCCACTTATGGGATACTTAAAGCCTCGATGGATTTCTCCCTACGAATACTGCAAACTTCTACAATCGTATGGTGTTGCCTGCGATGCTCTCTCCAAAATGAGAAGAGGCCAAAGGGATGGACAAGATGGTCGTTTCACCAATCCAGATGAAGTTACCAATTCTGAAAAATTACAACGTTTACAAAATGCTACTAGATACTTCGCAGTAGGTGGTATTATTGACACGTCAACCAATACTGTAGATGAATATGAGGTTTACCAAATTGATAAACCTTCTCCAGCGGCATTGCAAGATGCAATTGGTCAACTCGCTTACCGTTTGACTTCTAACTCAAGTGCTGAACCACCGTTCACAATCGTTCAATTGGATAATGCAGCGAAGGAGTTAAGTTCGCATGGAATTTTGCTTGTTCCGACGGATGATGGTGATGAAAAACTTCAACCATTTCTAGAACTTGTTCCTTTAACAGAAGGTGTAACTAGTATCCAAATTCGCCGTGCTACAGAAGTATTTGCTGAAAAAACCGCCAGTCCTCATCCCCCTACAGTTGAATTGCTTGCACCAAACCAAGGTGGGACACTCGTGGCTGGAAGCATGGTACAGTGGAAAGCTTCTGATCTTGATGGTGATGAACTGATGTTCAATGTGTTTTATAGTCCTGATGATGGTCAAACTTGGCGATTAGTGGAAATGAATTTAACCGGTGATAGTTTTGAACTATCTACCTTGGATAATTTGCCGGGTAGTGAGCATGGACGATTCCGTGTTATGGCTTATGATGGTTTTAACACTGCCTATGATGATTCAGATGAGTCTCTGATTGTTCCCGGTTCACCACCACGAGCAATAATCTTTCAACCAAGTGGAATGCTTTATGAAGTTGATCAAACTGTCATTATTAATAGCATAGCAACTGACATTGATGATGGGCCAATTACCAATGCAGAACAATTCACTTGGCAATCTGATCAAGATGGCAATTTGGGTACTGGACAAGAGTTATTTACCAGAAACTTGTCACGAGGGATACACAGACTCACTTTGTCAGTTACCGACCGTGACGGAAATATTGGCAGTTCCAGTATTGTTGTTTATATAGGGGTTCCTCTCTATCGCGTGTCAGGTAAAATCAGTGATAAACTTGATAATCCGCTTGCTGATGCTACAGTGCAAGTAGGAGATATAACTGCAATGACAGACGCAACCGGTTATTGGGAAATCAAATTGCCTGAAGGTGAATACACAGCCACCACCAGCAAAGACGGCTATATCTTCTTACCCCAAGATTTTGCAGTTGGTAACAATGAGAACAGTACTGTGGTTATCCTACCCATTTCCAATCTCAGAGTAAAAGTTACGGCAAGCAGTCGCACGGTTAGACAGGATGATAACCTAACTTATACTATGACAGTTATCAACGGCGGCGCAGAGCCAGCTACGGATATTGTCCTCACCGATGAACTGCCAGAAGGAACGAGCCTAGTTTCATTTACGGCTCTTGACGGCGGCGAATGCAATGCGGATACCCTAACTTGTAGCTTGCCCGATTTGACAACCGGTAATTCTGCCAAAGTCGAATTGGTAATACACAACAGCCAAACTAAAACCTTGGTGAACACGGCGACGGTAACATCCAATGAATACCCAACCGATATGGTCAAAACACGGACGCGAGTCATACCCCATCTATCGGTATCCATTAGCGATACACCCGATCCGATAGCAATGGCCGCAGTAAATGGAGAAAGAATCCTCCACTATACAATAACGGCTGAACTAAGTCCCAAAGCCCCAACTGCGGCAACCGGCATTGAACTGATTAGTACATTACCCAAAGGCGTTGAAATCCATTCGATCAACTCCGACGCGGCAATGTGCGAAATCAACAATCCCCAAACCGTGACTTGCCAACTGAAGGATTTAAGCGTTACCAATCCCGAAGATATTAGTAGCGTCAATGTAGCCCTTGACGTAAAACTAACCGACGCTGGCTTACTGGTACTCACCAACGAAACCAAAGTATCGGCCCTTGAATACCCGGCGCACACTTACCGTGAGCGTACCCAAGTATTCGTACCGCCCGAATACAAGGTAAAGTTGGCCTTCGTAATCGACGTAACTGGCAGTATGGAACCAGAAATGAATGGAGTCAAAAGGGCCATACTTGAAGTCATCGGAGAACTAGAGGGCCAAAGCGTGTTCCCACTAAGTGCCTTGGTAGTATTCCGCGATGATGTCAGCGTCAAAGCCGTTACCAGCGACGGGACAATCTTAACCAACGCCGTCGAGAGGTTAAAAGCCTCCCAAGGCGGAACTTGCCCCGAAGCCTCAGCCGAAGCTTTGAACAAAGCCATCGATCATGTCGAAGACGGCGGTAGCATCCTATTTGTCACCGATGCCTCCCCGTATGAAGACGCTGATATTGATGCTCTGATTGAACGGCTCTTGAGCCATAAAATTCGTGTCAATGTCTTGATGACTGGCGATTGTACCAATCCGGATAGTTGGAATAAATTGCCAAGTGCTGAGTAAACATTGTGGACGGGGTTGCTAAACCTCGTCCATTAAGTATTGGAGTCCAAACCTTCAGATTTGGCTATGGCAAAATATCGACTGCCAAATCTGAAGGTTTGGACTCCATAATGATCCGTGCCAAATCTGAAGGTTTGGACTCCATAATAATCCGTGCCAAATCTGAAGGTTTGGACTCCATAATGATCCGTGCCAAATCTGAAGGTTTGGACTCCATAATATCCAATTTTCCTCGTTCCCAAACTCTGTTTGGGAATGCCTGCCCCGACGCTCTGCGTCGAATTTGGCATTGATTCTACGCTTACTATTTTTGTCCTTTACGTGTCATCTTTAAACCGTGGATAAATAAATCCGGTACTTTATAACGTTTAACATTTTCCTCAGTGCCTTCATAAATACTTAAAAGTCCAATCTCACGGGCAAGGTTGACAACCCCACTATCCATATCAAGCTTGTCAGCATTGATGGGGGTATATCCAATTTCTGTCAACCGTTGCATCAGAGGCTCCAGTTCTCCAAATTCTTCGCGCAGGGCATCAATCGCTTGTTCTGATAAGGTTGGAAATACCTCAATCATCGCTCGTGGACGCACAATACTACGTTCATAAGGTTTTCGTGTCTGTTCTTTCTCTTCATAAGACACCGCTTCGTGCATAAGTTGTAGTAAATAGCGAGGGCTTTGATCACGGTTGCCATCGGCAAGGCGATTCCAAACCCAATTTCGAGTAAAGGTAGTTTTACCTCCCCTCATACGTTCCCCAACTAATAAATTCCAAGCTAAATAAACATCTTGCTGATTCCAATCATCTACCGGGGTTTTACCCAAAGATGGTTGCAATTTTTTGAACTTGGGGGATTGAAGGGCTTGCTTAAGGGCAACTTTGATAAAAGCAACTTTATCATGCCATTTCAGAGGAACGGAACGCCCAAATAAATGGCTTTTGTTTTCAAATTTCAGGGATCGCCATATATCTTCGCGGAGTAGAATTTTAAAACGCAAATTTTGCCACCGATCACCTTGATCAGTGAAAAAAGCAAATAGCCCTTCCAAAGAACTACGCCGACGTTTACGATCCTCATCACTACTGCCAAAGCCCGTATCAAGGCCATCTAAAAGTAAGAAGGTATTTTTAGAAGCCGCTTTATCAAGACGTGTTAGCCAATCATTAGCAATAAGTCCAAATTCTTGAGTTGTCAATAATGCCTTGATTAGATTCACAGTTTCTCGTTCACTGTCTAAAGACTCCGGCATTAATGCCGCAAATGTTGGTTCCGGATTGGGTCTTGATGAACTTTCTAATAACCATCCAAAATGGCAGGTTATTCCCGTATAAAGTGTCCAGAATTGTCGCCAATCGGCTCCCATAGTTGTGAGAATACTCTCAATTTCACGAAAACCCTCCACACCCAATAGCCAACCCGGAACTTTTTTGAGAGGCGAAGCTGAAGAAATGATGATAGATGAACAATTCTTATCTTCTTTTATGCGGCGAAAAATCGCGGTTTTCCCAGTCCCTTTACGCCCTAAAACCAGTGGAATTCTGGCATTGAGTGCTTTTTTTATCAAATCAGTTTCCACGAAGGTATCAATAAATTGCTCTTGATACTCTGCTGTTCCCCCGGAGAATTTAAGTTCTTGTAAAATAATCTCTTTATCAGTTGCAAGATCGTCACTCTCTGCGGGTGCTTGTAAACTTGGCAAGAAACGTTCAATCCATTCGGCAACCGGCTCGTAATTTTGCCATAATTCTTGGTCTTCAATAATGTGATCCGATGTAGCAATCGCCTCGCGATAAGGCACAAAATGAGTGACTTCTGATTCCGTGAAGCCGGCATTACTGGGTTTTAATACTGACAACCAATCAGCAACCCATTCAATCGCTCTATTTTGATAGCGTTGCATGATTTCTGGCACTTTGCTGGCCGGCATCGGTGAGACTATAAATCTGGGTTCCGGTGTCAATGCTGGTTTATAATCACGATGCGTTTTGGCTGCTAATAGGGCCTGTGTCAGTGCCGCAGTACCAGTCTGAGTTTGCGGGTGAGGAAAAAAAACGATGATTGACATATCTGCTAAATCAAAAAGCAGAGGGCCATTCAGTGCCGAAATGCCAGTACGTGCATCCAGTAAAATGACATCTGGCGTAAAAGGTAGTCGTGTCTTTAGTTGTTCAATAAATAAATGTAGAGGATTGCGTTCTTCGTGATACCAAGCCATGGGATCAATATAGCGAAGCAGTCGAGCATAATTGGCATCGGGTTTTCCAGCCGGCAGACAGTAAAGGTCTTCATACTCGCTCACACGTAATAGATGTTTACTTATGTCAGGTTCTTCACCATTATCAATGGCAACGAGAAGTGGCACTAATCCGCACCCATCGCCGATTTCTCCTTCTTTACCAAAGAGGGCTGCAAGCCCGGGTGCTTCTAAATCCATATCAACACAAATTACTTTACGCCCTTGCGTTGCTAAAATGTGTGCTGTGTAAGCTAAGGCAGTAGAACGGCCCACTCCACCACGTAAAGAATAAAAGGTGGCGATAATAGGCGATTCAATATCTTCATCTAATTCTGAGGGAAACACAATGTTTGCTTTATCTTCAAGCATTTTTCCTTTCGCCAAAGCTTCTGGCCATAAAGGTAAATTATCCAGTTCAGCATCTAGGGGTAAAGTACCTGCCCATGTTTGTTCTGTGGGTGTGAGGAGTTCTAGCCATTCGATTTGCAAACCTTCAAGCCCCGATAGTGCGATACCTTTTCGCTCTGCCGGTGATTTTCCTTCAAATTCTGCTGAAATGACGACGATACGCCACCCCGAAAATGGATCCGGCTGAATACGTAAACCGTCTTCTTCAAGGGAAAAACCGGCTTTACTCAAGTTGTTGATAATAATAGAATGGATATTTTCTCTTGTCATGGTTTTTTTCTTCGATGAATTGAGCGTCGGCGTATTTGGTTTTGAATCCAACCGGTCAGTTCTTGAGCCCTTTTTTTTAGATTATGTCCTTCAGAACCAGAAGTTGGAAAAGGTTTACCTTCCCTTTGTAAGTAGGCTTTGAGACTACACTCAATCGCATAGCCTGCCATATAAACCGCGCCCACCGGTCGTTGTTTGAGTGCCTCTACATCGGCAGCGCGTTCTCTGGCAACGTCTATCCATTCTTGTGCTGTGTTTGGAGGGTGTGATTAAAAGTGCATGGGTGGGAGTCATCCAAAATAAATTTTGGACTCCTTTAGCCGGGTAAAGGAATCCAAAATTTATTTTGGAAACCAAAAATTCGCATTCCATGCACTTTTAATCACACCTGTGTTTGGAGCCATTATGATAATAATAAAGTACAAGTATTTGGTTTGTCGCCCGGCGGTTATATCATGTATGACGAGAATGGTATAACTATGCCCAATCTTGATGGTTTCCAAGTGTGGTATGATAATGATTGTCAACCCAAACCTGAGATTAATACATTTATGACAATCAAGAATGCTATTGATTTTAAAGAATCAGGGAGTTATAAAATGAACGAATCGTTTAAATATGAAGACGAAATTTTTGAAAATGGGGTAGTCGATATGGGTTCTCTCAATCATAGCTTTACCATTGGGCGCATAGCCGGGCTCTTGTTTAATGATGAAAGATTTACCGTAATGCCAGAGTTAACTTTGGATGCCAGCCAGATCGATTTAAGTCAATTTAGCGTTAAGGCGAAAAAAGACTTGAAACCGGATATATCTATTTATCCCAACACGGTCAAACGTCAAAGACGTGATGTCATCCGGATGCCACAAATGCCGTTATTGGCCATTGAAGTGGTTTCACCCGAACAAGGTGTTGAGGAGATTTTAGCCAAGATTGATGCCTATTTTGCGTTAGGTATCAAATCGTGTTGGTTAGTCGAGCCGGCGGTAGATGTGGTGCATGTTTTCCCACAACCCGAGCAGCATAGAACCTTTGATATGCACGATACGGATATTATTGATGAAATTATGGATATTCATTTACCTATTGGGCAAATATTTTAAACCCAACTTCAATCCCAACAAGTACAAAGGAGGCTCTAGAACTGTCAAGCTTAATCTAACTCTCACGAATGAAACGTGGTAGACTCAATCGCTAGACAAGAAATACCAAAATAACCTCTTGAAGTTTATTGTCTTTTTACCGCTTTGCCCTCATTCCATAAATTTACCACCGCGCAAAATAACTCCGCCGTGCGTTCAGCATCATAAATAGCAGAATGAGCCTCGTTATTATTCCATTTAATCCCCGCTGCCGGCACCGCTCGTGCTAGCACCGTTTGTCCGAAAGCCAATCCACCTAAAGTCGCGGTATCAAACGTGCTAAACCGATGAAAAGGAATTTTAATATTAGTGCGGGAACCGGCAGCCATGATAAAACTCAAATCAAATGAGGGATTATGTCCCACCAAAATGGCGCGAGAACAACCATAAGCTTTCACGGCTTGGCGTATTGGTTTAAAAATTGTCTCCAAACCTTCCGCTTCCGACACCGCAAAACGAAACGGATGATAAGGATCCACCCCAATAAATTCCAACGCTTTTTTATCCAGATGAGCACCCTCAAAAGGAACCAAATGACAAAAATGCGTTTCATCTGGTTGCCATAAACCCTCATTGTCTATTCGCAACATCACGGCTGCAATTTCCAACAAAGCATCAAGTTCCGGATTAAAACCGGCTGTCTCCACATCTACCACCACCGGTAAAAAACCTCGAAAACGTTTAGCAATTGGGGATAACGTCATTCTTTTTTTCATCAGTTTGGCACCTTTTGCCAATGCTTAAATAATTATGTTGATATAAAATTAACCAGTTGTAAAACATTTTCTTAATAAACGAGTTTTTAAATTTAGGTTTTCATCTCGAAATTCGCACTGCCAATGAATATGAGCACCCGCCCGTAAGGGCACTACGTTCGTTTCGCCAAATTTAAAATGGCTTGGCATTCGCCAAGCACGTTTCCTCAATGTCACCGTACTCGTATTACGTGGCAAACGATAAAAATCGGCACCATAAAAACTCGCAAAACCCTCCAACTTATCCAATGCTTGTACTTGTTCAAAGGCTTCGGTATATAATTCTATTGCTGCCGGGGCTGTGTATATACCGGCACACCCAGACGCGGTTTCCTTAGCAAATCGCGCATGAGGGGCACTATCGGTACCTAAAAAAAACTTGGGATTGCCACTAATTGCGGCTTGTAACAAAGCTTGACGGTGCTTCTCACGTTTCAACACTGGCAAACAATAATGATGAGGACGAATACCACCCACAAATAAATCATTGCGATTCATTAACAAATGATGAGCCGTAATAGTTGCGGCTAATTTATGGTTTTTACTAATTACATATTCAACGGCATCTTGGGTGGTTATATGTTCCAACACTACCCGCAGCTGCGGAAAATGTTTCAATAACGGATCGAGTATACGATCAATAAAAATTTTTTCACGGTCAAACACATCCACATTCACATCTATTACTTCGCCATGTATTAATAAAGGAATATCATAAGTTTGCATAGCCTCAAGCACTGCCCACACATGACGTAAATCCGTAACCCCAGCCTCAGAATTAGTTGTCGCCCCAGCTGGATAATATTTAACCGCAACAATATGTTTGCGAGAATATGCTTTGGCAATTTCAGTCTCTGGCGTGTTATCAGTAAGATAAAGGGTCATTAATGGATTAAAATGGCTATTTGGTGATCGAGCCGCACAAATTCGCTCACGATAAGCGATAGCTTGTGAGCAAGTAGTGATTGGTGGTTTTAAATTAGGCATTACAATGGCGCGGGCAAAACAACGTTCCGTAGCTGTAACTACTGAATTCATACTAACATCATCGCGTAGATGTAAATGCCAATCATCCGGTTTAGTAATAGTCAAACGGTGCATTATAATTTTAATTAAATAAATGGTGACAAGGGCAACCATAAAGGATTGCCCCTACAAATTCTTAGGGGCAATCCCACGCGCAAGCCCGGAGTAGTTACAAATTCTTAGGGGCAATCCCTTGTGGTTGCTTACGTCACTGCCATTAAGTTAAGCTTTGGAATCCAAACCTTTAGATTTGGAAGTGTTTGATATTTGAGCGAAATAATCCAAAGTCTTACGGTTTGGACTCCAATAAATATTCCTTAACTTAATGGCATTGGGTTGCTTACGTAGGGGCAATCCCACGCGCAAGCCCTTCGTCATTGCAATAAATGATTTAAAAAGCTTGCCTACTGATTAATTCACAATTCACAATTCACAATTTAAATAAATATGCCATATTCACAGTTTATATAGTTAATCAGTGCGTAACAAAGCAATTTATGGGATAATTTTTCACCTCAATACAAAATATAGGTTGAATAAAAGACAATGATTGTCATACTGGAACAGTCTCTCCAAAAAGATAGTAAAGATTATCACAACATCATGGCATATTTGAATAATTTGCCGAATGTTCAACCCCGTATCCATGAAGTACAGGGAACCCAACAAACCCTTGCGGAAATTTATTTAATTGGAAACACCAGTCCGATATCCAAAGAGGAAATTGCTGCACTTGCCGGTGTTGAACGAGTGGTCAGAGTGTCTCAACCCTATCGCATTTTAGGTCGCCACGCCGATAATGACAATCGCCACAGTGCTTTTGAATACAATGGTGTGACTTTCAGTCAAGACAATTTGAATATTTTTGCCGGGCTGTGTGCAGTGGATAACTTAACTCATGTCGAAGTGATGATGAAAGCATTGCAAGACAATGGGCAAGTATGTACTCGCATGGGTGCTTATAAGCCACGCACGAATCCCTATTCATTTCAAGGACATGGCAAAAAATGCTTAAATTATGTCTTTGAATTAGCAGGCAAATATGGAATTAAAGTGGTCGCCATGGAAATAACCCATGAGATGCATATTGACGAAATCCGTCAAGCTCTTGAACAAACCGGCCAACCTACCGGGGTTATGCTCCAAATTGGTACCCGTAATACCCAAAATTTTGAACTGTTGAAAAGCGTTGGCAGACAACAACAGTTCCCAATCTTACTCAAACGTGGCTTTGGTATAACCCTTGAAGAATCATTGAACGCGGCTGAATATCTTGCCAGCGAAGGTAATCATAGAGTGGTGTTTGGACTGCGTGGCATGAAAACTAATCTCGGTGATCCGCATCGCAATTTAGTTGATTTTGCCCATGTTCCAGTGGTTAAACGTTTAACTCGTATGCCGGTTTGCATTGACCCTTCACACTCTGTTGGCAACCGTGCCAGAGGAGCTGATGGTTTGCTTGAGGTTCAACATGCAACCGCACAAGGTATAATTGCCGGTGCCAACATGGTATTGGTAGATTTTCATCCGTATCCAGAAAAGGCCCTAGTTGATGGCCCTCAAGCACTGTTACTTGAAGAGTTACCCTGGTTTCTCGAAGATATTTCAATCGCTCGCGAAGCTTATGAAAAACGTATATCCCTAGCGTCTAAACAATAACCTTTCAAAGAAACTATGCCACCCAACATGTTCACTGCCATTAAGTTAAGTCTTGGAGTCCAAACCTTTAGATTTGGAAGTGTTTGATTCTAAACGGCATAATCCAAATCACCCGACATGTTCACTGCCATTAAGTTAAGTCTTGGAGTCCAAACCTTTAGATTTGGAAGTGTTTGATTCTAAACGGCATAATCCAAAGTCTTACGGTTTGGATTCCAATAAATAGTTCCTTAACTTAATGGCATTGACCCGACATGTTGTGAACTTTGAATGGTGAATGAAAAATTAAAAATCCGATTTTTGAAAAAAATCGGATTTTTAACCGGATAAAATCTGTAATAATTAATATTGGAGCACATTAACTGATAACCGATAACTGAATGAGTTCTATCAACCCCTCACCGAAAAAGTCGGATGACCAGCCGATTTATATACCCTTAAAATATACTTTAATGGGCTCGTTTCTCTCGTTAATTATTCCCATCCTTATTACCATGTCGGTATCTGATTATCTGAATGCCAAAGGCAACTTGGAAAGTTCTTACAAGATGCTGCAACAACAAACCGAAAATAATATTCTCAACGCCATTAAATTAGCTGATGCCGGCCATAAAATCTTAGAAAAATTTATTGACGATGAAATGAAAAAGGCATTTAAGTATTTTATTGATGCCTATCATAGGGCTTCCCGATCACCGGCAAAAATGGATCTTTATGCTCTCAAAAAACAACTAGGTGGCAAAATGGATTTGTATATCATCAATAGCAACGGCATTGTTGAATATACTACTTACACTAAAGATCAGGGCTTGGACTTTAAACAATGGCCGGCTACTTTCTCATTACTTATGAAAGTTCGCGAAAAAAATGAGTTTGCCAATGGCAGCTTTGCAGCGGAAGCACGAACTGGTAGCATCAGAAAATTTGCTTATATGCCCACCCCAGATAGAAAATATATATTGGAATTCGGCTTGATATCTGACGAATTTGCCGATTTGATGGGTGGACTCGATATTGTGAAAATTACGGCTCGTCTCAAAGCACTTAACTCATCCTTAAACCAAGTAAGAATTTTTAGTCAAAATGGGCATTCAGTCAGTGATCCAGATTACAAAGCTGATCCAACAACTTTACAATTTATAAAAGAAGTTTACCAAACAAAAGGAGAAAAAGAACTATTAGATACCCAGAGAAAACGTTTCACTCGCTACATTTTTGTCAACTTAAAAGATGATAGTGCAAATATCCGTTTAGATCCCAGCAAAGTAATTGAATTGACCTATAACACGAGACTGGTAGATGAAGGTCTGCAAAGAACGGCTTCATTTCATATCTTGTTAAGCATTATTGCCATTGTCTTAAGTATCACCTTTACCTTCATAATTTCAGCTTGGATCACTAAACCGATTCAAAGCATCGTCAATAGTGTCAATATTATTGCTGAAGGTATGCTTGACCATCCCATTGAAGTAAAAGCCAACAACGAATTGAAATTACTGAAACAAAGTATAACCAAGATGGTCAATAGCATGTTGGTATATATCAATAAGATTGAACAACAAAATACTGAGTTAACTAAACTTGATAAACTAAAAGATGATTTCCTTTCAAATACTTCCCACGAATTGCGTACTCCCATAAATGGAATTATCGGTATTGCTGATTCAATGATCGATGGTGCAGCCGGTCAATTACCACCAAAGGCAAGTGAAAACCTTTCCATGATTGTTCTTAGTGGCAGACGCTTATTCAATTTGGTGAATGACATTTTAGATTTTTCAAAATTAAAGCACAAAAATATTGTTTTACAAAACAAGCCCATAGAAATTAAAGTTGCCACTGATGTCGTTGTAACATTATCACAACCGCTCATCGGTTCCAAAAATATTCAACTGATTAACAGAATAAAAGAAATTCCCCCAGTTTATGCCGATGAGAATCGCATACAGCAAATTTTGCATAATTTGGTGAGTAATGCGGTTAAATTTACTGAATCTGGCACTGTAGAAATTTTTGCCACAGTGTTATCTGATGGCTATTTGAAGATTTCTATCCAAGATACCGGCATTGGCATTCAGGAGAACAAACTCAACCGTGTATTTAAGGCGTTTGAACAGGCTGATGGCTCAGTTGGTAGGGAATATGGAGGTACTGGTTTAGGTTTATCAATTACCAAGCAATTAGTTGAATTACATGGTGGTAAAATCCAGATTCAATCAAAGCTGGGAAATGGTACTACCATCAGTTTCACATTACCGTTGTCAAAAACGCCGATTGTTGAACATGTCCGCGACGTGACAACTATGTTGAGCCGTACTCGTAATTTACAACAAGTAGGAATAATTCAAGAAACGGATGAAGAACAATTTAATCTCAAACCGGCTACCACCCAAGGGCGTGAATCATTTCATATATTAATTGTCGATGATGATCCAATTAATTTACAAGTATTAGAAAATCAATTAAGCCTAGAAAACTATACGATTACCCGCGCTTATAATGGTCAGGAAGCCTTAAACGCGATCAATAGTGGCAGACATTATGTGATAGTCTTGCTGGATATTATGATGCCAAAAATGTCCGGATTTGAAGTGTGTAGAATTATTCGCAAAACTCATCCTCCAAACTTGTTGCCGGTTATTATGCTTACTGCCAAAAATCAAGTATCGGATTTGGTAGAAGGGATGCAAGCTGGTGCCAATGATTACCTAACCAAACCTTTTTCTAAAGGCGAACTTATTACCCGCATTAAAACTCATATTCAATTGTCGCGTATCAACATTGCCTACAGTAACTTTGTACCATTAGAATTTTTACAGTTGCTAGAAAAAGATAGCATTATTGATGTAAGGCTTGGTGATCATGTGCAAAAACGTATGACAGTATTATTTGCCGATATTCGCTCATTTACCACTTTGTCAGAAAGCATGTCACCAAAAGATAACTTTGATTTTATTAATGCCTACCTTGGGCGTGTCAGCCCGGTGATTCGTAAATATAATGGCTTTATCGACAAGTATATAGGCGATGCTATCATGGCTTTGTTTCCAGAACATGCTGATGATGCAGTACAAGCTTCAATAGAAATTCACCAACAACTGAATCTTTTCAACGAAGAGAGAAGAAAGCACCAATTGCTGCCAATCAAGATTGGTATTGGCTTACATACCGGTACACTCATGCTGGGCACCATAGGCGAAGAAAAACGCATGGAAGGCACCGTGATTTCTGATGCGGTTAATTTAGCCTCACGTTTAGAGGGATTAACTAAAATGTATGGTGTTTCTATCATTATCAGTGAAGCTATTTTGAAACAATTGACGGAACCAGAACAATACCAATATCGTTTTCTTGGTAAAGTTCGAGTGAAGGGTAAACAAGCAGCAGTACAAGTATTTGAAATAATTGATGGGGAATCTGGTGAAATAAAAGCCAAGAAAATCGCGTTCAAGGCAATGTTTAATCAAGCTATTAATGCTTACTATCAAAAACAATTTGAACCGGCACTTGAACAATTTCAGCGTATTTTGGTAGCATTACCGCAAGACAAAGCCACCCGTTTTTACTTAGAACGTTGTGAACATTACCTTGAGCAGGGTACACCCGGTGATTGGGAAGGTATAGAGGCACTTGATCAAAAATAAAATACTTGAACTATGATTTAATGATCACATGATAACTATGATTGGGATATATATTTTCAGAAAAATTCGATGCCCAAGGATCGATTCGTGCTTCAGTTTCGATTCAGTGAAAATAATTATCTGAATATCTATAGAACCTAAAATCATAGTATTTAGTTTGACAATGTCACATTACCCAAATCATGCTTGCTCTGGTTTCCGCGAATTTTAGAAATCCGATTTTTTGGAAAAATCGGATTTCTTGAACAGTTTGGGTTTGGGCGAGTTTTAGAAATCCGATTTTTCCAAAAAATCGGATTTCTTGAACGTAAGATTTTAATATGACATTGTTAAGTTAGACAATCAATTAAATCATATTTTTAGTTATTAACCTGATTACCTCAACAATTTGTCATTGAGGGGTGTCTTATTAGAGCTTGAACTGTTTACATAAATTCACATTAATTATTAATTATTAAAATGAACTGATTAATGAAAATACGCCTTATTGATACCAATGACAAAAAAACGCAAAAGCCATTGCTTGAAAGTCCTTCATTAGGACTTGATCCGGCTGAACCGGCTATTGTAGCCGACTGGGCCAAACAAATTATGGAAATTGAAACGTGGCAAGGTCATCAATTAGAGTTGAGTCGTCTTGAACGGCTGGCTGCATTGGCTTGATACTGAAGATAGCGTTTGACTTAAGGTACCTTTGGAGAACACGACATGAATTTTTTATCTGAACTTGATTCCACCACTCAAATAGCCGGCTATGAAACCTTTGGTTACTTACAAAATCCATTTCCTATTCGAGACGAAGTGCATCCAGAAATCTATGTTGAGCGTCCAGAATTAGAAAATCTTCGCCAACATTTGTTAAGTTTTCTATCCGAAGAACACCCCGGCGGTTTCTGGGCAATGGAAGGAAGTCGTGGTATTGGCAAGAGTAATTTTTTGCAACATCTTGACTTGGAATTGCAGAAAGCGCATGGCAGATTAAAATATACGGTACATCAGTATATTCCTAGTAGGTTGGTTGCACCACAGCAACTGATCGAAAAAATCATTCAAGCCATTGGTGAAGAGATTTTCTATGAATTATTAAAAAACCAGCCAACATTACCAGCTTCTTCAAATGGTACTGATTTATATCGTTTTTTCAGAAAATATCCGGAGCAGCAAAACCTAGAAGAATCAGTGCGATTTTTAAGGCGTTGGATGAGTGGTCATCAAACGTATGCCCATGAAAGAGAAAAGTATAATATTTGGTCTAAGGAACGTATGCCACCTGCGGTTGCATTCCCTTATCTGAGGACAATTGTTGATTGCTTAGACTCGGTTGGGTTACTCAAAAAGATCATACTTTTACTTGATGAATTTGAAGAAGTACAGTTGCTCAAATTGCCGTTAAGATCAGAATATATTCAAGCTTTAAAGGGATTGATTAATACATTTAATTGGAAAGGACTTTTTATTATTATTGCCGGACAAGAAGGGAGCTTTAGTACGATTGGAGAACAATATACGTCTCTCTCGGATCGATGGCAACGAGTTAGTCTCTTACCGATTAGTTCTGGCATAGAAGCTATCAAGTTAGCAAATGCTTACAAGACGTTTGCACATCAAGCGTATTTGCAACAGCGTCGAGGGGAAAAGGAAAAACCAGAATTATCACCGTCTGATATAGAGATAAAGGCGATTTATGGAGATGTTTGTTCAGAACGTGGAAGTGTGCGTATTTCGCAACGGGATGTCTTGCATAAATTGTATCAATGGGTTGAAGAACGTGTTAGTATGATATAACAAAATTTGGTAGAGAATAAACCTGACCGGTTTCAAAAACCGGTCAGGTTTATAAGCCCACCTTAATCTTAGATGGTGGGCAAGAAACAGATCTTGCCCACCCTACATTTTGACTAAAATCATAGTCTTCAGACAATCAATCAAATCATAGTTCAAAATTTGTAGTATTTGTAGGGTGGGCAAGTTTTTTTTTGCCCACCTTAATCTTTAGTACAACGCCAAAACTCGGTAACCGCGAGCCGGTAATAACTTAAGTAAACCATTCTCGCCGGGTAAATGCAAAGCCCCAACGGCAATAAAAGCATTACCCTCCTGTAAGCGTTCTTCCATCTTTTCAACCATTTTAAGATTACGGTTATCAATAGCCCGTTCATAAAATGTGTCTAGCAGCCTGTCGGATTAATCGCTAACTCATTGATTATTAGTTAAAGCAATTGTTAAAAACAATAACTTAGCTGTATTCTCCGACAGGCTGCTAGTGCAGGAGGGCGGAAATCTTCAGGCCACCTAGAAATCCGATTTTTCCAAAAAATCGGATTTCTTGTACTGAAGATGGTATGGAAATTTATGCCATCCTGTACTAGTGCCTTCGGGCGGAAATCTTCAGGCCATTGAGAAATCCGATTTTTTGAAAAAATCGGATTTCTTTGCCTTTAAAATGGTCTGGAAATTTCCGCCTTCCTGCACTAGCGGCAAAAGTTTTAACCAGTATGGAGTATTATGGTTTAATATATTGGTAATTTATCATTAACCATAGTTAATTATACGCGAGGTAATGCCTAACGGCTCTCAAACAAGTTTGAGAAAAATTTACAATTAATTTTAAGAGAGGCAACAAGTACAGTTTTGTCGGGAAGCTAGGGATTTCGCGGTAACCAACCAAGCATTGAAGGTAAATATATTTATACCCCACAACTTTTTTCGACTGTGTTTTAAATCAATCCTTGACTTACTTCGGTAGAAGAATATAGTCTCTCGGTCATAAGAAATTTTTGAGATGAGCGTAGGGTTTGGAGCAAATTCTTGTACCTAAGCTTTATATATGTGTAACACGAAATGTTAGAAAAAATCGACAATGTTGTAACGTGTTATGTATTATGTAAATTAATCGTCCCTATTATACGCACTCGACACAAATTCGTGGTTTCATAAAAGGGGCCAGGCTCGAATTATTTTGCCGACTCCAAACATCATAACGACAATTTTCCTTGATTGAAGTTATCTTCAAGTTCATTATCTTTTTGCTTTTTTGGTCTACCTCTTGGTTTCGGTTCGCGCCTTTGCCCCGTCATAGCTTCTATTTTTGTTGAGACAACGTGAATTACCCAAAGGTTGGTTCTGGGTAATTGCTTGGCCATTGATTACATCAAAATCAAGTTCACATTGGAATAAACCTCTGTAAGCTGCTTGTCGAGATTTTGAATCTTTGCCAAGAGACAGATAGACTGGATGTTTTAAAACGTATTGATTCGCTTTTCCCAAACCATTGAAGCGATAACTGCACCAGTGGTACAAAATGGTGGGAAAATGAAGTTAGAGTCAAATGAAATTCTGACAATACAGACGAGATCAATTATAAATGCGAATAAAAGCTTTTTGTTAAGAAAATTTTACGCTTTTTGGTAAAAACCAATTCAAGTTTTCCGATGGCTTGAATATTATTGTTTGCGAAAATGATACCGGCAAAAGCCATCTGCTCCGAATTAAGTGCTAAAACTTGTAGATAGTAAAAAAAATAGCGAGCGTACCAAAACGGATTCAGAATTTTCAAAGAGGATGTACCACCTGGAATCCTGAAATGATTTTTGAATGACGGACTCATCTGGATATCGATCAACATTAAATAGATCGGTAAAAACATTAGAATCAATAACTGTATCTTAATAACACAACATAAACATGTATATAAAAAAAATTGAAATTAAAAATTTGTGGGGACATGATTTTCCATGGACACTCAATCAAGACATAAATGTTTTGATTGGCAAAAATGGTTCCGGAAAATCAACAATACTACGAATGCTTAACGAAGCAATATCGCCGGTTGAAGACAGCCAATTAAATTTTAGACTATTTGACCCTATTGACGAAATAATTATCGAATTAACAAATGATATTGTAGTTAGAGTTAATAGTGAAAGTAGAAGCATAACGGGGAATGTGGAAATCACTGATTACCAATTGAATACAACATTAATTAATACTTTTGATGTCGTTGAAAAAAGTTTAAACCCAAATACCACATTGCTTGATGACCAACTTGATAAGTTAAAACTGGAATTTGTGACTTATCAAAGAGATTTATCCAATCAAGTTGAAGAAGCTCTCAAAAACCACTCACACGAAAAAATACCAGCTATCTATGAGACTAAAAACTTATGTCTTGAGGTTCTATCTGAACTATTTCGTGATACAGACAAAAAATTTGATGAGAAAGCCTTTCACTTTTTAAAAACCGGTATTCAAACGCCAATTTTACCAGAAAATCTGTCATCTGGCGAGAAACAGATACTGATTATCTTATTAACAACACTGCTGTCTGATAGAAAAGAATATATATTCTTGCTGGACGAGCCAGAAATATCATTGCATATTGATTGGCAAAGGACTTTGATTAAAAATATCAGACAGATAAATCCAAATGGCCAAATTATAATAGCAACCCATTCACCGACTGTCTATTATCAAGGCTGGACTGAAAAAGTCACTCGGATTGAAGAAATTAAATCAACTTCAAAAGAAAGTGCGATACTACAACAACAAACGACACCAGGGCGTGTGCGGAGAATAAAGGATGATTTTAGACAACTTCAGGGAAGCAGACTCGCTAAACTTTATCAATTTAATCGTAAAATCAATGCATATACTTCATTGACAAAAGATGAATGCATTGAATTGTTAGACTTTCTTAAAACGAATGGGATTGATCCTGATGTCATAACATTTACGACACTTATCTCTAAACTTAATAGTTATTTCGATGCTAAAGAGATTTTTGATTTAATGACAGCAGAGACGTATGCTCAATTCTCTCAGGTAAAGCCTAATGAAATAACGCTTAACACTTTAATTAAAAAAGTGAGTCGTGTTGAACAAGGCATTGAACTTATTCAAGAGGTTAGTCACAACGAAAAACTGCGATTGTATCCTGATATCATCACATTCAGCACTTTGCTCGGGAAAGTAAAAAATACGGATGAAATGAGAGCACTTGAAGAAGTGCGAAACTATTATGGCGTAAAAACCAATGATATATACTTAAATAAATTGAATTTTAAACGGTAACATGATGAAACCTCAGGATTACAAAGAACTCGCTGAAAGAATGGAAGCTGATGCTTTTCACAGAGGGTGTGATCTTTCCGTATTGGTTGAAGATATTTATGATCAAAGATTTTGGGAGTGTCTTATTGAAAATGTTAAACCGAATTTAAAAGACAAAATTGATTTCCCGAATCCTACTCCAAAAGGAACACGCGGAAAAAATATTTTGAAACAATACAAAAGTTTTGTCAAAGAAAACTTTATTATTTGCATTGATAGTGATTGTGAATATTTGTACGATAACAATGTTTGGTATCTTGCTGATTATATTTACAATACCATCGTTTATAGTAAAGAAAATTTCCAGTGCAATCCTTTGTCATTAAATGACATAAGCAAAGATTTAACCACCAAAAGCTATGATTTTGTGAGCTTGCTTGAAAATATTTCCCTAAAGGTTTCTCCGGTGTTTTATGTTTGGCTTTGCTTCAAAGAAAATAACTGGAATCAGTTTAATGAGCTGTTAAATAATGAAACATTTGAAAATATTTTAAGTTTTGAAGGTACACAATTCGATAATATTGGAGATGAGAATATCTTATATCAAAGTATTGAAGACAGAGTGAACGATACATTAAAACTTCTTAAAAATGAAATGGGTGAAAATTGGTATGACACAACTTTTGAAAACGATATTCCTGAAACAGAAAAACGATTAACAGGACAATATTCAATCCATAAAAATGATATATTATTCTTTTGCTCTGGACATGCTGTATTAGAACAATTTATTCGCCCTTTTATGGTAAAAATTATTGAAATATTAAAAAATTCAAAAATAGAAGAGGAAAAAAAGAAGCTAAGTGAAGCACCTAAAAAGGTTATTGACAACACAATCAAACGTATTGAAAATCTTGCACAACAAGACATAAAAACTAAATTGAATGACAGTTTTAAATATCTCATTTACAGTACGGTTGACAATAAACAAATGCAAGAAATTAAAAAAAAATTAATGAGTGAACTGAACTAGCAAGCGTAGGGTGCGTCCACCTTTTTTAATTCATGCTATCATCATGATGCGTGTGAAAAAAGGGGGTAGTACCTTTTAATAGAAAAATTATCAACGGCTAACATGCCACGTAAAGCGAGATTTTTTATCCCACCCTACATAGTTGCACGTATTATCCAATGCTAATTTCGTTCACATTTTGCTCATTATGCCTTGCAATACGTTTGAACTGTGTTGTTTTGGCAGCACAAAGCTCTAATTTCCAACCCATTGCGGGTACACACTTTCAAATCAAAGAAAAAGAAAGAAAAAGGGGCCAGGCTCGATTTAATTTTTAATCTTGGATTTTTATACAAATTGTAATGTTTAAAAAACAATTCGACCCTGGCCCCTTTAATTCTTACTCTTTGCTAGAAGTGACTTTTTCAGTATATTTTTTTAACCGTGCTAAGATTTTTGTAGCTTCTTCTTGGTTCATAAAAACCTCCAAACTTTCAGCGAGCGTGGGGTGGGTAGAGGATTGCTCCCTAGCCCCACCGTAAAATTTATTGAGAGCCAAGTAAATTTTAACCAGTCGGGCTCAATGCGAGGGCCAATCGTACACTGAATCACCAGAGAAAAAAGGAGTCTAAAGCCTACTAAATCAATTATTAATTAAGTGCCCTTTAGGGTACTTTGGCTTTTAGCCTCAGAATTTATTCTGAGGCTCTGTAAACTACTTTTGAAGGGTGCCTTTAGTACAACGCCAAAACTCGGTAACCGCGAGCCTGTAATAACTTAAGTAAACCATTCTCGCCGGGTAAATGCAAAGCACCAACGGCAATAAAAGCATTACCCTCCTGTAAGCGTTCTTCCATCTTTTCAACCATTTTAAAGTTACGGTTATCAATAGCCCGTTCATAAAATGTGTCTAGCAAAGCTTTATGATCACTGCCATCCTGCATATACTCAATACTATATGTCATCAGTGCCGTCAAATCGCGTTGCAGATACAATTCATGCAATTTGTTGAAAATTTTCGGCATTGATTCAGCTTGTTTTAAAGTATCTTTAAGCAAAGTCACTTGCTCATCTAACGACAGGCCCTCAAAAACCTGTAATTGTTCTTCTACTTTTTCAAGTCCATACGTTGGTATTTTAAGTTGTTGTGCTTCTCTGTATAAGAGTAAATCCAAAAAATCTCCGGTTTGAGACGGAGGTGTACTAAGTGTAGCCATCACTGCCCACGGTTTGAGCCTTTTCACCATTTTGGGTGGCATCTGATATCGTTGCAGAGCCTTAACAACTTGGGCAAAAAGTTTTTTTTCAAGGACTTTATCTAATGACTGTTCCCCAGTAAAAAACATGGCACTCGCTGATTTCATTATCGTCGGAATATCCATCAACAGTTCCAGCGACACACTCTTTGCCTGTTTAAAACGGGAATACACAATGGGCGGCAATTTATTGACACGATGATCTTCTGAATGTATGGTGCCAAACAGATAACTCTGGGTAAGTCCCGGTTTGGTAATTTGCCATAGCAAGCCTTTCTGTGAAACCTTCTCGTCAGCAAATAGGCTCGGCATTGCCAAGACAATAATAAATAAGGCGATTAGCCAATAAATCCTTTGATAATTTTTTATCATGTTTAGTTCTTCTTGTCAGTGGTAAATGTGCAAGATAATCTTACACTTCAATCAGACACGGTATTTTAACCGCTTCAAGAAATCCGATTTTTTGAAAAAATCGGAGATCGAAGGGCTCTAAAATTTATGCACGTTCCTAAATGTGCAAGATAACTTTGCACTCCAATCAGATACGGTTCTGAAATTTCTAAAACCAATTATGCCATTTACTTTTTCGCATCCAGCCGCTGCGGTTCCACTTACGCGAATGGGATTAGTGCTATCGGCACTGGTTGTGGGTGCTATGTCGCCGGATTTTGCCTATTTTATTTTTTTATCAGCGCGATATCAAATTGGACATACACTATTAGGTATTATTATTTTTGACATTCCAGTGGGATTCGTGGTGCTTTGGCTATTTCATACTATATTAAAGCAACCTCTTATCTCACTATTCCCGGTAACTCATCAACAACGTTTAATGCCATTGGCAAACGATTTTTCTTTTTTGCCGTTACAGCGTTTTGTCAGTATCATTTTATCTTTGAGTCTCGGCGCGTTTACTCATATTGCGTGGGATTCGCTAACACATTTGCAAGGTTGGACAGTACAACAGTTACCAGTTTTGAGTGCCCCGGTTATTGAGATAGCACAAGTTTCCATTAGACTTTACAAAATATTACAACATGGTAGTACAGTCTTTGGTGCTGCTCTGCTTTTATATTGGTACTTAAAATGGTTAAAGCAAGCCCCAACCCAACCAATAAATTTATCAGTACCACTGTTATCAACTCGAACCAAATTATATATTATTATTATCATTGGATTGGGTGCCACTATTGGGGCAATAGTTTATAGTTTTCTGGTTCCGCCATATTCCATTCACCAATTTCTGCTTCAGACGGTGATAGTAGCAGTTGCAATTTTATTTGTTGAGGTTATTATCTTTGGCATATTTTGGCATGTCAACCAATTAAAAATTTAGCACTTTGTAATTATCAATCAATAAATCAAACCTCTGAGGTTTGGGACAATGAATCCTTCCAACTTAAATGTACGCCACTAACTATACTGATCCAAGACTGTTTGACTCTAAACAATTTGCCGATGACTTGACGAATCAAAGCATTCCAACACTTAATGTGTTTCGCGATGCCTTAAAACATGGACATGACAAACTAAAAAAACGTTTTCAAACCCAAAAAAATGCAACCAATTACGTGATTCAACGTGCATGGTTAATCGATCAAATACTATTACGAGCGTGGCAACTTTTTATCGCCTCGGATATAAACACCATAGCACTGATAGCCGTTGGCGGTTATGGGCGCGGTGAACTACATCCTAATTCTGATATAGACTTACTGATTTTGACAGAATTACCAATGGATGGAGCAATGTCGGAAAGTATTGGACGCTTTATAACATTTTTATGGGATATTCGTCTTGAGGTTGGACACAGTGTACGCACAATGGCCGAGTGTGAACATGAGGCTAAGGTTAATATTACGGTAGCAACGAATCTCATAGAAGTACGTTTACTAACCGGCTCCGAGTCTTTATTTCAAACTATGCAAGCCAACCTCGCACCGGATCGGATTTGGCCCCACAAAAAACTATTTGCGGCTAAGATTGAAGAGCAAAAACAACGTCATCTTAAATATGATGACACCGCTTATAATTTAGAACCCAATATCAAAGAAGGCCCCGGTGGGTTGCGCGATATTCAAATGATAGGCTGGGTGGCTAAACGTTATTTTGATGCCACGACTTTACATGATTTGATCCAACACAGTTTTTTAACCGAACAAGAATATCAAACTCTGATTGAGTCTCAAGAATTCCTTTGGAAAGTTCGTTGCCTATTGCATTTTACTGCCAAACGACATGAAGATCGTTTGCTATTTGATTATCAACGTAGCATCGCTACCTCATTTGATTATACCGATGATGATGCCGGTTTGGGGGTAGAAAAATTGATGAAACGCTATTATCGTACTGTCAAAGAAATTGGCACTCTCAACGATATGCTATTGCAACTGTTTCAAGAAGCCATTCTATATGCTGATACAAATGCAGTAGTCTACTCTCTCAACAAACGCTTTCAAGTTCGTAATGACTTTATTGAAGTAACGAATGATGAAGTTTTTGTGAATTACCCTTTCGCTTTGTTGGAAATTTTTCTCTTGATGCAACAACATCCCCAAATCAATGGGGTGCGTGCTGCTACCATCCGTTTGATCCTTCACAGCAACTATTTGATTGATAGTGTCTTTCGTCAAGATTTGCGGGCACAGAGTTTGTTTATCGAAATTTTTCGCCAACCGCAAGGCTTAACCCATACACTCCGACGCCTGAACTATTATGGCATCCTTGCAGCCTACATTCCGGCATTTGGAAAAATCGTTGGACAAATGCAATATGATTTGTTTCATGTTTACACGGTTGAGCAACATACCCTTTTTGTCGTGCGTAACCTTAGACGCTTTGCCTTACCTGAGTTCTATCATGAACTACCATTGTGCTCGCAAGTGGCACTATCTATTCCTAAATTAGAACTCTTATATCTAGCCGGGTTGTTTCATGATATTGCTAAGGGACGCGGCGGGAATCATTCACAGTTAGGTGAAATGGAAGCTTTGAATTTTTGTCAAGCACATAGTTTAAGCGACAAAGATACCCGTTTGGTGGGATGGTTAGTATGCAACCATTTGCTTATGTCTACCACTGCCCAACGTCAAGACATCTCTGATCCAAATGTGATTAAAATGTTTGCTCAGCGTGTTGGAGATAGTGTACACCTTGATTATTTGTATCTGTTAACCGCCGCCGATATAAGAGCGACTAGTCCCAACTTATGGAATAACTGGAAAGATGCACTGTTAACCGAACTTTACCATAAAACTCGGGCAGTATTGCATTATGGTAAAGAACATGTTTTAGATAAACAACTCCACATCCAAAATATTCAAAGGAAGGCTCGTAGTTTACTTAATGGAGCATACAATAAACATGTCAGCACCTTATGGAAAAAACTCGGTGATGATTATTTCTTATCTTCGACACCACAAGATGTGGTACGCGACACACAAGCTCTAAGAGAGCATGGTAATTCTGATGTTCCTATTATACTTAAGCGTCAATATACAAAAGGCGGTACGGAATTTATCGTAATCTACACCAAAGAACGTGATCGTTTATTTGCTGATATCGCCTACTTTTTAGAACAACATAATTTGACTATTGTTGACGCTTATATCATCCCCACTCAAAGCAAATATGCAATTGGTGGTTACACTGTTTTGGAAAAAAAAGACTTCGATCACAATTTAGATATTGACAAAGTCTTAGAAGGGCTCAAACAAGAGCTGATTCAAGAAGATAAGAATTCACCGTTTTGCCCAATTACCCGCCACATACCAAGACAACTTAAGCACTTTCCAGTACCAACTCGTGTAACATTCAGCCAAGATCACATCAACAACCATACTATTTTAGAGTTAATTACCACAGATTTCCCCGGAGTGTTATCACGTATTGCCCAAGTGTTGTTGATGTGTCAGGTGCGGATTAAAAAAGCTAAAATTGCCACGTTTGGTTCTCGTGTCGAAGATATTTTCTTTATAACCGACTACGAAAACCATGCACTATATTCAGCGAAGCAATTTAACTGTTTACGTGACAAATTATCTCAGTCACTGGATGAAAATATGCCAACAGTTTGAAATTTATCCGGCTTTTGCTGGACGGGGTTTGCAACCCCGTCCATCACGTTTCTCTTAAGTAATTGAAATAAATATATTTTTCTCGTTCCCACGCGCCGGCGTGGGAACGCATTTTCGACGCGCCAGCGTCGCGGGGACGCAAGCCCACAAAGACGGGACGCTGGCGCGTCCCAAATCGGTTCCCACGCCGGCGCGTGGGAACCAGAAAAAAGACGGGACGCTGGCGCGTCCCAAATCGGTTCCCACGCCGGCGCGTGGGAACCAGAAAATAATGGCATCAAACATTTCGGACGGGGTTGCAAACCCCGTCTAGCTGCGTACCACTCTATTCCTTAGTTATCAGTTTTTGCCAAATAAATCGGATCGCTTTGTTTTATAACCAAACGACCAATCTTTTCATGCCGAGCCTCAATCATGGGTTTGATAACTATACCCTCTCTAGTCGTTTTATATAATTTGGAGATGCCATGCGAGGCTTCCACTATTGGTTTTCCTTGTAGCCACTGTTCCAAAGTGACATTACTTGCCAAAATGGGAACATGGATATCCAGATTACCAAAGTGTTCTTTGATGACTGCGTGACGAATATCGGGAGTGAGCCATATCTCGTTGATTCTAATATCATAGAGCTTGACATCAAAACCTTTTAATTTGTAGATGTTAGATTGAACTCGTGGACCAATAAATTCACCATAAACTGTGATGTTTTTACCGGGGTAGTTATCCTTCAAAGCTTCCACAAATGCGATAATATCTTTAGCCTCCGCAACTTTCCAAAATTCATGGCGTTCACCTTCAATCGGTTGAATGGAATGGTTGCGTTGATTGACATAAATCTTATTATCTAAACTGGAATAGGTGACAGAAAAGTTCTGTCCCTCAATTTTCTCAGTAATTTCTACCGGTTGTGGCAAAAGCACTTCAACGACTTCAACGTATCTATCGGCTCCCTCAATATCATAAGCGGAAAGTCCAACCGGCAACCGAACCAGTTGAGCGTTGTGGCACGGGATGGCGGGCGGTTCATATTTTTCTACCCCCAAGTATTCAGTAATCTTCTGAAATTCAGTTTCATTTTCCAGCCCAGCTTGCAGAGGCGGCATATCTTCCAGCAAATCAAGTTCTGTAACAATGCCCTGAGAAATTTGGCCCCGGAGTTTCACCGTCTTCACTCTATTTCTAGCTTTGCCACTCAACCGGCCAACTAAACCCATTTTTTCCAATACCCATTCTGGTATCAACGAGTCAATCGGAAAATATAAGACGGTATCACCGGGTTTAAATTGCCCTTTCTTAATAACAAATTCAAAGGTAGAGCCTTCTAAAGTAGCCGCCTCAATCATATCCGCTTTTTTTATCGGAAAAGTAGATGCAATTACTTCTTTTGTAACACCGAAAAAAGCCATTTTTAAATTCCTGTTATGTTGAAAACTCCGGAAAACTCTGTAAGTTATTGATTTTCAGTTGAGACTATTTTTATAAGTCATTGAAAATATTGGAGGTAGTTCTCCGGAGTTTTCAGTGTTATGGGGAGTTTTTTGAATTTTGTGATAACGAATGTTTTTCGTTTACCGATTTAATAGCTAATGTACAAACTGTAAATGCCCTTTTGAAAATAGTAAGAATAATGAACTCACGTATTCATTCTATTATTAGGTGTTGCCATGGTATGAAAGTTAATCATTATTGGTGGGAAATAGGAGATTAATTTGTTGTGGGCATGTAATAATTTGAATTTGCAGATATATTTAGGTTTTGCGAGAAATCCGATTTTTGGGAAAAATCGGATTTCAAAATTGTCTGGATATTTCTGCTATCCTGCACTAGCACATTTGTAAATATAAATATCCCAGCTACTAAGGAACGTGCATGAAACAACTTAGACAACTTTAGGGCAACCACAAGGGATTGCCCCTACAAATCATTGTGTTACGTAGGGGCAATCCTTTATGGTTGCCCTAATTATTTCATGCACACTCCTAAATAAAAACCTCAGAAATTTTGCAAACATCTGAGGTTTTGGATTATACATTTAACCCATACTATGCTTGCCTTTGGCAGAAAAAACTACAAAGTTATCAACCATTAATCATTTCTTGTCACTTTTGCTGTCGTCATCATCGTCATCATCATCGTCATCATCGCCCTTCTTATCAGTGACTGTGGTTTTATCAGCGGTGGTTTTATCAGCGGTTACAGCCTGCATACCAGAATCATCAGCTGCCTGAACGATTGGTGATGTCAAAAAAACCAACATGAGTGCCATAGACAAACTCAACGATACCGCATATTTGAAAATACTCATTATTTTCCTCTTTGCTTAAATATACTTTGTCAGATTCAACAATACCTTCGCCAATTTGATATTTGTTTCGGGAATGGAGCGAAGTGGATTTCCCGAAACCCCGATAACAAAATATCAATCAACTAAACCTCAAAGCAGACATCCTGCCATCAAGAATGTTAAACCAATTTTTACGATTGTCAAGACATACAATGGAAAAATTTTTTTGGTAAATCCGGTTTAAAAAATATTTTTGCTGATGTTACAAACATTCCACTAAATTCTGAACTATGATTTAATGATTACATGATAACTATGAATTGTATTATAAGATAATAGGATTTTCTGTATGAGGGAAATTTTTTTTGGTTCCTTGAGCCTTGGCGCTCATCGTTAGACACAAGTATTTAATTAATTGAAATCTAAAGATATTAATTTCTATAATTTTGACTTATGTATAACGAATCGATGCCAGCGCGTCACTGCCATTACGTTAAGTCTTGGAGTCCAAACCTTTAGATTTGGAAGTGTTTGATTTTAAACGACATAATCCAAATTCTTTCGGTTTGGATTCCAATAAACATTCCTTAACTTAATGGCAGTGATGCCAGCGCGTCACTGCCATTACGTTAAGTCTTGGAGTCCAAACCTTTAGATTTGGAAGTGTTTTATTTTAAACGACATAATCCAAATTCTTTCGGTTTGGATTCCAATAAACATTCCTTAACTTAATGGCAGTGATGCCAGCGCGTGGGAACGAGAAACCATATTTTGGTTGTGGTTTGGGGGTTGCGGCCCCGGGCAAAATATTATTGTTCCCACTGTTATCTCAAAAAAATTTCAAAAAAATTTTTCAAAACGCTTGACATGTGCAAAATAACGCCGTACAATGCGACTTCCTTCATTGGGGGGCTATAGCTCAGCAGGGAGAGCGCTACAATGGCATTGTAGAGGTCGGCGGTTCGATCCCGCCTAGCTCCACCATGTCCCCATCGTCTAGTGGCCTAGGACATCGCCCTTTCACGGCGGCAACAGGGGTTCGACTCCCCTTGGGGACGCCATAATTTCTATGGATTTTCCGCAAATTTCAAAAAGCCTTTTTAATTTTCGGCAAAGTGCTTTGCCAAAGATAATAACTTAGTGCTTTTGCGCCTTCGTATGGATTGGTTTTTAAACGACTTTGGAAATCAATTATCTGAATATCTATAATCAATTTTCCCTTCCCCCAAATCAAATTATGGATAATGATTTCTGTTATCCTCATTTCTCTCTCGATCCAATCCTTTATTATAAGCAATCCTTGTAGTTCTCCGGAATTTGTGTGGTTCTCGACATCATCTCCAATCCTTTTTTAAAAATCCTTATGGCTCAAATATATTATTAATAATTAATAATTATATTTTTCACATTCACGATTTACAATTACTCAAATTTTCCAAACAATTGAAGCAGTTGACATATTAGACCAAAATCACAAACAACTACGTAAAATGCCAAAACTAGTGTATGAAAAATTCTTTTACCAACAAAATCAGGAAATTTGAAGAAACTTTTGACAATAAATAAATTTTTTGTTACTATCCGTGGCAACTATTATTAGATAATGATAGTTCAAGTGGCAAGGTATTAATGGTTCAGTATTAAAATGTCATACTGGTAAAACCTTAGACTTATAATAAACGTAAGATTAGCTTCAAAATCTATTGTATATTATACTTAGGGTCACAAACTTGAGTTTGTGACGTGGGGAGCTTACCCCTTAAACATAACTAATTCTACTGATTTTTGGTAGTTTTGGCGTTTTTAAGTAAGAGATGAACGTTTACTAATGGAGAATACAGTTCATGTCATATATTACTGAATTTTCTATTTGCGATTTAGCCGGTAGTGATAAAGTCTATTCCCAAAAGTTAAATAAAGATGTCAACGTGTTTTTTGGGCGGTTCTGCACCTTTGAGGATATATTTCATTGGTTCATTACCTCTCTACGATGAAGCAGTGTCTCAGCACGAACCAAATCTGGCGATTCACCTTCTACCTCAGATTTCAATTGATTTAACAATTGCCGTGCCTTACTGGTGTCTTGACGGATGAGTTCAAACAGGTAGTGTATCTGCTTCTCAATTTCTTTGGGGCGGTAGCTTGAACCCATCAGGGTTTTTAGCAGAAAGTTAGAATCCTGCCCATAAGTGCCATCCGGTTGCACAACATTTATGCCGTGTTCCGTTTGGTTCAAACACCAAATATTCTGG
>Ga0233403_10000075_pt1 | contig 40128 bp, 33 predicted proteins | sample Na_oxic_1_MG_FD_179866 | JGI IMG/M metagenome (GOLD analysis project Ga0233403, IMG submission 179866) | Seawater microbial communities from Saanich Inlet, British Columbia, Canada - Na_oxic_1_MG | ecosystem: Environmental > Aquatic > Marine > Inlet | place: Canada: British Columbia | collected...
ATCAGAAACAGATTGAGGTAACTTTTCCAAGTTTTGTGACGACAAAAAATTAAATAGATAAGCCTTTCTAAAAAAAAGAGCGGCCACAGTATCCACAACACAGTGACTATCTGCTGTGAAAAAAGTAGCCGATCTAGTCCATTATCTATTTGTAAGTATTGAATAATAATAGCCACTAACGATAAAAAAAGTATCGTTAAATAAAACATGACTTTGGCAATGAGATGTTCAATAGATTGATAGAATTGGCTCATTTTGTGTTATCAGTTATCAGTAGATATGAAAATCTGTTCATGTTTCAATAGTTCATACGTTCATCATGATAGATTTTTTTGCGTGAAACGCACTCCAATGCCTTCGCAAAATAAATTTGGAACGAAAATTAGGGCGCAAAATAAATTTGGAACGAAAATTAAGGCGCAAAATAACAGGCATTCCAATTAAGGCGCAAAATAACAGGCATTCCAATTAGGGCGCAAAATAACAGGCATTCCAATTAGGGCGCAAAATAACAGGCATTCCAATCAATCTGGCCTTCAAAATTTTTGGGCCTTTTTGAAAATTAATTATTTGAACATCTATAATCATTAAAATTCATAATTTCTGAACGCCTGAACTTTTAAACACCTAAAGGCCTTTACTAATGAGTGCGTTAAGTATTAAAATGCGCGGTTCGCCATTTTTCTTTACCCTTTAACAAAATAATAAGGAGGTTACGCTTTCAATGCCTCATGTTCGTGTCAGAGAAAATGAACCTTTTGAAATTGCTATTCGCCGTTTTAAACGTGCCTGTGAAAAAGCTGGGATTTTAGCTGAAGTCCATCGTCGTGAATTTTATGAAAAACCGACTACCATTCGCAAACGGAAAGCTGCTGCTGCTGTCAAGCGACAGATGAAAAAAGTCTATCGCAACACTTTACATCAAAGACGTCCACCGTTAAGAAGGATTGGTTAATGAGTTTTGCCCGCCTTCACAGGTGGGTATGCCTTTAGAATCATAAAATAGTCGAGTTCAAAACCGAGTAGTGTGGCAGTCCATTCTGTCACTCACAAAATAGTTATTAAAGAATTAAAGCCTACTGGTTAATGAGAAAAACACTATGTCTGAATCTCTTAAACAAAGCATTACTGACGACATGAAGTCGGCTATGCGTGCTAAAGAAAAACAGCGTTTAGGTGTCATACGTTTGATTCAAGCAGCGATTAAACAACAAGAAGTTGATGAACGTATCAGTTTGGATGATACGCAAGTCATAGCCGTGTTGGATAAAATGCTCAAACAACGGCGCGATTCTTTGGCGCAATACGAAAAGGCAGGCCGTCAAGATTTAGCAGATCAAGAAGCCTTTGAAATCGAAGTCATACAAGAATATATGCCAACACCATTGAGCGAAGCTGAACTGACAGATTTGATTGAAAAGGCTATAAAAGAAACGGGAGCCAATTCAATCAAAGGCTTAGGTAAAGTTATGGGATATCTCAAACCAAAAGTACAAGGGCGGGCCGATATGAAGGCACTCAGTGCCTCTTTAAAACAACAACTATCCAGTGATCAGTGATCAGTTCCACGCAAAAGTTTTTGCGCGCAAAAACTTTATTTAGCTTCGCTGACCGAAGGTTCACGCAAAAGTTGCGCGCAACTTTTGCGTGAAATGTGGAAATCAGTTATCAGTTTCTTGCTACCTTTTTTGCAAAAACGGTTGAGAGGAAATCAATTGAACTTGATGGCTATGCGTTTATTCGTGATATCGTTCCCAGAGTTCATTCGTTATCAAAAAAAACCGTCGCCAAGAAAAGACATCAAACCAATATTTCAGGTAAAAGTACAGCGAAGCTAAAATTTTACCTGAATTTCATATAAAAGTTTTTGCCTGCAAAAACTTTTATATGAAAAACACTATTTTTTTCAATAAGTTATTGGTACACCACCGTAAATGGATTGACACATCCTTCGCATCTGCGAAGGACGGAAAGCAAGCCATCAAAACGATAACTGATAAGCTTTTTTTGTAAAGGCCCTTGATATCGGGCCACCCAAACCAAATAAGATTTATTGATTGCGAAGGCTTTCGTGCGAAGGTTGGAGTGCAAAATTTATTTTGCTTCGGTGTAATTTTCGTTACAAATTTGAGAGCGAAGGTTGGAGTGCAAAATTTATTTTGCTTCGGTGTAATTTTCGTTCCAAATTTAAGCGAAGGTTGGAGTGCAAAATTTATTTTGCTTCGGTGTGATTTTCGTTACAAATTTGAGAGAAGGTTGGAGTGCAAAATTTATTTTGCTTCGGTGTGATTTTCGTTCTAAATTTATTTTGCGAAGGCCAAGATTGATCCTTTTTTTGGGCATTCGCCCAGATTCGTTAGACTTGATTTTTTAGGCGGCCCTATAGGTATAAAGAATAATGTAGTCCCAGGGTACCCCGCTTTTAGACAAAGGCCCCAGGCTATAAAACAAATTATTTATTGTTGAAACGCTATAGAAGCGACAATCCCTACCATTACCTCGATTCCCGCCACATACCCATTTACCCCGTTAAAACACTTGTAGGACAGCGATTTTTCAATTTTTCGTTCAGCGATTTTTCAAAGTGACACCATTTAACTTAATAACATTAACCGAGCAATTCCCCTTTAAAATGAATCGATGTTCGGTGGGCAAAAACAATAACAAAACCCACCTAGCTCGGTGAGCAAAGTCCACCCTACAACTGATAACTGAACACTGATAACTGAACATGACAGGGCGCATTCCTCGCAGCTTTATCGATGAGTTGATGACCCGTGTTGACATCGTTGATTTGATTGACAGTTATGTGTCATTGCGTAAAATGGGCAGAAATTATACGGCCTGTTGTCCATTTCATTCAGAAAAAACGCCTTCCTTTACTGTCAGTCCAGAAAAGCAATTTTATTACTGTTTCGGCTGTAATGCTCATGGTAGCGCAATCGGTTTCCTCATGGAATATGCACATCTTGATTTTATCGAGGCCGTGCAGGAGTTGGCTTCCAGAGTCGGTATAGAAGTCGTCTATGAGCAAGGTACACAAACTTCTGTTTCAACCACAGACTTTGATGATTTGTACCCCATCATGGCAAAAGCCGCACAATATTATCGGCAACAATTACGCCAATCCCAAGACGCTATAGCTTATCTCAAAAATCGCGGTTTAACGGGGGAAATTGCGCGTGATTTTAGTTTAGGCTACGCACCAAAGGGGTGGGATAATCTCATCAAGAAATTGGGCACAGATTCGGACATGCGAAACCGCTTGCTCAAAACAGGTTTGATCAAACAAAACGAATCAGGGCACCGTTATGATCGTTTTCGGGATCGGGTGATGTTTCCTATTTTAGATAACCGAGGGCGTATTATCGCCTTTGGTGGGCGCACACTCCATGAAAATGACAAAGAGCCCAAATACCTCAATTCTCCTGAAACCCCATTATTTCAAAAAAGTAGCGAACTCTATGGCTGGTATTTTGCCCGTAAAACCCGTCCTCTAAAAAGAATTATCGTTGTTGAAGGTTATATGGATGTAGTGGCTTTGGCACAGTATGGCATTCATTATGCCGTCGCCACCTTGGGCACAGCAACCACTCGCCAGCATTTAACACGCTTATTTCGCAGCCTCTCAGAGATTATTTTTTGTTTTGACGGAGATGAGGCAGGGCAAAAAGCGGCTTGGCGAGCCTTAGAAACCGTCTTGCCATTATTACAACATGGCCGTCAAGTCAGTTTTATGTTTTTACCACAAAGCTATGATCCGGATAGTTTGGTGCGTCATGAAGGCGTACAAGGCTTTAATACTCGCTTAGAGCAAACTACACCGTTGTCAAATTTCCTCTTTGACAGCTTAACACGACAAGTCAATATGAACAGCCTTGATGGGCAAGCACGCTTAGTGGAATTGGCTAAACCATTACTAAAGCCATTACCTGTGGGCCCTTATCGTGATTTAATGTTACAAAGACTAAGTGAATTAAGTCGAGTCAATCTGAATAATTTGATGAGACTAATGCAAACAGGTGAAGCACCAAAATCATTCATCGTCAAAAAAAATAGAGCGGTTGCTAGTCTGAAAGAACGGTCATTAGTCCATAAAGCGATTGTGTGTTTATTACACAAACCCATGTTATCTCAATCATTGGATGACTTGAGTCAAAAATTATCTGTTTTAGATCAACCTGATATAAAATTACTGCTCAGTCTCATTGAATTAACCCGGATGAATCCTCAATTAAAACTAGGAGCGATTTGCGAACACTGGCGAGGCACTTCATATGAGCAAACTATCAATCAGTTAGCGAGCCAAAATACACACTTTACCGACACTAACGTTGATATAGATCAAGAATTTTTTGATGCGATCAACCGTTTACATGGAGAATACGCGACTCAACGCTTGATGTTTTTGATGCAAAAAGTAACTGAACTGACTGTTGAAGAAAAACAAGAATTGAAATCTTTATCTCAATCTCGCGGTCAAATCCACAATTATCATCAGTGAAGAAATAACAAAGACTTGATGATCACGTTTTTGAGTTTTGACCGTCTATTTCATACTGGTTTTATGTCGAAAGCAACTGATTTCGCGATTGAAATCGATCTAAACGCATTCGAGCTAAAGATGCTGTAGAAAGTAGAAATCTTTTTTGCGTCTCTTTTTCACATTTCACGCGTGAAATAAAGTTTTGCGCGCAAAACTTCTTAAGTGAAAAGTTATAAATAAGATTGACATAAAACCAGCTTTTCAGAGCGTAGTTTAGCGAAGCGAACCTACGCTCTGAAAAAGAAACGCTTTGCGGCGCAAATCTACTGTGAAAAATGCAGTTCAAAAAAAGCTCCCAATCAATACCATAGCTCCATGTAACTTGTATATAACTTCTTCACAGGTTTAAAACTCTTAACTTTAAACGCCTTGACATCCTTGATACCACAACAGACATTTAAATCAAGTTCTGAGTCTGTGCTTTCCAAATAAGGCCATTGTTCAACGCTATTCCCACCCATTTCCAGAGTTCATTGATTTGTAAAATAGATATGGCTACCTATTAAAGTAACAAGTTGATAACTGATAACGGATAACTGATAACTGATGAACCAAGAACAACAGCAATCACAACTGAAATTACTCATTGCCAAAGGCAAAGAACAAGGTTTTTTGACTTATCACGAAGTCAATGATCACTTGCCTGATGATATTGTCGATCCAGAGCAAATCGGGAATATTATCAATATGATTAATGACATGGGAATTGCGGTACATGAATTTGCACCTGATGCCGATTCCCTGCTCATTTCTGATGCGCCTGTCGCTGACGACGATGCGGCTGAGGAAGCTGCCGCTGCACTGGTTAATGTTGATAGCGAATTTGGGCGTACTACCGATCCTGTGCGTATGTACATGCGTGAAATGGGTACAGTAGATTTGTTGACCCGAGAAGGTGAAACTAAAATCGCGAAACGCATTGAAGAAGGCTTAAGCCAAGCCTTATCAGCATTAGCAACCCATCCTGATATTATTGCAGGATTCTTAAAATACTACGAACGGATAGAAGCTGGTGATCTTAAACTATCCGATGTGATCACTGGCTTTACTGACAACGTGTGTCATGATAATCTACCAGAGGTTGACCTCAATAATGTTCAAGAAGTGGTAGCCGATGATTTAGAGGAAGCATCATCCATTCTCGATGAAACGCTACTTGATTCTGATGAATCACGTACTCGCTTTAACCGTTTGCACGAACTATACACCCGCTTGATACAGGCGGAAGCCACGCATGGCGCTCTATCGGATACCTATACGCAATTACGCAAAGAAGTGGCTGACTGCTTTTTACAATTTAAATTGGTGCCCAAGGTGATTGACGATTTAACGGCTCAATTACGTGAAACGGTCACCTTGATACGTGAGCAGGAAAACAACATTCGGGATCTGTGTGTCCTCAAAATTGGCATGGAGAAAAAAGAGTTTCTATCCTCTTTTAAAAACCATGCGACTAATCCGAATTGGGTTACCCTACTCTTAGGAACAGGCAAATCTTATGTTGAAAAATTAAAAGCACACCAAGAAGATTTGCGGCGTTCCCAACAAAGGCTGATTAATTTAGAAAGACAAAACCGTTTAGGCATTGCTGAAGTCAAGGAAATTAATCGGCGCATGTCGATTGGTGAGGCCAAAGCACGGCGGGCTAAAAAAGAGATGATTGAAGCCAACTTGCGCTTAGTCATCTCAATTGCCAAAAAATACACCAATCGTGGTTTGCAATTCCTTGATTTGATTCAAGAAGGCAATATTGGCTTAATGAAAGCAGTGGACAAATTTGAATATCGGCGTGGTTACAAATTTTCCACTTATGCCACCTGGTGGATTCGCCAAGCGATAACGCGCTCAATTGCGGATCAAGCTCGCACCATCCGTATTCCAGTTCACATGATTGAGACGATTAATAAACTCAATCGGGTATCACGGCAGATTTTGCAGGAAAAAGGCCGCGATCCATCTCCAGATGAATTAGCCGAGCGCATGGAAATGCCTGAAGAAAAAGTACGGAAGGTGTTAAAGATTGCCAAAGAGCCGATTTCTATGGAAACCCCAATAGGGGATGATGAAGAATCACATTTAGGTGATTTTATTGAAGATACGAGTATGCCGGCTCCCCTTGACTCAGCGACTTTTGAAGGCTTACGGCGTGCCACGCAAGATATGCTTCAAGGCTTAACGCAACGTGAAGCGAAAGTACTGCGTATGCGTTTTGGAATCGACATGAATACCGATCACACCTTAGAAGAAGTGGGTAAACAATTTGATGTCACCCGTGAACGGATTCGTCAAATTGAAGCAAAAGCATTGCGTAAACTACGTCATCCAAGTCGTTCCGAGCAACTGCGTAGCTTTATAGCTGACTGACTGGGCAATTCCCCCATGTACTCACACTGAAAACCAACACCGATTTTTCAACATTCCAGGTTCAAGTTGAGGCAAACAAAAACTTGAACCTGGAATAGAGTTTCACAGAGTTATCAAGTCAAAACTCTGTGGCACTGTGTTGCATCATACCCTTCATAATTTAACTTGATATAGACTTGATTTTTTTGAAAGATTGAAATTTGAGTGTGAGTAAAAAATCCTAATTTTAATGGATTTTGTTGATATGATATCTATACGCTAACCCCTTCGATATTGAAGGTGAATAGCCTTAAGGGAACGAAGGCATACAAGAAAGCCAAGCAAAGCTCCTGACATTGTTATAACTTCTTGCCTGACCTTTGAAGACAGGTGGATCACCACGCTCTTTTACATAGTAATTTGTGAGAATTTCCTTTCGCACTATCTGACACGTTTGCACATCCAAAACACCGAAAGTCAGATTATCATGTCCACTAAAGTGGAATAGTAAGGTGTCGTTGTCGTTTGGCAGCGTTTCCACAGCTTCGATTTCTTCCCCTAACGAACTCATGCGTTTGTCGCATACCGTGCTTATTGCACCGTCACTGATATGATAAGCCCACAATCGGGCTCCTGTTATCGCGGATTTTGGGCTATTTTCATCAAAGCTGTCTGGGAGGCTCTCCTCATCAGTTAAGTTTGCGATAGCATAGAGTAGGGTACCTGCTTGGTTCCAAGTGATGTCTTCAATTTCAACATCTCCACTGCTCGGTAAAACCAATTCGAGCGTTCTAAGATAGGGTTCATTATTTTCGCCATTTTCGATTTTGAACAGCCCAGCATCCGCGGCCCATCCCCAGAACGTACCATCGGAATGAATCGAAATACCCTCAACTTCTCTAAAGCTCGTCCCGCCGATTTCCAAAAGGTCTCTTTTCTGAGCGACTTGTTGGTAAAAATACCCTTTTTTATTAATTTGATCACCAGAGACGGCAAAAAGTTGAAGGGTCAACGGATGGATAGCTAATGCGGCGATGTTGTAGTTTTCGTAAACGGGGCCAAGTACATTGGGAACGAAAGTTCTGGTATCAATCGTGAAAAATTGAGAATCCTTTTTTCCATCCTTGTGAACACCATAGAGGATAGCATAGGGAAGAAATGTCGCAGTTTGAGGCTCGGCTGATTTCACTATCAAACACGGCGGTGGGGTAGCTTGCCCATACTCATTATAGCCCCAGCATATCACGGTGTTGTCGGTTCGCAGTCCGCAGGTGTGAACATCCCTTTCTCCCCCTTTTCCGGCACTGACATAGGAAAAATTCAGATTCAAAGGTGAAGAACAAACGTCTTTGGGATACTTCTCGGAACGAGAAGTACAAGTGCTGTTTGGCGGTTGAGCTTGACCCCTTTCGTTCCAACCCCAGCATGCCACAGTGTTGTCAGTCTTGACTCCACAGGTGTAATATATACCAGTACTGATTTGGGAAAAGGCACCTTCTGGTGGTGATGCTTGACCATCCCCGTTGTGGCCCCAACATACCACGGTATTGTCGTTGGCACGAATACCACAAGTGTGCCACCCACCTGCACTGATTTGGTAAAAGGTAGTGTTGCTAGGAGGGATAATCTGATCACCAATATTAGATTTAGGGCCATCATTCCAAGGGTTCCCCTTACGGCCCCAGCATTCCACGGTGTTATCAGTACGAATGCCACATGTGTGTTCATAGCCTGTGCTGATTTGGATAAAAGTACCCTTTGGCGGAGTGGCTTGATCATAATCATTTTTCCCCCAGCATTCTACGGTATTATCGGTTCTAATACTACATGTGTGATCCCAGCCGACACTGACTTGGAAAAAAGTACCGCTTGGGGGCGTGGCTTCACCATCCCCGTTGTAGCCCCAGCATGCCACAGTCTGGTCCGTTTGAACCCCGCAGCTATGTCTTTTTCCCGCACTAACTTGAAGAAAAGTGCCGCTTGGTGGTGTCGCTTGACCATAGTGGTTTTGGCCCCAACATACGATGGCGTTGTCCGTTTTGATTCCACATGTGTAATGCGATCCGCTATCTAAAGCACCTACTAAGATGCCTTCCTTTGCTGAGAGAAAAGAAGACAACAATAAGGCAATCAATGTCACCAGCATCCGCCCATAGAATTTATGAATGAGATTATTCATAAGTATTTCTCCGATAGAAATATATTAATGAAAACTTCGTAAGGTAACCATTCTAAAAATATTTTAGTCAATTTCTAGGGTTTTCACAACAAACAATCTACCTTCAACCTTACCACCTAAGTACTGAAGCACAAATAAACAGGTATTTTACCAGTACTTTTCTTGGTTATCTTTAGACGTGATGCATCGCGTCTTTACATACAATGAGTTAGATATAGCGTTTCCCGATTGAATCAAGTACAGTTATATCAAGAAAATCGAACCGCAAAATAAATTTGTACTTCATTCAATCGGGAAACGCTATAAAACGGATAGGTTGTAAGTTAAAGGTAGCTTACCACCTATCCGTTTCTAAATTGGCGAAAATGCGACAGCACATTTATAAATATTTGATTTTAATGAAAAAATTATGGGCAAAGCGCCGATGATTGAAAACGGATAGGGGTAAGGGGTAAAGCCCTAAATTTTGATTTATGAATATCAAAGAACGGGTAGCCCAGTTTTGAAAGCCTATTAACAACAGGTTGCTCCAAGAATGCTATGTATGCTGTAATCATTAAAGAGATGCGCTCTCAATCCACTCCCTTTGCGCGGTGGTAAAATCACCCACCCAAATTTGCTCATGTGGCGTTTTGCAAACCTTATAAAGTGCCGTCCCGTAATCAATAAGTTCTTTAAAAGGTTTCATGCCCAGCCCAATAAGTGCTTGAACCATCAGCTTCAACATAAAATCAATCGCTTTAGTGTCTAGCTGAGAAAAGTTGAATATAACACCATCTGACAAAAGATCAACATATTCTAGTTTTCCCAGTTGGAGGGCCTGTGTCGCATTGACGATAGCGTTTTCTTGCCCAGATATAAAGTGGAAAAAAGGTATCATAGGCACCGCAAAGCAAGGCAAGGCTTTACCCGGCGAGTTCCTAAACCTCATATATTGGGTTATCATCTGTGAGGGATGGACTAATTCCTCTTCACTCATCGGTATAATCGTGCGCTGATTTTCCGGGGTATGATTAGCTTGAATATCTAAGTAGGTGTCATAATCAACTTTGCGTCCTTTTAATAAGCCTACTCTATTGTATCCCATGACGGGTGGAAATGAGCGAATCCAATTGACATCAAGAAAGGCTTCAAAGGTGGTTGCCAGATGATCCTTTGCTTCAAAGGCATTGATTTTACACCAAGTAATCCCCTGAATTTTTGCCCCGGATTCTAGAAAGGCATGATAGCGTTTTTCAAGGGCTTTGCCCGATAACACAAGCGCGTCATAATCATGAATCAATACTGTTTCTGTGCGAACATGGTTCATGCACGTACCCCACGATAGCCACGAGTAAATGTAAGGATCATTGACTTTGGCCGTAAACTCAGCTTGTTGGCGGTTGTAGTAGAGAAATGTCACTTTTAACTGCGGAAATTTCTCAATAATCTCGTCTTCAAATCCTGATGGTAAGGCCCCTTTCTCAACATCAACAGTAATAAGCACTTCTTTGAGATCGTCCCATTTATTTTTATTAAGACAGTAAAGATTGGCCCCTAGAACATCAGGCATTCTGGAACACATAGCAATAATTGCTGTGCATCCTGTTTCAAGCTCGGGCAATGGCTGCCATGAGAAAAGCTTGGATATTTGATGTCTTTTAAAATTCTTTTGAACTTTAGCGATTAAAAACGATAAATAGGTCTTATATTTATCCATTAACAATGTCTCTAATTATCAGTGCTCTGTGCTCTGTGTCACTGATCACTGGAGGTAATTTTAAGTCCATCGTGGCGGTAGAATCTTGGAACGATCACAGCGGTGCTGGTATTTTCCAGCGATATCGTGAATCTCGCTGATAAGGCCTTCCTCCAAAAATATCGGTTTCAGGCCCATAGATAAAAAGCATTCCTTGGCAACAAAAAATTCATTTTCTTCGTCTTCAATGTTTTTGCGAGGATTGTCAACATAAGAAACTTCGCCACCGGTGATGCGCGTTATCGTTTCGGCTAACTCTTTAATGCGATAGACTTGCGTGATTTGATTAAAGATTTGTACTTTTTCCCCTTTTTTGGGTGGATTATTAATCGCTAATTCAATGCAACGCGCAGTGTCTTGAATGTGAATAAAGGCGCGGGTTTGTTCGCCGCTACCATACACTGTTAATGGATACCCTATAGCAGATTGTATCATAAACCGATTGAGTACCGTACCATAGACACCATCATAATCGAAACGATTAATCAATCGTTCATCCAATCGGGTTTCTTGGGTTTGGGTTCCCCAGACATTGCCTTGATGTAAATCAGTAATACGAATCCCGTTATTTTTATTATAGTAATGAAAAAAAAGTTGATCCTGCGCTTTGGTCATGTGATAAATACTTTCCGTGTCGGGCGGATAAAGTATTTCTTGATTGACCAGTTCACCAGAGTGAGATTCGACTTTAATATTCAAATAGCCTTCAGGAATTTGCATTTCCGTCGTGTGATAACCATAAACGCCTATTGAGCCTAAATGCACTAAGTAAATATCTTTGCCCGATTCTGCAATCGCACACAATAGATTATGGGTGGCATTGAGATTATTGTCAACCGTATAGCGTTTAGTACGCTCAGACAGGGTTGAATAAGGCGCGGCACGTTGCTCCGCAAAATGGACAATCACATCCGGTTGAAAATCTTTGACGAACGAGAAAAAAAGGTAATATTCCTTCGCAATATCAATGTTGAAAAACAGAATTTCTTTACCCGTCAATTCTTTCCACGCATTGAGACGGGTATGAATTGACGTAATGGGTGTAAGAGTTTCCACATCTAGTTCAACATCTATCTTTCGCCGAGACAAATTATCGACTATGGCCACTTCGTGGCCTTTTTTGGAAAAATGCAGGGATGTTGGCCAACCACAAAAACCATCACCGCCCAGTATAACTATTTTCATTCTTATTTATCGCCGTGTTATTCTGAAAACTTCGGAAAAGTCTGTCTTTAAGCTGCGCGATCAATTCAGATTGAACCGTAATATCAAGGCACGGAATACGATGCGCCACACACGCTCCTTGGGTTTTTGGGTGGCAACAATGACAGCATCGATACCGTCTAGTGCTTCATTGATACTTTCCCGGTTATTGACATTGACATAACGAGTATTGACCTCTTCCCCCAATGACTTGGCGAATTTTCTGCCACGTTCTATTTTATAGTCGCCAACAACCAGTGAATGGGGGCCAAATAAACGCACGACTTGTCTGCAAATAAATTGACCAACACCACCTGATGCACCAGCGACTAGCACACGCTTTGTCTCAGATGATTTCATATTCTTTTTCAATTTTCCAATTCATTTAGGATTGACGCATTGACAGATTTAAACTTTTATGCTCTCGCTTAAATACCAAGGGTTTAATATTGTGACTGATAACTCAATTTCACGCAAAAGTATAGCTTCGCTCAACTTTTGCGTGGTGTCAGATTTTTAACCCTTTTTATATGGTGTAATATTATTTTCAACCAATTGATTTTTATTGAGAATTTCACATTTCACGCAAAAGTATAGCTTCGCTCAACTTTTGCGTGAAATACAGTTTTGCGCGCAAAACTTTTGCGTGAGCCTTCGGTGCGCGAAGCTAAATATATTTATTATAAATTTATCAATGCGTAAGTCCTATCATTATTCAAATGACTCTATACAAAAACGCTTTTTGGATGAATACCAAAAATAGTGTCCATCCAAAAACGCTATCAATAACTTATTCGGCACTTGGGTCATTGAATGGAATTGATTAAATCATCAATTTTGAAGCAAAATAAATACAAGAATTAAAGATTTTTGATTTCCAATGAGCTTGACAAATAGGGGCAACCACAAGGGATTGCCCCTACATACCCATTTTTTTGTAGGGCAATCCCTTGTGGCTGCTCTTGTGTGAAGCTTTCTAAACGATACGACCCAAGTGCCACTTATTCTTAAGGGGCAATACCAAAGGAATAGCCCCTTCAACAATTATTCAACGGGGCAATCCGTAGCGTAAGCCCCTCCGTTTCAACAATTAAAGTAAATGCGACACAAGTCCATCAGCCAATTTAGGTTCAAACCAAGTTGATTTAGGGGGCATAATTTTTTCGGCATCGGCAACGGCCATCAAGGCTTGCATACTGGTCGGATACAGAGCAAAGGCAAGGGCCATCTCGCCGCTATTAACCCGCTTTTCTAATTCCGCTAACCCGCGAATACCCCCAACAAAATCAATACGTTTATCGCGGCGCTGATCAACAATGCCTAACACCGGGGCCAAAAGATGATCAGTTAATAAACTCACCTCAAGGCTGGCGACAGGATCATCCGTGGGTATTTTGGAAGCTATACACTTTAAATGATACCATTGCCCACTCAAGTACATACCCAATTCGCCGTTGTTTTGCGGTTTAACCGCATTTGAACTAGGACTCACATCAAAATTTTCGGCGACACGACTGAGAAAGTCGGAGACACTCAAACCATTTAAATCTTTGACAACTCTGTTATAATCCAAAATTTGTACTTGGTTGTCTGGAAACATCACAGTGAGAAAATAATTATAGGGTTCCTCACCGGTATGCTGTGGATTATCGTTCTGCCGTTTTTCGGTTACACGGGCCGCTGCGGCCGAGCGATGATGTCCGTCGGCAATATACAAACAATCCATAGCATCAATGGTTGTCGTAATCGTGTCTATAAGACTTGGCTCCTCTACAACCCAAAGGCTATGAACCACACCATCATCGGCTGTCTGATTAACGACAGGCGGGGGTAAAGTCACCGTCTTGACAAGCGCGTCGATGACCGAATGTTGTTTATAACTCAAAAAAACGGGGCCAGTTTGCGCGTTGAGCGCATCAATTTGACGTACCCTATCATCTTCTTTTTCTGGCCGAGTCAATTCATGTTTACGAATACGATTACTGTTATAATCAGCCACATTCGCAACCGCCACTAAACCGATTTGCTGATGATTGCCCATCTTCAAACCATACAAATAATAACAAGGTACGGCATCTTGTTGAAGGATGCCAGCATTGAGCATCTTTTGCCAATTCTCAACCCCTTTGGCATACACCGCATCGCTAAACGGATCGGTATCCGGTGGCAAATCAATTTCGGGTTTAGAAATATGTAGAAAACTCCAATGCCGCCCGTCAGCACGTTGACGTGCTTCCTCACTATTCAGTACATCATAAGGCGGTGCAATGACATCAGTGACATAAGACGGATTCGGACGTAAACCAGCAAAAGGACGAATGAGCGACATAATTGTTAATTGTTAATTGTTAATTGTTAATGATTAATGATTAAACCCTTACGGGTTTTGTTATTTTAGCTTAGTTTCACCAAATTTATTGGATATTTGACATGCCTATTAAACAACCTTCAGATCCCTTTATTAGGGACAGAATCAAAGTCGTTGGAAATGCTCACCCAGCCACAAAATGGGCAACGATCATTGGCATCGTTGTCATTGTCGGCTCACTTGGGGCAGGAGCAATAGGTTATTTTTCCCCTGAAACCTTTCAAAAAATGAACCTATTTAGCGGCACAACAACCGCTGACAATTCAAACAACACAACAGAGAGTACCCCAGCCACCGCGCCTGACAGTGCCCTCCCCTCTCAAGTCACGACAGAAGGCCCTGAAACAAGCGCAAAGGCATCACCGGAACCCCGTTCAAGTGTTCAATTGTCAAGCCATAGCGAAACGGCCGAGCCAGTCGTGCAACCTGAACCCGTTCCCCAACCACCCATAGTCACCCCATCGGTGTCTCAGACACCTACGGAGTCAGCGAACCGCGTTAGCGCTTTAGCTAACCCCCCAAGCTCTGAAGTGGTTTTGAAACCGGCTGAACCAGCGCCTGAATTAGACGCACACACCTCAAAAAAGGTCAAACGCTTATTAGCAGAGGCCGAAGATCAGATTGCCAAATTGCGACTCACATCGCCTCAAGGTGACAATGCTTATGAAACTTACCAAGCTGTCGCCAAAATCGCCCCACAACACGCGCAACCGGTATTAGATTCTATCGTGACGTGGTATTTTCAGCAAGGCGAAAAGTATATTCGCAAAGGTAGGCTGACTCAAGCAAAGCGTCGCAGTGCTTATGGCATGTACAAAAAAATGAGTGAAATTGCACCCCACCATCAGCATACCCAAACACTGTTCAATAATATTTTTGACGCACTCAAGCAACGTGCACAGTGGCAAATCGAAAACGATGGCCTGATAGCCCCCAAAGATAAGAATGCCTATAGCACTTATCAAGAAATGTTGACCATTGCCCCCGATGCAAAAGACACACAACGTTTATTTAATACCATTATTGATCACTTGCTCGCTAGGGCGAAAGGGCAAATGGCAAAAAAGAACTACACCACGCCAAACAATGACAACGCCGCTTATACCTATAAGCAGATATTAAAAATATCGGAAAACAACCCTGAAGCCCTAGAGGGAATCAATAAGATTGTTAAAGAATATTACAAATTGGCCCTCACAAAACGGGATCAAGGCCGATATAAAGGCAGTATGACTTGGATTACACGAGGCCTACTGGTTGATCCGGATAATCCCGAATTAAATCAATTGAGACTAGAAGTGAGAGAAAAATTGCGCTAGATCAGTTCCACATTTCACGCTTAAGTTTCGCGAAGCGAAACTTAAGCGTGAAATAAAGTTTTTGCGCGCAAAAACTTTTGCGTGGAAATCAGTTATCTTGATTTCGAGTCCAAGATTTATCTTGACTTGGAGTTCAAGATTTATCTTGACTTGGAGTCCAAGATTTATCTTGGGTTGATTTATCTTGACTTGGAGTCCAATATTTATCTTGACTTGGAGTTCAAGATTTATCTTGACATTAAAATCCAATGCAACATTAGGACGTTTTGGATCTATTATAAATATGTATCAACTCAAAATAGCTATAGACAGCCCAACTCAAACTCCCACCAATATTTTACAAATCGCTGTTCCAACACCCCTATATAATCATTTTGATTATCTGCCACCGCCTGGAACCGATATCAACCAATTGCGCCCAGGAATACGTTTACGTGTGCCATTTGGCAAATCACGTACTGAGGTAGGCATACTACTGGCCGTTGTAGATAAAACCGACGTTCCCCTTGAAAAAATCAAAGCGGCCGAAGCGATTCTCGACTCAACGCCCGTATTGCCAGAAACTGACTTAGATTTATTACAATGGGCCAGCAATTACTACCATCATCCCATTGGTGATGTGATTTCAACAGCCTTACCCTCCAGCCTGAATAAAGGACAACTGGCCAATATGGCCTTCCTATCAGGTTGGAAACTGACAGCCGAAGGCACTACCCTTCAAGTCGATGAACTGCCTAAAACTGCCCATAAACAAAAAGCCGTCTTAAACTTATTACAACAATATCCAGAAGGACTGACTCAAGCCGCCATAACCACCCGTTTGTCCAATACCAGCTCAACCTTGCGTAGCTTGGAAAAAAAAGGCTTGATCGTTCATCAAGCCATTGTTCATTATACACCAAGCGCCGATGACGAGCGTCATAAGACATCCCCTTTGGCGCTTAACGCGGCCCAAAAGCGAGTCGTCAATCAAGTTTGCAACAAACTTGAACAATTCTACCCTTGTTTACTGGATGGCGTAACCGGCAGTGGCAAAACAGAAGTCTATTTACACATCATTCAAAAAGTGATAGAACAAGGCCGACAAGCCCTCGTCTTAGTGCCAGAAATCAATCTCACACCGCAAACCGTCAACCGTTTTAAACAACGTTTTACCGTACCCATTGCCGTCTGGCATTCCAAACTGAATAACACTGAACGCCTACAAACTTGGTTACAGGCTCGTGATGGACTCGCCTCAATTATCATAGGCACACGCTCCGCAATCTGGACGCCCTTAGCCCATCCCGGCATTTTTATTGTTGACGAAGAACATGATGCCTCCTACAAACAACAAGATCATTTTCGTTATTCGGCGCGTGATATAGCCGTTGTGCGGGCACAACGTGCCCAAGTGCCCATACTGCTAGGCACAGCCACACCCTCACTAGACACCTTGTACAACGCACAACAACAACGCTACCAACATTTCATTCTCCCAGAACGCGCCGGCGCGGCAGTACATCCCACATTTCACATTGTTGATATGCGCCAACAACCCCGCCGAGAAAGCATATCGCAAGCCTTAAAAAAAGCCATAAACCAACGTTTAGCCGCACATCAACAGACCCTCTTATTTATCAATCGTCGTGGCTACGCACCCACTTTAACCTGTTATCAATGCGGCTGGGTAGCCTTTTGTGAACATTGTGATGCCCGTCTCACCTATCACGAAACAACCAAGGAATTACAATGTCACCATTGCGGAGACATCCGTCCACCTGACAAACACTGCCCCAAATGTCAACACCCAAAACTCTATTTATTAGGGCAAGGCACAGAGCGTATTGAAGAACATTTACAAAATGAATTTAAAGAAGCCCGGATTTTACGCATAGACAGCGACAGCACCAGTCGTAAACACGCCATGGCCGAGCTATTAGAACGCATCCATCAAGGTGAAGTTGATATACTAGTCGGTACTCAAATGTTGGCCAAAGGCCATCATTTTCCTAAAGTCACCTTAGTCGGCCTGATCAACATTGACGGCGGCTTATATGGCCTTGATTTTCGCGCACCAGAACGCATGGCACAATTATTAGTACAAGTCGCCGGACGCGCCGGACGTGCCGATGATCCGGGCCAAGTCATCATTCAAACCTACCACCCCGATCACCCCTTATTCACCCATCTCATTCGTCACGGTTATGCCTCATTTGCAGATGCCACATTAAAAGAACGCCAACAAGCCGCCTTTCCACCCTATACCCGCTTAGCCTTGTTACGTGCCGAATCGCTAGAACCGCGATTTGCCATGGACTTTCTCAACAAAGCAAAAGCACAAACAGAACCCTTTTTAAGTGACAATGTTCAATTATGGGGGCCCGTTCCCGCACCGATGGAAAGACGAGCAAAATGGTATCGCGCACAACTCTTATTGCAATCTATGCAACGAGAGCATTTACACCGATTACTCTCTCAATGGTTACCAACGCTTCCTAGCTCAACAAATAAAATCCGTTGGTCAATAGATGTCGATCCGCAGGATTTGTTTTAGCCGTTTTTGTAGGGGGCCGGTAACGGGTTATTGTTGCCCACCATTCCCCTAAAAACAGGAAAATAAACGCTTCAGTCCGCTAAAGAGCCCTTAAAAATATCTTTTTCACTTAAGAAGTTTTTGCGTGAAATGATGTGAAATTGCGGACTGAAGCGTTATTTGTTCTTGGTTTTTTGAGGGCATGAAGGCACGACGGCAACTTAAACTGCCGGATTTTCAAAGGTTATCAGTAATCAATTAAATAAAGCCTCCCTGTTGCAATCGATTCAAAATGGCTTTATTGATGTGCGCGTCCGGCATTTCCGTTTCACCACGCTCAAACCAATAACGCTGACGCTGAAAGTATCACGCGCTTCATGGGTTGATGTCGCGATCACACTTAAACGATGAGCAAAATGAGCGCGGCCAGTATTCGCCGTAAAACAAATCTCATTGAGAGACAAAGCCGAATGAGCAATCATGAATTTTTCATATCGTGCAGCTAATTGTTTTAAAGCCTCTGCCGTCTTAGCCGATAAGGCTAACACCTGAAAATCTCCCTTTTTCAAAGGCCTCAGTGCCTGTAATGAAATAACTTGGTCATTTTCGATGAGAAATCTTGTCATTCCAATTACCCTGAAATTTATAATATTTGTAGATATTGACCTGTTCTAACTCTTCATCATAAATTGACCAAGTTATTTCTTTACAGACACTCATAACCTGAGACGCTTCACACTTCTCGGATAACTTTTCTTTGCCCCAGTTTTTGCGCGCAAAAACATAACTGATTTTCACGCAAAAGTTTTGCGCGCAAAACTTTTGCGTGAAACTGATAATTCACTGACAATCAGATGAGCATTGGTAGCCCCCAAAACCGAATGAATTGATGCCCGCTGTTGGCTGTTGGCCGTTGGCTGTTGGCTGTTGGCTGTTAGCTGTTGGCTGTTGGCTGTTGGCTGTTGGCTGTTGGCTTTTTCGCTTGTGTTGGCTTTTTCGCTTGGCTAAAATTTATCAAGATCAGTAATTTCGCCCGTCGCTAAATACAATTCCCATTCTCGTTCGTGTTCCTCTGCCAAGATTTTCTCCAACGCCGACGGTTTAACACGCTCAATCGCTTTACCATCAGTGCTGCTGCGCTGCGTAACGCGGATTTCACGACATGAATAAACTGATAATTCAATCGGAAAAACGCGCTGGTAATAAATGTGCGTATAATCTTTGTATTCACCTGCGACACGAATCGTCACTTGTTTCGTTTTAAAGCGCCACCCCAATTGATGAATATGCGTTTCAATGTCTTCGAGATTATCAGCGAAAACATGTAAATCAATGTCGCTACCGCACCGAACATGCCCTGTACTCACAGAGCCAATTAATCTGGGGTCGAAAGGTTTAAGCACTAACATTGTTTCAAGCGCAATCACGCGCATAGCAAAAAGGCGGTGTTGACTAAATTCGCCTTCGGTAAGTTGAACCAATTCTTGCAGCGCCGCTTTAATCTCACCATTGGAAGGTAAATCTTGAGGGCGATAGCACATTTTTTTGTCGCCACCGCGCCCAAATAAGCGTTTAGCCGCAAGACGCTTGGCATTAAAATATTGATCGACTCCTTCTTCGTACATCAAACGAGCAGCCTGATGAGCAAGGTTTTGGCGAAGTTGTGAAGTATATTGTTTTCTCATAGCACTGATTTATGAGCGTATCATAAATGCGAATATTAAGTTGAAAAATAACCCATTAACAGGTGGGTAAAGCTTTGCTACACCCAAATGACGTTCTTGATTTAATGGCATTGGAGCAAAGATCATTTGACAGAGAAATTGATCCTAAGCTTTTAAAAAGGATTAAATTGAAAACCGGATAAGCATATCGAGTAGGTAGAACTGTGCGACACCCTAACGAACTTTATCTAAGTTCCTGATTGTCATAGTAATACGCAGTCTCGCTGCGAAATAAAAGACTCTTCGAGTGCGTCATCAGGATATCAATAGCTTTGAGAGGGGTAATAACGGTAGCATGAGGCGAACGCCCTTTTAAATCCCAAGCACGTAATCGTTCAAGCTCACGGAGTTGGGGCGTATTGCGTAGCCAATGGCGAGTGCGTCGGGGCGCTTTGAGCAAATGTAAATGATGCCTGATAAGCCACACGATGCGGGGAGAAAGCAAGCCTTCCAATTCATCAGCACCGATTTCGGCATGTTTTTGAGTATTAACCGCTTTGCCAATATCGTGCAAAAGTGCAACGGCCCACAACTGTGGATCATCACAAGCTTTGTGCGCCAATTGGAAGACTTGGAGAGAATGGTAGAGGGCATCCTTTTCGGGATGATAACGCGGATGCTGACGAACCCCCTGAAGGGCAGTCAGTAAAGAATAAAGATGTTTTTCAAGGAATAGCGACAAATTGTCAGTATTCTCATGGGGTATCAAAGTAACAGGCTGATCAGCCAAAAGTGGATTAATATTAATACATTGTTTGTTTCTCATATTCAACCGGGCTGCCCCGGCGGGCTTGGTCACAATAAAAAATGAAAAATGAACAAATGAGTTCATTGAACAACATTAATAAAAAGCCGCGAATATTACCCTATTTCAAGACTGTTGTCTATTGGTGATGTCGATTTTTGATTTGTATAACGTTTTATAATCGCGCCATATCGTACCACTTAATTATAATTGTGAAATTTATAATTAATTTATCATGCCATTTTTTTATTAAAAATCATATAATTATACTCTGTGGCACTCTGAAAACTTCGTTACCTCTGTGTTGAAAAAGATTCGCCCCTACGCAAAGCAAATGTTTCCCCTAATCCTTCATCTTCACTACAGGTTGGATTTTTGACAGCCAAATCAGTTCGGATTTGGGAGGGAAGTGGATGTGATACGACTCAGGCAGAATGGGAGTTATTGATGAAGACGACAACATTGGCTAATTGAATAGCGTTTAAAAAAAATAACGCAAAAGACGTTTTCACGCGTGAAAAAGAGACGCAAGAGATGCAAAAGATAGGTATTTGTTAAGGCTCCTTTAGCGCCCTTTAGCGCCTTTAGCGCCTCTTGCGTTTATTTTCCGGTTTTGAGTAACGGCCAAAAGCTCATTCAAACTCAAGTTTGCAACGCCAATTCAAACTGTGTAGTTATCAGTGACAAAAGTGGGCTAAACCATCATACCATTCTCTAAAAATGGGACATTTATTTCTGACGGTTTCAACCTCAATTTGTCCTAATAATATTGGTGTATGCACCCCTTTACTGAATATATCCTTACACTCGTGCTTCTGAGTCGATTCAATCAGTGCATCTGAGAGTTTATCTTGACAACAATCTCTATCAAAATCATACTCGCTAAAAGATTCTGGTGCTTCAAACCCAATCTGTTTCTCGTGACTTAACCACCAACGCAATGCTAGATGACATCCACGAAAATCGTTATGTTTAGCAATCGTGTTTTCCCAGTCTGCGATAAGCCAAGCCTCTAATTCAGGTGCCGCAAATCCGACTAAACGTTTGATGTTTTTGGCCTCTGTCACCACATTAATCGCTTCTAAAAATAATTGGGCTTGTTTCTCTTTATCACGACAATCTAAATCATCTATAGTTTGTCAGATACATAAGTTGGCATTGAACATAGTGGATATCAATGCTTTGATAACTGATAACTGATAACTGATAACTGATAACTGAAAAACCAAACTACCAAGGCCAACCTCCTATATCTGGATCACCGACGCGATAGAGATCGCCTAATTGCCATCCTTCTTCAAGGGCCTTTGACAGTCGTTGTCGGGAGAGCTGTTTCGGCGCAAAGTGATCTTTTTCTCTGCAAAAGCATAAGACATTTTCCAGATGATCTGTAAAATGATCTAGCAAATCTGGGCTATGGGTTGTCACAATCACTTGGGTTTTTCTAGCCGCTTTTTTTATCCAAGCAGCCAAGGTATTCATCCAAGCCACATGTAAGCCTAATTCCGGTTCATCAATGACAAGTAGTGGAGGTAGGCGCGGTGAATTCAAAATGATTGCCCAACAGAGCATTCGCACGGCACCATCGGACATTTCATTCAGATAAAACGGTTCCTCAATCCCTTCAAAATACCATTCTATGGTGAGCCCTAGTCGGCCCGACGGAATGGCCCTAACCCGACGGGTGGTGGGTAAAATGGTTTTCATGGCCTGATTAATCGTTTCTTCAAAATCAATCGTTTGATTACTCAGATTAAACAAAATTAATGATAAATTTTCGCCAGAAGCTGAAAGCAAAGCCTCTTGTCCTCCAATTTTGGGTTCTGAATTGAGAATTTTGGTTAAGTTCATATAATTGGCATTATAAAAACGCCACTGTGCGATGGTTTCCATTAGGTGCCGTCGTACTTTATACAATGGGGCGCTTTCTGGAGAAATCGTGCTATTCTCAAGTAACTTGGTCAAACTGATTAAGGCTAAATCGTTGATAGGCACATTATCCAATGATTCAAAATGGTGGCCCTCTTTTGGAGACTTTTGATTGAATAGTGACACCACCCCTTTGCCACTTTCTTTCTCATGACATTGGTAATAATAGAAGGGTTTGTCAGTCGTGTTGTCCGCTGCACCTCTCGTATGCAGTACTTCTCGGTATAGGGTAACCCGTCGGCCATCAGTCGGAATATCCAACTCAAGTTCAAGAACGTTGTTTTTAGGCATCACGTCGCTTGGACACCATTCAAAGGCCATAAGAACACGTTCTGGCCGCGCTATTTTGCCATCCAATATCTTGGCACCTCCTAAATGATCAAGGGCTGCTTCAAATCCAGTCGGGCCAATATCAACACCGGCCGTGACACATTCTGTTAAAAATTGGAATAGCGCAATAAAATTACTATTTCTGCAACAGTTTGGGCAATCAAAATATTTAAGCGATGCAACGAAACAGCCTCGTTCATCGTCAAGTTTTTATAATGGTTAATAAATAGGTTTTGAATAAACGGATAGGGCATGATTATGAGTTTTCTCCTACAAGCAGTATTGACTCAGCGGTTTGACTTTTTCGTTATACATCAGTTTTTAAATATAATCCGTCAATTTTAATGAGAATGGTGGGCAATAAACACACGTTACCCACCCTACATAGAAGTTATGCCTGTGTGCAGCAGTATACCCCCCCTTATTTCAAAGGTGGATTTTGGTGATTCAGATTAGCAAGTTGTGCAAAGGCTTGAAGGCTCAAGGTTTCTGCACGCGCTTGTGGATCAATCCCTGCGCCTTCTATCTGTACTGCATCCAATATAGTTTTTAAGGTATTGCGTAATGTTTTTCGCCGCTGTGAGAAGGCGAGTGTGACGATTTGTGCAAATCGTTTTTGATTCAGCACGTCTACTGGCGGAATGCTATGGGGAATCAATTGAACAATACTTGAATTAACTTTCGGGGGCGGATAAAAAGCGCCTGGACTGACATCGAATAACTTCTTGATCTCACAATGGTATTGCAACATGACGGATAAACGGCCGTATTCAGATGATGCGGGGGCCGCGATCATACGTTCTACCACTTCTTTTTGCAACATGAAAAACATATCTTGAATGTGGTTAGCATTCTTGAGCAAATGAAATAATAAAGGGGTAGAAATATTATAGGGTAAATTGCCGACAATGCGTAAAGGTTGCGAATCAGCAATTAACTGTTTAAAATCATAAGTTAAAACATCGGCTTGATGGATGCGTAATTGATTGAATGATAAAGTTTTTTGTCTCAATAATTCAATCAAATCGCGATCAAGTTCTATGACATCCAGTGGACAGCCATATTGAAGTAAAGGTAATGTCAAGGCCCCTTTGCCTGGCCCGATTTCAACTAAATGTTGTTCCGGTTGAGGCGCAATACTGGTGACAATGCGTTGGATAATGTGCTGATTATGGAGAAAATGTTGTCCAAAACGTTTTCTGGGAATGTGGGTGGTTTTCACAATGAATACTTTAGTTCAACGAATTGATAAATAAAGGAATTTTGGGTGTAGGGAAATAAACGGAGCCTTCGCGACTATTGCGTGTCTTGCTCGGTTCGATATAACTTTTGAAGCTTATCTTTTAATTCGTTAAAGTTAGGATGTTCATAATTGTAGGGTTCATTTGGATAGCCCATTTTATAAATCTGATTGATAATAGATTTGTGATTCTCTTTTGACATAAAGTTAGAGCAATCCAAAAAATGTGTGATACAGGATTTTTGTTCTTCTGAGAGTGTCGAAAAAATAAGCGATTCTAAATATCCACTATTCGTTTTATAATCGCGTATTATAATGACATCACTAACACTACTCAGCCCAAGCTTGTCTATTAGCTGATTAATTTCTTGATGACACAATTCATATCCGCCATAGCGTGAATCATTTTCCTCATAATCCGCATCAAGCACAAAAAGTAATCTCTTTAATTGATCGCTATCAACCAATTGCGTGATCATCTTATATTTTTGAATTACAAAGAAATTATTTTTACAACCCATTATTTCAAAATCACCTGCCTTATCTTCTATTCCAATATGGGATAAGAGGCCCAAAATAAATTTCTTATCGGTTTTCCCTTCACATATAATTCTTACCATCCTCTCACCTCATGATTTTGAGACATTTCATGCGTTAACCAATCAAAATCATACGTGACAGCTTTGCTCTGGTTTTCCTTGTCTCTCACCAAAGTGGTTAATGAAATATCTTTTTGATCTAACCTTTTGGCTTCTTTATAATAACTTTCTATCATTTCTTTTGAGTGGGTAGACGCAAAGATTTGGCAATTCGCTTCTTTAGCAGTATTAAAAACGATTTCCCATAGTTTATTATAATGAAGATAATGAATGCCGTCTTCAATTTCATCAATAAAACAAGCGCCTTCTTGCGATGCCCAAATGGCACAAATGAGTGTAATGAATCTCTTGATGCCCTCTCCAAACTCAGATAAGGATATCCAGCCTTCATCTCTATTTAACAGAAACAATTTAGGCTCACCTAAAATCAAGTCAAATTCGACTATGTTTTCATCAAAATGCTCAGCTAGGGATTGATTCAGCCATTCTTTTTTTCTAGCCATTTGAATTTTTGAAAAGAGAAATGATAATGTCTCATCATTGATAGAAAATGAAGGGATAAATTGAATGTTGCTTCTATCAACCATTACCGTTCCATTGTCTACCCGTTTTTGAATTTCAAAACGAGAATACGTTTGACTGATGCCATTCACTTCTAAGCGTATCGCGTCGTTTTCGACATGAAAAGCGGTTGTATTGATATTTGACTGAATCGTGAGATCATTTGAATCCTTCGCATGTCTTAAATCGGAAAGTGCTATGCGACTCGAATGCGTCTCAAGATAACAAGTTCTCATTTTTTTGAGCTTGATGAGTGAAGTCAAATAATGTTCAATATCACGACTGACTAAGTTGATATAGCCCGATTCTAGCAAACTGGTTTTGCCAACATTGTTTTTGCCAGCAATCAAGTTGATTTGCGTTAAGCCGTCTATTTTAAAGTCATAGAAGGTTTTAAAATTACTGATGCTGATTTCAATTAGCTTATGTTCAGACGCATCATGATGATGACGAGAATAATCTTTATACCATTTATCAATCAGTTGATAGCTTTGAGTTCGATAATCGACGGCTTTCGTTAGGATTGAACGCAGTTGAGGCATTTTCAAATGAGCCCCGACATTTCTTTCCTGATAGGCACTGTAATAATCAAGGAGGGTGATAGGATATCGATGTTTATACCACACCTGTTCTAAATCATGCTGACTAAAAACATAGTTGCCCACTATTTTGACAAGCGCAATTGGTGTGACTCCATTTCTGATTAAGACAATATCAAAGACTTTGATTTCAAGGAAAGCGTGTAGTATGCCTTTCCAAGTGCCCCCTTTATATTGAGCAATCTCATCTGTCGTCCATTGTGTTAAGGGTTTTGAATCATTCTCAACCTCCTCACACGGATCCAAATCAATACCGATAAAACCGGATTTCAACCTATTAATGATATCCGTATTATCTGGCTTATTATCTTTCTGTAATTGCATTAACCAATAGTTCATTTATTAATTCCTCTTTGACAATTTATCATTGGAACGATTAAATAAAAATCCAACAGGTTCATCTGTTCCCGTTGAACGTATATGAATAAACAAACCTTTAGGAGCCGTTTGAAAATCTTTAGGAAAATCTTCTCGCCTTAGATCAGGATTAGGTTCCAAAGCAGCTAAGCATTTGAGCAAAGTCGTTTTCCCTACCCCATTATCTCCAAGAATAATTGTCCAACGCGCCGGTTTACCCTTGCCATCGGATAAATCAAGTGTTTGTATATCACCAAAACAGCGTACATCTACAACTCTCAAGTCTAAAAAATAAACCGGGGCATCATTTTCAGTAATATTAGTTAAGGCATTGATAGTGTTCATAAAAAGGATTAAAACCGATAACTACAAGGATTGTATAATCGATGCGGATTAAAACCGATAACTACAAGGATTGTATATAAAAAAGGGCACCGTTCAATTCTCTGTTTACTGTTTACGACTTAAAAACTGATAAATCGTCTATTTTTTTACCACCAAAAACACGACAAACGCAAACCTATTTTTTCGCGAAAGGATAGGCAAAAGGGCGAACCTACGTCTTCGCCCTTATCGTTCTAGATAATAGGGGTTTTAATTCGTTTATCCACGTCATCAGTTGTACTTGATTTATGATTCCGTTGCCCCGTTTTTTTCAAATACACCAACAACAGCGAAATAGCGGCTGGCGTGATGCCTGGAATCCGTGAAGCTTGTCCAACTGTCGTCGGGCGATATGACATCAATTTTTGGCACACTTCGTTGGAAAAGCCTGATACCAACTTGTAATCCATATTGACGGGTAAAACGGTTTCCTCATAACGGCGTAAACGGGCAATTTCTACCTGTTGCCGTTCAATGTAACCGCTATATTTTTCTTGTATCTCAACTTGTTGTTGAATGTCTTTTGGAACATTCTCGGCTGCTACGGATGATAAACGCAGTAGATGTTCATAAGTCACTTCTGGGCGACGCATTAATTCTAAACAATTGATTTCTTTGCGTATTGTCGTTATCTCTCGTATCGCGCTGGCATCGTCTTTGGGCCTAATCCACAATTGACTCAGGCGTTGTTTCTCGGCTTCAATGGCCGCTTCTTTGGCTTCAAAAGCTTGCCATTGCGCGTCATTGACTAAGCCTAAGCTTTGCCCTATTTCGGTTAAACGTAAATCGGCATTATCTTCGCGTAATAATAAACGATATTCGGCGCGACTGGTAAACATGCGATAAGGTTCATTAGTGCCTCGCGTGATGAGATCATCAATCATGACTCCGATATACGCTTCATCACGACGTGGGCTCCACGGCGAATCGCCTTGTACTTGTCGGGCCGCATTCAAGCCAGCAATTAAACCTTGTGCAGCGGCTTCTTCATAGCCAGTGGTTCCATTGATTTGGCCTGCAAAAAACAGCCCACCAATGACTTTGGTTTCTAAACTGGGTTGCAAATCACGCGGATCAAAAAAGTCATATTCAATCGCATAACCGGCGCGGGTAATATGCGCTTTTTCAAAGCCAGTGATGGTACGCACTAGGGCTAACTGAATATCAAAGGGTAAACTGGTTGAAATGCCATTCGGATAAACTTCAAACGTTTCCAAACCTTCAGGTTCGACAAAAACTTGATGCGAATCTTTATCCGCAAAGCGGACGATTTTATCTTCAATGGAGGGACAATAACGGGGGCCGACGCTTTCAATCACGCCGGTGTACATGGGTGAGCGATCCAATCCAGACTCGATAATCTTATGGGTACGTTCATTGGTACGAGTCAGATGACACGGTATTTGGCGCGGATGTTGGCTGGCTTCACCGAAAAAGGAAAAGACAGGTACGGGTTCATCCCCAGGTTGCTCTTCCATCACAGCATAATCTAGGCTACGACTGTCTAAACGGGGCGGTGTACCGGTTTTAAGGCGTTCCACGCGAAGCGGTAATTCACGTAAACGCTGCGCCAAGGCATTCGCCGGCGGATCGCCAGCACGTCCACCCTGATAATGGGATAAACCAATATGAATCAAACCGCCTAAAAAAGTACCTGTCGTGAGTACGACAGTGGGCGCAAAAAATCGAATACCGGCTTGTGTCACCGCGCCAATAACCCGATCATTTTCCACGATTAAATCATCAACCGCTTGTTGAAACAGTTGTAAATGCGGTTGCGTTTCAATCGCTTTTCGCACCACGGCTTTATATAAAACACGATCCATTTGAGCGCGGGTAGCGCGAACCGCAGGGCCTTTACTGGCGTTGAGCATACGAAATTGGATACCGGCTTGATCGGCCGCACGCGCCATTAATCCGCCCAAGGCATCAATTTCTTTAACCAAATGCCCTTTACCAATGCCGCCAATAGCGGGATTGCAAGACATTTGGCCCAAGGTTTCAATGTTATGCGTCAACAATAGGGTACGCACGCCCATTCGGGCCGCGGCTAATGCCGCTTCAGTACCCGCATGCCCGCCACCTATTACAATGACATCAAAATGTTCTGGATAATCCATTGTTCAGTTATCAGTTATCAGTTGTCAATTGTCAATTCTCATATCAATTCTCAAGAACTTAAACAAAATCAGTGCAAAATAAATTCTCCACTGCAAAATAAATTTGGAACGAAGCCGCAATATTTTGCTTTGGTTGGAGTGCCAAATTTATTTTGCTTTGGTTTGATTGGAGTATTTATTTTGCTTTGGTTTTCGTTCCAACTAAAGTTGGAACGAAAAGCCGCAATAGTTAATACAAAGTGACTTATGCTATATCAACTTTTTTTTCTAACAATCAACACTTCATTTGTGTTCTTCAAAAATTCAAAATCAACCTTTCTGATCTCAAAATCAAGGTGATGACAGCTGTCATCATTCAGCTGTTTGTCCAGATAACGTGATCGGGTTCCGTTATAATGAATCAGTGGAAAAATTCTAAGTTCACCGGATGTGACTCTTGAGAGTTCCAAAATACTGTCTCGGTGAAAGGCATAATCAAACATGCCCTCGTATAAGAACAGAAAGTAGGAGACTAAGCTTAAAGTCAATTCATCATTTTGAAAGGATAATTTTGGGAGCGATGCTGCGATGTAATGTGTTGGATAATTAATAACGTTAGTAGAAGAGACTTCGTATTCATGATCTCGCATTTGCGCTTCAGCGTTTTGCATAATAAGCGATATCTCATCAAGCGTTAGGATGTGTTTGCGTAAATATAACATCAGTGCATTACGAAACTCGCTACGCCATAAAAATGGGGCTACCCAGTTAGAATCACGATTAAAAGTTTGTTCAGCTTGTATAGAATATTCGCTGAACAAATAAAAGTATAGCAGGATATCAGGATATTGGTATCAACAACGATCATAATCGCCCCTCATATTTTGCTTGAAGTAGTTCTTCGTTTGTGACTAAATGCCCTTTAGTCTTTTCTCTTAAAGCACGGGCTTTGGCGAGGATTGTTGCTTGTTTTTGCTGTTGACTAGTAGAAAAGCGGTTTTCAAGACAAATCAGAATTTCATTATTGAGGCTACGGTGATGTTGTGTCGCTGCTTGTCTGATTTGTTCGTAGACATCAGGTGGAAGATTTTTGAGTGTTATATCTGGCATAAGAAAAATTCCAAAAAGGTTTTAAGGTTGCCTGTGGTTTTGATTATTCGTTTAGATGGGAATGGTGGGCAACAAACAGCCGTTACCTGCCCTAAATGGTGGACAACAAAAAGCCGTTACCGGCCCATACATTGATTTAAATGGCTTGCCCCGTTGAAAGATGTCTTTCACGCTTGCTGAAAATGCAATATCTATTATACACGGGCTTGCTTTGCTTTACCGCCTACCAATTTACTTCGCTTGTTTCGTGTCGGCTTACCCACAGGCCAAGTATCTCCCACTATAACTTCAAGCGAATGACAATCTAAAATGTCATTTTGATTAAAATGCTCGACATTCTGAGCCGGTTTGATTTCGGAACAAAAGAGTCTTAGTGCCAGCATGTCACCACAACGATTTAATCGCATGCGTAGCAATACCATTTTATGACTCTCATGAAGTCGCTCAGAAGTCAAATATTTCCCGAACATTTCCAATGTAGAATAAATATAAGCCAACTCGTCATAAGTTAAATAGGGTTTAGCACCTATCATTCTTAAAAATCTAATGACAACATTTTCAAATAGCCCAATAGGCTTTGGGTTACTCAATGTTTTTTCAGTGATAATGGGTTCGACACTTTGTGACTTCAATTCAGTCAAGACGGTTCTTGGTGAAACCTTATCTTCAAAGTAGATGACCAACTTAGCATAAGTACTGAACCATAAATTTTCATGTATTTTAATAGAAGCAACCAGAAGATGGCAACCACCGATCCACCTTTTCAAGCAAAAGTTTTTGTTTGCCTCAACTTTTGCTTGAAAATCAGTTTTCTATAATGCCTGTAGATTTGCTTCGCGAAGCAAATCTGCATAGCAAAGTGGCGAAGCGTTGAAATAAACTAAGTACTGAAGCACAAATAAACAGGTATTTATAGTGCTTTGCAAATGAATTGATAAAATTTAAAATTTTCTATGATCTAATGAAACGTTAGATAAAAAAGCATTTTTATCTCACAAGTACTAAAAATAAGCCTTAAAACCTTTTATAAGATATGGCTTATTGACACTCCAAAAAGAATTGGATGTATACAGTACAGATTAAAACCAAGAAAGTTTTTTTTAAAAATTGGCACGCTTTTTATTATAACATGAAAAAAATTAAAAACTATCAATTCATATGCAAACCACTATAACAGCAAAGGGGCAATCCCTTGTGGTTCTGGGCTTTCCGAAGGTATTGCCCTTTGCTGTAAAATACCTGTTTATTTGTGCTTCAGTACTTAAGAATCATACAAGGCCCTATCAACTGACAATTCAACTTGTCGCAAGTAAGTGTAAAGCCCAAAAATAAATCGTTTTTCTAAACAAAGTTTCCGCATATAATTAGAACTGCTCGACAATAACACTGAGATTTGATAATTATAGGACTTACGCATTGACAACAATAAAAATATATTCTCTATAAAAATCAATTGGTTGAAAATAATATTACACAGGGTCAAAAATCTGAAGTTATCAGTCACAATCAATGACCCTTGGTATTTAAGCGAGAGCATAAAAGTTAAAATCTGTCAATGCGTAAGTTCTAAATTACTAATTGATCATATCTAATTATAAGGATATTAGCTTCATTTTTAACCCAATCTGTAAAAACTTTTTTTTATCGGTTATTTATGTCGTTACACTCTTATGGAAGTTGCTCACACGTTATTTTGAGACAGTGATACACGGAATCAATTATTTTATCTATAAAAATCATAGAGTTATTAAATGTACTTTATTTGAATCTGTGTTGTTGTCAAAATTATTTATTTAATATATATCAATATAATTAATAATTCTGTAATCATTGAGTTGTTACTCGTTTCATAAAAAAATTGCTTTGTCAAGATATTATTCGTGTATCACATAAAACATACAAATTCATTGGTCTGTTTTATTTTATATGTATCGTTTATGTGTATAAAAAGACTTTATTAATTAATATGTTATAAGCTCTTATTAAGGGACAAGTCTATTGTTCATAAATGAAAAGAGGTTCTTGAAAAATTCTGGAAATTCTTTTAAATTGAAGAGGTTGCATTAAAGGTGATAGAGTGATATCAGTCCGAAAATTTGAAGGGATAGAACACTGAATGCCGACTAATTTGATGATTATGGATCAGCGTCAATCATGATAATCAGCCAACAGCCGAAGTGCTCAAGTCAGGTGGTGGTGACTAAATCTATCTCTCGCGAGTTTTCGAGCGTTTTAGTCTTTTGTAAAAATCCCTGTACATTCGATATGAACGTGGATAAAATACTAGAGAACTCTTTTTTTGCTGCAAGTTTTGGCACGCAAAAACTTGCAGCAGGTTAAAATCTATCTCTCGCGAGTTTTCGAGCGCTTTAGCCTTTTGTAAAAATCCCTGTACATTCGATATGAACGTGGATAAAATGCTAGAGAACTCTTTTTTTGCTGCAAGTTTTTGCGTGCAAAAACTTGCAGCAGGTTAGTCACCTGCACCCGACTTGAGCTTTTAGACTTATGCTGTTGGCTTTAAAAGCACAATTTATGACGATGCTAAGTATAGATTTTAATACCAGTTTTGAGTTTTACTGGTATTAAGTACTGAACCATAAATTTTCAGGTATTTTAATAGAAGCAGCCTGTAGAAACGCTTTCGCGAAGCGTCTGTGCAAAACAAAAAACGAGATTTGCGTAGCGAAGCGTCTCTGCAAAAAACGAGAGACGCTTCGCGAAAGCGTCTCTACAATGAGTTAGATAAAACTGATTTTCAAGCAAAAGTTTTTATCGCGAAATACTTTTGCTTGAAAAGGTGGATCGGGGCAACCGAAGGTTGCCCTTTGCTGTAAAATACCTGTTTGTTTGTGCTTCAGTACTTAAGAACTATATCAAGATCATCCACATTGCATCACTCACAAAAAACACCTTACCCACCCAACCTATAGATAATCATGAAAAACAATACCTTACGCATCGCTACGCGAAAAAGTCCATTAGCTTTATGGCAAACTCATCATGTGCGCGAAGTCTTGTTAGGCTTTTATCCAGAATTACAAGTTGACATCGTGGAAATGACGACTAAAGGCGATAAAATCCTGGATACGCCTTTGGCGAAAATTGGCGGAAAAGGTTTATTTGTCAAGGAATTAGAAAATGCGATCTTGGAAGATCGGGCCGATATTGCCGTGCATTCTATGAAAGATGTACCGGTTGAATTGCCAGATGGCTTACATTTACCCGTCATTATGCGCCGTGAAGAACCTTTTGATGCTTTTGTCTCTAACACCTATCCGAAATTCGCCGATTTGCCAAAAGGGGCGATTGTCGGTACCTCAAGTTTACGCCGGCAATGTCAATTATTGGCACATCGCCCAGATTTACAAATTCGCTCATTACGCGGTAATGTCGGAACCCGTTTAAGCAAATTAGATAATGGCGACTATGACGCGATAGTGTTAGCGGCCGTCGGGCTTAAACGATTGGGATTAGTAGAACGTATTCGTGAAGTCTTAGACAGCACAATCATGTTACCCGCGATTGGACAAGGTGCGATAGGTATTGAATGTAGACAAGATGATTTAGAAACGCGCCAACACATTGATAACTTGAATGATCAAGAAACGCAAGATTGTGTCATAGCTGAACGGGCCTTAAATGAATCTTTAGAAGGGGGTTGTCAAGTGCCTATTGCGGGTTATGCAGAAATCCAGTCAGAAAATTTGACAATGCGAGGATTAGTAGGCGAAATCGACGGCCAACACATTCTGCACCATCGTCTTCAAGGGGCGCGTCACTTGGCTGCCGAATTAGGAAAATCATTGGCGACGGAATTGTTGAGACAAGGGGCAGATCGAATACTTGAAAAACTGAAAGATTAAATGTGGATGAGAGAGGTTTGAAAGTTTGAAGTGATAGAACGCTGATTTTTTAATCAACGTTAATCACAACGAAAACAGGTACCACCTGGGGTGTTAAATATAAACACATTTCTTGGTTTATTTTTTCACCCTATTTTTATTCCATGAAGGAGGCATGGTGGGCAAACGGGCGGTGAAATCTGGGTTTCTATTGAGTTCATTGCGGCCCGTTTACCCACCCTACAAGCTACTAGCGAATTTTTTAATCCGCGTTAATCACAAACTGGCATTATTTTAATTTATGTTTAATTCTCATTGATTCTGTTCTCGAATAGCGTTTACAAATGCCTGTACGGCATCGTATTGATCTTGATATTGGGTATAATGGAGTAACGTATCCAAATCTAATTCAGGCAAAAATTCACTACGAGTCACTTCTTGATAATCAGCCCCTTTTAAATGGAAAACGCGCAGTTGATTCGATTTCCAAAACCACACTTCAGGAACACCTTTCGGCCTATAGACATCCAGTTTTTTGATGGAACCACTTGTGATGATGACTTCGAGAACAATATCTGGCACCTCTTTGTCTTCAGCAATGCAGTATGACTCATCGGGTTCTCCAGAAGTCTCACCTTCCTTCATCAGGGTAAAGCTGCCGCGAATATAGTGCCTAATGCGTTTTTCTCTCATGTAGGTTTCTAATAACACACTAAGCGTACTTTTCAAGTACTCATGTTTGGGACTAATCGTCATAATTTCCAATACGCCCATGGTATAACTGAGTCTGACTGAGGAAAGGCCATCAAAGGAAGCATCCAAATTTTTGAAACGTTCCCAAGAAATGCCCTCTAAGCACAGCATTTTCTCTTCATAACCTTCAATCAGTGGTGGATGGGAAAACTTAGGTTTTTCCCTGAGTTGTAAAGTCATTTTGCACCTCTATAAGGTTGATGGCCCAAACCTGACAGGTTTTGAAAACCTGTCAGGTTTTTATCACTCGACATTTTTCTGAAAGTCTATAGTGACATGTTCTCTAATACCTTTTATCGGAAACATTTTAGACAGATTTATTTAATTGACAAAACATTAAATCACTCAGGTATTCTCCTAAGTCATATATCTTGTCTTGAGCCAGTTTATAAGAAGTAAAGAGGGTTCCATAATTATCAATTCTATGTTCTACAACTGTTTCTCCTTGAAAATAATAAATCCCTGTGTTAGTAGGGTTGATATTAATATTTGGCAGTTCAAGTTTTTCAATTAATTTGGCCTTGTTTTCAAGTTGCCCTAAAATCAAATAATTATTGATCACCTCTGCTACTAACGGGCTGTGTGTTGTAATCAGCAATCGATTATTTGTCAGCAGAAATTCTAAAAGCAGATTGACTAATAAGATTTGATTTTCTTGATGCAAATTCTCTTCAGGTTCATCTATCATTAAAAAATTTCGTTCAGGCTTTGCCCAATATTTTAGATATAAAAACAAGGTACTCAGTTGATTGACTGACGATGAGGCTAAATCCATTCTGATATGGCCGGCATCTTCTTGATTTATTTTGAATTTTTCAACACGATTTGAAAAAGCGGCTGTTTTTTCATAGATGATTTCGCCTCCCAAGATTTGAATGAATTTTGGCAAAAGCGCATCATAAAAACCGGTTCCTTTGATAACAAAGTCATCGTCTTTGCTTGAACGAAGTTTTAGTACTTCATTGATTAACTTATTGATATAAGTTGGATGCTCACTTTCTGATTTTTTGGCCAGTAGGTTGCTAATCAAATCTTGTTTATTGCTTTGATTTTCTAATAAATCAAAAAGCAGATCAGAAAGCTCTTTTTTTCTGATTTCATCCTGTCGTTTCAATTGTTCTGCATTTTCCAATATAGCAATTCTATTAGAGGGAAGAAAAAAGGGACGTTCTTCATTTTGTAGTAATAGATTTAACAATGAAACAACGACTGTTTTTGAAACCTCTTTCTTGATGGAATTGATTTGTTCTTCAAATCGTTTTTTGGGTATATTGTCAAAGAAATCCGAAGGCAGTTTAGAAAAAATATCGGCCATCTTAAAAGATTCAAAGCGAATTTCTAATGAATTTTCAGCTTTGGTTAAATTGTAGACTTCAATCTCTGTTTCAGATTGTGCTAAACCTATTTTGGCACCCGATTTGAGTTCAGGCTTTTTCACATCCTCAATACTGTATTCAAAAGCGAGGTGAATCGTTTTATAAATGAACGCACTATCAGTTGTGATGGATTTTGCTATGACAACCTCTTGTAAATAATGTGAATACGCTTTTAAAACGGTATCAATTAACGCTTTTGTTAATTCTAATTTGCTCACATCTTCATATTGAAATGTATTATAACTAGAATTTGAAAAATCATTTAAAGTGTCAGGATTAAAGATTTCGTAAATTAACTTAGTCAAGTATGTTTTACCCGTGTTGTTGTATCCAACAAACAAATAGAATTTTTTAGACAAGTCAATTGTACCTTCTTTAATGGCACCATAATTTTTAACGACAAGTTTCATAGATTGAATCGTTTTATTGTTTTACTCGAAGTGTGGTTTATTATATTAAGTCGATGATTTAGATATCTGTTTCTGGTGAACATGATCGCATTTTAAAAGGCAAATGGTATGCTGGGGCGCATTCCCAAAAAAAGTCATTATCAATTTCGGTTGAGTACAACGGCCGAGTATACTTCAATCGGGCCTTCGCAAAATAAATTTGAAACGAAAATGGCAAAATAAATTTGGAACGAAAATCGGGCCTTCGCAAAATAAGCTTGAGTACACATTATCCAATATGTTGAGGATGAGTTGCAAACCCACAATCAAGATTATCTAAATAGATCATGATCTGCTCTGATAATAATTCAGTGGGTAGATTGAAATTGGCAAAAATATGTTTATGATTGGCTGAACGTGGAATAATTTTGAGATGATTTTGCAGGGCCCATTTCAATAATAAAGCGGCACTCGTCAGTTTCCCATTATGCTCTGTCATGATTGCCAATAATTTTGGGTTATTGAGTTGTAGGCCTTTAGTCAGTGAGGAATGTGCAACCAGATGAATACTTTGGTTTTGACAATATGCTCTCAGATTTTTTCGCGGTAAAAAGGGGGTGACTTCAATTTGATTGATATAAGGCTTGATCTGAGCCCCTTCTAATTGTTTTAAATGTTTTTCCTGATAATTACTGACTCCAATATAGTGTATTAATCTGCTTTGGTATGACTCACAATAAAGCTGGCTCAGGGCCTCCCAAGTTTGACTTACCTTGGCATCAGGACAATGCAATAACATTAAGTCGATATAACCGATATCCAATTGATGCAGACTATTTTCAATCGCGGGTTTGATCTGGTGTTGTCGAATGGCTTTCTGTGGAATTTTAGTGGTGACAAAAATTTGCTGCCGCGCAATCCCTGAATCCCGGATGGCTTGCCCAACTTGTTTTTCATTTCTATATAAGGCGGCTGTATCAATATGACGATAACCTATCGAAAGTGCCCAACGGACATTGCGATAGGTTTGTTCAGGTGGAATGTGATAAGTGCCTAAACCAATATCTGGCAATTCCATATCAATTGGTTCATCAAAATCAGCCAACAGCTAAAGCAGTTGTCTAAAAGCTCAAGTCACCTAAAGGTGACTAACATGCTCCCAGTTTTTGCTGAAACGGCACGCTTTAAATGGATTTTTACTACCAAAAAAGCGCAAATGATAAAATTTAACAGTATATAAACTGTTTTTTTACGAAAATAATGCTAAAAATAATATTGTGTGGATGTAGTCACCTTTAGGTGACTTAAGCTTTTAGACAACTGCTTTAGCTGTTGGCTTGGCTTGGCTGGGTGGTCTGATCATTTCCGCTTTACTGCACTAGAACGAATGTCTTAATCTTTATACCACGAGGACACTTTGCGATCCCAGTCACCGCGCCTATAGGTGCCGTTTTTGATCTGTGCCTGAAGTTCTCCAACCTCCTCATGGGAAGCGCCATCCATGTAGGCTTGGCCAGTCATTTCAACAACCAAATCATCCACATACTGATTCTGCTTGGTATTCCTTATCGCAGAATCGGGGTTCACCAAACGCTTTTTATTAGCCATATTTATCTCCTATTCGTGTTTTTCAGTTATCAGTTATCAGTTATCAAAGCATTGATATCCACTATTGGAAAGGCCAACATATTTATGTGACAAACTATATTTTGCACTCCAATCGCACACAAGCAAAATAACAGGAACGAAAATCGCACACAAGCAAAATAACATGCATTCCAATCGCACACAAGCAAAATAACATGCATTCCAATCGCACACAAGCAAAATAAATTTGAAACGAAAAGCTTCGCAAAATAAATTGAGTTTGAAAATCAGGCCGTCAAGATTTATCAATATGACCTTTTTTTAGAAAGACGCCCGTTAGTCATGCTTTAACTGACAACTGCAATTATCTCGATTGCGATAGATGCTGTCAATATGACGCACGGCATCTGTATGTTTCAGATAACGGAAATACTCTTGCCGAAAGGTGTGCATATCGACTCCAAAAGTATTCTGAATGTTTTCACGCAGTTTATCGTTAATCCGCTGAATCAGTGTCTTCGGTTTTTTTACGCCAAGTTGTTCATAATCAAAGAACAGTAAACGATCGTTGGTTTGAACGGCCTCTGCCAGTTGCTCTATACCTGCTAAACTGATATTGGCATCCTTGATACTCATCATTTGCACGCTCTTATTCGATTGTATAAAGTGAGCCAATAATGGAACTGATTTATCACCAAAATTGTTTGGTAATTCATGCAGATCACTGGTCGATTTATATAATCCCACATCCAAATGAATTAAATTGGGATGATTGATTAGCTGCGCTAATAAGATTTTCAACCCTTCATAACCTAAACGGTTGGCTCCAAATGAGAGACGTTTGAGATGAGGGTATTCATGCAGACTTTCTGCAATCAGGGCGATTCCTTCATCACCTAAGCGATTAATCCCACAGAATAAGGAAGAAATTCCCGGTTCATTTAGCTTGGCTAAATGAGAAAAATAATCGGCAATCGGCTGGGCTCCACGATTTGAAATACCATTCGCATCAATATATAACAAGTCTAGGGAACGGTTATGTTTTAATCCGTCAAACAAATAAGCGATACCGTCATCAAGAAGCCCTGTATTATGCAAATCGAGTATTTCTAAACTCTGATTCTGTGCCAATAATTGACCCAGATACTTAGCCCCTTTGGCTTTGAGTGGGTTGCGTTTTAACCATAAGGCTTTGCAGTGTTGATCGGTTTGCAGGGCTTTGGAAATCAGTTCAATTCCCTGTGCATCAATACGATTGCCGGCTAAATACCAGGTTTCAATTTGGCTATGATGGGGATGACTGATAAAATTAGCAATGGCTTTGGCCCCTGCAATATCAATAATATTATTGCCGAGTAAAAAATGTTTGATATGCTGATTATTGACTAATGAGTCCATTAAGTCGGTAATCCAGGGGGAACCAACCACTTGTTTACACAAATCCATACGGCCATCATTAAAGAAGGTGCCGCGCATAAAACTCAGTGATTCATTTTCACGATCAACAATGGGTTGATTGCTCCGCAGAAACTCGAAAAAGGGCAACAATTCCTGTAATGGCGCAACATCCACTGGCATGGGCACGGGATTGACAATGGCATCGGGTATGTCGCCAATCTGTTGTAATTGGTAATACATTGCCCGATCACCTGTTAAGCGTGCTTGCTGATAAGGTGTGAACACCTTAGGGGGTGGTTTGATCTGCTGACGATGGGCCCGACGTAAAGTGACCAGCAGTCGCCGATATAATATGTAACGGACTGTTTTGTGATGAACGGTTTCAATCACTGATGATGATAGCAAATCATCTTGCCCTTCGATTGGATATAATAGCATCGCAATCTGGTGGGCCAATTGCGTTTGTTTGTCGATCACGGTAGGTTCGATTAATATTAATCTTTATTAAAATATATGAAAGCATTTTATTAAAATGTGTTCACAACCTTAAATGGTGCGAACCCGGCACCTCTATTCCTTATCTCTATAAGTAAATCAAGAGCTTCTGGAACTACTTTTTTAATGATTCCTATCGCACCATTCAAATCGGCATTAATTATACCCTTAGACCATTGATACAAACCTCTACTCACACGTTTACCGGTAAAGCTATGTGATTCACCCTTTTTATAAACCGGTAATGGGTCATTATCTAAGTGGCTTGATTTGGAGGTATAGGATTCTTCGGTAAAAACAACATCAATACCAACATCGAAGGCTTTGTATTCAATCATCGCTTTGAATTTATCAATCATAAGGAATTGAAACAAAGTTTTGGTTATTCTTTTTCCCA
>Ga0233403_10000076_pt1 | contig 40075 bp, 29 predicted proteins | sample Na_oxic_1_MG_FD_179866 | JGI IMG/M metagenome (GOLD analysis project Ga0233403, IMG submission 179866) | Seawater microbial communities from Saanich Inlet, British Columbia, Canada - Na_oxic_1_MG | ecosystem: Environmental > Aquatic > Marine > Inlet | place: Canada: British Columbia | collected...
GAGCTGTTTGGATATCGTGTGCTGCCAGCACCCACGCTTCAGTATTATCAGCCGGAATACATAGCACTAATTTCTTATCAATGACGGGTTCACCTAGCCAAGTCATCACACGTTGCGCCAGTGCTTCACAGGTGTCTTGAACGGGAGGACAAGGTTTGGCACAGTTAACTTCATTTTCACGCGATACATCAGCGTCAACATAAAGTAATAGAAAAGGGGTCAGGCTCGAATTAAATCTGGCCCAAATATAAACCCAAAAATGTGCTAACTTGGTCTTGGAGCCGACGCAAAAAGACGCGCGGCTCAAGAACGTTGTTATATTTCAAAAGGAATAACCAATGTGCAATCAAACTGAATTCGGGCCAATACTGGGTAACCTAAAAGTTTCTACTCATGTTGAAAATGGTAAACCCATTGTCATGATTCATGGAGACAAAAATGGGCTTGAGTCATTTGGTGAATTTCTAATTGAAATGTCAAAAGTGGAATATGCTTCTTGCCCTGGTTTACCAGATGGGGAATCGATTCATACTCATATTAAACCTGAGTATCATTTGTCAGATTGTTCTTGTGAAACAATAATTAGTCGGTTAGACAGGAAAAATACTGATGAATTTCGTTCACATTTTAAATCTAAACGTCGGGACTGAAATATAACAAATCGTTGCAGCGGAAATTTTAGGGCTACGCCCAAAAATTCCGCTGAACTCAAACGTTATCCTAAGGAGAAATTATGTCATATAATTTATTTTCTCAACTATTGAAGCTATACCGAAATAATTTAGCAAGAATACCTTTAGAGGATTTTATAACAGAGGCATTTACAGGGGTACTTTATTCAAGTGAAGTATTGATTGATAAATTTGTTAATGAAGTGTTACGTGTGAATGGTGTTGGTTTTCACTTGGAAACTCAAAAACGTTATAATAGCAATTCATCAATTATTGATATGGTTTTTGAAAATGAAGAGTGTATATGCTTTGTGGAAAATAAAGTAGAATCTTCAGAAGGATATGAGCAGTTAAATAAATACGCTAAAATACTAAGTGAATCAAATAAAAAAAGTTATTTATTCTATTGCACTAAATATTTTGATAAGAAAGATGGACAAAATTATACTGATTTAGGGTGTGAAAAATTTCTTCAATACAAGTGGTCTGATGTCTATGACTTTTTATATAAAAATAGAATAAATAATATTGTGAAGATGTTTTTGAGTTTTTTAGAGGAGGAAAGTATGAATAGTATTCAAGATTTTTCTCAAGAAGATATTGTTTGTATGAAAAGAATGTTTACGACTATATCTAAAATGAGCGAAATTTTTCAGTTTCTAACTCCTGAGTTTGAAAAATACTTTGGCTCACCAAAAACGAGGGATAATCCTGCAGTAAAGCAGATACAGAAATATAATCAATATGCGATGTGGACTGATGCAATTTTAGCTGGTAAGAAGCATTCAGAGATATTATTAGCATTTTCATTTGAAGATGACTTATCTCCTAAATTACGTATTCAAATTTGGTGTGATAATGGGCATGAACAATATGAAAAATTTGTTGAGGTATCAAAGAAAGAACTTCCTTATGCAAATTGTTATATTACCCAAAAAGGAATAAATGTTTGGTTTGATGCTGATTTAACAGATTTTATCTCTAAAGAAAACCAATTTGATGAAATTAAATTATGGTTTGTAGATAAAATGATCATTATTAATGAGTTTGTTCAAAAAACACAAAAAGATTCTTTGTTAAATTGGCATCTTAAGGAATGAGAATTCAATAATACCCGAAACTAAACCTGACAGGTTTGGCTTAATTAATTGGGGTCAGAGTAAAATTAATTCTAACTTGGTCTTGGAGCCCTAGCGGCGGCTCAAGCGAGTGTAGGGTGGGTAGCAGCGAAGCTGCTACCCACCTAAATAAAACCCACGCACTCGCAAAAAATTATCAAGGCTGTCGTCAGTAATCATTGCTGACTTCAGCCTTTTTTTATGACACAAATTAATTAAGTGGTTTCCAAATACCGGATTGAGCCACGAACTTTTACCACCAAATCCGGTTTCAGCCTTTATCCTTCTGATTTTTATCCTTCTGATTTTAGTTTTCCCTCGAAACCAACATCAATCTCTTGTATTATATTGCTCGACACTGATTGAAAGTCAATTTGTTAATAAATGTTATTGCACAATCTACCGGTATGACTTCGGGGATTGTGTGATTTTATTTATCCTTACTAAGATTGAAATGGCCCCGGCTTTGGCTTCGGTTATTGACGCGGCTCCGAATGTTAGGTACGATGCCTTGCATTGATTGAATGGTTGCGGTGGGTAACGCGCAATCGAAGCCCACCCTACGCTCGCTACAATTAGTTGTTGTATTTTTTAGTCAGTGTGTTATGATTCGCATTTTTCGTGTGGTAACTATACTCAGCACTGAGACAAATTGAGCCCTTGGTATTTTTTTCAAACGTTTTTGATGGTGTTGCAAACACCAAACAGCAAACGTTACCAATTTTCATCTTCATAAAACACCAGTGTTAGCTATTTAGGTAGGGCAGCTTATCACGATTCAGTTTTTAACTCATTGAAAAGAAAAATATTATGAATTATGCAATCGAAGGAATTTATAAAAATGGAAGTATAGAACTTCTTGAAACGCCTGAATTTCATAAACAAGTCAAAGTCATGGTTATTTTTTTAGAAAATAAGAGAAAAATCACAAAATTAGGAGGACTTTTCAAAAATTTTACGGTTAATTATGATAAAATTGAACAGGATTTGAAAGAACTGAAACGAAATTCTTCGGCACATATTCTTGATGAATTTGAAAATAATATATGAACAAATATGTGACAGATACACAGGCATTGATAAAGTTTCTTAATGGAAAGAAAGTAATAAATGACCTCATTGATTCTGTTTTCAAAAAAGCTGAGGAAGGAAAAAATATTATTCTCATTCCATCAGTTGTTTTATTTGAAATAGGATATTTGTATGAAAAACAAAGGATTCCCGTATCAATAAAGGATATAAAAACCGTATTGGAAGATTCTGCAAACTACAGAGAAGAAAAACTTTCGATAGATATCATTGAATCTTCATTTGAAATAATGGACATTCCGGAATTACACGACCGGTTGATCGCCGGGAGCGCACGATATTTGAATGTTCCTCTGATTACAAATGATCCGGTTATACTGGCAAGCACATTTGTCAATTGTGTCAGAGAAAAGTAAAGATTCGCTTAGCCGGGTAGGGTGGACAACAACGTTGCCTACCACTTTTGTCTACAAGTACAAAGGATTGAAGAAATAAACAGCGTCGGGTGGGTGAGCCAGAAGCGGCACCATTCCTCCTAAAACGAAAACCCACGCACTTGCAAAAAATTATCAAGGCTGTAATCAGTAATCATTGCTGACTTCAGCCTTATGACACAATAAAGTGGTTTCCAAATACCGGATTGAGCCACGAACTTTTTCCACCAAATCCGGTTTCAGTCTTTATCCTTTTGATTTTTTCTGGGCGTTGGGGAGCGTAAATAAACACAATGCTTTAAATTTCACCCAACCCCATCGTTTTCTGCCCGTCATAATTTACAATCTATTGCTTGATTGTCCAAGCTAGGTAGGGTGGGCAACGTCTTTTTGTTGCCCACCACTTTTGTCTACAAGTACAACTTCTTTACGAAATAAACAGCGTCGAGTGGGTGAGCCTGAAGCGGCACCATTCCTCCTAAAAGAAAACCCACGCACGGGCACAAAAATTATCAAGGCTGTCGTCAGTAATCATTGCTGACTTCAGCCTTTTTTTATGACACAAATTAAGTGGTTTCCAAATACCTTCTGGAACCACGAACTTTTTACACCAAATCCGGTTTCAGCCCCTTCTGATTTTTATCCTTCTGATTTTAGTTTTCCCTCGAAACCAACATCAATCTCTTGTATTATATTGCTCGACACTGATTGAAAGTCAGTTTGTTAATAAATGCTACTGCATAATCTACCGGTCTTATTAAGGGGATTATGTGATTTTATTTATTCTAGCCGAGTAGGGTGGGTAAACATGTTTGCCCACCATTTAATCTTCCGCCCGAAGGCACTGGTTATAATACGACGGATTAACGGAATCCCCGGATTTTTTAGGAGGAGTAAACTCACATTTTAAATTTCGTGGGCCAATTTTTCTTGAAGCCAGAGATTGACTAATGTTTCCATTGATACGCCTTCTTTTTTATTTATAGATAAAGAAAATAATGAGGTAGCGTCCAGCCGCTGTTTGTCCAAGTGCAAGATAGACATTCTCACCTTTCTGGATGTCCTTTTTCAACAAATCTAAATTTAGGCTATTTCCAATTATCAATATGTTCGCCAATCATGTATAATTTGCTCATCTAGTCTAGTACAACGAATTAAGAAATAATCGAATTAAAAAATCGAATTAAATAATAGGTAATTATGGGTAAATTGTTGTTATTTAAAGGGGTTTTAAATTCGTTCATTTCTTAATTCGTTGTACTAATAATCAATCAAAGTTCCTAAACGGTGTGAACCATGATGAACAAAGTTGAAAACCTATCTCATAAAGAAATAGATGCCAAAATTTTTCATATAAAGCATTCCGAAAATGTTGCCGAGGCTGTTGCTTTAATAAAAGCTTTATATTCCGAATTAGAACATCAAAAACAAAAAGCGGCTCTCAGTGAATTGACGCTAGGTATTTCACATGAACTGGGACAGCCAATTACAAATATTCGCTACACGGTTCAATATTATAGAAAATTATTTGAGAAAACGATTAGTGTCGATCTCGTTTCCAAGATTTTTGACTCCATACTTGAAGAAACAGAACGTATGGGTAGACTGATAAAAAGGCTGGCTCCACTAACCTCTCGTCAGAGTATTATTGAACCATACAATTTAATGAATATTATTCAAAACCGAGTGAAAGCTGAAAGTATACGTTTACAGAATTTGAAAATTCAGGTCAAAATTTCACCATCGACACCCATCTATATAGTGGGCGATGCGGTCAAATTTGAACAACTTATCAGTAACCTGCTGTTTAATGCCATTGATGCCATTTCTGAAAAAAAACTGCGAGAGGATAATCAAATTTATATTCAAGTGAAAGACAAAGACGATGAAATCAAAATGACTTTCAAAGATACTGGAATTGGCATCGCAGCGAAGGATAAAATTTTTGAGCCTTTTTTTAGCAGCAAATTACCGGGCAAAGGCGAAGGACTTGGGTTGTTTATTGTCTGGAATATTTTGAAAATGCAAGGGGGTAAAATTCGTTTGGATACTAGATATAAGGATGGTGCTAGTTTTTTGATAACCATTCCTAAAACTAAATCTGAAACCAAGGAGACTTTATGAACACTTTGTTACTAGTTGAAGACGAACCCAAAACAGGGGGAATGCTGAAACAAGCCTTGGAATCTGAAGACATTGAGGTTATATGGGCAAAAAATGGAAAATCGGCATTGGATCAGATGGAAAATGGGAAGTTCGATATCGTTATATTGGACCTCAAATTACCAGAAATGTCGGGGGTAGAAGTGCTTGAAGGCATTAGAAGCGTAGATAAATATGTAGAAGTGATGATTTATAGCAATTACCAAGAACCACCAGTGATGAAAAAACTGATCAATATAGGCATAGAAGGCTATATTACTAAGGGTGCCGACGCGGATTTATGGAATACCGTAGAAATGGTGAAAGCGAGGTTGAATTAATGGTCAAAAACAAACTCTTACTGATAGAAGACGAAGAAAAGACTGGTAAAATGCTTAGAAAAGCTTTGGAATATGAAGGTATTGAAGTTGTCTGGGCCAAAGATGGAAGATCGGCATTGGAGCAGGTTAAAAATGGAAGGTTCGATCTGATTATCTTGGATCTCAAACTACCAGACATTCATGGCGACGAATTACTTGAAAACCTGAGAAGCATAGCACCGTATGTCCGGGTAATTGTCTATAGCGTAGAAATGCTCGCTCCCGTGATGAAAAAATTGATCGAAATCGGCGTGGATGGATATATCAACAAGGGCGTAGATACGGATTTATGGGAAATAGTAGAAAAGGTGAAAGCTAAGTTAGCACCTTTTTCAACAGCGGAGCGTTCTCGCTTACTTGATGCACTTCCCAAAGGTATATTCTGTGATAACCATTTGAATGAGGAACGGTGAAAATGCCCGCATTATTCTTGCTTGATACTGATGTTTATTATCTTCTCTTTGAGCCAGATAAACCCCTGTCCTATACTCATCTTATGCAAAAAATACAAATTGGAACGACAATATCCTTTTACATTTCTGAAATAACCTCTTTGGAAATCCATTCGGTGTTAGGAAAGCGTCGTAGAAAGCCATCTAAACCACAACGTCATAAATGTGAACGGCAAATTATCGTGGGTAGTCAAATAACAAGATGTTCAAACACTTGGATATTGCCTAGTTTTAAGAAATTGAAGCCGAAAGTATTCCGAGAAATGCAGAAATTAATTTCTGATATAGAAGCACAACGAGGTGATATTCAAGCGACTATTTTGAAATTAGAAAGTGCTACCATAGAAAAAGGGCGGCAACTCTTGATAAAATATGCCGCCAGTTATGACTTTCGTTCACATGATGCTTTGATTGCTGGCAGTCTCCTTGTTGCTAGAGAAGTCCAAGGGCTAGATTTAACACTGGTGACTTCTGATAAAAAATTTCAGAATGTTTTAAAAGAAGAGGCGATTCCTTTTTATGATCCGGCAAAAGCGACTGTATAGCCGAGTAGGGTGGGTAAACGTGTTTTTGTTTGCCCACCATTTAATTTTCCGCCCGAAGGCACTGATTATAATACCACAGAATCCCCTGATTTTTTAGGAGTTGTTGTGTATTAAATGAATAACATCGTAAAAATTTACAACGTTGCATTTCTATCACCTAATAATCGCAGAGCTTCGCAATTATGAATTAAATCAGCAGCAAATTCTGCATCAGATTTTTCACCACTACTACCAAAATACTCAATCCAATATTCATATTCAGCAATCATTTTTTTTCGTGCTTGTTCAAACGTATAAGCTGGTGTGTTCAACATTTCCAAAATACCCTTATTGACACACTCGCCAAGGCAATAATGGTAATCATAATCAAACCATAAAACAACTTCTTTGTCATAGCCTAAATAACAGCACGCAATATTTTCGGCTTTTTTACCTAGTTCTTGGGTTGTCAAACAAGCAACGACATAATTTTTTTGATTTTTTAGCAAAGTTACGTTGTCAAGGTTAATAACCGCTTTCTCATTTTGGCCCATCATACAATCAGGAAGACCATGTCCATAAAAAATAATTACATCACTCTTAGCATTTTGTAATGTTGATTCTACTTGTGAAGTAATCGCGTTGTCTATTGCTAAATCAATGACTTGCCAACCATTTATTTCAAGTTGTTGTTTCACCGCCTCGGACCATTCGTAGGAACATTCAGTCACCGGATCAGATGGATGTCGTGTCCGAATGAGTACGGCTGTTTTCATTTCTGACATTATTTGATTTTTCCTCTTGTCAGCAAATAAATGGTAAGCTGGAGAAGCTTGCGATATTCATGTTGGCCTCGTTCGGTATTGCGTTTAATTTCTTCTAAAATATCTTTTGCCGACCAAACTTGACTTTTTCCATTGCCAGTAAGAGTTGCTTTTTGAGGACGCACAGCTTCTTCTGGATGGGCGATTACCCAGTTTTCGAGAGCAGCAATCACACCATCTTTACGTTGCATTGCTTCTGCCACGGTTTGGAGGAGTTTATTCCTTCTTATAGGTTTTCTCAGATAATCAAAGGCATGATGATGATGCGCCTCAACAGCAGTGTCTTCATCGCCAAACGCAGTAATCATAATCACTTTGCTAAACGGATATGGATGCTTTTCGTCGATTTTTTCCAATAGCTGCATACCATTCATTTTATCCATTTTCCAATCAACAAAAACAACATCGTAATAGTTGTGCTGATATTTTTCCCAGCCTTCTTCACCACTACACGCGGTATCAACGGTATAGTCGTTTGCCAATGCCCTTTCAAATTCCTCAATGATTTCTTGTTCATCATCAACTACTAATATTTTTCCTTGACTCATGTTTTCTTATTCCTCTGTTGCAATGGGAAATGTGACCGAAAATGTTGTAGCTTTGTTAATATCACTATCAACTGTAATTTTGCCATTGTAAGCCTGAATAATATCTTTTGCAATATGAAGTCCTAAACCCATACCCGTTTTTTCTTTAGTAGTCATAAAAGCCTCAAAAATATTGGATAACTTTTCCGAAGCAATGCCTATCCCATTATCTGTAAGTTGAAATAGAACTTGATTGTTATGTAGTTGAGTAGAAATGGCAATACGCTTGTTATCACAGCCTTCTAAGGCATCACGGGCATTACTTATTAAGATAATGACAACTTGTTCAAGTTGAATTTTATCAGCTTTAATTAATGGTAAGCTATTGGTTAAGTTTTTTTCAAGATGAATATGACGCGATTTTAGTTGTACAGTAAAGCCAAATAAGGCATTTTCGATGACATTGTTGATGTCTACTGATTCTAGTTTGAGTTTGTGTTCTTGGGATAAAATACGTAAACGCTTAACTATATCAGAAATTCGTTGCGTGGTATCAGTGATATTTTTTAAGTCTTTAATGATTCCGGTTTTATCAATCTTTTCATGTTCTACTTCCCAAGAGCAATTATCAGCTTTCATGAGAATAATTTGCAATGGTTGCATAATTTCATGGGCTAGGCTAGATGCCATTTTTGCTACTGTCACCATTTGACGAGAGTGCAATAATTCGGCTTGCTGTCTTTCCATCATTTGTTGTAGACTGCTCAATTCCTGAGTTATTAGAAAAATCATTCGTCCAACAATAATAAGCAAAGCCGGCGATTTAATAATGGATTCATCAAAAAGCTGCCAAAAAATTCCTTCAAACACATCTGCATTTTTTTGTTCTTCTGTTAACGGGTAATCACATAGTGCATTTTTTATCTCAGTTTTTCGAGACAACAATACGCTCAAGTGTCTAGCCGCATGGCTTGCTAAAGTGCTATCTTTGTGCCATAAAAATGGTACAATCTCAAAGGCTGCTTCGCGTGTACCGATGTCCCGCCAAAGTTCTAATTTCTCAATAAGTAGTACGTCGTACATTTTATTAGACCTTTTTAGCTAAATATTTTTGACCGCCTCCACTGCTAAATCTCCCATCCGTATCAATGCGGTTCGCACCTCTGGTATCTTTCTGTACCAAACTAATACTTGTGCCGCTTTAGGTAAATTAGTCATCGAAAGAATATTAGCCGCTGCCACACGCCGCAGTTTATCCTCTTCAGTATCAGCTAAAATATCAGCTAAATATTCAAAAAGAGTTTTCCCTCGATCCGTTGTATTGGAAGCAACCGCCGCAAAGGCCCGATTAATCGCTTCACTTTGTTCACCTTCCGAACCCAATTGAGATTTAAAATGCCCTATAATTTCATCAGCTAACTCAACACTCACTTGTTGAGCATCAGCTATACACTCAAACGCCATGACAGAATCATCAGCATAAATAGTCCGTATCAAATCCGTACTATCATGATCAAATCCACACCAAATCTTAATCGCTTCCCGCCAAGTATCAGGATTTGCTTTAAAACGTTTCAACATCCCTTCAACTTCATCCCGCAACGCAACCGCCGCAAAAAACTCCTGCAAAGTTAGATGAGTAAATTGATATCGCTCCCCACCATCAATCTTTTGTAACAAACCACTCCGATTAACGATTTCCTCCAACAGCGGATCCGCATCTTTATTAGTCAAATTCAAATCCGGCAACACTTTTTTAATTTCCGCTAACACCGTCTCCATTTTCATCGTGCGCCAATCCGGTTTATTTGGAGCCCCACCATCTTGGTTAAACAAAGCCAAATGTCGCAACACCGCCTGTTTTTTAGCCGCCTCATAAAAATTATGTTCCCGATGCAACTGAGCTAATAACACCTGCGTAGCTTTGCTATAAAACTTCGTCCGTGAATGCGGTAAAATAAAATCCGTATCCGTATAAAGATAAGCAATAATAGTCAACAACAAAGGATTACCCGCCAATTGCATAATCCGAGGCTGCTCATGCAGTGTATGGATAAGTTGCTTCACCGACTTATCGGGTAGCATATCTTGTTGCCAAATCTGTAAAAATTGTTGAATTTCGTCATCACGAAAACTATCAATCTCCAAGGTTTGGTCAGTTCTAGTAGCAAATTCATAATGATATACCGCCTTCTGACAAGTGATAACCACACGACATTGGGAATATTTATCCAATAAACCACTGATTCTATTAACAACAATTTGCCGTCCCTCACTACTCACTTCATCCAAACCATCAAATAACAGCATCAAAGTCCCTTTTTCCAACCCAATTTCTACAAAATTACGTGCATTCGGAAAATCTTTTTTATCCAATTCTTTGACCAAATCATCCAGCAAATCATCTTGGCGCAGATGCCCAATTTCCACCAAAATGACCACCGGCTGTTTGGGCAACTGGGTCAAATTCCCTTCAGCATAAGATAACGTAATATATTTCAATAACGTTGATTTACCTGCCCCCGGCTCACCCACCACCATTAAACGTTGATGCTCGGTAATTGCATGGATCGCATCAATCCGCTCATATTCTTTAGTTCCCTTAACTTTGAGTGGTATGTAAATATCGTGCATTTTTAAGGGGCGATTATCCGAGCGAAATGGTACTTTGAATTCTCGAAAGTTTTTAATCAAAGCTTGACGATAATGTTTTATTGACCATTTACGAAATAGTCGATATCTTGATAATAGTCGATAAAGCGAATTTGCGATGAATTTTAAGTCATGGATAAAAAGTTTTTTAAAAGTTTCACGAAGAAGATAAACGATGATAAGTGCAAATGTGAACAACAATACATAAATTCCCAAAATTTCTATCCATGATTTTTCTGGTTTGGCTTTTTGATAAGCATCTTCGTACCATTCCTCAACTTGACTAATACTCAATCCCTGCGCTTTTGCTTTTTCACCGAACAATAAATGCAATTCTTGTAAGGTTTTTTGGGGTTTGTTATATTTAATATCCCGCTGAGCACGTTTTTGAATTTCCATAATCAAAGTATCACGCGGCGGGGAGCCGGTATTTTCTGCTATAGCGGGTGCCGCTAGGCTCACCCCTAATATTATTATGGTTAAAATAAATGGAAAATATTTATAAATCATGAAGTTCTCTCAATTAACATTAATGTCTTATCCCAAGGAATTTCAATAATAATAATGGCCAATTCCATATTATTTAATTTCAAAATTCAATTTACAATTAAACTTGACAGTCGCATTATAAGCATTGTCTGATCATGTTTCAACACCGGTAAAATGTTTCCAACCGGGTGTGATTAAAAGTACATGGGTGGGAGCTATCCAAAATAAATTTTGGACTCCAACACCCGGCTAAAGGAATCCAAAATTTATTTTTTCAGTATGGATAACGGAGTCCAAAATTTATTTTTTCAGTATGGATAACGGAGTCCAAAATTTATTTTGGAAACCAAAAATTAGCATTCCATGCACTTTTAATCACACCCTTTCCAACCTAAACAAAATTTGACACGCTTCAAAAGTAGTTGACAATTGTTTCGTTCATTGCACGAAGTGGATTTCCCGAAACCCGCTAGTTTCGGGAAAATCGCTCCGCTCATTCCCGAAACAACTGTTCACTATTTTTGTAGAGAATATGAAGGGTGCCCAAATCCTTGTAGTTTTTGCGGTTTTTAAAACTGTCAACTATTTTTGAAAGGTGCCATAAATTCGAGGGCAACCATAAAGGATTGCCCCTACATAATGATGATTCGTAGGGGCAATCCCTTGTGGTTGCCTTATGTTGTCGAATTTATTTTATGCACGTTCTTAAGGGATTTAAACCCGAATATCACCACGCTCTAAATTTTTGTTAATAAATAATTCTTGTAATCTAATCTGGATAGAGAATTTAAACCTGAACATCACCACGTTCTAATTCTTTATTGAAAACTCCGGAAAATTCTGTAAGTTATTGATTTTCGGTTAGGCTTATTTTTGTAAGTCATTGAAAGTATTGGATGCCAAAAAGTTCTCCGGAGTTTTCAGTTCTTTATTATAAGCAATCCCTGTAGGGGCGAATAAATCCTTTATGATAAGGAATGCTCATGAAATAATTTCCCGGTTTTGAGTTGTTTCGGGAAATCCGCGAAGCGCAATGAACGAAACAAAATGGGGACTTATTTCGTGTCCATTCCTAAGCAATCCTTGTAGTTCCAAGTATAATTGAAGTAACATATCTAACACACTTATTAATCCCAAGAGAATTACCCTCAAAATGAACCAGAATATACCTACACCAATTATTTGTAACATCAGTAACATAGCATGGCTTATTGGCTTGTTGGCATTATTGAGCCTTGTGGTATCAAAGGTTTCTGCGGATGAAAAACGTTTTACCACTCAATCGCAAAGTGTGTCATGCCAAAATTTGAGGGCATATCCGCAAATGCTAAAAAAAGCTAAAGGCTATGCCAATCTGCCAGAGGCTAAAGAACGGTTTATTAAATTGCTTGAAAACCGCAAGCCGGCTAACTACAAGCAAGCCATATCCGATATTAAGGCTAACTTTGAACAATGGCAACTTGATATGTTGCAAACTTTGCAAGGGTGCGAAAAGCATTGGCTTGATACTCTTAATCGGGCGTTTGGTAATTATTACGCTTTAGTTATTGGTATTAATTATTATAAACAATGGGAAAAACTGGACACTGCGGTTAATAATGCCCTAACGGTTGCTGATGTGCTGCGAAATAAATATGGTTTCATTATCGACAAAGATTTTTTGTTATTAGATAGTAATGCCACTTACGATAATATCCTTAAAGCTATTAATGAATTAAGTACGCGACTTACTGAACATGACAATTTACTTATTTACTATGCCGGGCACAGTCATACGGATAACGACAATAAAACTTACTGGCTCCCGGTAGATGCTGAACTTGCCAATAGCAAGTGGATTGAAACCGGCATGATAACCGATAAAATTTCGATCACGGATCAAAATGCGAGAAACACTTTATTTATCGTCGATAGTGGTTATGACGTATCCACCAATAGTCAGAAAAAAGAAAGAATTTGGGTAACTGCCGATAAAAAAATAGAGAATGATTTACTAGCCAAACTGCCGGCTTATCTGCTCACGGAGAGTAAAACTCTTATTTTAAAAAATGCTATTAAGCGATCACGAATTTTGATAGCTAGTGGTGAAAACCAGCCGGTAACAAACGGTAGTCAACTTTCTATATTTACCAATGCTTTTATAGAGTATTTAAGAAATAGAGAAGAAACCGTTTTTAGTGCGCGTGCTTTATTTAGTGCTATAGAAGAGAATACGCAAACCCCAAAATATAGACAGATTGACCCTAATAGCCGTGGTGATTTTCTCTTTAAACGTCCTAACCAATTCGTTGATGCCGGTGACATTAAAAAGCGGAATCAATCTTTGGCTTTGGTGAAATTAGCTCACTCTGAAATAAGCAAAGGCAATGCAACTAATGGAATCTTATTGGCTTTAGAGGCTTTACCTAAATATACATTTGCGCCGGATCGACCGTATGTGCTTGAAGCAGAAGAAAAACTTTATGAAGCGATTCTCCAGCAAAAAGAACGTTTGATAATGCGCGGACATGAACAAGCGATTTATCGAGTTGCTTTCAGTCCTAACGGTTCACGCTTCGTTACTGCCAGCATAGATGGGAAGGCTCGTTTGTGGGATACCCAAAGTGGCAAATTAATTAAGGTATTGCAAGGACATCAAGATTGGAATAGAAATGTCAATGAAGATAGTCCAATTATTAGCGTTGCTTTTAATCACGATGGTAGCCAAGTAATAACCACCACATCTTATGACAATATAGCTTATCTGTGGGAGACGAATAATGGGCAACTTATCAAAATATTGGCTGGGCATGAAAAGGGGATTAATCACGCAACTTTTAGTCCGATTACTAATAAATTGATCACGGTGTCAACGGATAACACTGCTTGCTTATGGGAAACCAATGGTGGGAAACGGCTCAAGGTACTTGAGGGCCATAAAAGTGGAGTTAACCATGCGGCTTTTAGTCCGAATGGAAAATTTATTGTTACTGCTTCGGATGATAACACCGCTCGTTTATGGAATGCCAATGGCAAATTTCTCACCGTATTTTCTGGACATAAAAATCGGGTAAATCATGCTGCTTTCAGTCCCAACAGTCAATTGGTAATCACTGCTTCAGACGATAAAACGGCGCACTTATGGGATGTGAATGGCAATCTCTTTGACAAGCTGGCTGGGCATAATGAACGAGTTTTGAATGCCACTTTCAGTCCCAACGGCAAATTTATTGTCACCGCTTCCGAGGATAAGACGGCTAATATATATGAAGTGCAAAACAATGGTGACAGTTATAAAGTTAAAATTCGTAACATACTCACCGGCCATAAGAAGACTGTTAATTATGCGACTTTTAGCCCTACAGGCAAATTTATTGTTACGGTGTCAAAAGATAATACTGCCCGCTTATGGGAAACTAATAGTGGCAAATTGTTTAGCCGGCTTTCTGGACATACTGATATTGTCAACCATGCCGCTTTCAGTCCTAATGGTAAATTTGTAGTCACAGTTGCCAATGATAATATTGCCCGCCAGTGGCAAATAGACAACAGCAAATATTTCAAAGTACTTGCCGGACACACGGCGGGAGTTTTGAACACGGCATTTAGTCCCGATGGGAAATTTATGGTGACAGCTTCAGATGATAATACGGCTCGCTTGTGGGATGTGGCTAGTGGCAAACTTGTTACCGTACTAGATGGACATGAAAAGAGGGTTAATCACGCTGCCTTTAGTGCCGATGGCAAATTGGTTATCACCGTTTCTGATGACAGTACCGCTCGCTTATGGGAGATAAGCGGTAAATTGGTTAGTGCATTTTCTGAGCATACTAACTCGGTTAATCATGCTACCTTTAGTCCCGATAGCACGTTTTTTGTTACGGCTTCTGATGATGGAATGGTGCATAAATGGCAAATTTCTGATTGGGGTTTTTTTTCCTTTTGGGCTGATTACAACGACAAAGCACATCTCAAAGTATTTGCCGGACATAAAAACCGGGTGAATTACGCAACTTTGAGCCCCGACGGTAAATTTATTGTGAGTGCTTCGGAGGATAACACTGCCTATTTATGGAAAGCAGAGAACGGAATGCTTGTCGAAATATTGGCCGGACACAAAGGGGGGATTAATTACGCTACTTTCAGTTCCAATGGTAAATATATTGTCACCGCCTCCGATGATAAAACCGCTTACATCTGGAATGTCGCCAGTGGTAAACCTCATAACATACTTTCTGGACATAATGATGAGGTTAATCACGCTGTTTTTAGTCCGGATGGCAAATATGTTGTCACGGCTTCAGATGATAACACGGCTCGTTTGTGGGAAACTGAGAGCGGCAGGCTCCTTAAAATATTGTCCGGACATAAAGATGATGTTAATCATGTTGCCTTTAGTTCTAATGGCAAATTCATTGTTAGCACCTCAGATGATAAAACGGCTCGTTTGTGGGAAGCGAAAAACGGTAAACCTTTGAATGTGCTATTTGGACATACGGATGAAGTAAATCACGCCATCTTTACGAAGGATAATAAATATGTTGTCACCGCTTCAGATGATAAAACGACTCGCCGCTGGCGCATTTTGTCGATTCAAGAATTAACTGATTACGCCAACAAAATCATCCCCGATTGCCTAACGCCATCGCTGCGCCAACAATTTTATTTACCGGAAACCCAAAGCCAAATCCGGATAAAAAAGGGCCAAAAATTAGCCAGAAACGGTAAAATTAAAGCGGTTAAGTTTTTTAACCAAGCGCGAGAATTGGCACCTTGTTTTAAATTCGAGGCAGCGGACAAAGCCCAACAAATTGCTACTAATGCCTTGATTATGGAGGGTAAAAGATTCGCACGAACCGGGAAAATTGAGAATGCGATTACTAAATTTAAAGAGGCACAAGCCTTAGATTCTCGTTTTAACGCTAACCAGATTGCGGCTTACTTTCTTATGAAACACGCTGAAAAACTAGCCAAATATGGCGAAGTTGAAACTGCAATCGCGAAGTTTAAAGAAGCACGGGAATTGGCTCCTCAACTAGATTTTGTCCCCAAACATAAGGTGACTGCCCAGTTATTGTTAGAAGATGGTAAACGCTTGGCTCAAAATGGCAAAATTAAAAATGCTATCACCAAGTTCATGGCGGCACTTGAGTTTGATTCTCACTTAAACTTTAATCCAAAAAATAAAGCAATTGCCCAAGTGCGAATGAAAGAAGGCAAACGGTTAGCCCGACATGGAGAAATAGAAGACGCTCAAGAAAAATTTAAAGAAGCACGAGAGCTTGATTTCCAACTCAAGTTTACTCCAAAGGACAAAACGGTTGCCCAAGTGCGGTTGCAAGAAGGCGAACAATTAGCACAAGCAGGAGATATTGAAGCCGCTCAAGAGAAATTTGAAGAGGCACTGGCTTTGGATTCCCAATTAAGTTTTGATCCAAAAAACTATGCAAAAGCTCAATCACTAATGAAAGAGGGTGAACAGTTAACCACTGACGGGAAAATTGAGGCGGCTGTAGTCAAGTTTAAACAGGCGTTGGATTTAGATATCCGCTTAAGATTTGCGCCGGCAATCCGCAATATTGTTCATATCTTGATAAAAAAGGGTGAGCAATTAGCACGTAATGGTGATATCAAAACCGCTATCATTAGGTTCAAAGCGGCACTTGCGTTTGCGCCCCAATTAAACTTTAATCCCAAAAACAAAGCAACTGCCCAAGTCTTGGTACAAGAGGGAGAACAGTTAGTAAAAAATGGCAAGCTTGAAGCAGCTCAAGAAAAGTTTAAGGAAGCCTTAGCGTTAGATTACCATTTAAACGCGCCGGAGATTAAAGCGTTAGCACAATTGTTAGTGGAACAGGGAAAGGCATTAGTACGAACCGGCAAAATTGATGCCGCAATAACAAAATTTGAAAAAGCCCAAGAGCTTGATCCACAATTAATTCTTAATCCGGAGACAACCGCTGCCAAAACGATGGCAAAAGTCCGAATTAAAGAGGGAAAAGCATTAGCACAAGAGGGAAATATCAAAGCTGCCACCAAAAAATTCAAAGAGGCGCGTTTGCTTGATCCCCATTTAAATTTTAATCCTGAAGATAAGGCTGGTAAGGTGGTTGCCAAAGTACGGGTAAAAAAGGGGATTGCATTATTAGAAGATGGGGATATTGATGCGGCGGTGATGAAATTCAAAGAGGCACTGGCACTGGACTCTCATTTAGAATCTCCAAAAATCACAGCACTTGCCCAATTGCTAATGGAACAAGGCGAAGAATTAGCTAGAGAGGGGAACATTGATGCTGCTGCTGCAAAATTCAGAGATGCACGAGTACTTGATCCTCAATTAAATTTTGATATGGAGAAAATGGTTGCCCTATGGATCAACCAAGAAGAGAAAGAACGCCGAGAATGGTGGGACACGGCTTCCGAAATTGCGGAGGTAGTTGCCGGCATTGGAGCCGTTTTAGCTATTTTTATTATCTTTTGACGGTGACGGTGGTGTTAAATTTGAAGCGATTTTGCGGTTTCTAAAAATCCGATTGTAGGGTGGGTAGAGCGGTAGCGAAACCCACCAAAACTAGAAATCCGATTGTAGGATCACTGCCATTAAGTTAAGCTTTGGAATCCAAACCTTTAGATTTGGAAGTGTTTGATGCTTTGGAATCCAAACCTTTAGATTTGGAAGTGTTTGATGCTTTGGAATCCAAACCTTTAGATTTGGAAGGGTTTGATGCTTTGGAATCCAAACCTTTAGATTTGGAAGTGTTTGATGCTTTGGAATCCAAACCTTTAGATTTGGAAGGGTTTGATGCTTTGGAATCCAAACCTTTAGATTTGGAAGGGTTTGATGCTTTGGAATCCAAACCTTTAGATTTGGAAGTGTTTGATGCTTTGGAATCCAAACCTTTAGATTTGGAAGTGTTTGATGCTTTGGAATCCAAACCTTTAGATTTGGAAGTGTTTGATGCTTTGGAATCCAAACCTTTAGATTTGGAAGTGTTTGATGCTTTGGAATCCAAACCTTTAGATTTGGTTTGATATTTAAGCTAGCTAAATAATCCAAATCTGAAGGTTTGGGCTCCAATAAATATTTCTTAACTTAATGGCATTGGATTGTAGGGTGGGTTTCGCTATCGCTCTACCCACCCTACTTATGACAAATTTTGATTTATAAATGGTGGGTTTCGCTATCGCTCTACCCACCCTACAACTACAACATTTGACTACATTTGACAATTTTTGACTTGTGTATAACTATAAGATGGCAACTTGGGAGGTTTAGCTAACACGTTAGATTTACGAAGATACAAAACTTTTTTTGCCTCTTCAGTCATAGCAGTCAGGTAAGGCATAACAAAAGATGGGCGAACAGTATAACTAATTTTGGTCGCTTTAAGTCTTACACGGCGAATAGGAACCGGTAATTTTCTAGGATGACGAATATCTTTCAATTGATAGCCTTTGTGAATTTCTGCCGGAAATAATTCCGGAGATTGTTCGATGAAAGAATCAACAAGTACCCTAAATTTACCATCATCTTGGACGATATCAAAATACGTCTTTTGTTCAAAAGGTAAACAGATGATCCTATATTCATTTTTTCTCGGGGTTTGTGACATTTTTGTAGCTTTAGGGGCAACCGGATTGCCCTTACATGTTGGGTGAAACTAACAAAGGTAAACTCGTTTACCGGTAGTAGTTTGCCTTTCTAGATAGAAAAATAATTTCATACGCACGATGGCAACCACAATGCCCCTACTAAATCATCACGTTACGTAGGGGCAATCCTTTATGGTTGCCCTTAACTACGAATAATCATGTTGTTTAGTTGGGGCAACCACAAGAGATTGCCCCTACACTTTGGTTGCCCTTAGTTTTAATGGCATTGAAACAGAGTATGGGAACCCGAAAACAATCCATCACTTCAGAGCGTGGGCCTAATGACACGCTAAAACTGTGCCACAATATAAAATATATTTTATTTCAATAAGATACAAAATAAAGTGGCCTTTTTAGTGATAGTGGCTAGACTAAACTCTATCAAAATGATAGATATGCGTCGATTAAAATGATAGTCATCAATCAAAATGATAGAGTCACTACCGGGATCGCTTCTAATCGCCTTTCCATTGTCGCTTCTTACGATGAATCGTAGCTGGGCCGACTTTCAACATTTTTGCCGTTTTCTCGACATTACCTCCACAAAATTCAAGGGCCGTAAGAATCACCTCTTTTTCAATGTCTTTATAAAAACGAAGGGTATCGCCGGAGGTGATGGCAACGGATGCCAAATGGTTTTCGACTGACTCAATTTGTTGAGTTGATTCGGTAGGTAAGGGCGTATTTTTGTCACTGATGTTTTTAGCAATTTTGGCTGCTAACATATCGACAGTAATAATTTTACCCTTATTTAATACCACTACATGATGAATAGTATTCTGCAATTGCCGTACATTACCGGGCCAGTCACAACTCAACAACTTTTTTTCAGCCTCAGCACTAAAACCCTGAAATTTTTTCTGTTCTTCTTTAACAAACTGATGCAGAAAAAATTTAGCTAGCTGTAAAACATCTTCCCCACGTTCACGTAAAGCCGGCAATTTTATCTCAACACTGTTAAGACGATAATAAAGGTCTTCCCTAAATCGCCCAGCTTTGATTTCTGCCAACAATTCCCGATTAGTCGCACAAATTAAACGCACGGCCACCTTCTCTAATTTATGGCTACCCACTTTAGAAAAGGTCTTATTTTGCACAAAACGCAATAAGGTACTTTGCATTGAAAGTGGTAATTCTCCAATTTCATCTAAGAATAAAACACCACCGTTCGCTTGAGATATAAGCCCTTTTTGCTCACTAATTGCCCCAGTAAAGGCCCCTCTAACATGACCAAATAAATGGCTTTCCATCAATTTTTCTGGAATAGCCGCACAATTACACACCATAAAAGGATTATTCGCTCGTTTATTTTCCTGACAAATAGCCTGTGTACACAGTTCTTTACCGGTGCCAGTTTCGCCAGTAATCAAAACGGTTGCGTTACTAGTCATTACATTATCAATCATCTGATAAACCATCTGCATTGGCTGAGAGGCACCTATAAAATTATGATATTGTGGGCGTGTTTCTTCATAAAATTCAGGTTGAGATAAATGGTATTTTTTTAGTGCCTCGCGTAATGTAACAACAAGTTGAGTATTTTTACAGGGCTTTTTTAAGAAATCTAAAGCACCATAGCGCATCGCTTCGACGGCAATCTCGACAGTATTTCTCGCAGTGACAACTATAACAATACACTTTAGCTGTTGTTCATAAACATATTTCAAAACATCCATGCCACTTATATCTGGCAAACCAAGATCAAGTAGCATAATATCGGGAACATTTTTGCTAAAATGAGCCAGTGTTGCGTTACCGGTTTTTAAGTGAGTCAATAAAATTGGCTCGTGACTTAAAACCTTTTTATAGACTGTTGCAGTTACCAGATGGTCTTCTACAAGCAAGACCGTGGGTTGTTCTTCTGTTTTCATCTTATTCAATGATCAACTCCCGTATCACAAAGGTTTGCTTTTTAAGAATCACGTTTTATCCATCCTACTAGTGCAGGAGGGCGGAAATCTTCAGCCACCCTAGAAATTCGATTTTTTTGAAAAAATCGGATTTCTGGCTAAGTTGTTAAATTTGAGAATTAAACTAAGTTATTATGATAAATGCTTGAAAATAAATGAGATTAAAAATAGTTTCGACTGGAGTCAAAAATACGGTAAGTCCATTTATTTGTTAAACAATTGGCGAAAGTTTAAATACAAAGAATAAAATTATGGATGGTGAAAAATTAACTGCCCATTTTCTGATAGATTTAACACCCATTTGCAAACCTGAACCCACCAAACGTAGCTTCAATGCCCTTAACGGGTGTGATCTTGATTCAAATTCATTTTTCAATCCATATACAAAATTAGCTATACTCAACACGGTAACAAACTAAACTTTTTTCTGGGTAGGTCGGGTTAGCTTATTGAGCGCCGCGAGATAACGTAACCCGACATTTAATCTTGGGTAGGTCGGGTTAGCTTATTGAGCGCCGCGAGATAACGTAACCCGACATTTAATCTTGAAAAAAGTTTAAGTTATAACCGTGTGCAGTATAGTGTCCATCCGGAAACTCTCCCTTCGCCTCAGCTTTGAATTCCAAGATGTCCATTGTTTGGATCCCTTCGCTGTAGCGTAGGGATTTTTACTGGTGTTTCCGGATGGACACTAGCTAAATCTTTGCTAGATGCCACGGATTTTACCGATTCATGTAATTCAATTTAACAAAGTAAGATTATTATTTAGAAATAAACCTAATCCGTTTGACTGTCTGAATCATCCCACCAAGAGACTATTTTTTTTCGCCATTCTTTGACAGCCCAGACGATGAATCTTGAAAACACAATAACGTTTATTATGATGCCAACAATCAAAAAAATAATCAGGGCCTTTTGATGCATTTTATTTGCCGTGGCAATTCAGTTTTAGCATTTGGAAATTAACCTAATTCGTTTGACTATCTGAATCATCCCACCAAGAGACTATTTTTTTCGCCATTCTTTGACAGCCCAGACGATGAATATTGAAAACACAACGTAATTACTCAGGTAATCTCCGGTCTTTAGTTAAGGCGGATCGGGGGAATAAACGGATTGTTGTGTGAAGCGTCTTGAGTTATGAAGCTCTGTAGGGTGTGCTTTGTTCTATAAAGTGAGCTACAGTCTCGCACCAATCCGATAAGGAACGTGCATGAAATAATTAGGGCAACCATAAAGGATTGCCCCTACGTAATGCGATGATTTGTAGGGGCAATCCCTTGTGGTTGCCCCAACCAAAGTTGACTAAGTTGTTTCATGCACGTTCCTAACTCCCCAAATCCGTTGTACTAGCAGCCTGTCGGAGAATACAGCTAAGTTATTGTTTTTAACAATTGCTTTAACTAATAATCAATGAGTTAGCGATTAATCCGACAGGCTGCTAGATGCCGGATTATTACCTGAGTAGTTACAACACAATAATGTTTATTATGATGCCAACAATCAAAAAAATAATCAGGGCCTTTTGATGCATTTTATTTGCCATGGCGATTCAGTTTTAGCATTTGGGAATTAACCTAATTCGTTTGACTATCTGAATCATCCCACCAAGAGGCTATTTTTTTCGCCATTCTTTGACAGCCCAGACGATGAATATTGAAAACATAATAATGTTTATTATGATGCCAACCATCAAAAAAATAGTCAGGCTCTTTTCAGGCGTTGCGGGTTTTAGCAATTCAGTTTTGGCATCGGCTTGTACCATAGATGTGTTTTGTTCTATAGGAGATGCGGACACAGCTTGTCCCAACACAAAAAGTATTGTCCAAATATAAAACCAACGTATTTGTTTTGTTTTCATAGTAATCGGTTTTTTAAAACCTATTTCAAAATTAATATTTAAACTTTGTCAATTGGAGTAGCGTGAACATATTATGTTAAAAAAATACTGATTGTAACGGATTTTGGGGTCACAAGGAATTACGGGGGGGTTCGTTCGTCATTAAGGGTTGACACATAGGTCAACCCCTACAAAATTTGGTGCTTGTAGGGGCGAACCTATGTGTTCGCCCCAAAATCCGTTATAATCAGAAAAAATCGTACTCAGTTCGTGTTTCTTTAGTACAACGGCTCCGGGGATTGATCGGATTAGTATGTGATGTGTCTATCGTTATGAAGCTTGTAGGGGTTGCCTCAATGCCATTAAGTTAAGGAATTTTATTGGAATCCAAACCTTCAGATTTGGATTATTCTAAGGAATTTTATTGGAATCCAAACCTTCAGATTTGGATTATTCTAAGGAATTTTATTGGAATCCAAACCTTCAGATTTGGATTATTCTAAGGAATTTTATTGGAATCCAAACCTTCAGATTTGGATTATTCGGCTTAAATATCAAACACTTCCAAATCTAAAGGTTTGGACTCCAATGCTTAGGTTAAAGATACTACCTGAGACAAAAAATGTTACATCAAGATCATCAATATGTAACAAAAATAGAACGTGTTATGTGTATTTGAATCAAATTATCATGCCCATCCGCTTGAGGGAAAAGACTTGACCGGTTTTTGAAACTGGCCAAATCTCAAACTCAAAAATTTGTTATTTTCCACATTTTATTTGAGGGAAACTAATTATGGATCATGCATGTAGCAAGCGATGGGAACATTTTACCAAGCCTATTTCATTTATAGTGCTCTTACTACTTAGTTGTTTGGCAGCGACGGTTTATGCTGAGGCAAGCATCCAAGGTAGTGTATTTCTGGACAATAATGATAATGGTGTTTGGGATACTGGTGAGCCAATTCGAGTTGGGGCAGTTATCCATCTCGTGGATGAGGCATTGGAAAATGCTGGGCAAGGTGGACATAATACTACTGACACTGATGCCAATGGTAATTATTTTTTTGTGGGGCTCAACACTGGTAAATTTCGGATATGGACTGAAATTCCAGCCGGTATGAAACAAACTGCTCCGGTTAGGCAAGAAGGGCAGGTTGTATTCAACCATATAACGATAACGGCACCTTCACCGGAGCTTACGGTAAATTTTGGCTTTTCCGGTAAAACCGCTGATATTACTATTAATCCGGATGAGAGTGTTACCGTCAAGGATAGTGAATTTACTATGCTGGTTAAGCCAAATAAAACCGGCACTTCCACCGCCATGAAAGTCACTAAAAATGGTGAGAAGTTTGAGGGCACTAATACTAGCACTGACATCGTGGTTGAACCCAATAAGACGAGAGCCGGAATTCGTGATGGTAATGACAATTTCACTATCACTACCGGATCGAAAATCAGTGATACTGGTGAAGAATCTTCAGTCTCGGTAACTGGCAATCGTGATGGTGGTTATACGATAAAAACGCCGGAATTCCCATCAATGGTGACTACAATCCGTGCGGATAGTACCTACACAGTCGTGGATGAAAATGATCCAAGTTTTACTTTTACAGTGAAAGCGGATGGTACTTCCACCGTCACGGATACCGAGTTTTCGGGTATGGTTGCCACTGTCGGCTCTTCGGGTGATACCGTTGTCACGGATGCCGAATTTCCCGGCATGGCTGCCACAGTGAATGATGATGGCAGTTATATCGTCAAAGATAATGCCATTCCCGGTATAGAAATTGTCGCTCACCCGGATGGGAGTTATACGTTTATTGATGAGGCTGAGCCGACAATCGAAGTCACGCTTGATGCGGATGGTAATTATAGTGTCATAGATATTGATTCCCCAGAAGTAGTTTTGACAGTGTTTGAAGATGGCAGTTAGATAACAATTCCATTGACAACTATTAACATGTTAACAGATGAAGTTAACACTTTTTAATAATTGTGAATTAGGGAGTATCAACCCTTGATCTCCTCGCAATATGAAGGCTTGGAGTTACTTGTACTCAAATCCATTTTTTTTAATGTGGAAGGCTAACCACCTTTGAGCTCGCCTATAATGTTAACTATGGATTGAAATTTTGTCAAGCATTAATTACGATGGATTTATGATTTAAATCTAAATTGTTCAAACCGGTTATTAACAATTAATCTCCAATAAGTCATGTCAACAAAATATTTTTGATAATAATAATTTTGTACATAATAAGTATTAACATGTTAATAGTTATCAATACTTTCATGTACTATATGCTTACCAACGCTGATAGCGGGATATGCTTTGCGGTTGATCCATCGAATACACGAGGCTTATTCAGTAGTATTGGAGTTTGTAAACTTCACCATGCTCAACTCGCAACTTATCCCGTCTCAAGGCAATGCCCAAGAAGGCGCATCTTATTTCTTCGTGGATCATAGTGCCTTACCGGAGACTACGTATTATTATAGTGTCGAGGATATTGATGTTAATGGCGCAAGAACTATGCACAATGATGAAAGGGTGGAAGTTAATTCGACTAGTGAGCCTTCGGCTTGTCTACTCTATGGTGTCCAAGATCGAGGACTTAATGACAGTATATTTTTTACCGTCCACCCGCAAACTCACCAAGTTACCCAACTCGGTGAAATGTGCAAAGGCTGTGATGTTGAGGCAATGGACATTCAGCCAGAAACCAATGTCGTTTATGTCGCATCTGGCAACGATACTTTTGGGCATCCAAAAGGCTACCTTTATCAACTGAACGGCGCGACTGGCTCCTTAGCCTCAATTGGCAAAACTGGTTTTGAGGAAGTCGTCAGTTTAGCCTTTGATTCTGAGGGTGTCTTGTGGGCTTGGGCAAAAGATGCCGGGCTTCTGCAATTGGATAGCGAAACCGGCCAAGGAACGTTAGTGTTTGAATCTAAAGTGAAATTGGCAGACCTGACTTGGAATCTCGCCGGCGACACCTTATATGGCTCGGTTGGCAAAGAACTCTGGAGTTATGATCCGGTTGCCAACACCGTCAGCAAAGTTTGCGCTAATTTGCCCAAGAAAACGGAGGCATTAGAAGTTTTGCCACCGTCCATCTTGCCAGAAGGCTTATTATTGCTAGGCTCACACCAGAATAAGGCACTTAAGTTACACGCCTTTGATGTGAATACTTGCAGTATGGTAGCAGACAAAGATATTGCTATGCCTTATGATGATCCGGAAGGATTGGCAATGCCTTTGGCGGCATGTATGCCGTAATGAGTTAGGAGAAATCCGATTTTTTAAAAAAATCGGATTTCTTGAGGCGGTGAAAAAAAAATGTAAAAAAATTGCGAGCTGTGCGGTTAGATATTTTTGTGGGGATCCATCTAGCCGCGCGTATCCACCTTATGTGGGGTAATTTGGTGGAATTGCTCTCGCGAAAGGAGCCCTACATTCCCACATTTTCATTTAACCGCACTAGTCAAAAATTTTTTACGAGCCCAAAAAATTGTCTTGATCTAAAAATTGTCTTGATCTAAAAATTGAAAGTGTGGTAAATTACTTCCTCTCCAAATTTGGGGCGCGTAGCTCAGTGGAAGAGCACTACCTTGACATGGTAGGGGTCGGTGGTTCAATCCCACTCGCGCCCACCAATCTTTTACCTTTCACTTATGTATCAATGCACGATTCTCGTGCAGTTTTAGCAATGCCTATTATCACATTACCTGACGGGAGTCAGCGGGATTTTGATCACCCGGTAACGGTGGCAGATGTCGCTGCGAGTATCGGGGCCGGTTTAGCGAAGGCGGCTTTGGCCGGAAAGATTAATGAGCAATTGGTAGATACCTCCACAATTATTGCTGACAATGTGTCATTGGCAATTATCACGGATCGCGATCCAGAAGGCTTAGAAATTATACGCCATTCCGGTGCCCACTTAATGGCGCAAGCCGTTAAAAGCCTTTTTCCAACAGCACAAGTCACTATTGGTCCAGTAGTCGAAAACGGTTTTTATTACGATTTTGCTTATGAAAACAGTTTTACGCCGGCAGACTTGGATAAAATTCAAGCCAAAATGGAAGAATTGGCAAAGCAAAATTTCACCGTGACGCGCTCGGTGATGGCACGCGATGAAGCCACCCTTTTCTTTCGGCAACTTGGCGAAGACTATAAAGCCCAAATTATTGAGTCTATCCCTACTAATCAAGATATTTCCCTATATAAACAAGGTGAATTCATTGATTTATGTCGAGGGCCACATGTACCCAATACTGGCAAGTTAAAAGCCTTTAAGTTGACGAAACTGGCGGGGGCATATTGGCGTGGCGATTCTAACAATGAAATGTTGCAACGCATTTACGGTGTCGCGTGGGCCAATAAAAAAGACCTCAAAGCATATTTGCATCGCCTTGAAGAGGCTGAAAAACGTGATCATCGTAAACTGGCGAAACGCTTAGACTTATTTCATGTCCAAGAAGAAGCCCCCGGCATGGTCTTTTGGCATGACAAGGGTTGGACAATTTATTTACGAATCCAGGAATATATTCGTAGCTTGTTGCGTAAACATGGTTATCAGGAAGTCAATACGCCCCAATTGGTGGATCGTTCATTGTGGGAAAAATCTGGACATTGGGATAAGTTTGGCAAAGAAATGTTTAGTACCCATTCTGAAAATCGTGATTACGCCATCAAACCCATGAACTGTCCTTGTCATATCCAAATTTTCAATCAAGGACTGAAAAGTTATCGTGATTTGCCGTTACGAATGGCCGAATTTGGCTCGTGTCATCGCAACGAACCATCCGGTACCTTGCACGGTTTGATGCGGATCCGTGGCTTTGTACAAGATGATGCCCACATTTTTTGTACCGAAGAACAAATCCAAAGTGAAGTTTCTGCCTTCATTGATCTAGTATTTAAAGTATATGCTGACTTTGGTTTTAAAGATATTATAATTAAACTATCTACTCGTCCCCCACAACGGGTTGGCAGTGACGAAGTGTGGGATAAAGCCGAACAAGCCCTAGAATTAGCTTTAAACAATAAAAAATTAGATTGGGGATTACAACCCGGTGACGGGGCTTTTTACGGACCAAAAATTGAGTTTTCCCTTCGAGATTGCCTTGATCGCATCTGGCAATGTGGCACAATTCAAGTGGACTTTTCCATGCCCGGCCGTTTAGGGGCGGAATATATTGCTCGTGATGGCAGTAAACAAGTACCAGTCATGTTACATCGGGCAATTTTGGGATCTTTAGAACGTTTTATTGGCACGTTAATTGAGGAATACGCTGGAGCTTTGCCGACATGGCTTGCGCCAGTGCAAGTTGTTATACTTAATATTACGGATCAACATGCCGAGTATGCTAAAACGGTTGCAGCGCAACTGCTCAAAAATGGTTTTCGAGTTACATCAGACTTGAGAAATGAGAAAATCGGGCTTAAAATTCGTGAGCATACCTTACAAAAAGTGCCCTATCTTTTGATAGTCGGTGAACGAGAAATTGAAAATCAACAGGTAACCGTGCGTTTGCGGACGGGGGAAAATAAAGGTGCAATTACACTTGCGACATTTATTGAACAACTCCGCGCCGAGATTGCCGGCTACAATTAGGAGGACAGTTAAATCGCTCAGGATAAACGTACACGCTTAAATAACAATATTACTGCATATAAAGTGCGGTTAATAGATGTCAATGGTGAACAAATTGGTATCGTCAATATACGTGAGGCGCAAACAAAAGCCCAAGAAGCTGAATTAGATTTAGTAGAAATCGTACCTCACGCTAAGCCCCCCGTATGCCGGATCATGGACTACGGAAAATTCTTGTTTGAACAAAACAAGAAACGTAATAAAGCCAAGAAGAAGCAAAAACAAGTACAGGTCAAAGAAATAAAATTCCGACCTTCAACTGAAGAGGGAGATTATCAGGTAAAACTACGCAACCTGATCCGTTTCCTTGAAGAGGGGGACAAAACCAAAATCACGCTACGCTTTCGTGGTAGAGAAATGGCCCATCAAGATTTAGGGCGCCAACTGCTAAAACGTGTCGAAACTGATCTTACTGAACATGGGATTGTTGAACAACGCCCTAAAATGGAAGGTCGGCAAATGGTAATGATTGTTGTCCCTGCAAAAAAATAAACCAACCTACGAAAAACCTCCGAGGTTTCTAAAACCTCGGAGGTTTGGTTCCAAATCACGAAAAACCTCCGAGGTTTCCAAAACCTCGGAGGTTTGGTTCCAACAAGTCTTAACGACTGCTGAGCCAAGTCTCTCGAAGGGGCTTGGCTTTTTTACGACTAATGCGGAGTATTTTAATAATATGCCTAAAATGAAAACCAATCGTGGTGCTGCGAAACGGTTTAAACGCACTGCCGGTGGCGACTTTAAACGAAGCCAGAGTCACCGCCGCCACATCCTCACCAAAAAATCCAAACAACGGAAACGCCATTTACGCGCCCCCATAATGATAGCCCCGGCGGATGTTGCAATGGTCAAACGATTATTACCTTATTCGTAGGATAACAGAAAATGCCAAGAGTAAAACGCGGCGTGACAGCCCACGCCAAACATAAAAAAATTCTGAAAGCGGCGAAAGGCTATCGTGGAGCCCGTCGCAACGTGTATCGAGTTGCCAAACAGGCGGTTATCAAAGCCGGGCAATATGCTTATCGAGATCGACGGCAACGTAAACGCGAATTTAGAGCCTTATGGATAGCGCGAATTAATGCCGGGGCTCGTGAATATGGTTTATCTTACAGTCGTTTCATTAATGGTTTGAAAACCGCCGGGATTGAAATTGATCGTAAAATATTGGCAGAATTAGTAGTATTTAATAAAGATGCGTTTGCGGTGCTGGCTGATAAGGTTAAGGCAGTGCTGGTGTAAATTGAACTTTAACGATCCCAAGTTTTTTGAAAAACTTGGGATCGATCCTCTTACTAATCCCACCTTTCGCCATCAGAACTACAAGGATTGTATATAAAAAAGGATTTAAACCGTTAACTACAAAGAAAATATAACTACAAGGATTTGGTATAAGAAAGGATAAAAACCTATAATTTATACTTTTGGCGAAAGTACTTAAACCATTTGAATTTTAGCGGTAGTGCAATTTGACTTATCACGGCGATTACCAAATCCTTGTAGTTATTGTTAAAAAAACTTGATATTCGAGAATCACGATCTAATCCTTTCTTATATACAATCCTTGTAGTTTCTTATAAACAATCCTTATAATTTTGTGCCAGTACTTCGTCAAACGCACTGTAACAGAGACAAAAAAATGGCTATCACTAAACTAACAATAGATGAAATCAAAAGACTTAATGTTCCAGAAAAAATTGTTGAAGAAATCTGGGATAGTATCTTCAAACATAATGAATATCTACAATTAATCAAAGTACAACGTACCGAACTCAACCAAAGAATTGATTCATACCACGCGGCTCCTCAAAAAGGTAGAGCATGGGATGAAATCAGCCGCAGTTTTTGGGACTCAAAATTATGTTAATCAGATTTTTTAGAGGTTTAATTATTATGATTAAAGATGATTTTAATGATTTTAAATTACTGAAATCGACAGGTATATCTGCGGGGGAGGCTTATCTCGAAGCATCAAAACGTAAGTTAGGCTATTTCACTTGCATACGAATGCTTCGTTTGGTTTATAATCTTAGCTTACCCGAAGCTAAAAAGACTACTTTTGAAATTAAAAATTAAGAATGTCTGTTGATAAAAATATCCAAGAAATAATTGCTTTTCTTAAAAAATTGCCACCACATGAAAAATTGCAGGAACTTTCAAAAGTAATGCTGTTTAGAGGGCGTTATAGTTGTCTAAAAGAAACAGTGTTAAAAAATAGGTTTTATTTTATCCTTGATTTGGTCAATTACAATAATAAATTTTTCTATGATCCACTGCCGGTTCAAGATTTATTGAAAATTTTTATTGTTGAACCCGGTTATAGTTCATTAACTGGCAATATTGAAATTGGCGATACGGTAAGAGAATTGGAAATATCTCGTGCTTATGCTTGTGCGAATCGATATAATTTGCTGGGAAATAATATACGGCATGTCGTGCAAGACACTATGGTAGTTGCTACCTTTGGTGCTACCGGTGGGATATACACTGCTCTTATGGCTACTTGGCTTCGAGAACAGGCTGTGGGAAGAAATAGAACCGATATTGTTTTTAATGCTCCCACTTACTGTTTGGCAGATGAGTTCGCTAGAATGAATAATTTAACCCCAATCCCGGTGCTTGGAACCAGAGAGAATGGTTTTATGCCGCCACTTGCCCAGATTCGTGAGGCTTGTAGTCGTTCGAGTCCTTTTGCTTGCGTTTTAACTTACCCCAATAATCCAGCTCAAACCAGTTTTAAGGAAAATGAGATTCCGGAATTAGTCCGTCTTATTGAGTATTGTCAGGCGAATCAAATTCAGTTGATTGCGGATACGGTTTTCCAAGAACTGCGATGGTTATCGGCACCTCCAATTCCAGAACTATTTGCCCTAACAAATTCTTCCAACTATCTGTGCAAAATTTTTAGTCCAAGTAAGGATCGTCCCTTAGCGTCTGGTTATCGTGTTGGTTATTTGATTGCTGATAAGAGCCTAGAGCTTTGGTTAGAACGTGTTGCCTCATGTACAATGACTTCACCCAATACCATAAATCAGATTTGGTTAGCTATTGATGCCGTGTTTCGTCGAGCTATGATTGAAGGAGAGTTGACTCAAGAGCTATTCTTGCCTTTAAGTAATGGTTTTCTGTTTGGTTTTGGAGTAAAACCGTTAGAAGCAAATGAAATATATGATAAGATTTGTGAAGCTAACCTTTACAATAGTTACGTGCAAAAAGTTAAACAATTTCAGGAAACGCTTGATCAAAACCTTGATAAACTCTGGAACTGGGTGCATACAAGTGACTATTTTGAAATTGATGAACGTCCTCTTTATGGAAACACATTAATGGTGCGTGTTCCGGAACTGGCTCCATTTAAAAATGATTTGGAATATTATTTCAGTGTTTTATCCACAACTGGCATTCTTGCCAATATTGGCAGTTGTTTTGGATTGCCAAGTGACAAAGATATATATTTTAGAGTTGTAATAGCTAGTTACCCGGCGGAAATGGTTATGGTTGGTTTAGAGTATGTTAAAGGGGCTTTAATCAATGACAAAATTCCGGACTATCCTTTGTTCAAAGAGTGATTCTTTGTAACTAGGGCAAGCCCTTGTGGTTGCCCTAGTTACAAAAGGGCAATCCCTTGTGGTTGCCCTTGGTAAAACTATAGCATTCGTTAACAGGTTGATAAATCTACCGATACCGGCTTTCCCCACAATGCCAACAAGCCGTAAATTGCCCTTCAAGTTTTTCCCCACACTTAGTACATGTCCAAGTCGGCGGTGTTGCTGTGTTCCCATCCCGATTTTTCTCTAATATTTCTAGGGCTTTGCTATATTCATTAGCATGTTTAACCCAAAGTTCCGGCCAACATTCATTTGGTGGGAGTTCGCCCGCAGCACCCGCCAAAAATTCATTTTTAATAACGCAATCAATGTGATAGCTTTCCAGAATATTCTTAAAATGAAAAACCGTGAGTCTGTCGGGGGAAGTATAAATTTTTTGCATATTATTCAAATTATTGTTTTTTCAAGATATTTATTTGCGAACCTTCGTTCTAGGCGTACCTTGCACCACTCAGGTTGTAAATAAGTTTTGAACGGTTGAACTTTCCCCCTGTCGCTGCTGGCACTTTAGCGATGACTTAGATAAACATTTTTCTAAGCCACTGTATATGAAGCAATTGTCAGAAGGAATTTTGCGGTTTTTATGGTTAATAACACTATTGTACAGTCCAGACTTAACCGCTGTGACATTGATTGATGAACCAGAGGTGAGTCTTCATCCACAATTATTGAGTATCTTGACAGATGTCATGAGCGAAGCATCGGAACACACCCAATTAATTGTCGTTTTTTCAGTTTTTTTATAGATAAGACTCAATGATCAAGTTTTTATCAAACAACAATAACGTTTGGGTAACCAGAAAACCACGCGATGCAAAAAGAATTTTGAATTGCGAAGATGATTTAATTCCTTAAATTGTGTACCCATATTTATCCAAAAAGTGTAACACCATCCAATGCCAGAAAACTTTAATTATACAAAAACCGATAATTCCCCATTGTGTATTCACCAACTATTTGAAGCCCAAGTTGAACGCACACCGAATGCAATTGCGGTTGTATTTGAAAATCAACAACTTAGCTACCGAGTCTTAAATGCCCGTGCTAATCAAGTCGCGCATTATCTCAAAACACTTGGCGTTGCGCCAGAAGTTTTGGTGGGGCTTTGTGTGGAACGCTCTGTAGAAATGATAGTGGGATTGTTGGGAATTCTTAAAGCTGGGGGGGCTTATGTGCCCTTAATTCCGACTTATCCCCAAGCCCGTTTAGTGTCGATGTTGGCAGATGCACAAGTGCCGGTATTGTTGACTCAGAAAAAGTGGGCGACATTGTTTAGTACACAAGCGGTGCCGGTGATTTGCTTGGATTCAGAGTGGGCGGGGAGTGAGGCAAATGTCGTAAGCGATGTGACAACGGCAAATTTGGCTTATGTTATTTATACGTCTGGCTCAACGGGAATGCCAAAGGGTGTCACGGTTGAACAGCGTTCGGTTTTAAACCTTGCCACCGCTCTTTCGCAAAGTGTCTATGCCAACTATAAAAATATTCCATTGCGAATTAGTTTAAATGGTAGTTTAGCCTTTGACACTTCGGTTAAACAAATCATCCAACTTTTGTATGGTCATACCCTTGATATTATCCCGGAATCGCTCCGCTTTGAGGGTGCGGCTTTATTAGATTATATTAAGAAACATCAAATAGATGTGTTTGATTGTACACCATCGCAATTGGAATTACTTATTGCGGCGGGGCTATTATCTCAGCTGGTACCAAAGATTGTCTTAATTGGCGGCGAGCCGATTAATGAATCGACTTGGCAAGCGTTGGCGCAAGCTGAACATATTCATTTTTATAATCTTTATGGCCCTACAGAATGTACGGTAGATGCGACTATTTGTGAGGTGCAAAGTTCGATTAAGCCGGTTATTGGTAAAGCTCTTGCCAATGTGCAAATTTATATTTTAGATCAAAAACTTCAACCGGTTCCGGTTGGGGAGGCTGGGGAATTATATATAGGCGGTGCCGGATTGGCTCGGGGTTATTTTAATCGCCCGCAATTGACAGCGGAAAAATTTATTCCCAAGCCAAACCTGACAGGTTTTAAAAATCTGTCAGGTTTAGTTTTATATAAAACCGGCGACTTAGCCCGTTATTTGCCCGATGGCAATCTTGAATTTTTGGGGCGAACTGATAATCAAGTGAAACTCCGAGGTTTTCGGATAGAGCTTGGGGAAATTGAAATGGTGTTGGCGCAACACTCCGATGTTCAACAAGCCGTTGTCACCGTGCGAGAGGAAATAGTGGGGGATAAACGTTTGGTGGGCTATGTCGTGCCGAAGCCTTCGCGGATGCCAACGGTTGCTGCCGGTGAACCCCGTTACGTATTGCCAAATAATTTGGCGATTGCCCATCTGAATAAAAATGAAACCGATTTTCTGTATAAAGAAATATTTGAAATAAACGCCTATTTAAAACACGGTATTACAATTAAAGACGGTGATTGTATTTTTGATGTCGGTACTAACATAGGACTTTTTAGCCTATTTGCTCACCTCAATGGTAATAATATCAAAGTCTATGGATTTGAGCCAAACCCTTTTGTGTTTGAAAAACTTGAACTCAATACCGCACTTTATGAGGTGAATGCCAAACTATTTAATTGTGGCTTATCCAGTGCAGCGACAACCGCGAATTTTACCTTTTATCCAAAATATTCTTTTTTATCCGGGCTTTATGCTGATGTCGATGCCGAAAAAGAAATCGTTAAATCGTTTTTGCAAAATAACTTCACCCAAAACCTCCGAGGTTTTGAAAACCTCGGAGGTTTGGCTCCAAAAACCAAAAACCTCGGAGGTTTGGCTCCAAAAACTGAGGATGACGAATTATTGGAGGAACTCCTTGCGGACAAATTTAAAAGTGAAACTTTTGCCGTTCAGTTAAGAACGCTCTCGGATGTCATCCAAGAAAACCATATTGAAAACATAGATTTACTGAAAATCAATGTTGAGAAAAGTGAATGGGATGTGCTTGCCGGCATTGCTGAGGATGATTGGCACAAAATTCATCAAATCGCGTTGGAAGTGCATGATATCGACAATCGTCTTGAACAAGTTATCGCCCTATTTAAAAAACAGGGCTATAAAACCTTTGTTGAGCAAGATTGGTCATTTGATAAAACCGCCGGTATTAATTATTACCTTTACGCTATTCGAGACTCAAAGCAAAATTTAAAGGCGCGTCAACCTGAAAAAGTGCTATCAAAATTGCCGGCACCAATTCTGACTGCCAGTGAATTACGCGACTTTCTGAATAAACGTTTGCCGGATTATATGGTGCCCTCGGCTTTTGTCCTACTTGAAGCTTTGCCCTTAACACCAAATGGTAAAATAAATCGCCAAGCTTTGCCAGCACCGGATAAATTTCAATGGAACCTAACGGATAACTATGTTGCACCCAATACGCCCACAGAGAAATTATTAGCTAGTTTATGGCACGAAGTTCTTGGAATAGAACGGATTGGTATTAACGATAATTTTTTTGAATTGGGTGGACATTCCCTGCTAGCAACCCGAATTGTTTCACGGGTGCGTAAAAATTTTCAAACTGACATACTAATAAGCGTTTTATTTGAAAATCCAACAGTGGCAACACTAGCCACATATATTGATTCGCTTGTTCCCCTGAAGTCATTGGAATCCATCACCGTTCCTACTGGAATTCAAAGCAAAGCTTTGTCAGCCATAGGAGTTCAAAGCGAAGCTTTGTCCGAAGCCTATACTGCTCCACTATCCATCACTCAACAAAGTTTCTGGCTATTTGAGCAACTTCATCCTAATACGCCAACTTTTAATATACCTTTAGCGTTTAAATTGACAGGAAAACTTAACATTTCTTTGTTAGAACAAGCACTTAGCGAAATTGTGCGCCATCATGCGACTTTGCGTACCCATTTTGAAGTGACTGAAACCGGTACACCACAACAACGAATTATTCCGCCGGCACCTTATTCGGTGACAGTGATAGATTTGAAGGGCAAAAATTCGGTAATCGAAACGCAACAAATTATCAATGCAGAAATTCGTCGCCCTTTTGATTTGGGACAAACGTGTTTATGGCGGGCAACTGTACTTCGCTTAGATGAACAAGAACAAATATTATTACTGATTTTCCATCATTTAATTACTGATGGTTGGTCAATCGGTTTTTTTATACGGGAATTGACTGAATTGTATGCGGTTTTTTCAGAGGACGCGACGCAGAGCGTCGTGGAAGGCATTCCCAAACAGAGTTTGGGAACGAGGATGTATGTTGAGAGTTTGGGAACGAGGAATGCGAGGAATTATCGATATACTGATTTTTGCCGGTGGCAAAGGCAATGGTTGCAAAGTTCGCAATATCAATCACAATTGGCTTATTGGCAATCACAATTAAAAGTCCCTTTACCGATATTGGAATTGCCTACCGATTTTTCGCGCCCTCCGGTACAAGCTTATCAGGGGGCACGGCAACCCATTATTATTTCAAAATCATTCACTACCGCCTTAAATAAATTTAGCCAGCAGCAAAGGGTGACTTTATTTATGACTTTGTTGGCGGCTTTTAAAACTTTGTTGTATCGCTATACCGGGCAAACGGATTTATTGGTTGGTACCGCAGCGGCAGGGCGGCAAAGTGTCGAGTGGGAAAATGTCATGGGTTTGTTTATCAATAACTTAGTGCTACGCACCACCGTGTCTGGACAAATGCCCTTTGTGTCATTTTTAAGCCAAGTACGCGAAGTCGCGCTTGCGGCATACAACCACCAAGATTTGCCCTTTCAAAACTTAATTGATAGTCTCCACCCGGAACGCGATCTCAGTCATAATCCCTTATTCCAAACCTTTTTTTTACTGCAAAACTTTGATTTTCCTAACTTAAATTTAAGCGGCTTGACAACAACGCCATTAAATGTCAACACCGGCACGGTTAAATTTGATTTAACCCTAGAGTTATATGAAAAAGCTTCGGGATTAACCGGTTGGTTTGAATATAATATTGCTTTGTTCAGTGCAGCAACAATGCAGCGCATGGTGGGACATTTTCAAACTTTGTTGGAAAGTATTGTTGCTGCCCCAGAAACGTCTCTTTCAACTTTGCGGATTTTAACAGAGGCAGAACGTCATTTTGTGGATCGTAGTGATGCTCATGTTTGCCCAACTAATGCTTTTACGGAATTTACCAAAGCCGATATTGAGCAATCAATTCCAGAACGTTTTGAACAACAAGTCAGCAAATATCCGGATCATATCGCGGTGCAAACTAAGTATGAAGCGTTAACTTATTTTTCATTGAACGAACATGCCAATCAAGTTGCTAAGACGCTTTTGATAGAGTGTGAGAGTAGTGAAAAAAATATTGCTTTATTGTTTGAACATGAAATCTCAATGATTGTGGGAATTTTCGGCGTATTGAAGGCTGGTTTAACTTATGTACCACTTGCGCCGGATTTGCCCACCCAAAGATTACTTTATATTTTGCAGGATTCACAAGCCAGTGTTTTGTTAACCAATAATAAGAATTGGGAGCTTGCACAAGAATTGAGGAGTGATGTTCTTGCGGTGATCAATATTGATAAACCCAATCCTCAACCCGAAAAAATCCGTTTATTGCGGAAAGAAGTTGTACTACCAGACACCCTTGCCTATATACTATATACATCCGGCTCAACCGGGCAACCGAAAGGGGTGATGCAAAACCATCGGAATGTCCTGCATTTCATAAGAAATTATACCAATAATCTGCATATCAACGCTGCTGATAAACTGACATTGTTTTCAGCTTATAACTTTGATGCGGCGGTGATGGATATTTTTGGTGCTCTATTAAACGGCGCAACGTTATACCCCATTAACATCAAAGAGGATAGTTTAGCCAATCCGGTTAAGGAATTTATTAAGGAACAAGGTATTACCATTTATCACTCCACCCCAACAGTCTATAGACATGTCATCGGTACGTTAACAAAAAGCGATCATTTTCCCAAACTGCGTTTAATCGTATTGGGAGGCGAAGAAGTTTATAAAGCTGATGTCGATGTGTATAAACAACATTTTGCTGATGATTGCATATTTATCAATGGGTTAGGGCCTACAGAATCAACCGTGAGCCTGCAATATTTTCTCAATAAACATACTTCAAATCCTCAAGCGACGGTGCCGGTAGGCTATCCGGTTGCTGATACCGAAGTTTTATTGCTCAATGAAGCCGGTGAAGAAACGGAATTATATGGAGAAATTGGGTTAAAAAGTGCGTATGTTGCACTGGGCTATTGGCAAAAACCCGAAATAACCCAAGCAGCATTTTTGCAGGATGGTTCGCAGCGGTTCTATCGCACCGGTGATATGGGGCGTTTGCGAACTGATGGCAGTTTGGAATTTGGGGGTAGAAAAGATGCTCAAATCAAGTTGCGCGGTTATCGTATAGAGCTTGGAGAAATTGAAACAATTTTGGATCAACACCCGGCTGTGCAAGAAAGCCTAGTAATCGTTTGGGATGAATCATTGGCTTTAAAGCGGCTCGTAGCTTATGTAGTGTTAGCTTCAACAAGTCTCTCTAATGTTATCAGTGAGTTGCGTAGTTTTCTCCAAGACAAGTTGCCCGATTACATGGTACCTTCAACCTTTATAACCCTTGACAAAATACCGTTATTGCCTAATGGTAAAGTTGATCGCCATAAATTACCGGCACTAGAAATTAAACCGGCAAACTATCATGCGCCACGAAATGCGTTGGAATTGCAACTGACTAAAATCTGGGCAAAAGTATTGGGCATCCAGTCTATTGGGGTACATGATAACTTTTTTGATCTCGGTGGGCATTCTTTGTTAGCGGTGAAACTGTTGAGCCTGATTGAAAAATACTTTGACAAGCACCTGCCTTTAATAACGCTTTTTCAAGCACCAACAATTGGACAATTGGCTAAACGCCTACATGAAAAAAATGATGGCACTGCTTGGTATGCCTTAGAAGTCATTCAACCCCACGGCACTCGTCCTCCCTTCTTTTTCCTATGCCCCACTAAGTATGTTCGTTCCCTAGCCAAAGTTTTAGGCCCCCAACAACCGGTTTATAAACTAAACATTTTAGGCCTTCAACGTTTAAATAAAACCATACCCTCACTGGACGTTGTTGCTAAACGATATATCCAAGAAATCCAGACTGTGCAACCGACAGGGCCTTACTATGTGGGTGGCTATTGTGGTCAAGCAAAAATGGCCTTTGCATTGACTAAACAACTTCAGGCACAGGGACACAAAGTGGCTTTCTTCGCTCTGGTTCAAGCTTTACCGTATTACCAACGCTGGTCCCATCATCAGCACTGGCACCGGCTTTTAGAATTTGGCCCTCGCTATTTGCTCCTGAAAATACAAAGGAAATGGCGTTCCTTCATGGTACGTTCAAAACGACTTTTGCTCAACAAGCTGGGGGGTGAGAAACTTTTCAATCAGGTTACCCAAAAAAAGTCCCCTCTTGAATTGGAATACACCCGATTTGTTAATTCTTATTTCAATGCTTTAGAAAATTATGTGCCACAGTCTTATTCTGGGCAGATAACTCTTTTTTATCAAAGTGAGTGGTGTGCTAAACATTTTATGGCATTAGCATTAGCAAAGTCGGTGGCAACGGGACTGATAGAGCTTTATGAAATTCCAGCAAAGGAACACGACAATTTATTTGATACTCCCCAAGTAGAAATCTTAGGGGAACAATTAAAGAATTGTTTGGAAAAACTGAATAATTGTGAATCGTAAATGTAAAAATCTAATTAATAATTAAGGGTGTGTTAATATATCAGAAAACTCTAACTTGACATATCGTTACAATAATCTGAGCCTTGACGCTTGACAAGATTATTTTTATACTGGAGTGCGTTGGTGCAAAGTACGCTTTGCACTCCAGTTTGCTCATCGTTATACTGGAGTGCAAGGCGTACTTTGCACCACACTCCAGTTTGCTCTGGCATCACACAATTGAAACTGACATTAACATGAAATTTATACCACAAAAAATCAATTTATTGAAAAACATCGCTATTTTTATAGGAGTAGGATTTATAAGTGGGGCAATATTTTTCATGAGCTATCATTGGTGGAGAAATGTTAATTCTAACGAGAATTTTGAAACCGGTAAATTAGCTCAACAGAAAGATATTGAACCAGATTATGACTCCCATTACAACTTGATTGGAGGGTTTCCATCACGGCA
>Ga0233403_10000077_pt1 | contig 40044 bp, 34 predicted proteins | sample Na_oxic_1_MG_FD_179866 | JGI IMG/M metagenome (GOLD analysis project Ga0233403, IMG submission 179866) | Seawater microbial communities from Saanich Inlet, British Columbia, Canada - Na_oxic_1_MG | ecosystem: Environmental > Aquatic > Marine > Inlet | place: Canada: British Columbia | collected...
TGGGTTGTTTTATACGAGTGTTATACTAATCTATTATTTTAGCATATATTGATGGTTGTTTTATACTGATTGGTGTTGTGCATAACTCAATTCAAAAAACTACTTTTTAAATGACCGAACCATAAGTTATATCTTAAGTTAAACCGGCTATGTCTAGCCGGTTCTAATGCCACGCAACCCCTTGTTTCTGGGTTACTTTTGCATTAAACGGGTCACACTCCGCCTCGCAACGGCCAGACGTCGTAGGTGTCAGTCTCGCTGTCGGCGTTCACGTAGCCGTTGCCGAGGTACACGTACCACGCGTAGTCCGTGCCGGTAGCAAGCGGCGCAGACGACCAATCGTTGCTCGTCTGTACGCCCAAGAACGCATCACCTTCCTGCCAAGGGCCTGTACCGGCTGCATTGGAGAGCGCAGGATTATCATATCTCTTATCCACTATTGCTTCCAATTCTTCTTTAGTAGGTAAGCGCCACATACCTCGACTAGAACCGTCATGAAGTCCACATTGTCCGCTCGCCAGATTAGCGGCACTTTGCAGGGCAGTTTTCCAATTTTGTCTGCCAAAACAATTCGCATTTGTCAGCCATATCAATCCAGTTCGAGTATCTGTGACGGTGCCATTGCCATTATCTATATAGCGGTATGATAGAAGCGAATAAGCCTGACCTTTTTCTACCATAACCCCTTGAATTTCAAGTTGATTATCATTTAAACTCGCCGTTATAAATAATGCTTTCTCTTTTCCTTCATTATAAATCTGTTTTGCTTTTTTAACGCCTATTTTAACCACGCCCTTACTTTGCAATTCCCCCAAAAACGGTTTTACCCAATCAGCTTGCCAATATAAATTCATGGTGAACGTTTGAGTATCGATATAGTAATGAGTTAAACGCAATACGCCAGCCTGATAATCCAAGTTACGTTGTTTGACTTCATCATTAAACTGTTGTAACAATTGATATCGCCGTGCTTGGAAAGCCTCCGTCGTTTCAAACATATCTTGTTTAGGCTGAAGATAAGGCGCAAACTCTCCTTTTGCCATTTTTGTCGGTAGTCGTCTGTCTACTTCCTCTAGCGGAGAATCTTCAGGCGGCGTGACTTCTGAAATTTTCGCTGGTTGAGGCGATGAACTCGGTTGCTTGAGATCATCGTATATGTCTTGAAACAAATAAAAAGTAGCAATAATGGCAATAGCCGTTGCCAGAAAAGAAATGAACTTATGGTTTTTGAAATACTCTGAAAAGGCTACTCCGCCACTGATAACAAATAATACGGCTAATATAAATAATTTGATTGTCATTGTTTTTTACCTTTTAAAATGTTGGGTTACGATTCACGAAGCCAAGCTACAACACTTTTTTTTCAACACAGAGTACACAGAGTGCCACAGAGTACCACAGAGGTGGTAAGATTTATACAGTTCACAGCGAAATTAATTTGGAACGAAAGCAAAATCAATTTGAAAATAAAGCAAAATCAATTTGGAACGAAACCGCAAGTTATGGTGGTATGGATGAACTCAACGACAAAAAAGGTATTATCCTTTCTTATAACTAATCCTTGTAGTTATTAAGCCCCACTTTTTCAAAAAAAGCTTCTGTTAAATTAATTTGTTCAACCGAACTGCCTACACGATTGACTGTATGACGAAACGCAGCACCGTGTGGCTGGCCTTTGCTATACCACGATAAATGTTTGCGCGCCATCCGAACACCGGTATATTCTCCATAGAATTGATAGAGATTGTCTAAGTGTTGTAATAGAATGTCGCGGATTTCAATGACTGAAGGCTTAGGGCATTTTTCACCCGTATTTAAATAGTGATCGATTTCACCAAATAACCACGGACACCCTAATGCGGCACGCCCTATCATGATCGCATCCGCTTTGGTATACTCTAAGACATACTCCGCTTTTTCAGGGGTACGAATATCACCGTTGGCAATAACGGGTATTTTAATCAACGTTTTAATTTCGGCAATGGTGTCATATTCTGCTTCACCGCTAAAGCCGCAAGCACGGGTACGCCCATGTACAGCTAAGGCTTGTACGCCAGCCTGTTCTGCGATTTGGGCAATACGCACGCCATTACGATGTGCGGTATCCCAACCGGTGCGGATTTTTAAGGTAATCGGCACTTCAACCGCTTTCACAACCAGATCAAGGATTTTGCCCACTAAGGTTTCATTTTTCAATAAAGCTGATCCGGCCATGACATTACACACCTTTTTAGCTGGGCATCCCATATTGATATCAATGATTTGTGCGCCATTTTCCACATTATGTTGTGCCGCTTTCGCTAATAAGTGCGGATCAGCGCCCGCAATTTGTACACAGCGTGGTTCCGTTTCACCTTCGTGATTGGCGCGACGTTTTGTTTTCTCACTACCCCAAAGCAGGGAATTGGACGAAATCATTTCAGACACTGCCATACCGGCCCCTTTATTTTTGCACAATTGCCGAAAGGGGCGATCCGTCACACCCGCCATGGGCGCTAAAACTAGATTATTTTTGAGAATATAAGGGCCAATTTGCATTCAGTTATCAGTTATCAGTTATCAGTTCCACGCAAAAGTTTTTGCGCGCAAAAACTTTTGCGTGGAAATCAGTTATCTCTCTAATATCGTGGATTGAGCGCCTAATTAATTAAAGATTATATTATAATATGCCAAGTATAAAAGTGACTTGCAAAATGGATAGAACGCTGATGACACTGATTATCATGATTGACGCTGATTTTTTTTTAATCAGTGTTTTATCATCTCGCCTTTATACAAAATATCCGTTTTTAAAGCCTCATTCGCTTCATTCAATCCCTTTGTGTTCAAAATCATTATGAATAACAATGCCTTACGACAAGACCACGATTTTGGCATTACTACCCTAGACACCGGTTTTATGCGTTCTTTTTTCGCTGCCAGTCATTTACTGGTTGAAAATCAGCACGCTACCTATATTGATACGGGTACAAGCTATTCTGTGCCACGCTTACTGGATGCGCTAAACCAAAAAAATATTCCCCTCGAAAATGTTGATTATGTCATTGTGACACATGTTCATTTAGATCATGCCGGTGGGGCCGGTAAACTGATACAGGCCTTACCTCATGCCCATCTAGTCGTTCATCCACGCGGCGCACGGCATATGATTAACCCCACTAAATTGATTGCCAGCGCGACAACCGTTTATGGTGAAGACTCTTTTAATGCCCTTTATGGTGACATTGTACCTGTTTCAGCAGAGCGAGTGATTCAACCAAAAAACGGACAAGTCATTGATTTTCAAGGCCGTCCATTTCAATTTTTAGATACACCTGGACATGCTAGGCATCATTTTTGTATTTTTGATGAACGCAGTAAAAGTTTTTTTACGGGAGATGCCTTTGGCATTGCTTACCGAGACTTTGACACGCCTCAAGGCGCGTTTATTTTTCCGGCCACGACACCTGTGCAATTTGAGCCGGAGGCTATGCACGATTCTATAAATCGTTTATTGTCTTATCACCCCGAAAAAATGTATCTCACACATTATGGGGAAATTACCGATCTGCCTAGATTGGCTGAACAACTGCATGAAGGTATAGATAAACAAGTCAGTTTAATCAAATCGGTAGCCGACAAGGGCAACCCTGAACGCCATACGTTATTATATAATCAAATGATGAATTATTTTTTACAACAATTACAACAACTTGGCTGTATTATACCCCCTGAAAAATGCAGAGAATTACTGGCAACCGATGTTGAACTCAACACACAAGGCTTAGAAATCTGGTGGGATAAAAAATAACATGAAAATTGCCATCTTATCAGACAGTCACGATAATATTCCCTTGCTTTGCGCCGCAGTAGCGGATGCCAAACAACGTGGTGCAGAAGCGATTTTGCATTGTGGCGACATTGTCGCACCCAGTACCCTGAACAAATTACAACCGTATGGTTTACCGGTACACGCCATTCATGGCAATAACACAGGCGATCTTTACACCTTGTCAAAACTCTCCCATGCCCCTAACAGTCTCATTCATTATTATGGGCAAGATGCCACATTGACCTTAAATGGACGACGCATTTTTTTAGTTCACTATCCCCATTACGCTCATGGCATGGCCGTCACAGGCGACTATGATCTCGTGTGTTGTGGACATACTCATAATGTGTTCATTGAACGCCTTATCAATATCAAGGGAACCGAAACCGTTATTTGTAATCCTGGTTCCGTAGGCGGAATCGGCGCGCCTCCCAGTTATCTATTTGGCAGCCTGACAACCCTGACTTTTGAAACCGTGCCGGTTTCCAAAAGTCCTTCTTAAACTTATTGAATAAAATGGATGCTCAGTTATGAACACTGAAAAACGCCCTAAACCCACACTCGGCTTGAAAAAAAAGCGAGACAATCAATCTGGAAATCAAGCCCAATCTCAAACTGAAAAACGCCCAAAGCTCTCTTTGGGTTTAAGAAAAAAAGCAGTGCATCAACAACCTAAAATTGGCATTTTTGATCCCACTGTTCCTCAAGAAACACGTTCAAAGCTCACGTTTGGACTCAAGAAAAAGCAGACATTTATCAACCCTCATGTCATAGTCAACCCGCCAGGAGGCATACCCCAAAAAAAATCGACAATAACGATGCCTAAGACACGGGGAAAGCTTGAGGTGAATATCAAAATGACGGCACTACCGAACTGGGTAGAAACGATCAAACGTGGTTGGAGACGGATTTGTATCAATGCAGATGGACAAATTGTCCAGATGAAGGTACGCCCTAGAGTGTGGAATAAACTACTTCAGGCCAATGAAGATTGGCCCATGTGGATAGCTTCTATTACTGGTAAGATTGGACAACGTTTCAAAAACGGATTTGAATTAGTTGAACCAGCGATACAAGTCTACGAAAAAACGACAAATTCTCCCGACCCCTTTTTGGAAAACGACTGATTCTGATGGTTGAAAGAAAGCCAACAGCTTTTAGCGTAGCCCACCTTCGGTTCACGCCAAAGATTTTGCGCGCAAAATCGGTTGCAGCAGTTGTCTTAAAGCTCAAGTCAGGTGGTGGTGACTAAACCTATCTCTAGCGAGATTTCGAGCGCCAAAAGCGCAAATTGTATTTAGCGTAGCCCACCTCCGGTTCACGCAAACGTTTTTGCGCGCAAAAACGTTTGCGTGAAATGGTGGACAATATATGTATAACGATGAGAAACGAAAACCTAATTGGCGTTCACACTACGTTCCGAGCGTAGCGAGATCAACTTGAGTTTGAATTGTACAGAAACGGCCAAATAGGATTGAAAATGGAATCATTATTTATCCCTTATACCGCTACCACTCTTTTACCCACCGGCCCTGTTTTAGTTTTAGCGCCACATCCAGATGATGAAGTCTTTGGCTGTGGCGGTGCCATCATGCAGCATGTGGCACAGGGCAATCCAGTCACAGTGATTATTGCAACCGATGGCAGTGCGGCAACGACACACCCTGATCAACAGAGTCTGTCAAATTATATCCAAACTCGCCAACAAGAAAGCTATCACGCGGCCCAAATATTAGGTTACGGTAATCCTGAATTTTTAGGCATCACAGATCGAACTTTGGAATGCAGCGAAGCCCTGATTCAGCAACTATTTGATTATATTCAAGAAAAACACATTACCCAAGTTTATGCACCATCCCTCATGGAAATACATCCCGATCATTACGCATTAGCTATGATTGCCGTAGAAGCGGTGCGCCGTTGTGGTGAAAGCGTTAGCTTGGCAATGTATGAAATCGGTGTACCTTTGCATCCCAATGTGCTATTAGATATCACCCGTTTTTTCAAACGCAAGCAAGAAGCGATGGCCTGTTTTGTATCTCAACTGGCTATTCAAGACTATGATCGTCATATTCAGGGTTTAAACATTTATCGTTGTTATACGCTCCCAAAAACGGTGATAGCTGTTGAAGGGTTTTATGCGGTTGACGGCGCGACGTTGCAGAAGCCTGATAAACTATTTGGACGCTCGCGGCAAAGTGATATGAGCCAGAACAGGATTTTATGAACATCTATAAATAGTCCAAATTATTTTGTGACTATTCCTAAGTGTTAAGCCTCTGTGGCCCTCTGTGGCCCTCTGTGTACGCCGTAAAGAAAAAAAGCGTCTGCTCAAACTGATAGCTGGGCGCTAAGGATCCAAAACTTTACCCTTGAACAAAAATGGCGTATATTAGCCGCGTTCAAGGAATTATCGTCCAAAAACAGTAGCGACTAATGCACTATTGCATGAAAAGCTAAAAGACGGACAAAGGGAATGAAATGAGTTCTATATCGTTTCAGATCAATTGGTTAGCCTAAGAATGACTTGATATCAAAGAATAATCAATGTTTTGATAATTGATAATTGTTCATTGTTCATTGTATATAGGTGAAAGCGATTTGGTGCAACGTACTCTTGGGAAAATTGAGTCAATCAGGTTATTATTGCGAAGGGTTTCGATTTTTAATGACGTGTTTTTATAATTAACCCTAAAAACAAATCTTATTAAATTTTTATACCTCAATTAACAATTAACCGTTTACTAATTAACAATTAACCATTAATAAAATTCACCAGTGTACCTTTGCCCCTTTTCCTTTATAGAACGCATTCCATCCCCCCAGTGCCGAGGAGTAAAAAATGTTAAAGACTAAAATCACTGTAGGCATCTTATGGTGCCTATTAAGCAGTCATACTGTTGTCAATGCTGCTGTGACAGATACAGAATGGAAATTTGGAACGCAGTGTTTGGAAGAAGCTGGCTTGCCCCCTCACAAGTTATTGTGCATGGCAGTCAACAAGAATCAGATGCAAGCGATTATGAGGGCAGGATTCAATATCGGTACCAAAACCCGGCAACCTTGGTGTAAGCTGATTGATGATCTTGGACTTCAAGCCTCAGCGGATGAGGCGCGTGGTAAAGAAGGCATGGCAGATTGCGAAGCCAACGATAATTATGCGAATGCTTTTCAGCGTGGGAGCGATGTCATGCGTTGCTTGATACAGAACGTTTACACAGATTACGGTAAATGGGGAGCATTAGCAACACATCTGTATTACTGTGGAGAATTGGACAGTCATGGAGATTGCGTTGCAGCCGTGAAGTTCGCTAAAACACTTCGGGGAAAGGAACCAGACTGTAAAGCAACAAGTAGTCTGTGGCGATGGACACATGGTTCTGATTTCGTGAGAGTCTCGCTTGACTCAATTTATGAGCAGAACTGCGCTATAAAACCAACAGATATGTTGTCCTACTGTGAATCGACACTCAAAGACAAAACTCAATGTGAGTCTTTGTACGGCACCACCAAATAACCGATGTTGTCTGTACTATACCTTCGCTAATGTTTGCAAATTGATATTTTTGTAGAGCTTAGATTGATGTTGAACATGATTAATCAAGATCAGTGTAAATCATGATAATCAGCATTTAGCTTCGCCTCTCTTCGGTTCACGCAAAAGTTTTTGCGCGCAAAAACTGTATTTCACATTTCACGCTAATGTTTCGCGGAGCGAAACATTAGCGTGAAATAAAGTTGCGTGCAACTTTTGCGTGAGCCGAAGGCCAGCTTCGCAAAATGTGAAATATCAGCGTTCTATCAAGCAAGGATGGGGGATCGCTCCTAGAGAGGCAGGGTGTCTTTACAAGCAATCCCACCCTACATTTATATTTATTTTTTCTGTACATAGCACTTACTTCTCGGAGAGCCAAATGAAAAAGCTTTTGATTAGTGGAATAATCGCCATTTCTCTTATGCAATGGGTCCAGGCAGAAACGATTTGTGACGCTAGAATAGCTCTAGCTGATGCCCGTTTCAACCTGATGATGATGGTCATGTCAACGGCTAAAGCAGAACAAGATGCTTTAAAGGTGGAAATTGATAACGCAAGCACAGAACTTGAAAGAGTGTTTGATGCGATGCGTCAAGATGAGAACAAGACTGATGATGCCCAAATTAAGGGTTTTCAAAAAACTTGGGCTAAGTTTAAAAACACTCGTGAGACTGAAATTATACCGGCCATTTATGCCGGCGATAACATGAAAGCCATGGGAATAGCCATGGGTATCCAAGCTGAGCGCATGACGATAATGACTGACATAATCCAAGCACTGAATGGCGATAATTGTAATTAATATCGTTTATTTCGTTTATTGTAGGGGGCAACCACAAGGGATTGCCCCTACAAGGCTTTTTAGGAACAGACAAATATCATGAAAATCAAAACACTTCAAAACCTTAATACGTTGTTCAAGTTCACACTGACGCTGTTTGTCATTTTGTCCCTAGTCGGTTGTTACGAATCCTATATGGAAAAAGAAGGGCAAAATGCGGTCAATGCGTTTTTGGAAGAAATGAGTCCCGAATTAGCCAGAAAGATCGCTAATATTGAAAAAGAAATTACCTTCACCGAGGAAAAAATTCATCAATTATCTAAACTGAAACTCAAACATCCAAATTACGCCGGCAAAATCGAAACATCACGTAGACAATGGGCAGTTTTGCAAGAAAAATTGAAACGGAGTTTAAAGGAAATCAGAGATGTAGTGGAAAGTAGCTATGTCACGTATGAGTTGGATAAAATCCAAGGCGGAAATCAATTCAACAAAATATCGGATAAATTGCTCTCTTCCGCTGATTCCGTTTTGGCCGATGCCAGTACGACCAAAAGTGCGATTGAACAAGCGTTAACAGAAGTAGAAAATCAACCAGTCCCATCGTTAGATGAAGTGAGTAAGCCTTCATCTGAGATGCCTCAACCAATACGTCATACATCTGAAACGCCGGCAAAATTTGAAACGGTAGAAGAAGCACCGAGTGTTGAAATGACCGCTAGAGAAAAACCACCTACTGAGTTCAAAGCGCGAAAACCCACAACAACTCAGCCACTTTCACCACCCAATACATCATCTCTTTGTGATGCCAAACGTTCTCTAGCTACTGTTCGTTTGAACTTAATGATGATAGTTATTTCAACGGATAAAACTGAGCAAGATGCTTTAAAGGTCAAGATTGATAAAGCCAGTATAAACCTTGAAAAAGCCCTAGCTGCTATGCATCAAAACGAAAACCAGAATGACGGTAATCAACTCACTACTTTACAGAACATTTGGGCCACATTTAAAAATCGCTATGAAACTGAAATTATGCCAGCAATTCGCACCGGCAATAACGAGACGGCCTCAGAAATCGCTGGTCTCCAAGCCGAACAGATGACGACTATGAATAGTATACTTCTTCATGAGCTTGATGAGGAAAATTGCGATTACTAAACCTGACAGGTTTTTAAAACCTGTCAGGTTTGGAAACAGGATAAATCAATTATATGCGATTACTAAACCTGACAGGTTTTTAAAACCTGTCAGGTTTTAAAAAAGGAGAAATCAATATATGCTTATTAGACTATTCATCATCTTGATAATCTTATCCGTTTCAGCTTGTAAGGAAAACGGTTCTGAACAATCAGCCACTTCTATACTCACCGAAACACAGGAATACAGCTCATCAACTGAAATACAAGGACAAACCTCTGCTGGCCTAAAGGGTACTGATGACAATGCTAACGGCATACGTGATGATATTGATCAACTCATTGAGCAAAAGTTCTCATACACCCCTTCAGTCAAACGGGCCGCCGAACAAGAAGCGCGTGCATTGCAACAATTCATGGAAGCCAAAACTAAGGAAGCCGCTATAAAAGGGGCAGAACAAATTGCACGGGCAACCCGTTGTACTTTTAAGATACTGTCCGATCCAATCCGTGACTATGAAAAAAGACAAGCACTGTCTAAAGAATTGGAAACTTGGACGACCAATACGAAAGAACGGTTATCCCAATATTTGGCATCCAGTCAACTCATCAGTGGAGCCTATTTTATGCAACAGGTAGAACCTTTATGCGACTAAAGGAGAACATTATGAAAACTTGTTTGACTTCATTTTTAGTGATCTCATTACTATTAGTTGTCTCATTTGCACAGGCAGAGAATTGTGAAGTGATATCAGACGCATTCCGGGTTGTATTCAGTAATGGGGAATTAACAACGCCTAAACAAGCTTTTACTGCGAAAAATGAGCTGGCTCTGAATATGGGGCAAACTCATGAGGGCCAAGGTATCACGTATGATCTGGCCTACAATTACTCAACTGACGCATTTGAAGAGCTTTTGCAATCAGGCAATCCGCATCGCTGGTATGTTGAATTAGCGCGACGTGTCTATAACTGGCAATATCAAATTAAAGCACCAGAATTGATAGATCATGTTGAGAAATACCGTGAAGCCATTTTGCAAGGGCAAAAAGTGTTAGTCGTTTCTCATTCGCAAGGGAATTTCTATAGCAACTTAGCTCGGCAATTATTAATATTCCAGAAACCCGCGATTCAGATGTCAAGTTTTGGCCTATTTGGCATCGCAACGCCAACCAATAACATTGGCGGACAAAAAACGCCATCTTATCTGACTAATCACCTTGATATCATAACATCAGTACCAGGCTCATTGCCAGCAAATTGGACACTGCGTCATGCTGATAATGGTGGCATCGTTAATCATATCGGTTCTATTCCGGCCAATAACTTAGCCAATACCTATTTATCACCACATTATGATAGTCGTCCTGAAATAGTGAAAGGCATCAGCCGCGCATTAAGCACACTACAAGCGCCTCCACAAGTGGTTAAAAGTGGCACAATGACGGTCACGATGACTTGGGATATGGGTAATCAAAATGATATCGATCTTCATGTATCAGAGCCTGATAAAACTCATGTCTACTTTGGAAGTAAAACCGGTCACAGCGGATATTTGGATGTTGATAATACCAATGGATTTGGGCCAGAACACTATTATAGCGATTGCAAAAAATTGCAGGTTGGAGAATATGTTGTGGGCGTGAATTATTTCAGCGATCATGCAAAACCCCCACGAGAAGTGACAACAACGGTGACGATTTCAACCCCCGGTTCAACGAGAACTTTTATAACAAAGCTTGATACGATAGACGCTTTACAACAGTTAGCGAAAGTGGTTATTGAACGAATCAGTGATCCAAGCAATCCGAATCGAGATGGTAGACTGAAATATCAGATTATTCCGTTATAGTAATGAGTACGAGTACAACGAAACTTCGTTACGGCACGCCTATGACGGGCCGATAAACGAATTAAAACCTAATCTATTTTCAAACTTTTCGTCATCCACGTCTAATAAATTTCGCACAACACTAATTGAGGACAGTGTGAAGAACAAAGAACATCTATATATTGAAACATTCTTGAATCCGATTCGGAAGAGTAAGAACTATAGGCCAAAGTTCGGTCAGGGGAACCGCGAAAAAGGGCTTTCACTGAACGAATTCAAAACCCTATACAGTTCAGACCCTTTCTATTCATGGATAGGTATTGATACTGATCTGATGTACGCGGCTCACCGTGCCGCTGGCGGAATGACTTCCGTATATCGTCAAATTGGGATTGGCTGTGAACGATTATTCCGTGCAGTACGGGTTGATACGACCGGTTATACCGCTCCCGAATTTGCTACATGGTCTTACACAGCTAAAACCCGATCAGGCAAATCAAAAACTTTATCGCTTGACGGTAGATTAGCACTTTCAGAAATCAAGAATAAGACGGTACTGTCCAACGTTAATAATTGGATTAAAGACTATTGTGCTGATTTGGACGAAGTGGCCGAACCTGCTAACGGCATCGTGTTTGAAGTGCGTCAGGGATATAAGAGCAAGGATTCTAAACGCCAGAATGCCGACATAGACAACGCTACAGTCGCATGGGCTAACGATTATTTGCCCGTATTCGCAATATTTTCATCACAGATTGATTCGGATATTGTTTTGCGATACCGGAACAACCGTTGTGGGATTCTCATTGGCACCACTAATAGTAACAGTCAAGCATCCCTGTATGCTTTCTGTGAGCAAGTATTAGGCTATGATCTGGCATACTTTTTTGAATGTCAATCCACAGCAATAAAAAAAGAAATCCATGATGTACTTGAAACATTGCTGAGTGCTGAGTCATGAAAATGAAAGTCACCCAGCGTTCAGACTACACTTTCAAATACAACAAGAATCTTGGTCGGCATGGATGGTTGCGCTTAACGCCCGCTTATTCTGTTAAGTTGGTCAAAGAGATAATTGATAGCATTCCTAGAGATGCCTTTATTCTTGATCCCTTTTCAGGTACAGCCACAACCGGTTTAGTCGCGGCTGAACAGGGGTTGTCTGCACATTGTTTTGATATCAACCCCTTCCTGATTTGGTTAGGCAATGCTAAATGCAGAAACTATTCAAACGATGAACTGAAAAAACTGACGGCAGGGATTGAACTCTCCTTGGCAGAATGCAAGAGCCTTATAAAAAAAGAGAATTGGTTGCCCGATATACACAACATTACAAGATGGTGGTGTGAACATACCCTGAAAGTGCTTGCTGCGCTTCGTCAGGCTTTGGTTAACCAGTTTGACGAACCAAAAACAGATGAGGTGTCTGCCTTAGCATGGATTGCCTTTTGTCGGTTAATCATTGAAACGTCTTCTGCTGCATTCAATCATGTCTCCATGTCATTTCATGACAAAGTAACTAGGTATGATATTGAGCTGATTGAGTTTTTGTACCTAAAAATAGTCGATGCAATAGTCCAAAGTGCCCGTGAAAACATAGCCGGCAAGGCGACAGTGTATTTTGCGGACTGTCGGGAACCCGCTTCAATTAATGACGTGAAGTATTCACATATCATCACCTCGCCCCCCTACCCTAATCGCATGAGCTACATCCGTGAACTTCGACCTTACATGTATTGGACAAGGTTTCTTGATACTGCTCGTGAAGCGGGTGAATTAGATTGGAAAGCGATAGGTGGGACATGGGGAATAGCAACCAGTCGGCTTCAAGATTGGGAATCCAACGGGGTTGAACTACCTGACTCGTTAAAACGGGTTGTTTCGCAAATCTTGGAAACGGAAGAAAAGAATGCCTTATTGATGGCAAACTATGTCTGGAAGTATTTCCATGACATGCACTTGCACCTTCAGAACTTGCGGAACAACCTGAATAAAGGTGCCATGCTGTCGTACATTGTAGGTAATGCCAGTTTCTATGGAGTGCCAGTTAATACAGAAAAGTTACTTGACGAAGCCTTAAAGTCTCTTGGATTCAGCAATATCGGTAGCAAGGTGATCAGGAAACGCAATAGCAAGAAGGCATTATTTGAGTATTGCGTTTATGCCACATGGCAGGAAAGTAGACAGTACGAACCAATGTTTTTTAATGCCAACCAAGCCAAAGGAGAACAAATCGCTCTTCTGTAGTGGCATGGGCAAGCTGCTATAGCGTTTCCCGATTTTCTGTCAGTACAAAGGCGAATCAATCATAAAAATCAATTCTAAAACCAGTTCGGTTGGGTTTCATTCGCTCAATCCTCAAACAGGGATAAATTAAAACGCTTTCCAACGGAATCCAACCTCATTTTGAACCGTCATTAAATATTCACCGGATGCTAGAGCCAATAAACCTTGCCGACTGGCATAGTCAATTAAGCTTTTATCCAAATATAACGACGCTATACAACCCATTATTTGATGAGATTGGTATTCAGGAAAATACTCTTTGATAAGTGCTAATTTCTCTAAAAACGCTTTCACTTTTTCGGGACTGAATTGGCTTTTTGTTTCATTAACCAGTACATAATGTCCACAATCGGCTATCGCATCGAGTTCTAACATTTTACCTTTTTGAGTAGGATGACGGCGGCGAACCCGCACATTAATTAAAACGTCTTCAGAAGCAGGGCAATCTACCCTTTCTTGGAAAATGCGCGGTAAACTGGGGGCAACCAAGTCTTCAACGAGTGTTCCTAAGCGATGCGAAAGTTGACCCAATTCCTTGCGACTGTTCGCGATGCTTTTTCGTAATTCCTTGAATCCTTTCTCAGTTCTCTCTTGGCTTTCCGCAAGTTTCTTATCGAGTTTCTGTTCGCTTTCCGCAAGGCTTTTCCGTAATTCCTTGAATCCTTTCTCAGTTCTATCTTGGCTTTCCGCAAGTTTCTTATCGAGTTTCTGTTCGCTTTCCGCAAGGCTTTTCCGTAATTCCTTGAATCCTTGCTCATTTCGTTCTTGGCTTTCAGCAAGCTTCTGTTCGCTTACCGCGATGCTTTTCCGTAATTCCTTGAATCCTTGCTCAGTGTTCTGTTGGGATTTTTCAAGGTTTTGTTGTGTCTCCGCAACGATTTGACGTAATTCCTTGAATCCTTTCTCAGTTCTTTCTTGGCTTTCCGCAAGTTTCTTATCGAATTTCTGTTCGCTTTCCGCAAGGCTTTTCCGTAATTCTTTGAGTTCTTCGTCATGTTCCTGATGTTTGTCTTCCATTGACTTACGCCATCTTTGGCTTTCATCTATGGATTTCTGGTTCGCAATGGTATACTTTATCAACCAGTCTTCGAGTCGAGTTAATCGATCGTGGCTTTCTTCACCATAGCTCACCATTTTTTGGTTCAATCGGTTCTGATTTTTCTCAACGTTACTTACCCGTTGTTCTAAAACAATCTCACTCATTGTTAAATACCTCTTAAAAGCATGGAAATTTTATTCGCAATCGTGTCTCATCGGCGATTCTATCCAGTAGGGCAACCACAAGGGATTGCACCTACGGTAGGGCGAATTCCCCAAAAAAATCATTATCAATCTCAAACGAGTCGACGCAAAATAAATTTGGAACGTAAATCACCTTCGCGAAAATAAATTTGGTACGAAAAGCGAGTCTACGCAAAATAAATTTTGCACTCCAATGCATAAGCAAAATAAATTTTGCACTCCAATGCCTAAGCAAAATAAATTTTGCACTCCAATGCTGCACTCCAATGCATCTTCGCGAAAATAAATTTGCTACGAAAAGCGAGTCTACGCAAAATAAATTTTGCACTCCAATGAAAATAAATTTGGTACGAAAAACGAGTCTACGCAAAATCAATTTGGTACGAAAAGCACGGCCCTATCATGATTGAGGCCGTTTTTTTTAATCTAATGGCATTGCGCTTTCCGCTACCAGCGCTGTTAGTTGAGTGAACTGAACACCTTCACCCAGATCACTCCACAGTTTTTCCAGTTGATAAAATTCGCGGGTTACCGGTTGCATGACATGTACGATGATATCGCCTAAGTCTACTAATATCCATTCGCCTAGATTGCTGCCTTCGTCGCCTAGTGGGCGATGCCCGTGGCTTTTGGCTTGTTCTATCACATATTGAGCCAGTGCCATGACTTGGCGTGCGCTTTTTCCCGTTGCGACAACCATGAAATCTGTGATATTGCTGAAGTTGCGTACATCAAGGATTTCAATATTTTCCGCTTTTTTGTCTTCTAATGTGTCTTTGACAATTGTCAGTAGTTGTTCTGTATTCATAATATTTAAATGGTTAGCGATAAAGCTGATGGGTATTAATGATATTTAATACGGCCTGGGGGAGCAAATAACAAGGATTTTTATCAGTTGCGATGAGGTGGCGAATTTGGGTTGCTGATATATCTAAAGTGGGCAGGTTTTCTTCTAGCCAAATGCAGCCGGCCCGTTGTTTTTTCAAATCGTCTCGGCTAGTGGTTTGATGTGTTTGCAAAAAATCTTTTATGGCTTCTTTTTGCTTTTCGGGTAAGCGACTCTCTTGTCGGCGTTTGACGACTAAAATGTGGGCTTGGCTGAGAAGCTGTTCCCATTGATGCCATTGGGGTAAGCCTAAAAACGCATCTCGCCCTAAAATTAAACATAAAGACTGTTGAGGATAGTCTTGGCGTAAGCTGCTTAGCGTGTCGATGGTATAGGATAAGCCGCTTCGTCGTAATTCTCTATCATCAACACTTAATCCTTTAACGTTTTCAATCGCGGCTTGTACCATTTCTAAACGCCGTTGACTATTGACACTCGGTTGTTTTCGATGGGGGGGCTGTGCTGACGGTATCAAACGGACTTCGGCTAATTCTAATCGCTCATATAATTCGAGGGCTAAACGTAAATGCCCATGATGGATAGGGTTAAAGGTACCGCCTAACAGGCCGATTGGTTTAGTTTCATTTGTCATCTATTACAGAGGGATGGCGCGTCTTGATGGGTTGGGTTGTCTTATTCTTATTATTAATTAATATAGCATGGTAACCCTAAAAAATTGCGCTTGGGTGATATGATAGAACACTGATGAGACTGATAATCATGATTTTCACGCAAAAGTTTTTATCGCGAAAAACTTTTGCGTGAAACGCTGATTTTTTAAAATCAGTCCAATCTGTTGTTTGAGTTTGTTGAAAAAGCGTTATATCCAAAAATTTTAAATGGCTCTCACCTACAAATGCACAATTTTTTATGGTTGCCCAATGCCTTCGTTTCGAACTTAATGGCAATCCCAATAATAAAGTACCCTAGAAAAATCTAGGTTGTCTAAATCAGTTTGGGTAATAAAAAAGTGCCCTACCCCATTGTCTCCCCATATTAAATCAATATTCGGATCGCTATCGATTTGCAACAGTAAACGGTATTCTGCCCCGTCTGCAAAAGAAGGCCGAGGATCTTCTTGGGTAAAGTAGGCATAGCCTCCAATTCTATGCCCGTATGGTTCAAATGCCTCGACATATTCTCGTCTAATATCCTCTTCTTTTTCTCCAAATTGTGTGAAGAAATTTTCACCCATCAATGCATCAAATTGGAAATCTTCGAGATTAACCGGCATTGCATTTTCCGCAAATCCTAAGGCGCAAGGGCTGCCATTAGGCAATATAAAGGATTTGGGCTGTGGCAAAAAGCTAAAATCAGTGACTAAATCGGTTTCGGATTTGGAAATGTCTGGGAAATATAGCACACGAAATCGATCCTGTTGTGTGGGCTTGTCAAAATCTAAGCCATAATCATCTGCGTCTGCAATGTAAAATTGCAAAATGCCTTCTTGTGGCAATCCTTCAAATTCAGGCACTTGTGCAAAATTGATTTGAGCCAGTAAAAACAATGGATTCCCTTTAGAATCTCTGGGATATTCGCTACCCTTTGGCATATAGGGCAAGCCACCAAATTGACTTTGCCATAAGGTTAAGTCCTTGGTTTCTGTCGGGGTAATGTGAATATAAGGCTTGAGAGAGCCTTCGATTTTATCTCTGAATTTTTCCAATTCAGGAGATAAATCTGCGTCTATGATGTGTGTCATTTTATCAGTTATCAGTTATCAGTTATCAGTTCCACGCAAAAGTTTTGCGCGCAAAACTTTTGCGTGGAAATCAGTTATCTCATCGTTATACATAAATCAAAATGTATTTCACGCGCGTAGTGAAGCTTCGCTAAACTTTAGCGTGAAATGGTGGGTAACGTGTTTTTGTTGCCTGCCCCATTTAAAAATCAAAATGTAGAGGGCCGGTAACGTGTTTTTGTTGCCTGCCCCATTTAAAAATCAAAATGTATTTAGCTTCGCTGACCTTCGGTTCACGCAAAAGTTTTTGCGCGCAAAAACTGTATTTAGCTTCGCTGGCCTTCGGCTCACGCAAAAGTTGCGCGCAACTTTTGCGTGAACCTTCGGTGTGCTATGCTAAATGTGAAATGGTGGTAACGTGGTTGCCCACCATTTAATAAATATTATTAAAATCAAATAATTAAAGACTTGTGTCTAACGATGAGGGTTGCCTTAAGGCTATTCACATTCAACCCCTTGAGGGGCATTAGCATTTTAATATTTTACATTTCACGCGCAAAAACATTTGCGTGAAATTGATTTTTATGATTGATTCTGTACTTCATTCAATTGAGAAACGCTATATCAGTGAATAACTATTTCGCGTATTTACGATACTGTTGGGTATGTCGAATTGAATAAAAATAGGGCTATCCTATTATTTTTATCGCAAAGGTGCAAAGTTTGTGTTGATAGGCAAAGTATAGTTCGGAATGGTGGGCAACTGTCTTGCTCGCCCGACAAGCGATGCTAAAGATTAAAGTCAAATTGCGAATTTATCAGATCGGAGCAGTGGGCAAGCACGTTGCCCATCCTACGCTTGATACCTAATAGTTAATTAATATATTATATTCGCGTTTAAAACAATATTAACCTATTTTTATAGAGGTTATAATCAGCGGTAGGTTTTAAAAATTGAAGTTTATACCAAAAAGGAGTTTGTAATTAGACTATGAAGAAACACTTTGTTAGCTTTATTTCAACAAGCGCATTGCTGGCAACGATGACAATGGCTTATGCCGAAACCATCCAAATCGCAGCAGGTGGTGAAGATGGCGAATATACTAATACCATTGTGCCTGCGCTCAATCAAGCGTTAATAAAATATGGCTATCGTGCCCATGCCGAAACCTCGGCAGGTAGTCAAGAAAACATTGACAATGTTTGGGCTGGAAAAATGCCGGCTGGCTTAAGCCAATTGGATGTCGCTGCTCTGAATATGATAGGGGAACGGCCTGCCGATGCTCAAGGGGAGTTGATTTTTATGGGCCAATTTGCGCCTGAAGCCTTGTTTTGTGCGGCTAAAGAGGGTGGTAAAGTGGCCTCTTATGATGATCTGACGGATCCAGAGAAACCAAACCTTAAAGTTTCAGTGGGTAAAAAAGGCAGTGGTACGGCACGGACTTTCGAGTATCTGATGAAACTCGATTCAAAACTGAGTCAGGTGAAACTGCTCAGGGAAGGTAACCCGACAATACAACTTAACCGTCTTTTGTCAGGGGGGCGGGATTTGGTTTGTTTTGTGATCATGCCTAATCTTGAGAATGAGCTGGTTAAAACTGTTCTTGATCACGATAGATTGATGTTTATCGATATCAATAAACCCGTTTTTACCGAAGCGAAAGTCGGTGGCATTCGCGTGTACGATTTAATGGAAGTCACTGTTAGCGAAGGTTTTTGGGGGTTTGGAGCCAAGAAGATGACAACCATCGTGACATGGGTAGGATTGGTTGTCAATGATAAATTGACAGACGAGTTATTGTTGAAAGTGTTGTCTAAAGTTGCCTTACAAGACAATTTGTTGCGGCCCGATTCGTTGGCCGCTAAAGCAAAAGCCTTGTTTGAACAACTTAAGGCGAAAGTCACGAATTAATTTATGATGTTGGAAAGGCTGATTTGATAGAACGCTGATTTAACTGATTATCATGATCTACGCTGATTTTTCAATTTTAATCAGTGTTAATCATGAGCATGAGTTAGTAGCGTTCTATCTATAACGACATAACCTTTATGTCACACCACCCCATTTATGGTGTCGGCGCGACTCTTTTTAGTTGTTATGCTTAATTTTTTCCCTTTCTATCTATTCCTCTAAAAGGTGCATTATATGAAAAATCGCTTGATTACACTGTTTTCGACTCTCTCCCTTCTCATTTCATTTACAACCGTTTTCGCTGAAACCGTGAAAATCGGTACAGGTACGCTTTCTGAAGTACACACTCAGATCATTGTTAATGCCTTTAACGAGGCTTTGCAAGAGTATGATTATACCGCCCTTGCCGAACCTGCTGCGAGTAGTCAAGAAAACATTGATAATGTGATTTTTGGGAAAATCCCTATCGCGCTTAGTCCACTTGATGTGGTTGCACAGCATTTGGGGCCAGAAAATGATCCTGATGAAAATTTGCTGTTAGTTGGAGGCAAATTGGTACCCCAAGCACTATTTTGTGTGGCTTACAAAGGGGGAAATGTGGTGACTTATGATGATCTCACCGATAAGCAGGAAACGCCCCTTAAAATCTCGGTTGGCAATGAAAAAGGGGCAACAGCACGTACTTTCCAATCTATGATGAAACTCGATCCGGAATTGAAAGAGGTTGAGTTTTATCACGAAGACAACACGATGAAAGAGATTAACCGGCTACTTTCTGGACGACGTGATTTAGTTTGTTTTATTACCCTGCCCGATCCGGAAAATGAACTCATTCAAGCCGTTATGGCACATGATGAATTGCTTTTCATCACCATTAACCACCCCTCATTTGCCATAGCGAAGAGTGGAAAGCTCCGTATTTATGACATCATGGAAGTACCCGTGACGAGTGGTTTTTTAGGTTTTAGACAAACACAGCTTAAAACGCTGGTAACTTGGTTAGGTGTCGTGGTTAATGAAAGCAAGGTTGATAAGAAATTGCTGGATGCGCTGAGTATCATCGTGATGAACCCTGATTTATTACCTTCAAACTCGCTGACTGCTAAAGCCAAGTGGCTTTTTAAAAAAGCAGTCAACAGTATTGAAGAAGTTATCAATTAAAATGTAGGGGCGAACGTGTTCGCCCTTTTGAAATGATATGAATATCTAATAGTTGTCGCGAAGGGCGCATTCCCAAAAAAAAGAGTTGAAAAAGGGCCGTCATGTTATTTTGCGATTAATTTTCGTTCCAAATTTTGCGATTTTCGTTCCAAATTTATTTTAATTTTCGTTCCAAATTTATTTTGCGGTTGGTTGCAAATTTTAGAGGCTCCTTCTTGATCTCGCAAGATGAACAAAATATTTTCGTAAGCGGTATACTTCACGATTTCAGAATGATGTGTTGTGACAATAATTTGTTTGTCATCAGAGACTTCTTTGAGCATAGCGACAATTTTTGAGAAATGACAGGGATAAATATTTTTTTCTGGTTCATCCATCAAAGGGTTTTTCCAAATAAATTTGGAACGAAAATTGGGCAGAAAATTTGGAACGAAAAGCTTCGCGAAAATAAATTTGGAACAAAAATCGCGTCTACACAGATTGATAATGACCCTTTATTATAGCTGGTATTTTTCGGCAAAATATTGAAAAGATAAGTTTTTTTGTTTGGCCGTTTCTATTGAGAAGACTTTCATGTTCATTCAGAAAATCTATTTTGTTCTTGAATTGTTTGGGTATAAACTCACGTTCAAACGTTTCTTTATCAATTTTTTGCGTGTCTCTAACTATTGGAATACCAAATCGTTTAGCACGGCTTTCATCTAATCCAGCAAGATACCAACTTTCTATTTCTTTAATGACAATAATAATTTTGTCTTCGTCAAGTTTATACAGATGACTTATATTTTGTTTTTTAGCAGTCACACAAGCTTTTAAATCAATGTCTCCCACAAATAAATAATCCGCCTTCATTTTTTTGATGTTAAGGGCATAATCCGCAATTTTTCGCTTTTGTGCATATTTGATAATAATGCAATTTGTTTTGAGAATAGGTTTAACAACCTTGCTAAAAAACAATTCATCATCATCACCTTCCACAAAAATGAAGAGTCTGTCTTGCATGATTCAAATTCCTAATAAATCGTCTAGGTATAAATCCTCAATGCTAATGCCATCACTTTGCAAAAAGAGTTTCACGTCTTCTTTTTCATAAGGCCGAATAATTTTCGAGGCGCCTTCTTGATCTCGCAAGATGAACAAAATATTTTCGTAAGCGGTATACTTCACGATTTCAGAATGATGTGTTGTGACAATAATTTGTTTCTCATCAGAGACTTCTTTGAGCATAGCGACAATTTTTGAGAAATGACAGGGATAAATATTTTTTTCTGGTTCCTCCATCAAAAACAAGGGTTTTTCCTCAAAGTACAGCGCGACAATAAGGGAAATGATATTGATAGTGCCTTCAGACAGAAAAGTGGCTGGTAAATAGAGATGAGAGTGATTCTCTTTTAAGCTGAGAATTAAATGTTTTTCTGTCAAGTCTTCGATTTGCACATCTTCCACAAAAGGCAAAAGATAAGTCAATAAATTAAAAAATTGTCTTCTTTTGTCTGTATCGACTAAAATGTTTTTAAGCACAATCGCTAAATTACTGGTATCCTCTTCCAATTCTATTTTTCCGGCAATCGGTGCCGCTTTTTTGGCTTGTTTGGGATCAAAATCATAAATAGAAAGCGTATTAAAAATATCACTCTCATTCATTTCTGCCATGATGAGCTTAAAAAGCGGTTGTTCAAGCAATAGCTTATGAGGCTTTAATGTACCCAGTAAGTGTCTGTTTTTAAAAATATCGGGCATTAACTCACCCAATGTATTTGTGGTTTTAAGCTCACCGTTGATATGATTCCTCATAAACTCACCTACGCTACCTTCATTGTTGGGCGCATAAACCAGTTTATCTCGCACAATTTTAAATCCCGTTTCATCGAAATCAAGAGAAAATTCATAACTTAAAGGGTGGTTTGAGTCAATGACTATTTTTAACATTAAATTTTCTTGATTCGCGATGTTGGTATGCCTTAAATATTTCAAACCGCCTTGCATAGAAATCGCGTTATTCAAACCATGATGTGCTATATCACTGATAAATTTAAATATCTGCAAAAAATTAGATTTACCAGAAGCATTAGCCCCAATTAAAACATTAAATGATCCCAGATCAATTTTTTGATAACTGAAAGTTTTAAAGTTTTTGACTTCTATCTGTTTAATCATAATTCATTGTCTCGCAAACCCACTTTAGGCTGGTAATCAATCTGTGATGTGTGTTAAAAGGTTGAAAACAATATCATTTCTTGCAAACTAAGTACAAGAAGAAATAAAAATAGGGTGAAAAATAAACCAAGAAATGTGTTTATATTTAACACCCTAGTACGCACGTTTTATGAGGAAAGCACTATCCTACCGCAAATTCAGTTAAAATTCGCGTTTCAGGATGATGAAAGGCTAAAACAATATCTTCATTCGGTACACCGGCTTTTAGTAAATTGGTAGCAATCCCGTTTTCCGTCCAATCTTGTTCAATCCAAATTTTGTCACCTTTTAAACGAAGATGTAGCGTGGTTCCATGAACACGACGTGGTTCCCAACCAACTTGTAGCCAAAGGTATTGATCGCGTTCCTCATCAAAACTCAGGAGTGTTTCCATTTCTTCACTACACTGACTTGCCACGATTTCAGCATGTCTGACTAATAAGTCTTTGATTAGACTACGATATTGGGTAATTTTGTCCATTTTCTAATCTCCTGTGTTTCAATGTTCACTATCAGCAAAGGTATTTGAAATTTTTGAATAATCTGTAGTAGTCAAATTGAGGTTGAACATGGGGTGTGTCTGTTCAGCTATTTTGATGATTTTTTTTCACCCCAGATTTGTAGGGTGGGTAAACGGGCGGCAATGAACTCAATCTCAACTCAGATTTCACCGCACGGAAGCCCACCATTCCTCATTTCCCGCAATAAAAATAGGGTAAAAAAATCAATCAAGAAATGTGTTTATATTTAACACCCCAGGTTGAACAGGCATATTAATTAACACCCCAGGTTGAACAGGCATATTAATTAATCAGCGCAAATCATGACAATCAGTACATGAGGCGTTCTATCAAGAATTTGTTTAGGCCTTCTCGTTTTGTTTAATAGCCTGTTGATCACTATAATTCTTAAACAAAAAGGTACGAACTAAATGATAGAATGCTGATTTAAATGATTGAACTGATTAACGCTGATTTAATATTAGACTGTTCAACATCAATCTGACCACTACAAAAATGAAAATAAACCGCTTTTTTTTTAAACATTTATTACGCTATGGGTATATTATTTTCCCGCTATCGCCCAAGGGTGTAATTAAAAGTGATAGTTGTAGGGTGGGTAGAGTTTCGCTGCGCTTCGCTATTCGCAGACCAGCGAAGCTAAACCCACCATTTGCGACTTTAAGCACCCTACAAGACAACAAAACATCACTTTTAATTGCACCCATCGCCCAAATCGCCCAACAGCAACTTGAGTAATGACTATACTTAGTTTAAAATCATTGACTGGTACCTTGTCAAGTTTGTTTTGAGGGGTAATATTTGTCAGTTATCAGTTATCAGTTATCAGTTATCAGTTATCAGTTATCAGTTATCAGTTATCAGTTATCAGTTATCAGTTATCAGTTCCACGCAAATGTTTTTGCGCGCAAAAACATTTGCGTGGAAATCAGTTATCAAAACCTTGTAATCCCGTATATTCAAGGCCAACAGATTATTCTTCCAAACTCTAGTACATCATCAAGTTTGTTTTCATCTTATGTTTCTTTATTTACAGAGATTTAGAATGAATTATTATTGTACACATTAAGTTTTATTTAGGAACATTATTATGAATACGTTACATATCAGTAAATGATATTCATGCGTATTTTATCTTGATAACTGATAACTGATAACTGATAACTGATAACTGTACCCCTCAAAACAAAATTGACAGAGTACTAGTGTCTGTTGAAGGAACACGGCATCAAACAGTATTTAATGTTGTTTGTTTGAGTCTATAGATGTTCATCAAAATCATTTGGGGCAAGCTTTTTAGAAATGAATTATCTGAAGGGGGCCGCGATAACTCGTGCCATGCTTCAATCAGTTTTATAAGTTACCCAAGTTGCTAAAAGATTACAGTTGAACTCATGAACATTTGAACAAAAATATAAAAATGAACAGCTACTGTTCATGCCATTTTTGTGTTTTACTGGTGTTAAAATCTATAGCTGCATGAGACACTCCCCTAATCTTCCATCATCACAAAGAAAAGCATTTATGAAGCAACGATTTAACAAAACATTATTAACCTTACTCTTTTTACTTCCAATATGCCAAGTCGTTTTTGGGGCTACTAATGAAGTAGGCGAACCTGACGCGCTAACCGAATGTTATCCCCATCAGACGACAACATTTTTTCAGCCTCCTATTCCACAAGATTATCCTATTTGTGATGGGGCTATTACGCCTACTGATCGTGCCACTTTTGAGGCTGACACGGGCAAAGTCATTCTGCCAGCGGTACGTGTTAATCAAAAGGCGGGTTATGTTTACTCACTTGAGTTAAGCTTGCTCTCAGCAGCCGACGATCCCATGCTGACATTTGAGATAACTCATTACTGTCTTATTCAAGAACCAAGCGATCTTCCCTCTCGTACAAACATCGCCACATTGACTTTGCCACCTGGGCAAATACATATTCCAGCCATTGAGATTGGAGGAATCACTTACTCGGCCTCTTTAGAGGTTGAGCAACCTTCAACGCAAGTGTGGGAAGAAAGTGAAATCTTTACCCGGAAAAAAGAACACATTCTTTTTCGAGTAGCCCGACGTGATATCAGACAAGAAGTGGAGAAACCGAAATATCCGGTTTTGCTAGTACATGGCTCAAATTCTGACGGAAAAACATGGAAGAAGTACTACAAACCAGATTCTGGGTGGTGGACGAGTAAAGGACTCCAATACGGAGGAAACATCTACATAAGGGATAAGTATCATCTCTTTGAACCGGGAAAAGATGCAGAAAACCTCTTTCCAAATCGCTTAAGAAGAAGTGACTACTTGTCTTTTTTTGAGATCAAAGTGGATAAGGAGCAAGGAAGAGATGAATTGACGGGGGATTTTTACACGATGAACTTTTCTAATAATAAGGATATTTCTATTGCCGCCCAAGGATTGCAACTCAAAGCCATTGTCAATAAAATTTCCGAGTGGAGAAAAACAGAGGGCGTTTATATCGTAGCCCATGATCTAGGCGGAGTCGCAGCAAAAGCTTATTTACACTTTTATAATGATGAGAAAGTGAAGGGATTAATTACCATTGCAATGCCTCATGATTATGAAGATCAAGAGCTGTTGGATGAGTTTGTCTCATCGTATCAAGGCAAGGAAGCAGTTATTTCTCTTTCTGATACAGATAAAAGGAATTTAACGAGCAATTCTGCTATTGAAAACGAAGTCTGGAATCAACTGATTTCTTGGTAAATTGTAGATAATTATTTGCTCACGCCAAAACGCAAAGGCGCAAAGGTGCAAAGTTCATTATGCTTACGTAGCGTCTTAGCGGCTTTGCGTGAGATAAAAAATTATTTTTTCTATTTATTTTCACTAGGTATAGAGTAAATGGCTTATGAAACAACAATTTAATCAATTCTACACACCACTATTAGCATTACTGTTTTTACTTTCAGTATCTCAAATGGTTTTTGGGGCTGACAATGAAGTCGGTGAATCTGACACGCTAACGGAATGTTATCCTCATCAGACAACATTCTCTCAGCCTCCCATTCCAGAAGATTATCCTATTTGTGATGGCGCTATAGAACCGACTGAACGTGCCACCTTTGATGTTGATACCGGCAAAGTCATTCTGCCGGCGGTACGTGTTAATCAAAAAGGGGGTTATGTTTACTCACTGGAGTTAAGCTTGCTTTCAGCAGCAGACGATCCCATTCTGAGATTTGAGATGACGCATTACTGTCTCCTTCAAGAGCCAAGCTCTCTTCCTCGTCATGCAGAAATAGCCACATTAACTTTGCCACCAGGGAAAATACGCATCCCTGCCATAGAGATTGAAGGCATCACTTACTCGGCCTCTTTAGAGGTTGAACACCCTTCAAGACAGGTGTGGGAGGAAAGCGAGATTTTCACCCGGAAAAAAGAACGGGTACGCTTTAAAGTGCCCCGACGCGAGGTTCGACAAGAAGCAGAAAAGCCGAAATATCCTGTTTTGTTTGTACATGGCTTAAAGTCTAGTGGTCAAACATGGGAAAGCTACTACACGGGCTGGTGGCAGGATCGAAAACTCACATACGGCGGAAACATCTACATCAGGGATAAGTATCATCTCTTTGAAGCGGGAGAGGAGGCAAACCAAAATAATCTGTTAACAAGACGAACCAGAAGTGATCCTTTGTCTTTTTTCGAGATAAAGGTTAAAAAGAATAAGAAATTGGTTGAGGCACCCAACAATGATTTTTACACAATGAATTTCTCTAGTAATAACAATATCTCTTTTGCTGCTCAAGGATTGGAACTCAAGGCTATCGTTAATAAAATTTCTGAATGGACAGGAAAAGAGGGCGTTTATGTGGTCGGTCATAGCATGGGAGGATTGGCAACAAGAGCTTATTTGCAGTATTTTAATGACGATAAAGTCAAAGGCTTAATTACTGTGGGGACACCTCATAAGGGGAGTCGAAAGGATTGGTTCGGGAAATTGGGGAGTGCATTTGTCAGTGGGGATATTGTCGAACAATTAAAACCGAACAGTATAGATTTAAACATGCTTAACGATGACTGCCCACAGCTTAGCGAAGAATGTCCCCTTCCTGGTAATGTGAACTATTTTTTTGTAGTCGTGAGGGGGGATAGAGGCTTTCTTTTTGGATTTGGAGGAGAATATCCTGATAACAAAGGCGATGGCATTGTTCCCATAGATAGCCAATGGCTAGAAGATATTGGGAATAAAACAGAGCCAGAAATCTCTATTTCTGGGAAAATTGAGGTCCATACCTCTGAACCTGGCAATGCTGACATTGAGAAACTCGTATGGAACAAGCTGATGACTTGGTCTAAAGCTGAGAATTGAGGCCGTAGGGGCAATCCCTTGTGCTTGTCCCTTTTGAAAATCTGAACCGAAGGTCAGCGAAGCTAAAACTTGAATGTTTGGAGTCTAAACCCATCTAAAGATCTGCATATATAGCGTTTCCCGATTGCATAAAGTACAAAATCAATCAAAATTAAACTGCACAACCCAGAAGGGGTTGAATATGAATAGCCCCAGGTGGAACCTGGGGTTGCACGGGGGAGAAATTAAACTGCACAACCCCGAAGGGGTTGAATATGAATAGCCCCAGGTGGAACCTGGGGTTGCACGGGGGAGACATAAAATGTTTGTATTTAACCCAATCGGGAAACGCTATATAAACACATTTCTTGATTTATTTTTCACCCTATTTTTATGAAGAATGGGGGAATGGTGGGCAAGCGGGCGGTTACATCTGGGTTTCTATTGAGTTCATTGCCGCCCGCTTACCCACCCTACAAATCGGGCTTGAAAGTAGTATTGCGCGTCGTTTTAGCCACACCTTTAATAATTGGAGATTGATTCAAACAAAATGAAGAGAATACTATTAACATGGCTTGTCGCCATAAACATCGTATGGTCGTTAGGAATGACTTCGGCTTTGGCAAAGGACAAAGTCGATCTGGTTTATCTGGAAGGGGCTAGTGAAATCGCAAGTACTTTTGTGGTTAAGGTTGTATTGGAGGAGATGGGTTATAACGTCACGCTGACGGCAGTGGATGTCAAAACGCTATTTCAAAGCATTGCCGATGGCATTGCCGATGGAACGGTTACTGCTCACTTACCTCGTACTCACCAAGAGGATTTTAATACTGTTAAAAACGAGGTGAATGATTTGGGGCCTAACCTTGATGGTCTTCAAATGGGCCTTGTGGTTCCGAGTTATGTCAAAGAGATTGATTCTATTCATGAACTCGCGACTCAGGCAGATCAATTTGGTGGCCAGATTATCGGCATTGCGCCTAGTTCAGAGCTCATGCAAAAAACGAAGACCGCGCTGTCAAAAGAGTATTATGCCTTGGACAGCCAATTTCAACTCGTAGAGGGGAGTGAAGAAAGCCTACTGGGTAGCCTAGCGGATGCTTTGGATAAAGAACAACCCATCGTCGTGACCGGTTGGAGACCACATTGGAAATTTGCCAGCAAAACACTCAAATTCCTCAATGATCCCGCCAATATGTATGGTGACAAGGAATACATGAGTACCCTGGTGCGTAAGGGCTTAAAAGAGGACATGCCGGAAGTCTATCATATATTGGATAATTTCTCTTGGACACTGGCTGATATCGAGCAAGTGATGCTTTGGAATACAGAGGCCGGTGCTGATCCTTATCTGAATGCCAAACGCTGGGTACAAAATAACCCTGCTCAACTCAACGCATGGAAGACGTTTCCCGTTTATCTCCAAAGGGCTGCTTATAACATGAACACCGGAAAATTACATATTCCTGCCGTTGACATTTTTGAAAATGGTATCCGAACTGGCGTTTTAAAACTGGAAATGCAAAAGCTTTCTAACTCAAATGCGCTTACCCCTACGTTTATCTTAAGTGATGAGCTTGTCGTACTCAAATCAGAACCCATTAGCTATGGCTCTATTCTCCAACGTGTTTTGGAACGGGGCAAATTATTATGTGGTGTGCGAGCTGATTTGAGCTTGAAAGGCTTTGCTTACTGTGAAAAACCGCAACGGAATCACTGTAAAAACACTGACTATAAAGGTTTTGATATTGCTCTGTGTCGGGCCGTTGCAGCAGCGGTATTAGGTGATAAAAACGCGGTGGCATTTGAAAAACTTGTGGCCACTGAACGAAGTCAGGCTTTGCAATCGGGCAAAGTCGATCTCTTGACCCGTCAAACCAGTTGGACTGCCCACCGTGAGGCACAATGGGGGGACTTTACTTGGATCATGCTCTATGATGGTCAAGGTTTCATGGTTAAAGCAGAGAGTGACCTTAATATCTTTGAACACCTTAAAGATGAAACAATCTGTGTGACGAAGGGCTCCACAAGTGAAGTCAATCTCCAAAACAGTTTCGAGATGCTTGGTTGGGCTTATACCCCAATGCCGTATGCTAAAACTATAGAAGCCTATAAAGCTTATACTGAAGATAAATGTACAGCGATTACTGGCGATAAATCAGCCTTAGCAGAACTACGTAACGGTTCTTCTAAACACGCCATTCTTGAAGTGACAATATCTAAAGAACCTTTGGCTCCCGTCGTTCCACATGGGGACAGCCAATGGCTTGATATTGTCAAAATTGTCATGATGGGTTTAATCAATGCTGAAGAATTAGGCATAACCCAAACCAATGTTGATGAAATGAAACATTTTCCCGATCCGGCTGTGAAGCGTCTCTTGGGCGTGAAGGGTTCATTTGGACAAAGCCAGTTAGGTTTGGAGGTGGATGCGATTGCCAAAGCTATTCGTGCAGTAGGCCATTATGGCGAGATTTATGAACGTCATTTGGGAGAAGAAGGCATTCAATTGCCGCGTGGTATCAATAATCTATGGACATGGCCCAATGGCATGCTTTACGCACCACCGTTGTAAAAAATAAGCCATTTTTAGGCTTGTCAGAGATATGTACAGGACAAAATATAAATATAAATCTAGGCATCCTCCTTTGAATGACAGCCAGCAAACTCAAGTTGGAAGGCCTACCAACAAAGTACATTTTTTGTCCTGTACAAAATTGTCAGAGTTGACGGATTGGCGACATTGGCCTACAGTGTATAACTGATTTTTTCACCAGAAATTGATGGGTGAAAATAAAACGGAAATTAAAAACAATTAACAATAATTCAATCTGTTAAGTCTCTTCGTAGGGTGGGATCGCTGTCACCCATAACTTCATTCAGTACCACAAATCGTGTTGCCCGCTTGCCCACCATGCCATCGTTCATGATCATGTCATATTCTATAAAAATCAATGCTTTAAGAAGTTGTGTGCATAGAGTAGACGCTTTGTAGGGGCTGCCCTTGCGTGTTCGCCCTTGTCATTCGCCAGTGAAATTATTTTTCTCTTAGCCTGGGGTGTTAAATTTCAGGAATGGGATGACTTTTTTTTCACCCCAGATTTGTAGGGTGGGTAAGCGGGCGGCAATAAACTCAATATAAACCCAGATTTCACCGCCCGCTTGCCCACCATTCCACTCGGTTCATTTTCGGATAAACTTTCCCTTATCCTCGCGTTGTCAAAGGCCAGCCATTCTTCAAATTCTTCTTTAGTCGTGTTCCTAATGAGAGAAGACACTTTTTCACAACGTTGTTGATAGTCAACATCAACGATTTCTTCAAAATCGGAATCGTTCAACATAGCATTCACCTCTTAAAGCGATTTGAAAGACGATTAGTCTTGTTTGTCATCATAAAGTTGAAATCGATGAATAATGCTTAAATCAAAAACCACGACTTGAATTCGTTTTTCGATTTCTGAATAAACGCGCTCTTTTTGAGCTGGAATTTATTTTGCGGCCCTTTCGGAATGCATGTTATTTTGCTTTTATTTGTTTTCGAACTACTGAGATTTGTTGTACTTTTTTATTTCGTCCGTTTTGGTGGGTGTAACGAAGTTCTACCTAGCCTACACTTGCTTGATCACGTCGGTATTTATCTATAATTGTTTTCACTCCGTATACACGGGGAATTCCATCAATTGCTATTTCTGCATTTGAACTTTTTGTACTCACTACTTTAAGATCACCTGTTCCCATTTCCCGCTGGGAAAAACTTTGCTTAATTTGTACACTTTTAATATCAGACAAGAAAACTTCTCTGATGTTTTTGGATAAAATCCCAGAATTAAGAGTAACGCTTTCAGTGGTAACAATCAATCTCATATTAATGACTTTTAACCACAAAATAGTTAGTACGAGTAATCCAATACTTCCCATTATAATGAGAATTAGTGATAAAAATAAAATAGAAGAATCATATTCTTCACCAAAAACAATGTATATTCCTACTTCTGCAACTACTGCAACTATAATTGAGAGGAATGAAAAAATAAATAAATAAGGCCGGTTGCGAAACATAGAAGGATTTGAATTATATAATAACTTGGATTCATCTTCATTCTTGGATTCATGTTCATTTTCTCGTAGCCATGTCAAAACAGCTTGTCCTACGTGGTATTGCCCAGGCAAAAACGCACAAGCATCAAGAACCTTTTTCGCTAATTTAGGTTCCGTTTCAAGGCCTAAGATAATATGTTGAGCCAAAAAGGGATGAGGGAAAAAACTGAGATTGTGATAAAGAACTGGCACAAAACGGAGTGTTGATCGCTTTGTCGTTTTTTGGATGGTGTAACAAATCATTTGCCATACCACTTCAATAATATAGATTGGCAGACGTAGATAGCCAATAATAAGCATAAAAATACCCCAAAGGACTTTATACCACCAATCCTCAACAGGTGGGTTGCCTTCTCCTGCATAGAATATCACACTCACCCAGATAATAATTAAAACTATAGGAGTAGCTATACCGCCAGCTAAAATGATGGCAGCATTTTTGGTAACTGCTATCTTTTGGAGCATAACAAACCCTATAAAAATAGTGAGTCCAATAAGTAAGCCATAAAGTACGCCACCTATCATACCATTCGCTAAATCACCAAGTACCCCCCCCATTATGTAAGTCACATCTATAATGACAGAAACATCCCCCATAGCAGTCAGCACGCCAAGCGCTATAGCAAATCCTACTCCAAAAATGAGACTAATAGCCACGATTCTAGCCAAACGGTTAGTTTCCTCAGCAACAGCGGCACTCAAAAATATGCCCGCAATAGCAACACCAACCACATCACTGTTTATCCCGTAGATGGCATTAGCCATAGCAATACCCACGCCTATGGCCATGCTAGTGGCTAAAAAAGAACTCATATACCCCCTCATGCTACCCACCATACCACTAATTATGCCAGCAATTATGATTAGAACCCAATTTTGAACTCTATTGTCTAAAAGCATAAAAGAGTCAAAAAGTGCCAAATAGAGATAGATTACACCCATTGAAATCATTGGCATAACAACAAGCAGTAATAGCAAGAACTGTTTGACATATTGACGTTTGATTGAACGTATTTCATCTTGGGCAAACCAGAGTTTGAATATTGAGGCATCGGGGTTTTCTATCCCACAAGCTTTTAAACGATGACGTAAAGTGATTGGCTGCATCAGTATTAGCCATAATAGTGATAACAAATTCGGCAATTTAGCTTCGTGGTGGCTCTCTTCTGATAAACTCGTTGGTACCTCCTCTGGTTGAGCAAATAAATTACGCAGTATCTTGGGTATCTTAACGGCTAATTTGTCCCCCATGAAAGTCATAAATACAGAGTCATGTAAAGGACTATTTTTAGGTGCTTTTTTTGCCCACTTTGGCAATAGCCGTTGTGCGAAAGCAGATAAGGTGTTTTGTTGCGTTTTGGCAATCTCCAAACCAAAATCTGATAACGGTTTATCTGATGTTTCCAACAATCGGTTGTACAATGCGGTGCGTATTTTATGCTCTTGGGGCAAAGATAAGTCTTTTATCAATTGCATTCGTAACCAATCCGGCATATACCCATAGCGAAACCAAGGCAAACGCGCTAGTTTAGCTAGGCGTTCCTCAGTCAATGATTTCATTTGCTCACCTAGATAAAGCGTTAATTGCCAACGTAATTCGGGATAAACCGCACAGGCACTGAACCAAGAATACCCTTCATCTCCTAGAAAATCCCGTACCTGTTTGAGTAATGCTGTCAGCACTGGTGTATCCGGCGCATGATGTTCTAGCCAACGACGGGGACGTTCCTGGAGATATTCAGGAAAGGGATTGGAATCTGAATCGGAAGGCCTGGGATAGGGTTGCCAAGTGCCGGTGTTAATGCGTTCAACCATTCCTTTGAATCCTGCCTCATTCGCTGGCAAAATCAGGAAATTGGCTTCATCTAATAGCTGTTCTCGGTATCCCCATTCTTCTGGTGTTTCTAAGGTAAACAAGGCACGCTGTGTCCATACCGAAAATTGCTCAATCCAATTGACCACTTGACAGGTGATAGGATTGATGAGTCCATTGCCATCAGAAAAAACCAGCAACCGATGTTCGGGATAATGTTGTGCTAATTCTGTCAGCGTGAGCGGTGCCTGTTGACTTTGTTCTGGATAGCAACGGCGTGGCACCGTATCAAAATAATAGCGTGTGACTAAGACATCATCCGCAACTAATTGATTAATCAGTGAATTGATTAATTGCGTCTGATGATCATTGAAAGTGGTTCTATCTATCAAAGCTAAATATTCTGGACGAGTTTTAATCGTACCAGTGATCGGCGTAAACCAACCGCCCGATTGGGTGGTTTTTTCAATGGTGGCAGCGATGTCCAGCACATTGGCTGGCATAGAGATATGTTTGCGTAACTGTTGTGCAGTACGTGCCAAACCCTTCGTTTTAAAAAATTTATCCTCTGTGTGTTTAAGAAATAATTGTCTTATATCAGGCAGTGTTGTTGTGCTTTGCCTTGCTAAGAAAAGTTGCGCTCGATATCGCCACCATAATTGCCATAGCAATAAAACCAAAAGTGGCGATAGCAAAGTGAACCACACCTGCAATGAGGGTAATCTATCCCATAAAGAAGGAGTTGCAGGTCGTATTTCGTCTGGCGAAGACTTTTCATTAGAAGGAGAAACTAATAAAGAAGGCGTTACGGCTTGTATTTCCTCTGACGAAGACTTTTCATTAGGAGGAGAAACTAATAAACGTTGTCCTATAGAAATAGAATCAGGATTGTCAAGATTATTCCAAGCTGCTATTTTTTGATAATTTTGATCATATTTTTTAGCTATACCAGATAAAGTTTCTCCAGCCTGTACAGTATGATAATTTTTTTCATAAGCGATTTCTGTTGAAGGTAGTGTGGATTTGGGGTGGACGACTTCACCACTGTCTGGCTGTATAGGTTGGGTGATTTCATCAGTGTCTGGCTGTATGGGTTGTGCAATTTCATCACTTTTAAGTAAATCGCTTATATCTGACCAATAAACAAAAATACTTGAAAGAAATATCATAGCGAAGGCGATAAAAGCCCATTTCCATAAACTATTACCCTTTTTTATAGTGCGTAATTCAGATTCAAGCTCACTTGCTGGGCTGGTTTCAGTTTCGATTTTAGTTTGAGCAAATTGACTCACCCATTGATTAAAATGCGTTTCAAATTCTGTCTGTTCTTTGGGCGAATGGCACAGTATGGGGGCTAAAAACTGCCGCAGTTCAGTCAGTTCAGTGGGCAGTTTACCTTGGGCGGCTAGTATCAAGATCAAATCTTGGGCGGCAATGTATTGTGTTTCGCCGATGTTATAGCCGGCAAAGCGTAATTTTTCTATGAAGTTGATGAGTTCTTTAGTTAGGATGTCTGTGTTCATCGCTTTAATGTTGTCATATTAATATGGGTTGTTTTTATACCCGCTCTTAGTACAGCGGATCAGGGGAGTGAACGGATTAGTTCTGAGGTGTCATAGTTAGTGTTTGAACGAAAACTTTTTTCAACACAGAGAACACAGAGGAACACAGAGTTTCACAGAGGAGTTTTACCAAGATTTGACTCTAATTGAAGCTTCTGTATTGTGTGCCTTCTAGGAAGCAAGGCGTTTTCGTTCAGGCATGATATTATTTATGATAAGCCCTTGCACCAATCCGTTCAATCCTCTGATCCGCTGTACTAGACTGTGGATAAGGAGGAATGGTGGGCAAGCGGGCGGTTACATCTGGGTTTATATTGAGTTTATTGGCGCCCGCTTACCCACCCTACAAATCTATCCGTTGAGCTGTTTCTTGATCTTCCGCCATTTTCACCAAACTACTCAGCGTATCTGACACACTCTCAGGATGAGCGGCAATCGGATTCTCTGCTTTTGGATACATATCACGCAAAACCATTAACCAATTGAGTAATTCGGCAGTCGAAGGTTTTTTACGCAAGCGCGCTTCTCGCAATCGCCCAAAAACATCCAAGGCTTGGTTAAGAAAATCACTGCTGCTAAACGTGCCTAAACGGGCTTCGATAATCAGCGTTAAACGTTCTTTATCTGGAAAAGGAATATTGTAGTAAATACAACGACGCAAAAACGCTTCGGGTAATGATTTTTCTGAATTACTGGTTAGCACCAATATTGGTGACATTTGTTCCGTTGCTTCGATTTTCACATTGCCCAATTCAGGAATACGAAAATAGAGATTCTCGATTTCGTTGAGAATATCATTCGGAAAATCACGCGGCGCTTTATCAATTTCATCTATCAATACCACCGAACGACGGGGTTCAGTGTGTTCAAAACTATCGGGTAAATAATTTTGCACTGTTTCAAGCGGATTTGTGCGTATAATCGCTTCACCCAAAGCATTGTAGGTTAAGTAATCTACACTATGTTTTTGTGTCCCTTTTTCACCCAATTGAGCAGCCTGTGCATCATGAAATCGTCCCAGTGCATCGTAGATATAAAATAAATCACGGGCGATAGAGGTTGATTTGGTTTCAAATTTCAGCAATTCCCCTAAACCCAGTTGATAGGCGAGACTATGGGCTAATTGCGTTTTTCCGGTTCCCGGTTCGCCGGTTAATAACAACGGTTGCCCTAATAATAATGCGACATTCACCGCCTTAACCAAGCCCGCATCGGGCAAATAGGCTTCAGGGCGCGTTTGAGTCTTTTTGTGCGATGAGGGTAATTCGACAGGTTCTTTGCGAGGGCTTTTTGGAGGTTCCTCGGTGTAAAATGGGAAGTTCATTATGTTATCCTTTTGGGTTTAGCAAGTAGATGTTAGATATTTTCATCCCAGATTCATTTTCTGATTATCATCAAACGCTTTGATTTTGTGAGCAACGTATTCAGCGAGTTTGACGGGTACCGCATTGCCTATCATTTGTTCTAATTCGGATTTCGTTCCCTTTAGCTTAAATCCTTTTGGAAAGGTTTGGAGATAACTCCGTTCAATCGTGGTTAATGGCCTCATATTTTCAGTAATCTCTACGGGATCGCCTGGGTGTTTTTTATACCCTTTGGGAATGGGTCTATTGACACCTCGAATGGTTGGGCTAGGCTCATAAATACTGAATATTGCTCTTCTTTTATAACTCCAAGGATGTCGATAATAGTATTCAAGGCCTAATTCATGACCTAAATAATCAAAAATGGTCATCTGTTTTTCGGTTAAATATTGATTGAGATAAGCATCTAAAAAACTATCTGGTGCCGTAAGCAAGCCCACTAAAAAAAATCGTTTCCTTAATTGAGGTACACCACAACGACTCGCATCTAAGATTTGATAAGACAGGCCATACCCCGTATCCTTAAATATTTTCAAGGCTTTTTGTAAGGTAAGGCTTTTAGTGATCCGTTCTACATTTTCCATCACAAACCAGGTTGGTTTGACTTGTGCAATAATGTTGGCGAATGCAATGGTTAAATCAGCACGGCCTAGACTTTCATCTCGTTTACCGGCACTCGAAAAATCTTGACAGGGTGGCCCGCCCATAATGAGATCAGGCTGATAATCCTTGAATTTCTGGTAATCTGACATTTGGGATAAGTCCATTAACAGAGCATCATGCTTAAAATTCATTTGGTAGATTTCCATCGCAGCTTGCCAGTTATCAATGGCCGCTACAATTTCAAAACCGGCATTTTGGAAACCTAATGATAAACCGCCAATACCGGCAAATAAATCAATGACTTTCATAATTTTCAAAATAAATGGGGTGAATTATAAATGATAGCATCAAATCGTCTTTCAGGGCTTAATAAATTTTGTCCGCCCCCTAAAATGATATTTTTAATTTCCGCTTTTTGTATTCTGGGTTGGGTTAAAAATGGGCTTTTCATGTGAGGATGAGTGATTCTGCCATTGACTGCAAAGGCTTTATCATTTTTGGTATTGAATGAGAGTGCATCAATGATGTACCGATAGTCTATTTGTCCTAATTGGCTAAAATCATACAACATTTTGAAAAGCCAAATAATTGTTCTTATTGGTCGATTGATTTGAGTAATAGGCTCTGTTGCCATATCTAAAAACAAGCGTGTAAAAGCTAAATTGCTCCAGACAAATACATCTAAACAATGATTCGCTAATATTGGGGACTTTCCTAAGGTTTTCCATACCGGTTGTATAATAAGGGGAACTTGCTCTAAAATTAAGTCTTGTGTGATATTTTCTATCACGCTAACCATCGCAGAAAGATAAGGCAAAACTTGATTTGGCTCACTCCAATCTGAAATCTTTTCAAATTCATGACCCATGAATTTTCTTAATTTTTTATTTCCCTTATGACTTTTATAGGACATCACAATACTACAAGCTAAATATACAATGGTATCGGGCCGGATCACTAATTCACATCCATATTGATTTTCTGCTAACTCACAAGTGGCATTATCAGGGAGGGCCGTTAATTTGATTTCAAGTCCCCTTAAACAATTTCCAGAAAGGGTATTTTGTGTGACTATATCGGTTCTAGGAAGCTGACCAATTAAGAGTTGTTGATATGGCGTATAAGGCGTTTCAAAGGCAAAAAACAACTCTTCAGATTGAGGCATTATCCCAAATAGTGACTCTGAGGTGATGCTGTCATGAATCACTTTTAAGTTTTCGTCTAATTTCAAGTAAACATTTTCAAGGCCCTTATTACTCATGTAACAAGCTAATGCAATTGGAAATGAAGAATTAAATTGGTTTTTGCCCCAACTTTCTTTTTTAGAAAAATCTCGATTGGAATGTTCTATGCCAAATAATCTAGGTTGTTTGATAATGCTTGTTTTCGTTGCCATTGTGGTTTTTGATATTCAAGAAGTTTTATAGATTCTTTTGGATTTTCACCCCTGATTAGTCAGCGTACTCAGGGCAGAGACTTTCGTAATATTCTGCCATGGCGAAATGAGTTATCTCACGATGGCCCCTTTCATTATTAGGGAGCCCAATACGTGCTTCCCGCCAAGGTTTTTCCATATGGGTTAAATCACTTAACCATTGAGACTTTTTGTCGCCATAGTACGCCAGCACGGCTTCTACCGTCTCCCGCTGTTCATCATTTAGCACATCAGGATTACCGGGTAAATCCGCCAATGCCAATTTAAATTGACCTTTGTGAATCTCATAAAGAGCCTTGATGACTGGCCCATTTGCCCAGGCCTCAATGCGTTCTTTAAACAAGGGTTCTTCGTCCCAAACCAGTGACCAAGCTTGGCAATAATACAGCAGTTTGTGTAACTTCATAACCGGAATAGGCCCTAATTTGGACAAGAGCAATGCGGCAACATCGAAAACGCTTACCATAATAATTCTCCTTATCTATCGTTATTAAATCCTAAAATATCGGGCGGAAATTCTTCGAGTATTTCACGAAGTGAGCTGGCTAAATCACACATGGGTATGGTTTCATCATGCGATTTAAACAAAGCATCAATTTTGAATTTCACACTGTCCAAGCTAGAATACAAACTTTTTGCCCATTTATAAACATCTTCTTTTTCAATATTCACTAATTCTGGTAAAACAATACCATTTATACCAAATTTTTCGGAGAAGTTTTCCTTTTCCAAACGTCCAAACTCCGCTCTGATTTGATCGTTAATGGATTTCTTCTTAAACCAACGTGTTAAAAAATGGGTTGGTTTGATGTCTTTGTAATTGAAATAAAGACAGATCAATAATAAGTGATTGTGTGTTGGAGGCAGCTCCCATTTCGCCCAAAATTCGATAAAGTCATGAATCAGCTTCATTCCTCCGCATCGTGACCAATTTTTAGTACACATGTCAGTGTGTAAGATGATAGAATTTTGCTTGTTTACAATTGCATCAACAATTTCAGAGCATGAGGCAAGACGATTGTTTAATAATTCTACGCCTAATCTTTGTGAAATATCGTCGTGTAATTCCTCAACATTTTCTGGAAAATCACAAGGGACATAGTGTGAGATGATCCAATCTCCATGAACTACTGTGGGAAGATAAAATTTTTCAAGACGCTCTAAAAAATTATCACTACATTGACACTCATCACCATGGATTAAACACACTAAAGGAAACTGTTTATTATGATGCCGTATTACATTAGTCAGTTTATTTTCTTGTGATCCGCGGTTGGCTAAATGAGGGCGTAAATCAGGGATATTTAGCTTGATTTTTTTTTGGGGAGCGACTTTGTCAATCACTTTTGAAAGATGAGTCAGCCCTTGTGGATATTGCTCAATCAATTCAATCAACTGGTTTGCAGATTCGCTTGGTGCTTTATCCAAATCAACATGGCTGAAATCGTAGTCATACTCCTTTTTCAGGTAAAAGCACACTTCACCAAACTGCGTCTTAGTTAGCCGTTTGAGCGTTTCGTATAATTTGATAGATTGGTTAGAACTCATTTTGATACGGTTAATGTCTTTTCAAATTAGTTTAAGTTGCCTTCGTGCCTCAAAACTAATAACGCAATAGACGCTAAAGACGCAAAAGATCGCAAATAAATGCTCACGCAAAGCCGTCAAGAACGCTAATTTTGCAACGAAAGCGCCTTTGCGTGAGATAGGTTTAATGTGACAAAGTCAAATTGAATTTCTGTTGATAACTTTAAACTGATAACTTTAAACTGATAACTGAAAAATATTAGATATTCTATATATTTGGTTAATTCGTTACCAGCACCTAACTTGAGCTTTTAGACAACGGCTGATGCTGTTGGCTTTATCTCGACT
>Ga0233403_10000078_pt1 | contig 39939 bp, 15 predicted proteins | sample Na_oxic_1_MG_FD_179866 | JGI IMG/M metagenome (GOLD analysis project Ga0233403, IMG submission 179866) | Seawater microbial communities from Saanich Inlet, British Columbia, Canada - Na_oxic_1_MG | ecosystem: Environmental > Aquatic > Marine > Inlet | place: Canada: British Columbia | collected...
GCCGAAACTTTATAAGGGCCACTCCGATCTACTTCGGGGCGTTCACCGGGGAAAAAATCGCAGTCGTTAGGTATGTGAACATCACATTCAGAACATTTAGTCGCCCGATTGTCATCACGTAAATTACCATCCCATTTGTCAAAGTGGGAAACCACGCCATCACAAGGCACTCCAAATATATATACCTCATCGCGCTTTAACTGATTTTCCGCGATCAATTGGGTAATCGCACGAATATCACAGCCTTTGCCGATTATACCAGTGCGTTTCCAACCTTTGCTTGGATATTCATGCCGTTTGTTAAGATAAATTGGCAGCGAATTGATGCAGCGTGGATCAAATACCAAACGCTCAACTTCCTCCGGTTTACGAATAAACACCGGCGTAGTCCGGGTTGGATCGCTACCTTCACCATAACCTATTACTACATCTACTTCTTTAGTTTCCAATAGGTTACGGGCTTGAGTGCGGATTGTATCTATCATGCGGCCTCCTTTACCAAATATTGGGCATAAGGGTCTACCATCTCAGCATATTCTTGGTGTGGCCCTAACTCTCGAACCCGCTCAGTAAATCGTCTTGAAATTCATTCATTGCGATTTTTCGGGCAAGTTAGTCACCACCACTTTATCAGGAATATCACCCCATTTCATGGTCACTTTTAAATGGGCACCGGCGGCTGTTTTGGCAAGCATGGCACCCAGTTCACCATTAAACTTAATGGCAATCTCCGCCTCCATTTCTTGAGGACGTGTCGTTTCATCTAATTCATTAACCCCTTTGACGAGCTTAGTAGCACAAGCTTGGAGTCCAAACCTTTAGATTTGGACATGGCTACAAAGATTGTATATAAGAAAGGATTCTAAGGGATTTTCGATATTTTTGGAGTCCAAACCTTTAGATTTGGAAATAACTACAAAGATTGTATATAAGAAAGGATTCTAAGGGATTTTCGATATTTTTGGAGTCCAAACCTTTAGATTTGGACATGACTACAAAGATTGTATATAAGAAAGGATTTTAAGGGATTTTCGATATTTTTGGAGTCCAAACCTTTATGACTAAAATTCGAGTGTGCGGATTCCATAATATTCGATAATTTTTATAAACGCAACTAAACGCCGGAAAAAACAAACCCAGCCCAATAATACGGATGAGCAAATGGTTTCTCATGTAAACGTGTTTGATAATTTCGCATAGCCAGAAAAGCGTCTACATCTTTTTTCTTGGATTCAGTATAAATTTTTTGATAACAGTTCACTAATCCTAACTCCTCCACCGTAGCATCACGCAACCAATATTGTGCTTGTTGTAATGCCTGAACCGGGGGCCGGTGTTTTTGAAGATAAAGTTGATAAAACTGCTGTAATAACAACATGGTAGCTATTTCATCCACCGGCCATAAAGTGCTAATAATCGCCGGGACACCCGCTTGCATAAAGGCCCCTGAAAAACCGATGACTTCGTTAGGAACTTTGGTAAAATCGGTAATACCCGTCTGACATGCGGATAAAACCACCATTCGTACTTTGGTTAAATCAATTGTGCCAAGGATTAAGTCTTGTACCGTCAAGCGATCTTCTCCGGTCAAATAGAGTGCGGAGTCAGGCGGATCATCTTGATTAAACAAACCATGACCGGAAAAATGAATATGGGTTTTGTCATGAATCGCAGTAAGGACAGTGTCGCGTGTGGCTGTCTGTTGACAGAGTTGTTGTTGATTGGGAAAAATTTCAGCAATCTGAGCGACTTCCACGGGGCCATATTTAAGGATAGGCTTTAATTTATTCGTGGGACTGCCAATCCCTAACAAAGATGGCGGCATATTGGCATAAGGTTGTGTTTTGTTGAGAGCCGCTTGTAACAAACGCGCTGAAGGAGCAAAACTGAATGTAAAATCGGTGCAAGCGTGTAGTGGCAACAAGTTGAGGGTGTCCATTGGGATGAATACCGCTTGAGAATAGCCCAGTTCTTTTAAGCGTATTACCAGGGGATTTATGAGTTGTAGGCTCAGTTGTGGTAAGACGGTTTCTGTTAAAACTGAACTCAGCACTTGAAAATCAGCTAATACTGTACCATGCAGATAACGCTGTGTTTCATCAGTATCATAAAGCAATCCATTTAATTCATCAGTACTAAAATCGTCTAACCATACCGCTAGTTCTTCACTCATGGTGGTTGTATTGGGTGGAACAATCAATGCTAAACTACCTTTTGGTGTGGTGAGCAAATACACCAACGGTTGCTTTAATCTGCTTGCTAACTGACAAATTGATTGAAAGTTAAGGCCTTCTGGCATAAAATCAGGTACCACTTGGCGGATAGTTTCAACAATGGTATACAAGTAAGTACGCGCCGCTTTAAGAACAGCCAAAACTTCATCTCTGGAACGGGTATTTTCTTGGCCAGCCGTGTACATTTCCTTTTCTAGGACTTTCACTTGCTCACTTGCTTCAGCAAAAGTTTGTTGGTCATTTGTTGAGGCCATCTTTAGCAAAGTGGTGTTATAGGTTTCGCTAAAGGCGCGAGTTCTACCCTGTTCTACAGTTACCACCGCTTCATTGAACTGACCTAACTTGGCTAGGCAATAGCTTGCCTGTGCAGCTAAATCTTCATTTTCTGCCAGTTCTGCTTGCCGCCCTTCAGCGCTACCTTCATCCACCGTGTAGAGTGTTTCGGTGGTTTGTAGGGCCGCTTGATAGGCAGTGTGGGCCGCTTGCCAGTTGTTTTCGTCGAAATGTAGATGCCCTAAATTGCGTTGAGTGCGACGATAGTCATGAGGCATGGCTTCGCGTGTAAACACTTGTAAAACGCCCTGATAATAAGTGATGGCATATTCCAGATTGTCCGCTCGCACACCATGAATGCGTTCATTGTAGGCATTCGCCAGATTGTTTGTAGTTGCAGCCCACTCCATTGGCATGTTCTCGTGGGTTCTCACCTGTAATGCCAATTGATAGCTTTTAATAGCCTGTTCCAGATTATCTGATCGCATTCCACAAATGCGTTCACTGTAAGCAATTGCCAGGTTGTTCATGATCATAGCCCATTCTACCGGCATGTCTTTTTGCGTTCTCACCTGCAAAACTGCTTGATAGCCTTCGATAGCTTTCTCCAGATTATCCGTTCGCGTTCCACGAATGCGAATTAGATAGGCACTCGCTAAGTTGTTCATGGTTGAAGCCCAGTTCGTCGGTATAGAGTTGCGAGTTATCACCTGCAAAGCTGCTTGATAGCCTTCGATGGCTTTTTCCAGATTATCTGCTCGCGTCCCATGAATGCGTTCACTGTAAACATTTGCCAGATTGTTCATAGTTATAGCCCATTCCATTGGCATATCCTCACGAGTTCTTACCTGCAATGCCTGTTGATAACTCTTGATGGCATGTTCCAGATTGTCCGCTCGCACACCACGAATACGATTTTGATAGGTATTCGCCAGATTAAGCATGATTTCGGACCATTCTACCGGCATGTCCTCATGAGTTGCAACCTGCGAAGCCGCTTGACAGGCAGCAATGGCATGTTCCAGATTATCCGCTCGTAGCCCACGAATGCGATAAAAGTAGGCCGTTGCCAGATTGTTCATGGTTGTGGCCCATTCCACCGGCATATCTTTTTGAGTTCTTACCTGCAATGCTTTTTGATAGTTGTCAATAGCATGTTCCAGATTGTCCGCTCGCCTACCACGAATGCGTTCACTATAAACCGTTGCCAGATTGTTCATGGTTGTAGCCCATTCCACTGGCGTATCCTCGTAAGTTATCGCTTGCAATGCCTGTTGATAACCATTGATGGCATGCTCCAAATTCTCGGCTCGTGTACCATGAATGCGATCACTGTATGCAAGAGCTAGATTATTCATGGTTTCTGCCCAATCCATTGGCATTGTCTCGCGGGTTCTCACCTGCAATGCTTGTTGATAGCCATTAATGGCCTGTTCTAAATTGTCCGCTCGTACATCACGAATGCGTTTACTGTAGGCATTTGCCAGATTATTCATGGTTGTAGCCCATTCTACTGGCATGGTATCGCGAGTTGTTACCTGTAAAACCGCTTGATAGCTTTCGATGGCTTTTTCCAGATTGTCCGCTCGCGTTCCACGAATGCGATAAAGGTAGGCAGTTGCCAGATTGTTTATAGTTTTAGCCCATTCAATGGGCATCGCATCGCGGGTTCTCACCTGCAATGCTTGTTGATAGCCATCAATGGCATATTCCAGATTGTCTGCTCGTATACCACAAATGCGCTTACTGTAGACAGTTGCTAGATTGTTCATAGTTGTTGCCCATTCCACCTGCATGGTATTGCGGGTTCTCACCTGCAAAGCCTGTTGGTAGCCTTCAATGGCTTTCTCCAGATTGTTAGCTCGCTCCCCATGAAGGCGTTCACTGTAAGCCGCCGCTAGATTGTTCATGGTGTCAGCCCATTCCAGCAGCATGCTATCACGAGTTATCATCTGCAATGCTTGTTGATAGCAATTGATGGCATGTTCCATATTTTCGGCACGATCTCCTAGTGGATTTTGAAGATAACTATCGCCAAGTTCGCCCTGCAACTCTGTCCATAATGCAGGATTTGTGGTTTCTGAAACATAAGTCAGTGCTTGTCTGCATAGTGTAATGCGCCGAGGTATTTCCCTAACATCATTGATTTTATCCAGTTCACTTAAAATAGCTGCTATTTCAGACGGCATTTCAGAAAAAATCTCATTAGAAAAAGCAGCTTCTATGCTTTTGGTACGACACTGAGATAACAGTTGTTGATGTTCGCGGAGTATGAGCTTGACTTGTTCGTCTTCATTAACTTTTATTAATGACTCAAATACTAGTTCAACCCTTTCAGAGAGCAGTTGCGGATTATCGGTAACAATTTGTTGGCATTCTTCCCAAGTCTTTGCTTTGACGAATTTTACAATTAACTTTTTTAATGCTTGAATTTCTTTGTCTTTCATGGTTATTGCTTAGTAATAATATAGCCTATTTATGAGTTCGTTTTATACACCTGAAAACACAAACCCCGCCCAATAATACGGTGATTCAAAAGGTTTTTTCTCGGAACGCGCTCGATAATGTTTTATCTGTCGTAGCAAATTTGCGTCTTTTTTGCCAGATTTTCGATAAGCATTTTCTAGGTGATTTACCAACTCTAATTCTTCTGCGGAAGCGTCGCGCAACCACTGTTGAGCTTTATATAAAGCCAAAGTAGGTTTTAAACATTCTTCTAAATGATAATGATAAAAACGGATCATTAACAAAGCGGTGGAAATATCATTCACTGCCCAAAGTGTGCTGATAACACCGGGTACGCCGGCTTGTAGAAAACCCGCTGGAAAACCAATCGCTTCATCGGGTACGTTCTGAAAATCAATAATCCCCGTCTGGCAAGCAGATAACACCACTAAACGTGCCGCTGAAATTTTCCATTGAGCATTCAGTAAATCGCGTAAGCTCAGTTTTTCTTTGCTGGCAAGATAGAGTGAGGATTCTAAAGGGGAGTTGATATTAAAGGCCCCATGACAAGCAAAATGGCAGTAATGTTTGCCAGCAATTGAATTAATAACTGCTGTCCGTGTTGCTTGTCGTTCATAGAAGGTTTGTTTATTTTGGTTTTCAAATAAAGTGCTGATGTTTTCCAGTTCAAGGGAGGCAAAGTTGAGCGGTTTAGGATGAGGTAACGGGTTAGCTACACCCAGTAGCGTGGGTTTGGTTTCTAACGGGTGCTGAGTTAAGACAGCCTTCAAAGCACTTGCAGAAGGAGTCATGCTAAACACCGTTTCTGTGATGACATGTAAAGGTAACAGACTTAAGTTGCCGAAGGTAATTAGTATGGCTTCTGGATAACCGGTTTGTGCTAAACGAGCTGTAATAGGTGCCATCATATTTTGACTCAAAATGGGCCAAATTTCGTTGAGGGTTTGTTCCAATGCTACGGTATCGTTTAACAAAGTACCACGGAGATAACGCTTTTTGTCATCACGATCATAGAGCATATTATCTAAATGTGTCTCACGAAAATCGTCTAGCCATACCATAGCATCATCAGTGACAGTGTCATCCACGGTTGGAAAAACGATTAATGCTAAACTACCAACCGGCGTTGTGAGGAGATACACTAATGGCTGCGCTAATTGTTTGATCAGTGTCTTAATAATCGTGTAGTTGGCTCCTTTTGGCATAAATTGCGGTAAGTATTGCTGAATACGTTCTATTGTTTCAGTTAGTTGTTGGCGCAAATTGTGTAGTTTTTCAGAAAGAGTGGTGAAGTTTTGTATGTCTGATTGTTCTAATTGACGGACTTCTCTTTCAAGAGCCGCGATACCTTCTCTAAGCTTGGTAAACGCATCACGATCAGTGGCTTTAATTTGCGGTAATAATACTTCGTTAAGCGATAAGACTTCTCCCAAAGCACGCGCTTTACCTTGCTCTAAAGTTTTTAAGGCATCTGCAAAACGTTCTAAACGCGCTAAACAATATGCAGCAAGCGGGGCAATATCAAAACCTTCTCGCAGTTGCGCTTGACGTGTTTCAATCGTTGCACCAGTTTGGTAAAGTTGATCACTGGCAATTAAGGCGGCGGCATAAGCGTCATAAGCCTCTTGCCAACGGTGCTGAAACAAATAAATATTACCCAAGTTACGTTGTGTGATGCGATGTCCTATGGGCAGATTATCTAAGGTGTGGACAGTCAAAGCTTGTTGAGATGCATCAATGGCTGAATCAATATGGTGTGGTGTGGGCTGCAATTGACTTAACTTAGTGTAGGCTAATCCTAAATTGTTAATTGTTTCTGCCCAAGCGATTGGTAAGGCAGTCGGTTTTCTTATTTCCAAGGCTTGTTGATAACACTTAATTGCTTGTTGAAGATTTTCCACTCGTTCACCATGAACACGGTGCTGATAAACATTACCTAAATTGGTCAAAGTGTGTGACCATTTTAGAGGTAGTTTTTCGCGTGTGCGAATAGCTAGGCAATTTTGATAACCGGTTAAGGCTTGTTCTAGGTTATCAGAGCGTTCTCCCTTTACTCGTTGATAATAAGAATAACCCAAATGATGCCGGGTTTCAGCCCATTCTAATGGTATCGTTTCACGAGTTCTAATTGTTAAAGCTTGTTGATACAACTTAATAGCTTGTTCAATATTGACACTACGATTATGACGCAAACGGATTAAATAAGCACTGGCTAGATTATCAGTTGTTTCAGCCCAATCTAACGGAGCCGTTTCTTGGGTTCTCACTTCTAAAGCTTGTTGAAAAACATCAATCGCTATTTCAATATTTTCCGCATGATTCCCTTGCGGACGTTCCATATAAATAGTACCCAAATTATTCATAGCTTGTGCCCACATCATTTGGGCATTATTGCGATTGATGATTTCTAATACTTCTTGATAATAGAGTCGGGCTTGTTCCAGATTATCTTTGCGATTACCACGAATACGCTCAGAATAAACAATGGCTAAATTGATTATCGTATTAGCCCAGTCTATTGGCATGTCATGCTGGTTTCTGACTTTAAGGGCTTGCTGATAGTAATCAATCGCTTGTTCTAGGTTTTCGGCTCTATCTCCCTGCACACGATGGAGATAGACATTGCCCATCATCATTGTGATGATAGCCCATTCTGAAGGCCAAGATTGTTGAGTTAAAATGGTGAGACTTTGTGTATAACATTCCTTTGCTTTTTCCAGATTATCGCCACGGACACCAGCAATACGATGTAAATAGGCATTACCCAATACCTGTTGAACAATGGCCCATATTCTAGGCAAGCTATCACGATCAATCACTTGTAAACATTGCTGGCCATAGTCAATCGTTTTTTCAAGGTTTTCTGATTTTTCTCCCACAATACGTTCACTATAAGCAATGGCAAGATTTGAAGTCAGTTGCACCCATTCTACCGGTGAAGATTTGGGCGTTATCACTTCAAGAACTTGTTGATAGAGGGCAATACTGTATTCCAAATTGTGTTTTTTTTCACTTTGTAATCGTTGTAAATAAACGGTACCCAAGTTCAACGAGGTTTCGGCCCAATCTAAAGGTCTTGTTTTACGTGTCCTTACGGTCAATGCTTGCTCAAAAATTGCTTTGGCTTGTTCTAAGTTTTGCGCTCTATCGTCATGGAAACGCTGCAAAAACGCCAATCCTAGCAAGTTCATTACTTGAGCCCATTCCACGGGCATGGCTTCTCGCGTTATCACTTCTAACACTTGATTATATAATAAAACAGCTTGTTCTACATTATCTATATGGTTACCGACAACACGTTCAAAATAAACTTTTCCTAAAATCATCGTTGTTGCAGCCCATTCTTTAGACATATTTTTCCTTGTTTGAACGGTGAGTGCCTGTTGACAAGCCAATAAAGCACTTTCTAAATTGTCTTCTCGTTGTCCCCGAATTCGGTCTAAATAGATTCGCCCTAGCAAATTTAACGCTGAAGCCCATTCTATTGGCGTGGTGTCTTGGGTATAGACTGTCAGTGCCGCTTGGCAGACTTGCAATGCTTGTTCAAGATTATCAGCCAGCTTGCCGTAAAGTCTATTGAATAATCCCTCCGCCATATTTTGCATGGTTTCTGCCCATGGTTGGGGAGTTTCTTGAGGGGTGTATATTTGCAAGATTTGTTCGTAAATGCCAATGGCTTTTTCAATATTTTCCACCCGTTCACCTTTCACTCGTTTAATGTAGGCGATTCCCAAAACTTGCATCGTTTGCGCCCAAGCCATTGGTGCTAGTTCCCGTGTGCGAATTTGCAATGCTTGCTGGTAACCGGCAATCGCTTGTTCCAAGTTTTCTCCATCAATATCCTGAACTTTATTGACATACACATTGCCAAGATTGGTAAGGACACTGGCATACTCTTCCCACATTTCTTGTGTTGCTAACACCTCTAACACTTCTTGAAATAAAATAATAGCTTGTTCATAAGATTGGGCGTAATGACTAGAAACATCCCTTGCCAAAGCATTGGCTCGATAAACTTGAAGAATAGCCCAAATACGTGGATTAGACTTTTTAGAAACCATTGTCAAACCTTGTTGAGCTAACTTGACTCGCTCTGGGGTATCAAATGGTTTTTTAGGACGGCGTAAGGCTTTGAGAATAGCCTTTAATTCATTAGGTAAAATACGATCAGCAAAAGCGGCATCAATTCCCTCAATGCGGCAACGTTTTAAGATAAGTTGGCTCTCTTTGAGCAAACGAGTCGCTTTTGGATCGGATTGTTGTTGCAATAGCGAATTAAGCAAACCGTCTGTTTCTTCGCCTAATAACTGCGGGTAAGTTTGAACCACTTGCTTGGCTTCATCCCAAGTGGAGGTGTTGATAAATTGCTCAACGAGCTCAGTCAAGGATGGGGAGTTCATGGTCATTCGCTCTTAATAAATAAAATAAATTGTTGTTATACCCCTGAAAAAACAAACCCCGCCCAATAATACGGATGCGCGAAAACTCGTTGCTCGCCTTTGGTACGATAATGACGTATAGCACGATATATTTGCTTATTTTTTTTGTGGTATTTTTCATAAAAAATTTGGCAACTATCAGCTACTTCTTGGGCGGTGAGAGCACATAACCAACGTTGTGCTTGCTGTAAAGCCTGAGCAGGTGGTAAATTGTCGATTAAATAGTAATGATAAAAACACATTAATAATAGGGCCGTAGAAATATCAGCAACAGGCCAAAGTGTACTGATAATTCCGGGTACGCCCGCTTGAATAAAGCCAGAGGGAAAACCTATCGCCTCATCGGGGACGTTTTGAAAATCTGTGATACCCGTCTGACAAGCAGAAAGTACTGTCAGGCGCACAGTAGACAAATTGGCTTCCCCATCCAGTAAATCCCTCAGTGTTAGCGTGTCCTGCTTGGCTAAGGCGAGGGCTGAGGCGAGGGGATTATTGAGATCAAAATTACCATGACAGGAAAAAAAAAGATCAGTGGTGCTTGGTAGAGCATTCAAGAGCACAGCACGAGTGGCTTTACGTTCATAAAATACTTGTCGCCGCTCGGTGCTAAATAATAGAGCCACTTCCTCCACCGCGAGACGGGTAAAGGGCAAAGGCACTTCTGCATTGCTTGGGTTGCCGATGCCCAAGAGATGCCGTGGTAATTTAGTACGTTGTTGGGCGGCAATCAGTGCCGTTTGTAAGGTGCGGGCTGAGGGCAACACACTAAACACAACAGTTTGATCAGTCATGCTATGCAACGGCAACAAGCCTAAAGTGCCACTGGGAATGAGTACGGCTTGCTGATAACCCAGTTGTTGCAAACATTGTGTAATAGGCATCATCAAATGTTCGGTGATGATTGGCCAAATTTCGTCTAAAACATGCTGTAATATTTCGGTATCATCCGACACAATACCATGCAGATAACGAGACACATTGTCCCGATTGTACAGAATGTTATTGAGATCAGCGGTGGTCAAATCGTTTAACCAGATAACTTGTTTATGGCTCATGGTTTGTGGCGTGACTAACAAAGCCAAACTACTGTGGGGAGTCGTCAAAAGATAGACTAATGGATAATTTTTAGCCACCGAAACTATGTTTGGAAAATCCAAACCCACCGGCATAAACTCGGGCACATCGGCTCGGATACGTTCCACAATTTGGGATAGTTGTTGCCGAGCAGTACGGCATTCCTCAGAAATAGTGAGAAAATCTTGAATATTCTGTTGACCAAGGGCACGCGCCTTAGCTTCTAGGACATTGAGATGTTGGCTAACATGCTTAAAAGCGGCTTGATCGGCTTCTGAAAGGTTTTTGAACTGTGCCTCGTTACGGGCTAATACTTCACTAATAGTGCGTGTTTTGCCCTGCTCTATGGTTTCAACGGCAGCGGTGAAATCACCTAAGCGGGCTAGACAGTAAGCGGCGCGTGTAGAAAAATCAGAATTGGCTTTCAATTCTGACAGCCGCGAGTCTGGTGTGATGCCACTTTCGTAAAGTCGCTCACCCGCCTCCAGTGCCGCTGCATAAGCTTTATATGCCAATTGCCAGTGTTGGTCGTCAAAATAAAGATCACCTAAATTGCCTTGCGTCCGACGATGTTCGGCAGGTGCTGCCGCCAAGCTATGCACCTCCAATGCCTCGTGATAGGCAGCAATGGCTTGTTTCAAGTTATCAGAACGTTCTCCTTTTAGACGCGCTGCATACGCATTACCCAACCCCATCATAGTTGTAGCCCAAGGAAAATGCATAGTTTGACGTTTACGGACTTGCAATGCTTGTTGACAACATTCAAGGGACTTTTCCAGATTGTCTGCCAGATTTCCACACCGTAGTTCTGAATAAATAGAGGCTAAATTGCCCATGGTTGTAGCCCAGTCTATCGGTGCTGAGTCGCATGTCCAAATTTCAAGAGCTTGTTGATAAGCTTGTAACGCCAGTTCTAGGTTTTTAGCACGGTTCCCATGTATTCTATCTGAGTAAATAGTCGCCAGATTATTAGTCGTTTCCGCCCATTCCTGTGGCATATCTTGGCGGGTTCGTATTTTCAAGGCTTGTTGGTAATGTTCAAGGGCTTGTTCGAGATTATCGGCGCGGTTGCCCCTGAGCCGCTCATGATAAGCCGCTGCCAAATTGTTCATGGTATGCGCCCATTCAACCTGCATACTTTCGCGGGTTCTTATTTTCAAGGTATGCTGATAATCTTGAATAGCAAATTCTAAGTTTTCCGCACGATCACCATAAATGCGTTCTGCATACGCATTGGCGCGATTAGTCATTAAATTAGCCCACTCGAAAGGGTAATTTTGTTGTGTAATGATGGAAAGTGCCTGTTTATAGCCTTTGATGGCTTGTTCCAAATTTTTTGCCCGCTCTCCCTTAAGAGAGTTAGCCAAAGCGTGTGCTAAATTACCTGTTGTTATTGCCCATTGTTTCGGCATTGCTTGACGTGTTCTCACTTCTAGGGCTTGCCGATAGGTATTAATTGCTAATTCAATATTTTCGGCGCGATCACCTTGTGGGTTATCAAGATAACCAGTAGCGAGCAAATCAGTGGTTTCGGCCCATCCAACGGGCATGGCTTCACGAGTTCTCACCTCAAGAGCCAGTTGATAATAAGCAACCGATTTTTCCCAGTTTTTTGTTTTATCGCCACGCCAACGGTTTGAATAAGCCATACCTAGCCCATTGTTGGCTTCAGCCCACGCTTTTGGCATAGTATCATGAGTAAAAATCTCCAAGACACGGTGCAAGATGGTAATGGCTTGTTCCAGATTTTCGGCTCGATTTCCAGAAGTAGCTCGGATGAGATTATGCGCTAAAATACTTTGAAGGGAGGCCCACAAACGTGGGTGAATGTCTTTATACACTAATTCCAAAGCTTGACGACAAGAGGCAATCTGATGAGATTGTCCAGTCACTTCAGGACCATCTAAGGTTTGTGCGAGTCTAAGTAGTTTAGAAAACTGTTGTTTTTCCATTTTTGTATGTATTTATAAACCTAATTAAACGCCAGAAAAAACAAACCCAGCCCAATAATACGGATGAGCAAATGGTTTTTCTTGTAAACAGCTTTTATAATTTCGCATAGCCTGAAAAGCGTTCACATCCTTTTTCTTCGATTCCAAGTAAATTTTCTGAAACAGTGTCACTAATCCTAGCTCATCCACCGTCCCCTCTCGCAACCAATGTTGAGCCGCATGTAAGGCTTTGGCAGGCATCCATCCGTTTTCCAAATGATAACGATAAAATCGCATCAACAACAAAGCAGTAGAAATCTCTGCCACTGGCCAAAGTGTGCTAATCACCCCCGGCACACCCGCTTGTAAAAAGCCTGTCGGAAATCCAATCGTTTCATCAGGCACATTCTGAAAATCAATTATTCCCGTTTGACAAGCCGATAAGACAACTAAACGAATATTAGAAAGAGCTAAGACTTCATTTAGTATCTCTCTCAGTGTCAGAACATCTCGCCCGGCAAGATAAAGTTTAGACTCCAGAGGGTTATTAAGATTAAATCGCCCATGACAAGAAAAATGTAGATAACTCGTTTCAGGTAAGGCTTTTAAGGTAAGCACCCGAGTTGCCTGTTTTTCATATAATGCTTTGTAACTGGAAAATAAGGGAGCAATATTTTCCACTTCAAATCGGGCAAAAAGTAGGGGTGCTTCATTATTTTTGGGATTGCCAATGCCTAAAAAATGCAGTGGTAACATCCTTCGCTGTGGAACCATATTATTAAAGACTGTCTGCAAAGCACGGGCAGAGGGGGAAACCGTTAATTGTATGGCTTGGTTGCTAACGGCGTGTAATGGTAAGAGATTTAAGTTGCCACTGAGAATAAGTACCGCTTGTTGGTATTGCATTGTCATCAGCGATTGGATGATAGGTTCGATTAGGGTGTCCGGCAAGATGGGCCATAATTCGTCCAATGCTGATTTCAAAACTGGAGTATCCGCTTGCACAGTGCCTTGTAAATAAGAGGATTGTCCATTTTGACCATATAAAATGTCATTCAAGTCGCTCGTGTTAAATTGAGGTAACCAGATAACGTATTGTTCCGTTATATTTGTGTAAATGGGTGGCACAATAAACGCGACACTGCCTTGGAGTGTTGTCAACAGATACACTAAGGGTTGATTTAGGGCATGGCTAATGGCGCTGACACCGTCAAAATCTAAACCCATTGATAAAAATTCTGGCACGCCGGCTCGAATGCGAGTAACGAGATTTGATAATTCGGTGCGGGCATTGTGTAAGTCCTCAGAAATCGCTAGAAAGTTACGTACTCCCGGTTGTCCTACGTTACGAGTTTCCACTTCTAAAGCCGCAAGACGCTGATGAATGCTATGAAAAGCAAGTTGATCTGGTTCAGAAATGTCTTTGAAAACCGCTTCTTTTAGAGCTAATGTTTCACTCAATAAACGGGCTTTGCCTTGTTCTAAGCTATTGATAGCTTCCACAAAACGCCCTAATTTCCCTAAACAATAAGCGGCTTGTGTTGACAAATCACGGTTTTCTCGTAATTCGGCTTGACGAGAGTCGCTAGTCGCACCAGCTTGATAGAGTAATTCACTGGCTTGTAGCGCAGCTGCGTAGGCAGTATATGCTTGTTCCCAATTTCTTTCATCAAAATACAGATTGCCTAAGTTGTATTGAATTTTGCGATGTTCATTAGGCAAAGCTTCTAAAGTTTCGACTTCCAATGCTTGTTGGTAGGCATCAAGGGCTTGTTTGATGTTATCAGCTCGGTTGCCCTGCGTTTGTTCTGAGTAAGCATTGCCAACATTCGTCATCATATTTGCCCACAGGATAGGTTGGGATTGTCGCGTTAAGACTTCTAAAGCTTGACGGCTATAGGTAAGAGATTGGGTGAGATTGTCTGATGTTTGTCCACGACTATAGTATGCACTTGATAGATTGCCCAAGGTTTTTGCCCATTCTAAGGGATTACGTTCACGAGTTCGCACGGTTAAGGCTTGCTGATAGTATTTTATAGCCTGTTCAATATTGTCGGTATGATTACCTAATCGGCGTTCTAGGTAAGTCGTGGCAATACCATCCATCACTGTCGCCCATTGTACGGGCATATTCTGTTGAGTCATCACTTGTAACGCTTGTTCATAGTAGTTTACGGATTGTTCCACATTTTGGGGTAAATCGCCTCGTAGTCGTTCCGAATAGATGATGGCTAAATTACTGGTTGTCTCAGCCCACGCGAGCGCATCAGTTTGACGAGTTCTAATTTCTAACGCTTGTTGACAATAATCTAAGGCACGTTCAAAATTTTCCGCACGATCACCTTGAATCCGGTTATGATAGACGCTGGCGAGATTATTTATCGTTCGTGCCCAGTCTATCGGATGGGATTGACGAGTATGGACATTTAAAGTGAGATTATAATAAGCAATGGCTTGTTCCAAATTTTCTGCCCTATCCTCAACCATACGATCTTGATAGACAGAGGCAAGGTTATTTAACGTATCCGCCCAATCTGAGGGTAGGTTTTCTTGTGTTACGAGAGTCAGTACTTGTTGAAAACAGGCAATGGCTTGTTCTAAATTATCCGCTTGATTGCCCAGAATTCTATCCGAATAAGCAATACCAAGATTCATCAGAGTGGCTGCCCATTCCCAAGGCAAAGCTTCATGAGTACGAATTTTTAAGGCTGCTTGGTAGCAATCAATGGCTTTTTCCAAATTGTCCGCCTTATTTCCCCATAGGCGATGGACATAAGCAACACCAAGATTAGTCGTTGTAGTTGCCCATTCCACCGGCATGTTTTCATAGGTTCTGACAGTGAGCGATTTTTGATAATAAATGATAGCTTGTTCTATATTTTCTGCCAGTATACCTTTTTCACGCACTCGGTAAACTAATCCCAAGTTATTCATCAAATCACCCCATTGCACCGGCATTGTGTCTTGACGGCTGATTTCTTCAGCTTGATGGTACAATTGAACGGCTTTTTCCAAATTTTCGGTACGATTATCTTGAAGACGATGGTAATAAGCCATGGCTAAATTCATTAGGGTATCAGCCCATTCAAGAGGTGTTTCAGTACGATTTTTTACTTCTAAAACTTGTTGGTAGTAAGAGATGGCTTGTTCCAGATTTTCAGTCGGTTCACCTTCAATGCGATCAATATAGACAGCGGCTAGGTTATGTAAGGTTTCTGCCCACTCTTGCGGCATTTCATCGCGATTGATAACTTCTAAGGCTTGATGAGAATAAACCCGTGCTTGTTCTATGTTTTCCTTGGGTTCGCCGTGTATTCGTTGATGATAAGTCTTTGCCAAGTTATTTATGACGGTTGCCCAATGCGCTGGATCATCCTCACGAGTAAACACAATTAAGCTTTGTTGAAAATATTCAATGGCTTGTTCAATATTTTTAGCATGTTCTCCCTGAATTCGCTCAGAATAGGCATTTCCTAAATTTTGCATCGTTGCTGCCCATTGAAAAGGATGGGTGTCATATTTGAAGACGGTTAGAACTTGTTCGTAAGCGGTAATGGCTTTTTCCAGATTATCAGATCGTTCCCCTTGTAAACGCTTGAAATAAGCACTTGCTAATTGACTCAGAGTACGTGCCCAGTCTATCGGATTTTTGTTCGGCATTCTGACTTCTAAAGCCAATTTATAATGTTCAATGGCTTGCTCTAAACTGGTAGAACGAGTCTCTAAATGATCTTGCATCAAATTTTCGGCAAACAGTGTGTGGAGCAATGTCCAAATGTCGGATTGGGTGGTTTTATCAATTAGGGATAAACCGCGTTGACACAAAGCAATCCGTTTGTCCAACTGGGTAGGTTCAATGGGAGTATCAAGAATTTTCAAGATGCGGACAAGTTCCTCCTTAACGATGTAGTCGTCAAAGGCAACCTCAATCTTGTCAGTATGACAGCGATTTAGGATTTGCTGATAGGCTAGCAGAGTAGGGAGAACGCTATCATTGTCTCGGTAATGCTCAATGAGTTTATCAAGCAATTCAAGGGCTTCGTCTGTAAATAAAACCGGATGGGTGGTAACCAAATGTTTAGCGAATTCCCAATTGTTAGCATTGAGGAGTTGTTGCAAAAGTTCTTTTAATGGTGGTTGGCTATTCATAATCTATTGTTTTCCAGTTAAATGTTCCGTTAAAAACCTTCGATGTTTGCCAAAGTAACGTCTATTAGATGCCGGTAAATACAAACCATGCCCAATAATATGGGCTACTCTATGCACAGAACGTTTTAAGTTTTTGATTTTTAAAGATTTTAAAATTGAAGGTTAATTCCAATAATTCGTTTAAAATCAATTGATTACACAAATATTTAGCCACTTGTGTGCATAGAGTAGATAATATGGGTGGGCAAAAGGCCCTTGCGGTTGCCCTTTGGTTGCCGCTTCAATTTGCTATTCAGCTAGCACGGCTCGTGAGTTGGCATACACAGTATACGCTAACCATGTTGGATCACCAGTTGCCTTAATTTCCAATCTTGCGCCTTGTACGGCTTTTCCAATGGGCATTCCTCCCAACAATCTATCATAAAATGCACGAGCAAATTTGTTGGCAGGGCCATCAGAAATTTTCCAATAGGAACTGATAAAAGCACCAGCACCAATCTGTAAACACTGTTCGGCCCAGCCGCCAATCCCGGTTAATGATAAGGCACTACGTCCGGCTTGGCAGGCATTCAGAAACACGAGCGGATGATGAATATTGCCAAAGTTGTATATGGGACCACTCATTAAATCATCCACTCTTAATTTATCTTTGTCCAACACGATATGAGAATGATCAGGATCAGAGGTTTCAAATAAACCATGACCCGTAAAATGCCAAGCATCATATTGACCACTACCTAAAGCATTCAATACGTTAAAGAATTTAGCAGGAATTGAAGTTACTTTGCGTTTATCTTTCTGTTCGAGTGATAACATGTACTCCCGCTCTGCTCGAGCATTGGGAAGATTGGAATTTGACACCACAAGTGCTAAGTTTTTGAGGGTGATAGAATCTTTCATCTTCAAACCGCGTTTCCAGCGAGTAACTGCAAAAGCTTCACAGAAGAATGGACCATCCTTAAAACGTCCGGTTGTGCTATCTTTTCCATAAAGTTTGCAGAGTTCCCAATGAATCCAAGGTTCATCTGATTGGATTTCCACAAATTGAATACGTTCTTTATTTTCCCAAAGTAGGGTTTGTAGTTCTTCGGGAAAGAATTCTTTGAACAATTTGGTACCTTTGGTACCTAAACGGTATTCAGCAATGTCTACCTCCTGTGGATTTTCAATTTCCATATAAAAATCCTGAAAATACTGGAAGGGCTGGTTTAGTTGTATGGGAGAATCATAACTCTTAAAATTCAATCCCAATGTAGATGAGTGTGCAAGGAGATGAAACGTAATCTTAGTTTGCCCCTCACGTTGGTTTTCTAGGATAACAAGCGACAAATCAGGGGGAGTTGTACTCATTTTTTCTAAACGTTTTTCCTGCTTTGTCCTTGTGTTTTCCGTGACTTCTTCTACCACAGTAGCAGCCAAAGTGAGTTCACCAATACCCTGTCCATCACAGAAGGCAGATATTTGTATTTTGCCAAGTCCCAACCGAGTCGCTCTGAGTTTAAATTGTAACATGGACTTGCCATTGTCAAGGACTTTCAATTGGTCTTCATCTTTGCCTTGTACTTTAAAATGACTCTTGGGAGAAACCACAACCTCCACCGTTGAACCTTGTGGCAAGTCTACTGAGACTTCACCGTCAGTCGTACTCTCTAAAGAGAGAGAAACGAGTAAAGATACTGTCTCATGAAGAGCCACTTGTTCTTTAAATTCTGCCCCCAAAAAACGAGTCATAGTAGGTTCATCAGGATGTGAGGTACTATCATCGTTTCCGTGTTTACGCGACTCATACGGTTTTATAGAAATATCATAAAAGCTAATGAGTCGTCCTTCATCAGTGACAATACAAAAACCAGGAGACTTTTCAGCATCACTATAGGCATCTAAAACTGGTGTTTCGGTGATTTCATCTAACTTCAAAGCATTTTGAAGCGTCTGATCAGTAACAGTTGATAACTGTTTAAGTACTTCGCTGGACTTGAAAAGATAATAGCGCTGTTGTGATTCTCCCTTCTGTATAATGACATGGGAAGTCTTCAGATGTTTCAGTTCTAATAATTGTTGAGCTTTGTCAACTTGCCAGTCAGACTGCATTAAGAGAAATGAGTCATAAGCAATTTCATACAAATACATAACATTGTCCTCTCAAAATGTTTTTTTTACGTTCCATACACGGTAAACGCTGCCCAGTAGTATGGATGTTCAAAGGGGCGTATTGTTGGTTCATTTTCCGCAAGGTAACGATAATGTCGTAAGTGTTTCAAAACGGTTGCCTTATAATTTCTAGCGGATTGTTGATAAGCGTGTTCTGCATAAGTGGCTACTTGTTCAGCAGATAACGCAAATACCCACCGTTGCGCCTCTTGCAATGCAGACGCAAAATCCATGCTATGATTTAAGTGATTGGAGTAAAAACGTTCCATCAAAAGGGCAGTAGATAATTCTGGTACTGCCCATAAACTACTGACCACACAGGGTACTCCCGCTAACATAAATCCCGCTGGCAAGCCGATAAATTCAGCTGGGCTACCTTTTAAAACATCGCTCAATCCGGTTTCACAAGCAGATAACGTCACCAGCCGAGTATTGGATAAATCCACAGCCTCACTTTGTAATTCCACTAAAGTCAGATGGCTATCTGCTAAGTTTAACCCGGAGAGCATTGGTTTACTCCAATTATAGTACCCATGACAGGAAAAATGAACATAAGAACACCCATCGACACCTGTTATCACCGCTTGCTTGGTGCCCATTTGCTCGGTGTCCATTTTTGGCTGGGAGAAAAACTCGGCAATAGCGACACCTTCAATGGTAGCATACGCCAAATCTCGTGTTGGATTGAGAACGGCATAAAAACAAGGGTTGACTGATTGTTTCGTTTTTTCAAGGTTGCCAGCAAGTACCTCAAGAGATGGTACATAAGTAACTTGATAATGATCACACACTCTTTCCAACGGTTCTTTTGAAAGTATAGCAGCATGGAGTGGTAATAGAAAGAGTTGCCCTGAGAGTAAAAATATCAATCGTGTGATATGGGTAGGACATTGCGTCAAAATGGGAGATAACAAATTTTTTCCCAATTCAGCCAGAGTTTGTTCTAGGGTGGTATGCTGGCACATTTCATCATCACTGTCATAGAGTTCCATCCAACCACCCCAGTCGGGATTTTCATCCGCGCCTTGTGTGAGTACACGTAGCGAACTCGTCGTGAAATCAGGTACATTAACATATTGTACGCCAAATTTTTGAGTCACTATAAATACGATACTGCCTTGCTCAGTGATACAAAAAGCAACTAAAGCAGTCTGTTCATTTGGAATAGCATTTCTAACCTTTTTAAAATCAATAGGCTTTAAAAAATTAGGCACATATTCACGTACTTTATGAATGGTCTTTGTAAGGGCTAAATAACGCTCTTGCACAATCTGTTCATATTCTGCATAAGCTTGTAGCAGATTATTTTTTTGATCTTGTAGGCGAGTATGAATCGATGGCAAGGTTTTAATCAAAGCCCCCGTTTGTTCAAAACTAACCCAAACTTCATCGGGTACCAGCATCGGGCGAGTTATACGCATTTGTAGCGCTTCATTTAAAAGGCGTGTTTTGCCCTGTTCTAAAATCAATAACGCTCTTTTTATGTCACCCAGATGTACAGTTGCGAAAGTGGCATTTGAATAAAGTTGCACATTGATGGCGATTTCTACTGCCTTACTCTCTGAAAATAGTCCAGCATGATACAAACGTTCACCCGCCTCTATTGCATCCTGATAAGCCTTCAGTGCCAAGAGCCAATTTTGTTTGGAAAAATAGAGAGCAGCTATGTTTTGACTGATGGTACGGTATTCGTCAGGTGCTAATTCCAGCGTATAAATGCTCCTTGCTTTTTGATAACATTCAATCGCTTGGTTTAAATAAGGTTCATTTTGAAAAATAGTTAATTTTTGGTAAGCCTGTCCTAAATTATTCTGGCTGGCAGCATATTGAATAGGTGTCGTGTCTGTTGACTGAAACTGTAGTGCCTCTTGGGCATGGTGAATAGCTTGCATCATATTATGCTTAGGCTCACCCGTTGATAATTGCACATAAATACCGGCTAAATTACTATGTGTAATAGCATAATCAAAAGGGGCGACTTCTGGTGTACGGACACGCAATGCTTCTTTATAAGATGTTATAGCTTGTTGCGCGTGTTTTTCTTCACGAGAGCCTATATATAAGTCATAATAAACTGTTCCTAAGTTATTCTGAGTCATCGCGTAATCCAAAGGAGCAATTTCTAAAGTGCGAAAATGCAAAGCCTCTTGGAAACATTCAATCGCCTTGGCTAAATTTTTCTGACGTTCCCCTGTCAATAAATCGGCATAAACGGTGCCCAAGTTATTTTGTGTTGAGGCATAATCAAGTGGAGACACACTAGGTGACCAAAAATTCAAGGCATCCTGATAACAGAACATGGCTTTTTTTAAGTTAACATCATGATCACCGCTTGGTAGATGAGCATAAACACTGCCCAATTGATTTTGAAGTGCTGCGTAAAGTTGAGGATACTTTTCAGGTGTCACAATGAGCAAAGCTTGCTCAAAGCATTTCATTGCTTTAGTGATATTTTTGCCGTGTTCTCCGGTTGGTAAATCCAAATAGGCAGTACCCAAGTTTGTTTGAATCTCAGCAAAATAATATGGTGCGGTTTCTAAGGTACGATAATGCAAGGCTTCTTGATAATAATTGATGGCCTTTTGTAAATTATCATTATGCTCTCCCGTTGGTAACAAAGAGTAAGCAGTGCCTAAAGCGTGTTGGAGTCCTGCATATTCCAAAGGTGCAACTTCCACTGTGCGAAAACGTAATGCTTCTTGGTAATAGTTGATAGCTTTATTTAAATTGTCTGTCCGATTACCAGTGAGCAAATCTGTATAAGCCTTTCCTAAATTATGCTGAACACCGGCATAATTTAATGGAAATTTTTCTGGGGTATAAACGTACAGGGCCTTTTGATAGCATTCAATAGCTTGCCTAAAATTAGACTCGTGGTTTCCCGTTAACAATGCTCTATAGGCATTACCCAAGTTATTTTGCGCCATCGCATAATCTACTGGGGCAGTTTCTAGCATCCAAAATCGTAGTGCTTGTTGATAACAATCGATAGCTTTTTGTACATTGGTTTCATGGTTTCCGCTTGGTAAATTACAATAAGCATTGCCAAGGTTATTTTGTGTTATCGCGCAGTCCAACGGTGCTTGTTCGAGTGTGAGAAAAAGAAGGGCTTCTTCAAAATACTGGATAGCTTGTGTCAGATTCATTGCGCGATCACCCATAAGTGACTCGAAATAAGTCAATCCTAAATTGCCCTGAATCATAGCATAATAAAAAGGATAATTAGTAGGTGTAAACACTTTTAAAGCTTCTTCGTAAGAAGCAATGGCTTGATTCAGATGTTCTGCACGATCACCATCCAACATTTTACGATAAGCATTGCCGAGGCTATTTTGTATAATCGCATAGCCTAATGGCTCAAGTTCTAGCGTTTGAAAATTGAGGGCACTCTCATAATACGTTATGGCTTTTGCCAAGTTTGTGCTGCGTTCATTTACTGATAATGTCTGTGATAATGCCTGATAGCCATCGCCTAAATGACATAAATTCATGGCATATTCAAAAGGATCATCTTTAGGTTGCTGATAATGCAGTGCGTTTTGATAACACGCTATAGATTTTAATATATTTTCCTGATAATCACCAATTGGCATTTTAAAGTAAACTTCACCTAAGTTACTCTGTATAAGGGCATATTCAATTGGTGCCGTCTCCTGAGTCCAGACACAAAGTGCATTTTCATAGCAGGTGATGGCTAATTTTAAGTTTTCTTGGAGATCATCACTGGGAAGTCCCGCGTAAATTTTACCCAGATTATTTTGGAGACTGGCATAAAAATCTGGATATTCTTCAGGAATTACCCTTTCAATCATTTGCTGATAGAGATGGATAAGTTCTACTCGAACACCAAAATCTTGCTCAGCCAGTTCAGTCAGTTGTTCTTCTTTCTCAAGATCAGTTTCAAAACCATTAGGAATCCAGTTATCGTTGTTCATTGTTTATTTGTCCTTATACACCTGAAAATACAAACCCTGCCCAATAATACGGATGAGCAAATGGTTTTTCTTGTAAATTGGCTTTGTAATGTCGCATAGCTAGGAAAGCATCCACATCCTTTTTCTTGGATTCAGAATAAATCTTCTGATAAAAGTCCACTAATCCTAATTCTTCCACCGTCGCATCACGTAACCAATATTGTGCCTGTTGCAATGCCTGAACTGGAGGTTGGTTTTCTTGAAGATAAAGTTGATAAAAGTGTTGTAATAATAAAAGAGTAGCGATTTCTTCAACGGGCCATAAAGTACTGATAATTGCTGGTACCCCGGCTTGCATAAAGGCCCCTGAAAAACCGATGACTTCATTAGGTATTTTGGTAAAATCAGTAATGCCCGTCTGACAAGCGGATAACACCATCATTCGCACTTTGGTTAGCTCAACCTTACCAAGAATTAAGTCTTGTACTGTCAAACGATCTTGTCCAGCTAAATAGAGTGCTGAATCCGGCGGTTCATTTTGGTTAAATACACCATGACAAGAAAAATGAATATGGGTTTTATCATAAATCGTATTGAGAACAGCTTCGCGGGTGGCTGCATTTTTACACAATTGTTGTTGCTGAGGAAATAAAGCAGCAATCTGAGCGACTTCTGTAGGGCCATATTTGAGAATCGGCTTGATTTGATTCGTAGGACTACCAATCCCTAACAAAGAGGGCGACATATCCACATAAGGTTGCGTTTTGTTGAGGGCCGCTTGTAATAAACGCGCAGAGGGTGCAAAACTGAAAGTAAAATCGGTGCAAGCATGTAATGGCAACAAATTAAGAGTATCCATTGGGATGAGAACGGCTTGTGAGTAACCAAGTTTTTTTAAGCGTGTTACTAAAGGATTTATAAGTTGTTGGCTTAGTTGTGGTAAGACGGTTTCTGTTAAAACTGAATTCAGCACTTGAAAATCAGCTAATACTGTCCCATGCAGATAACGCGGTTTTTCATCGGTGTCATAAAGCAATCCGTTTAGCTCTTCAATATTAGAATCATTCAACCATACCACCTGTTCTTTATTCATTGTGGTTGTATTGGGTAGAACAATCAGTGCCAAACTACCTTTCGGTGTAGTCAACAAATACACGAACAGTTGTTTTAAGGTGGTTGTCAATTGACAAATTGTCTGAAAATTAAAGCCTTCTGGCATAAAGTCTGGCACAGCTTGGCGGATAGTCTCAACAATGCTAGACAAGTGAGTACGCGCCACTTTGAGATCATCTGAAACTTCGTCTCTGGAACGGGTATTTTTCTGCCCTGCCGTATATATTTCTTTCTCCAGTGCTTTCACTTGTTCATTAGCATTAGCATAAGCCTGTTGGTCAGTTTCAGAGGCCATTTTTAGCAAAGTGGTGTTATAGGTTTCGCTAAATGCACGAGTTTTCCCCTGTTCTAACGTTATCACCGCTTTATCGAATTGCTCTAATTTGGCAAGGCAGTAAGCTGCTCGTGCAGCTACATCTTGATTTTCCGCCAGTTCTGCTTGCCGTCCTTCAGCACTACCTTCATCCACCATATAGAGTGTTTCAGTAGTTTGTAATGCGGCTTGATAGGCTATGTAGGCAACTTGCCAGTGATTTTCACTGAAATAAAGATCACCTAAGTTGCGTTGAGTTTGGCGATACTCGTGTGGCATCACATCGCGGATTCTCACCAGCAAAGCCACTTGATAACCTTTGAGAGCTTTTTCTATGTTGTCCGCTCGTGTTCCACAAATGCGATCACTATAGGCATTCGCCAGATTGTTCATGGTAGATGCCCACTCCGCTGACAGATTCTTTCGCGTTATCACCTGCAAAGCCATTTGATAACTTTCAATAGCTTTCTCCAGATTGTCAGCTCTTGTCCCACGAATACGATAAAAATAAGCAAGAGCCAAATTATTCATGGTAGATGCCCAGTCCACAGGCAGATTTTCTCGTGTCCTTACCTGCAAAGCTGCTTGATAACCTTCAATGGCTTTCTCCAGATTATCCGCCCGCGTCCCCAAAATACGATTTTGATAAGCATTCGCCAGATTATTCATGCTAGATGCCCACTCCACTGGTAAGTCCTCTCGTGTTACCACTAGCAAAGCTGCTTGATAATTTTCAATGGCTTTTTCAAGATTGTCCGCTCGCGTCCCACGAATGCGGTCCTGATAAGCAATCGCTAGATTGTTCGTGGTGGATGCCCAGTCCACTGGCAGGTTTTCTCGCGTTCTTACCTGCAAAGCGGCTTGATAACATTCAATAGCTTTTTCCATATTGTCCGCTCGCGTTCCACGAATGCGATTTTGATAAGCATTTGCCAGATTATTCATAGTTTCAGCCCAGTCCAGTGGCATGTCCTTTTGGGGTATCACCTGTAAAACCGTTTGATAACCTTCAATAGCTTTCTCCACATTGTCTGCTCGTGTCCCACGAATGCGATCATTATAGGCATACGCTAGATTGTTCATGGTAGATGCCCACTCCACCGGCAGGTTTTCTCGCGTTCTTACCTGCAAAGCGGCTTGATAACATTCAATAGCTTTTTCCATATTGTCCGCTCGCGTTCCACGAATGCGTTCGCTATAGGCAAGAGCCAGATTGTTAATGGTGGTTGCCCAGTCTACTGGCATATCTTTTTGGGTTCTCACCAGCAAAGCGGCTTGATAACCTTCAATAGCTTTCTCTAGGTTGTCTGCTCGTGTCCCGCGAATGCGATCACTATAGCCACATGCCAAATTATTCATGGTTTGCGCCCACTCCACAGGCATGTCCTTTTGGGTTATCACCTGCAAAGCCATTTGATAACCTTCAATGGCTTTTTCCAGATTGTCAGCTTGCATCCCACGAATACGATCTCGATAGGCATTTGCCAGATTGTTCATGGTTTGTGCCCATTTTACAGGCATGTCCTTTTGGGTTATAACCTGCAAAGCCGTTTGATAACCTTCAATAGCTTTCTCCAGATTGTCTGCTCGTGTTCCACGAATGCGATTACTATAGACATGGGCCAAATTATTCATAGTTTCTGCCCAGTCCACCGGCAGGTTTTCTCGCGTCCTTACCTGCAAAGCGGCTTGACAACTTTTAATAGCTTTTTCCAAATTGTCCGCTTGTGTCCCATAAATGCGATTGCTATAGGTAACTGCCAAATTGTTCATGGTGGATGCCCACTCCACCTGCAAGTTTTCTTGCGTTCTTACCTGCAAAACTGCTTGATAACCTTCAATAGCTTTTTCCAGATTGTCTGCTCGCGTTCCACGAATACGTTCACTATAGGCAAGAGCCAGATTGTTCATGGTAATTGCCCAGTCTACTGGCATGTCCTTTTGATTTATCACCTGCAAAGCCATTTGATAACCTTCAATGGCTTTCTCTAGATTGTCCGCTTTTGTCCCATAAATGCGAATACTATAGGCATTTGCCAGATTGCTCATGGTAATTGCCCAGACCACTGGCATGTCCTTTTGGGTTATCACCTGCAAAGCTATTTGATAATCTTCAATGGCTTTCTCCAGATTGTCCGCTCTTGTCCCATAAATGCGAACATTATAGGCATTTGCCAGATGGTTCATGGTAATTGCCCAGTCCACTGGTAGGTTTTTTCGTGTTCTTACCTGTAAAGATGCTTGGTAGCATTTTATTGCTTCTTCTAAATTGTCTGCTTGATTGTCTAATTGGTTTCTTTGATAGCTATTACCCAATTCATTCTGTAATGCAGCCCACAATTGTGGATTTCTGTTTTTGGAAACGTAAGTGAGTGCTTGTTGGCATAGTGCAATACGCCGAGGCATATCCCTTACGTCATTAATTTTTTGAATTTGATCTAAAATAGAAGCTAAATTAAACTGTTTTTTAGAAACAGTACGATTAGAAAAAGCGGTTTCTATTCCTTCAGTATGACACCGAGATAACAGTTGTTTATGTTCGCGGAGTACAGACTTAGCTTGTTCGTTTTCATTGGCATCTATCAATAAATCAAACACTGTTCCAACCATTTTGGAAAGCAACAGCGGATTATCTATGACAATTTGTTTAGATTCTTGCCAATCTGCGTTGATAAATTCTTCAATTAACGCCAATAGTACTTGAGTGTCGTTGTCTTTCATAGTGATTTAATGGTAGTCAAGTAATGATTTGATCTGATTTTTTTTAGCAATTTTGAATTATTTTTCACACACCTGAAAACACAAACCCCGCCCAATAATACGGATGAGCAAACGGTTTTTTGTCAGTAATGGCTTTAAAATGGCGCATGGTTTGATACACATAAGGTTCTTTCTTAGCCGCTTTTTGAAAAAACTGATTACCAAAATCTCTTAATTGTTTGCCAGTGGCATTCCGTAACCAAGATTGGGCTTGTTGTAAGGCTTGTGAGGGTTCCAAATTTTCTTTTAAGTGATATTGGTAAAAACGTATCATCAAAAGGGCTGTGGATATGTCGTCTACTGCCCAAAGTGTGCTGATAATACCCGGTACACCCGCTTGTAGAAATCCGGCTGGAAATCCAATTAGTTCATCTGGTACTTTACGAAAATCAATAATTCCAGTTTTACAAGCGGATAGCACTACTAAACGTGCTTGAAGCGGTTGAGCCTTCCCGAACATTAGTTCAGATAAACTGAATGTCTGTTGTCCGCTAAGTTGTAAATGAGAGGCTAAGGAGTCTTTGATATTGTATATACCATGACATGCAAAATGGAGATAAACGGCTGTTGGCAATTGTTTTACTAACGCCTTATACGTTGCCTTTGTGCCTTCTAAAGTGTGGCAGGTTTCTTTGGCAAATAGGCTGGCAATAGTCTTTAATTCAATGGGTGCTGCGGCTAAAGGTTGTGAACGAGGCTGTGTGTTGGCAAGTCCAAATAAACTGGCTTGAGGCTGTTGACGCTTTTCACGTTCATGTTGAGCTGTCACTAAGGCGAGCGCATTCGGAATATAAGTTATAAGAAATTCTTCACAAAAGTACACCATCTGTTGAGATTTTGGATAACCAGCAGCGTGAAGGGGTAATAAACTGAGGATACCTATAGGAATAAGGAATAATCGTTGGATATTCATCTTGCGAAGTCGATTTGCTAAAGTGCCTATAAATTGTTTGCCTAACTCTGCAAGAGTTATATCAAGTGCCGGCTCATTTTTTTCTGAACCCAACAACTGAGCAGCCAAGTAGCCGCTGGTTATCAGTTCTACTGCTTTGTCAACTAATGAATCATTGTATTTATTGGTATTAAGTGCTAAACGGAGAGATTGTATTTCTTTTATCTCTATTGTTTTTCCAGTCAACAAGTGAATGAAATCTTCACTATTGAATGTCAAGCAAAGAGATTGGATGCCTTGGGTGGTGATAATCAGTATAATTGTACCGGCTGTTGTTGTGGTTATATAAACCAGTGCTTCTGAAGAATTCGTCAATGCGGATTGGATTTCATTTAGAGATAAAAATTCAAAAAAATGTTCATAGTTAGCTATCTGTTGAATATCCGCAATGACTGTTTTTAATTCTGTACGTGCTTTTTGCACTTCTATTAAGGGATCAAAACTTGTCGATTGTTGAAAGCCTTTGTCATTTTCAAGTTGAGACAATTGACGACTGGCTTTTTGATAGCGTTGATACAAATCGGGATGACTTTTTTGTAACGCTTGTAAGTCCGCATAATCTCTTTTTAATACGCCCGCTAACAATTGAGCAGTACTCTGTTCCAACGCCTGTACAGCATTAGGCAAGTCATTTTGTTGCACAAAAGCATAAGCGGCTTGTCCAGAGATACCCTGAATTTCACGCAACCAAGCCTCGCGAGTACGACGCAGGAGTTGACGCTGTAATAAACGTTCACTAGCCTGATGTGCGTAATGGTACGCTTGTACTACTTGTGTCCAATTTTCTTGTGAAAATGCCCAATTGCCCCAGTTCAGCGCACTGTGCAAAGCCATTTCCACCGCTATTTCCAATCCTTCTTGCACCGCTTGTTGATAAGTGGAAAATATCTGTTGTTGATCAGATGGTTCCCCATTGTGTTGATAACGCATTAATAAACCACGCGCTAAATTGTTAAGCACTTGGGGATGTGTTGGTGAATGGGGAGGAGTCAGCTTGACAACCCGTTCCAATATCGTCATCGCCTTTTTGAGATCATCCCATTGTTTTTCGGCTTCATAACGATCTTGTAACAAGATAGCTAAACTATTTAGCAATTCTGGATCATCTGAATTATTCTCAAAGACTTGCTGACAAAATTGAATGGCTTGGGTCAAATCCTCACTATCTCCTTGGCAGAGATAACGCTCACGTAGTCCAAGAGCTAAATTGTTCAACTGATCAGTGCGATCCGGTGCGTGAGTTGGGGTGCGGTTAACCACGTCTTGCCAAATTTCAATCGCTTGGTTTAATTTAGCCAATGTACCAGTTCGTTTATAATGATGATGAAGACTAATGGCAAGATTGTTTTGCCAAGCGATACTATCAAAAGCATTTGGGGGAGATTTTTCGACAGCCCGTTGCCAAGTATCAATAGCTTCTTCCAAACTATTCAAGTCACCAAAACTGGTATAATGCTCACGTAATGCTGAGCCAAGATTACTTAACAGTGAAGGATATTCAACTGCATTGTCAGGACATAACTCAACCGCCTGCCGACAAACTTCGATAGCCTGATTTAAATCGTTTGGATTGCCGGTGTGAAGATAACGCTCGATGAGTGCCAGTCCTAAACCAGACAAACGATTAGAACGAGAGGGAGAATTTTCCCCCGTTTTTGCTAATACTTGTTGTTGAATCTGTATGGCTTGTTGCAAATCTTCCAGCTGTTTACCACGCACATAGCGTTCTCGTAAAATGTCGCTTAGGTTATTCACCATAGTCAGCGTATCTGGGGCATGAGGAGGTGCGTTTTCCACTGCCTGTCTGCACAATGCTATAGTGGCATCCAAGTCAGACGTATCACCATTTAGCAGATAGCGATCATGCAACACTAAGCCCAGATTGTGCAAACGATGAGGTAATTGCGGTGAATCAGTCGGTGTGTTAGCAATTGCTTTTTCCAAAGTTTGAATGGCTTGTTGCAGGTTATCCTGATTTCCCTTCATTTGATACCTTGCTCGCCATGCTAATCCTAATCCATTTAATACATTGGCATACTCTGGCACATCGGGTGTTAATAAACTTAATGCTTGTTCATAACATTCAATACCCTTTTCTAAATCATTCAATTTTCCGCTAACCTTATAACGATCAAACAAAGCTTTGCCGAGACTATTTAATCTATGCGCTTGCTCGAAACTTTCATCTTCTTTTAACAAAACTTTTTCTAATATTTCAATAGCTTGATTTAAATCACTTAAATCAGCAGTTTGCTCATAGCGATTATGTAACGCACTCGCTAAATTACTCTTTAAAATGCACTGATGGGTTTCACTCACCTCATTTTGGCTAAGTGCCTGTTCATAAAGGTTTATGGCTCGTTCAAGAGCATCAATTTGCCCTAACTGTGTATAACAATCACACAAGCCCTCTGCCAAATTATTGAGGATTGGTATTTGATAGGGCGAATCCTCATGCAATGTTTGTAATGCGGTTTCCCAATATTGATTAGCCTGTTTAAGCAATTGTATGTCACCAGTTTCCGTATAATCCGCACGATAGGCACTCGCTAAATAATTGAGGTAAAGTGGTCGATAAGGTGAATTTGATGGGGTTTCGGAAACGATTTGACTAAAAAGTTTAATAGTCTGTTTTAGAATTTCTCTATTTTGGGTGTATTTATAATGAGTTTGTAAGCCATGTCCTAAGCTATGTAGAATCATGGGCAAATCTGAAAAATCAGAGGGTGCTTGGTTTAAAGCCGTTTGCAAGAGATTTAAACCTTTTTCAAAATCTGGTAATTGAGTGTTTTCATAATAGCGGTATAAATACATTTGTCCAGCATGACTGAGTGCTGCAATGCGAAAGTCGATTTGACTGGTATCAAATTGAGGGTGAGAAAAAACGGATTGCCAAGCCGCTATGGCAGTATCCAAGTTAGAAATTTCCTGAGTTTGCTGGTAATTAAGAGCGGCATCTTCTGCTTGTGCCACAAAGGGCTTAAATTTTGTGGGTGTGTCATAAACTGTCATGTTTTGGTTCCTTTGCTAGCGTTTCTTTCTGAGGGGTTAGGGCGGATATATCGGTTTGGGGGAAAATTAGGGTTGTGCGACGCAGAGCGTCGCGGCATGCATTCCCAACCAGAGGTTGGGAACGAGAAATACGAGAAATGGTGTCTATTTAATGATTGCTAATGGCTCAGCATACACCGTATAAGCCAACCACGTCGGATCGCCTGATTTCTTAATTTCCAACCTTGCTTCTTGCACCGCTTTGCCAATAGGCTTACCCGCTAAGAGCCGATCATAAAAAGCTTCGGCAAACTTGCACGCGGCATTATCATATATTTTCCAATACGCACCGATAAATGCTCCCGCCCCGGCGCGTAGGCTCTGAGCCGCGAAACCACCAATATCAGTTAGTGATAATGCCCCACGTCCGGCTTGGCAGGCATTAAGAAAGATAAGTGGGTGATGAGTATTTCCCAGATTCTTGATTTCCCCACTTAAATCTTCGGCAGTGAGTTTTCCATCTTCCAACACAATACCAGAACGATTAGGGTCTGGCGCACGGAATATCCCATGCCCGGTGAAGTGCCAAGCATCGTATTCACCACTCGCTAGTGCCTCATATACGTCAATAAACTGCGGTTTAATTAACTTGATCTGGCGTTTTTCATGGGCCAATGATTTAAGGTAGTCTCGCTCATTGAGTGCATCGGGAAGTCCGGAATTCGTCGGTACGACTAATGCCATTTTGTTAAACGTGAAATGGGGAGTACGTGGTATCCCCGGTATCCAACGAGTCATGGCAAATGCCTCACAAAAAAATGCGCTTTCTACAATTCGCCCATTTTCATCCCTCCCATGAAGTCGGCACAATTCCCAAGGAATCCAAGGCTCATCCGATTGAATTTTGACCGAGTGGATGCGATCTTTGAGTTCCCAAAGCAAGATTTGTAGTTCTTTTGGAAACATGGTCTCAAACAAGTGAGCGCCTTTAGTCGCTAAACGGCGTTCAGTCGCGGCATTTAAAGCCATATTCTCAATGTCATTAAAAAAGTCCTGAAAAAACTGCAATGGTTCCATCCGTAAAGAGATGGGGCCATAAGCGTTGAAGTCCAGTCCAAGTAAAGGGTCTTTCGCATAAAGACGAAATGTCACCGCTGGTTTACTTTGATGTTCATGTTCTAGGATAAGAAGCAACAAATCAGGCTGCTCAACAGTGACTTGTTTTAAACTTTGTTCATGTTCAGTCCGTGTGCTTTCAGTGGTTTGCTCTACTACGAGGGGAGACAGTTTAATCTCACCAAGGGCCTGTCCCTCGTGAAAAGCCAACACTCGTATTTTGCCTGGCCCCAAAGTATTTGCATTGAGTTTGAATTGCAAGGGCAGAGTTTCGTCTTCATCCGAGATGACCAATTGGCCTTCACTTTTGCCCACCACTGTAAAATGACGTAGGCTTTGGATAACGATCTCTACGGTTGCTCCTTTTGTTAAAGCAATAGGCAAATCATGGCTTGTGATCTCCTCGGCAGAAAGGGAAACCAGTAGAGAAACGGTATCATTCAGTGCCACTTGCTCTGGAAAATCTGTTACCAATGAACGTGTAATGATATCATCAGTGGGTACCTCACCACCGTCGCCACGTTTCTGCCGATGAGACGGTGGCACCGAAACATCATAAAAACCAATAACCCGCTCTTCATCCGTGACAATGCAAAAATCGGGTGCCTTTTCAGCATCACTATAGGCATCCCAAACTGGCGTTTCAGTAGCATCATCTAGTTTTAACGCATTGTAAAGCGTCTGTTCAGCGTTAGCCGTTGATAATTGTTTAACGACTTCTTCAGATTGGTAAAGGTAATAGCGAGCTTGAGTGTCTAAATGTTGGATGATGACGCGGAGCGGTTTGAGACTTTCCAACAAAGGTTTGGCTTTGTTAACTTGCCAATCAAATCGCATCAAGAGAAATGAGTCATAAGTAATATCGTGTAAATACATAATGTTGTCGTCCTTTTATATAGATGTTCAGTAACTACTCAGCCCTCTCGTTCCCAAGCTCCGGCTCACATCTTTATACACAAGTTTTTAAATAATTGATTTTAACGGTATTTATGTAGGGTGGATAAAGCGATAGCGTATCCACCCTATAATTCATACAATTTCGACTTGTGTATAACGATGAGAGCTCCGGCTTGGGAACGCATTTTGGGACGCTCTGCGTACAGCGACGCTGTGCGTCGCCACCGGCATTCCTTCGCCTCGCTTGGGAACAAGAGGGCTGAGTAGTTACGATGTTCAGAAGTTTTTTAGATTATACCTACATGAAATCTTAAAAACCATACTAATAAAAAAAAAGTATATACCAAAATCTATGTAAAAGAGGGAATATTGTCTAATTCTTTAAATTAAAAACTATAGTTGTTCCAATTTATTTAACCACTCATTGAAATGAGGATTTTCTGTGCGTATTTTAGCAAAGCCAATTTTTAGGGCAATACGAGAACCAGTAGACACTTTTTTGTAGTCTGGAAAAATTGCCAAAATTTGTTTAGACGGAGCGGTATTTTCACCTTCATTAATGTCTTCCGGAGAAATAAATTTGGCACGTACAGCCACAAGTTTTTGAATTTCCTTTTCTTTATTGGGATAAGCTACGGCAAATTGGCTTGGTTCAGCAAATAATAATGCCTCAAATTCATGCAATTGGATATAAGGAATAAAGCGAGGTTCATTCATAAGTACCGAAGCACAAATTTTCAGGTATTTTTTAGGGTGGGCAAGAACCGTCTCGATCCCACCGAAATGGTGGGCAACAAAAAGACGTTGCCCACCCTACAAAGAATTCATAATACCTGAAAATTTATGGTTCACTACTTATCTGCTTGAAGATGGTTTTCTAAAATTTCTATCCGCTTTTTGGAATTTGTTTGTTTTCTACTTTCGTTTGCAGACGTATCATCGACAAAACCTCCCACCAATAACATTCTTTTCCCAAAGTTCACTTAGGGTATATTCCTCTAACCATTCCGACAACTCGTTTGCTTCAAGACGCTTGAAGGATGAAACACCTTGCTGTTGTTCTACCACAATCACATTTTCAGGTTCAAAGTAATCAAGAAAAGTGCAGGATTGGGTGGCTAAGATAATTTGCGTATGTACCGAAGCACTGTAAATAAGTGAAGTAATGATAGTAATCGCATAAGGATGAAGCCCCAATTCTGGCTCATCTAGCACAATGAGTGAGGGTAAATCTTCAAATATTTATTTCCATATTGAGAGGTTTTCTGGATGTGTTACTGGTATTTTTGGGAATTGCCTTATTACACACCATAAAACACAAAACCTGCCCAATAATATGGATGAGCGAATGGTTTCTCGTCAAGGTGAGCTTGATAATATCTCATGGCTCGAAATGACTCAAGGTCTTTTTTGCCAGATTTTAAGTATAATTTATCATAATATTCGACAATTACTTCTCCCGTTACCTCACGTAACCAAGATTGAGCCTGATTTAGTGCTTGAGCCTGCGGCAAATTTTCCTGTAAATGAAGTTGGTAAAAGCGAATCATTAGTAAAGCAGTTGGAAAATCCTCCACATTCCATAAGGTACTAATGACACAAGGCACACCCGCTTGCAAGAAACCATTGGGAAAGCCAATAGCTTCATCAGGTACTTTAAAATCCACAAGGCCTGTTAGGGATGCAGAAAGTACGACCAAATATGCTGTAGATAGATCTAACGTTCTGTCCAACAAATCTCGCAATGTGATTTTTTCATTTCCAACAAGTAAAAGGGCAGAGTCCAAAGGTTTCTTAACATTAAAGCTTCCAGCACCTGAGAAATGTACATAAGATGCTCCTCTGATGTCTTTCAGAGTAGAAACACGGGTAACCTGTCGTTCAAATAATGTAAAAACTGAATCAGATGGAAAAAAATTTTCTATTTCTTCAACTTCTATTTTACTAAATGGCATTGATCTGATGTTATGGGAAAGCGGATTACCCACCGCAAATAGTACGTGCGGAAGTTGTGCTTTGCGAATAGCAGATTGATAGCAAAATTCTAAAGCGCGTGCAGAAGGAATAAGCGAAAAAACAATATCAGAGGAAGTAACAGCATGCAGCGGTAATAAACCTAATGTGCCAAAGCTAATAAGTACAGCCCGTTTATATCCAAAGTCATTAAGACGCTCTGCTATTGGTTGCATTATTTTTTCTAATAAGAACCATATCTCATCCAATATTGTTGTTAACTTATGCCCTGATGAAGTAATAGCTTGCCAATAACCGTTTTTTTCGTTACTCTCATAGAGAATACTATTTAAATCATTTTCGTTGAAACCATCTAACCAAAGTACATTCTCGTTGGTGATTTCAGTAATATTTGGTGGGATGATAAAGGCGAGGGAGCCATGTGTCACAGTACATAGGTAGACAAGCGGTTGCCCTACCGACTTGATTATTTCTACAATACTGATGAAATCCAGTTTTTCCCTTATAAATTTGGGCAGATAACACCTTATACGTTCAATAATTTTTGATAATTCTTCTTTGGCAATACGAAGCTCAGATGAAATAGATAGCAAGTCATGAGTATTTGAGTTTTCTATATTACGAGCTTCCGCCTCCAATGCAGAAATACGCTTACGGGTAGCTAAAAATGCAGTTCGATCATTTTCTGAAACGTTTACAAGATTAGCCCCTTCAAGTGCTAAAGTTTCTCCAAGAGTGCGGGCTTTGCCTCGTTCAAGTACCTCAATTGCCTCACTGAAGCGTCCTAATTTAGTTAGACAGTAGGAATTATGTACTGAAACTGTTCCCATTTCTTGGATTTCAGGTAATATACTTGCGTGATAGAGCATTTCATTTCCGTACAATGCGGCTGCATAGGCTTGGTGTCCTTTCTGCCAATGCTGTTCTTTAAAATATAAATTTCCCAATTGTATTTGTATTTTGCGATGCTCTCTAGGGAAATATTCAGATGTATAAACTGTTAGAGCTTGTTGGTAACAGTTAATTGCTCGTTCTAAATTTTCAGCATGATTGCCTTTAATTAGATTTGCATAAGCCGTTCCTAGATTTTGTATGGTTTGTGCCTGTTCTAACGGTACTGCTTCGCGGGTTCTGACTTCAAGTGCTTGTTGGTAATAGGCAATCGCTTGCTCCAGATTTTCGGCTTGCTCACCTCTTATGCGGTTAAGATAAGCCGTCCCTAGATTTTGCATGGTTTGTGCCCATTGCAACGGCAAAGCTTCGCTGGTTCTGACTTTAAGTGCTTGTTGGTAGTAGGCAATCGCTTGCTCCAGATTGTTAGCCCGATTACCTCTAATTCTTTCAGAGTACGCTTCGGCAAAGTACATTATTGTGGTAGCCCAATCTAATGGGCTGGACTTAGGACTTTGAATCTCAAGAGCCTGTTGATAAGATTCAATTCCCTTTTCCAAATTTTCGGCACGGTCACCTCTAATCCGATTCGCATAAGCAATGCCCAGATTTTGCATGATTTGCGCCCATTCTAGTGGCGAGTTATCGCGTGTTGTGGTTTCGAGAGTTCGTAGGCAATAAGCAATGTTTTGCTCTGACTTTAAAGATAGATCAAGCTGAATAGGGCTAATAGATTCTAAATGTTGTTCACCCTCAATGGGTGTGCTTTTAGTGGCTTTCTTTTCTAATATAGTAGGAGAAATTTTAATATTACTAATATCACGAAGTGCTTTTCCCTCATAAAAAGCTCCTATTTGGATACTGCTTTTGCCTAATGCGGTAGCTTTAAGTTTGAATTGCAACGGCAACATTTCTTCCTCATTGGAAATGACTAATTGGCCTTCATTCTTCTGGCTCACTATAAGAAAATAATCTTGGGTTTTAATAATAATATCCACCAGCGAGCCTTTTGGTAAAGTCACCTGTTGATCGCGGTTTGTCACCACTTTGGCAGAAAAATACACCAGTAAAGAAACCGTTTCATTAAGAGTTACTTGCTCTGGAAATTCTGTTACTAACCAACACGTAATTGGCTCACCATATTTATCAACAATTGAGACTGGACCACCATGCCCAAAAACACGCTCATAAATTAAATTTCGATAGGCCCTTTCACCGGTAGTGATGCCAGCCATCTTTAAGTATTCAATATCTTGCTCATTTATTTTTCCACCGGCTACCAGAGTTAAAAAAGATTGAAGAAGATTAGGATTTTTAACAAATCTTGAGCGTATATTCAAGAAATGGATACTGTCCGGTGATTCATCAAGAATTTCTTTAACAACCTTATAAACGATGTCTGGATTTACCTTCGAGGTTGACTGCGTGTCAATCAATATCCACAGCTTTTCAAAAACTAATTGAGTCAGATAGACAGAACCACTTGTATATTTATAAATATGCGACACAACATCATCACTGACTTTTTTTGGTTCCTCACACAAATACTTTGACATTTCTGCAACTTGTTCTAAAGACAAATCACGAAGCATTATCGGAGCACCCACATTAAAAGGGGAAACATGTTGTTTGGATATAAGATCGGTAGGTTGCGCCGCACCGGTTAACACAAATTGAATTTTTTTCCAATAGTCACCGAAATTTTTATCAGTTGTTCTTTTGTTGAAGAATGACCGAATAACACCAAAAAAATTTTCCTTAAATTTTGTTTCCAATAATTGATCAATCTCATCAATAATGATAACAATCCTATTATCCCAATGAGTTGCAATATGTTGAAGAATATTCCCTAAATCATTAGGGTCCATCTTTTCATAAAAGGAGGGGGAATGTCCCAATAAGTAATGGAAGCTTTGCACAAGGCGGCTCCAAAAGCTCACCGCCGGTGGATGGCTATTAAAAGATGACAGTATTTTAGTCGTAAAAGCCTTCAGGAAAACATTGTAGTCTTCCAAACTGTTTGGATTAAACGAAGCCATTTCATAAATATCAATAAAAATCACTTTGAATTGGCTAGAATCCAGTTTCTTCATCATATAAGCCATTAAACTGGATTTTCCGCTTTGACGAGGTGCCAAACAATAGGGATAACGCTGATTGTCCAATATAGCTTCATAAAGCTTGACATCAGCGTCCCTTTCAACATAAGAAACACCGTCAAATGCTCCAGCCGCACGATAGGGATTTTCTTTTGTCATGGGTATTTGTAGCTGTCTGGATTGTCAATGATAGCAATTAATTCTTTGGCTTTTTGCTTGTTATGAACTGCTTTGAATAACTTGTGACACAAACATTGCAAATCCAAGGGGTTGCCTGATGACAATTTAAGGATAGTGTCGTATTGTGCCCCTGCAACTTTAGCAGCTGGTTTGGGCAATAAACTTAACAATTGTCGTATTTCTTTTTCCTTAAAAGGCTTAACAGAAATATTCTGCCAAGCTAAATACTTTGGATTATTGAGATTCGGTTTATTGAGAATTTGGATAAAGTCGTTCATATTATCCATCTGTTCATGTTTAGGTAAACAGACAATAATTCTTACCCTTTTATTGTTTTCTGTCATAAAGGAATAAAGGTTAGGGATAAGTTGCTCTGCGACATCGGGTGTCAGCATACCAAACTCATCAAGGCGAAGCACAATAGGTTGAACCGTCAAATTTTTATCCGTCCATGACGTTATTTTTTTTCCCAAGCTTTCGCTAATAGATTTGAAAAACTCGTTTTTGAAGAGGTGAGGATCATCAGTCCGCATGGATTGAAAATCCATATAGCAATTTTTCCATTCCCCCTTTGTAAAAAAAGGGGCTTGCATCACCCGCATTAATAAACTGGATTTACCAATTCGGAATTCACCCGTGATGGCTATGGGCAAATTGATTTCAGGCGCGGTTACCGGTTCAAGTGCCGTTGCCAATTCATCGTCACTCTTTCGTCTCACATACGAAGGTGCGTCGGCAGGTAACGGTAATCCACTTGGAAAAAATGGATTTTTATCAGTCTGCGGTGAAATGCGAGCTTGCTTAGCATTTAGCCATTTCTTTAACTTTGTAAAAACTTTTTCAATTTTATCCCATAAGGTAATAGCAGTAGCTAAAAGCGTTGCAAGAAATGCCAATGCCACCCCTTCAGGTGTAAAAACAAATTTTTTAATCCATACCCATACATCTATATAGTAAACAGTTATAAAAAAAATTAAACTTACCATTAACAAACTTAATAGAACAATTACCGTTTTGCTATTCCATCTATCACGCATTTTCTCATTTCTCCACGAAAGTATTTAATTGACGAAAAATCGGTTTTTTTCAAAGGTTTTTTTTCCAATCCCATGGACTTTTTGAATATCGGAAATGGATTGAAAGGGGCCGTTTTGTTCACGAAACTGGGCAATGGCGGCCGCTTTTTTCGGTCCGTTCCCATAAAGTTCTCGATCCAAAGTTTCCACACTGGCTGAATTAATATCAATTTTGTTAGCCGAAGTTTCAGCAAAGGTTGTGGTAAAAGCAAGCGTTCCTAAAACCAAAGTCAACCACAAAAAGATAAATCGCATTATTTAAACTCCTTAAAAAGTTAATCGAATTTGTACTAGCGACTTATTATAGGTGACATTCAAGAATTATTTAAGGCCCTGTCAAAATAAATCCCCTCTATCGTCAACGACTCAAACCAATCAACCATCCATTTCGGTATTGTTATTAACCGGACAAATTATTTCAATACCAGTGTGTTAGGAATGGATACGAAATAATTTGCCATTTTGTTTCGGGAAAGGAGCGTAGCGGATTTCCCGAAACAGCTAGAAACCGGGAAATTATTTCATGAGCATTCCTTAGAGGATAGATTTGGGTTTTGTCTGCATTTAGGGCTATTTGATATCCGTTTCGATATTGGCAACTTTCTTATAGCCAATTTTCTTTCCCAAAAAACCGACACCAAGAGACACTCGCGGGCGCGAATCATCTAAAAAGCGTTCGCCATAATTTTTGGTTTTGATCTGCTTGAGGGCTTGGTTAGTTAAACGAGCCATATTTTTGCCAGTTTTGGCATATTTGAATTCAATCAGATAAATTTTATCCTCAAATTCCAAGATACCATCAATACGCCCTTTATCTGTAAGAACTTCCAAATCTATTTCAACCCCCATCAATACCAATATCATATAAAACAGCGAATGGTAATAAGCCTCTTGTTTAATATGTAACGGATACGGAATTTTCGCAAATAAGGCGCGGATGATGTTC